>VFQP010002312.1_pt1 | contig 21729 bp, 18 predicted proteins | sample 3512351 | NCBI WGS metagenome assembly VFQP01 (sample SAMN10412372, study PRJNA504923) | tailings metagenome | isolation source: Relicate 1 Philex TSF1 revegetated site | place: Philippines: Tuba, Benguet | collected 2017-08-29
CACCTGCGCAACGCCGAGACCATGCTGCGCGAGACCGCGCGCGTGGGCCGCATCGGCATCGTGGCCTTCCCCAACTTCGCCCACTGGCCCAACCGGCTCGCGGTGCTGCAGGGCCGCATGCCGGTGACGCGGCGCCTGCCCTACCAGTGGTACGACACGCCCAACATCCGCGTCGGCACACACGCCGACTTCGAGGTGCTGGCGCGGCGCAACGGGCTCACCATCGAGGACAGCTTCGGCCTGCACGAAGGCCGCGAGGTGCGCGTGCTGCCCAACCTGATGGCGAGCACGGCCGTCTTCCGTTTCTCCAGCTGATCAGGCGCGGCCGGTTTCGCGCGCGGCGTCGGCCGCAAAGTCGCCTTCGACCTTCTCCACGTCGACCAGCATGTAGGGGTAGAGTTCGCTGAACACGGCGCGCATGCGCTCGAGCGGCAGGTCGTCGAACGCCCCGTGTTCGTTCACGTATTCCATGTGCTGGCGGCCTTCGCGGTCGAACGGGTGGTACAGGGAGTCGTTCTCGCCGTCGAACTCCAGCGGCAGCAGGCCGAACCTGTCGCACAGCTCGATGTTGAAGGCCGGTGTGGCCTTGCGCCAGGCGCCGTCGATCCACAGGCTGGTGTAGCCGTGCCATGCGAACACGTCGGTTTTCATGGTCTCGCGCAGACGTTCGGTAGAGAGGTGGTTGCGCACGTCGGCAAAGCCCAGCCGCGCGGGAATGCCCGCGGCGCGGGCCACCGCGGCCAGCAGCACGGCCTTGGGCACGCACCAGCCGTAACCCAGCTCCAGAGCCCGGCTCGCGCTCATGCCGGCGTCGGACATGTCGACCCGGTAAGGGTCGTAGCGCAGGCGGTCGCGCACGGCGAGGTACAGCGACACAGCCCGCTCGCGCGGGGTGTCGCCCACGGCATGTTCCTGTGCGAAAGCCTGCACGGCGGGGTGTTCGCTTTCGATCCAGCGTGTCGGCGCCAGGTGTTGCGGGCCGGGTGGGGTGTCTGTGTTCATCGGGCCAAGGTACCAGATGGAGGTGCTCGCCCTCGACACCTCTGGGACAAACCCTGACGGTGCGCCTGGCGGGTTCTGCGTACTTTGGTACTCGGTGCCGCGCCCCGCCACCGGCTGGACGGCGTTTGGGGCCGGTTTGTAGGCCTTTTTCCGACTTCAGCCGTTGCCGGGCTGGCCGATATTCCTTGGACCAACCCGTCAACTGAGGACCCGATCCATGGACATGCGCAACGAAGCCGCCCACATTGCCCGCCACGACAGTGCCCGGGCCGCCGCCGCCCAGACGGCCAGCGCCGAATTCCTGACCTTTCGCCTCGGCGCAGAGGAATACGGCATCGACATCCTGCGCGTGCAGGAGATCCGTTCCTATGAAGAACCCACCCGCATCGCCAACGCGCCCTCGTTCATCAAGGGCGTGGTGAACCTGCGCGGCGTGATCGTGCCGGTGGTGGACCTCCGCATCAAGCTCGGTTGCGAGAAGGTGGAATACAACGGCTTCACCGTGGTGATCGTGCTCAACGTGCACGGCCGCGTGGTCGGCGCGGTGGTGGATTCCGTCTCCGACGTGCTGGAGCTCGCGGGCGACCTGATCAAGCCGGCGCCGGAGATGAACACCAACGTGAACACCAGCTTCATCACCGGCATTGCCAGCGTCGGCGAACGCATGCTGATCCTGATGGACATCGAAGCCCTCATGTCCGGCAGCGACATGGGCCTGATGGACAGCAGCGCCCAGGCCATCCAGTAAGCAGCCAGACAGTCCGTCAGTCAGACCACGACCACAGCGGCGCGGACCGCGACGAGGAGTTTCCATGAGAGAAATCAACGACCGACAGAGCTCGGTGGCGCGCCGCGTCGCCCTGCTCGCCGTGGCCCTGCTGGCCACGGTGCTTGTGCTCATCTGCGGTGCCATGTCCGTCATGGCGGAGCGATCCTCGCGTGAGCGCACGATGCAGTGGACGGGTGACAAGGCCCTGTCCGTGGCCGATTCGATCGATGCGTTTGACAACACCGCCCGCATGATGACGGACCGCGCCTACCGGCCGTTCCGCCAGAAGTTCGCCGAGAAGTTCGAGCTCGACGTGCAGGCCGGCATGCTCAAGGGCTGGGGCATGCTGCTCAACAACGATTTCTCCGAAGTCGACACCTTCAACCGCACCAACGGCGGCGTGGCGACGATCTTCATGCGCAAGGGCGACGACTTCGAGCGCGTGAGCACCTCGCTGAAGAAGGAAGACGGGCAGCGCGCCATGGGCACGCTGCTGGCCCGCGCGCATCCGGCCTACCCGCTGATGCTCGATGGCAAGACCTACACCGGGCGCGCCGTGCTGTTCGGCAAGCCTTACATGACGCACTACGAAGCGCTGAAGGACGACGCCGGCAAGGTGGTCGGCATTCTCTTCATCGGTTTCGACGTGACCGACTTCCAGGTCGCACTGGACAAGCTGGTGAAGGACGCACGCTTCTTCGACAGCGGTGGCACCTACGTGATCGACCCGCGGGGTTCGAACGCGGACGCCGTCTTCGCCTCGCACCCGACGGCTGCAGGCAAGAAGGTGCTGGAAGTCAACCCCGGTGCCGCCGCGATGCTCGATGCGATGCGCGGCGAGTCCGAGGTGTCCATCCGCGATGCCGCGCCGCTGTTCAACGCCGACATCAAGAGCCCCTGGGCGGTCAAGCGCCAGTCGCAGTCCGGCTGGTGGGTGGTGGCCGAGGTGTCCGACACCGAAGCCATGGCCAGCTACTGGCGCACGATCTACGGCCTGTGGGTGATGCTGGCCGTGGCCACCGCCGTGCTGGGCTTCGGCCTGTACATGCTGGTGCGCCGCAACGTGAGCCAGCCGCTCGCGCAGCTGACGTCGGCCGTGACCACGGTGGCGCAGGGCGATCTGAGCCAGGCGTTCCAGTCGGACCGCAAGGACGAGATCGGGCGCCTGGTGCGCGAAGTCGAAACCATGCGCCAGCGTTTCCTCGGCATGATGCGCGAGCTGCGCAGCGCGACGGACAGCATCAACACGGCGTCGGTGGAGATTGCGTCTGGGAACCAGGACCTGAGCGCACGCACGGAGCAGGCGGCGAGCAACCTGCAGGAGACGGCGGCGAGCATGGAGCAGCTCACGAGCACGGTGCGCCAGAGCGCCGATGCGGCGCGGCAGGCGAACCAGCTGGCGGCCAGCGCCGCAGAGATCGCGGTGCGAGGCGGTCAGGTCGTGGGCCAGGTGGTCACGACGATGGACGAGATCAACCACAGCAGCAAGAAGATCAGCGACATCATCGGCGTGATCGACGGGATTGCGTTCCAGACCAACATCCTGGCGCTGAACGCGGCGGTGGAAGCCGCGCGTGCGGGTGAACAGGGCCGCGGGTTCGCGGTGGTCGCGGGCGAGGTGAGGAACCTGGCGCAGCGCAGTGCGCAGGCGGCCAAGGAGATCAAGGGCCTGATCGGTGCGAGCGTGGAGAAGGTGGAAACCGGCTCGCGGCTGGTGGCCGATGCGGGGCAGACGATGAGCGAGATCGTGGGCTCGGTGCAGCGGGTGAGCGACATCATTGGAGAGATCACGGCGGCAGCGGGAGAGCAGAGCGACGGGATCGGGCAGGTGAATGTGGCGGTGACGCAGCTGGACCAGATGACGCAGCAGAACGCGGCGCTGGTGGAAGAGAGCGCGGCCGCCGCAGAGAGCCTCAAGGACCAGGCCAACCGCCTCGCCGGCGTCGTGCAGGTCTTCCGGCTCGCACCGGGCTGAGCAAGGGCTCAGCCGATCGCGAGTGCCAGCGCGGCGATCGCCGCCGTCTCGGCGCGCAGCACCCTCGGGCCGAGGGTAACCGGCACGAAACCGGCCGCGCGCGCCAGCGCGTCTTCGTTCGGGTTGAGGCCGCCCTCGGGGCCGCTCAGGAACAGCACCGGGGATTCAGCGGACGCGAGGGCTTGCGCCAGCGGCTGTGTGCCCTCGGCCAGCGACAGCAGGCAGCGCAGCTCCCCCGCACCGGCGGGCGGCAGCGCCTTCAGCCAGGCCGCGAAATCGGCCACCGCTTGCACCGTGGGCACGCGGTTGCCGCCGCACTGCTCGCACGCCGCAATCGCGACCGATTGCCAGTGCCCCTGCTTCTTCGTGGCCCGCTCGCCCGACAGGCGCAGCACGCTGTGCGCGGTGTGCAGCGGCTGCAGGCTGGCCGCGCCGAGTTCGGCCGCTTTCTCCACCAGCCAGTCCATGCGCTCGTTGGCGGGCATGCCCAGGGCCAGGTGCACCGCGCGCGCGGGCTCGCGCTCGGTGGCGTGGTGTGTGCCGAGCGACACATCCACGTCGCTGCGGCCCATGCGGGTGATGGTGGCATCCCACTCGCCACCTTCGCCGTTGAACAGCGTGATCACCTGCCCGGGTTGCAGCCGCAGCACCTGCACATGGCGCGCGGCGGTGGCCGGCAGGGCGAGGGACTGCCCCTCGCTCAGCGGGACCGGGCAGAAGAAGCGCGGCATGCTCAGACGCGCCCGAAGGCGTAGCCGGAAGCGGCCTGCAGGCCTTCGATCTCGTCAAGCATCTTCAGGAACGGCCCGAGCGCGCGGTAGCGGTGGGCGGTGTGCCGGATGTAGCCGATGAAGCGGGGCGCGTCGGCGAGGTATTTGGGCTTGCCGTCCCGCAAGGTCAGGCGCGCGAAGATGCCGGCCACCTTCAGGTGGCGCTGCAACCCCATCCATTCCACGCCGCGGTAGAAGGCACCGAAGTCGCTGTGCCAGTCCTCGAAGTCCATCAGGCCGGCGGCGCGCGCCTTTTCCCAGTAGCGCACCGTCACGTCGATGACGAAGTCCTCGTCCCAGCTCAGGAAGGCGTCGCGCATCAGGCTGGCGACGTCGTAGGTGATGGGGCCGTGCACGGCGTCCTGGAAATCGAGCACGCCGAGTTGTTGCGCAGGTGTATCGCCGGGTTGCAGCGGCAACATGAGGTTGCGCGGCATGAAGTCGCGGTGCACGTGCACCTGGGGCGACGCCAGGTTGTGGGCCACGATGGTGTCGAAGGTCTTCTGCAGCGTCCGGGCCTGCTCGTCGCTCAGCGTGAGGCCCTTGTGCTGCTGCAGGTACCAGTCCGGAAAGAGCTGCAGTTCGCGCCGCAGCAGGGCGTCGTTGTAGGGCGGCAGCACGCCGGGCCGCGACGACAGCTGCCAGGCGAGCAGCGCGTCCAGTGCCTGCATGTAGCGGGCGTGGTTGGCTTGCGGGTGGGCCGGGTCGATGCCGTCGAGCATGGTCTGGTGGCCCAGGTCGCTCAGCAGCATGAAGCCTTGCGGCTCGTCCCAGGCGAGGATCTCCGGCACCAGCAGGCCGGCGTCGCGCATGAGGCCGGCCACGTGGACGAAGGGCTGGCAGTTCTCGTGGGCGGGCGGGGCGTCCATCACGATCAGGCTGCCGCCGGCCAGGGCGTCGACGCGCAGGTAACGGCGGAAGCTAGCGTCGGCCGATGCCGGGCGCAGCGTGTCGGGCAGCAGGCCCAGGCGCGAGGCCTGGGTTTGCATCCACGCATGGAAAGCGGCTTCCCGAACCGGATCGGCCCAGGTGACGGCGGGTTGGGACGGGCTCATGGGGATGGGGGTGTCGGGGAGTGGCGGGCGGCGCAACATGCCCGGGTGTCGGGCATGTGGATAATCGCCCTTGATTCTACAAACCTCCTGCACGGCGGCGACCGGCCTCCCGGGCCCGTTCTGGCTGCCGGACCACCGAATTCATCCCTTGAACCGCCGCACCGATAAGCCGTCCGCCGAGCGCCCGCGCGGAGATTTCGCCAACCTGCTTTTTGCGGCGGCGCCCGTGGCGCGCGCTGTGCATGTGCTGCTGGCGGTGATGGCCTGCGGCGCGCTGATCGCGCCGGCCGTTGCGCGGGCACAGGCGGGCGATGGCGATGAACCGCCACCGGCCGATGTGCAGCTCAAGCCCAGCCGCATGCTGCAGGAAGGCCTGCCCGAAGAGGTGCGCCAGCAGGCGCCTACGTTTGTTTCCGGTGATCGCATCGAGGGACAGACCGACGGCATCACCAGTGTCGAAGGCAATGCCGAACTGCGCCGCCACGACACCGTGATCCGCGCCGACCACCTGGAGCTGGACCAGCGCAACAGCGAAGCCAAGGCCATTGGCAACGTGCTGATCAACCGCAGCGGCGACCGCTTCGAAGGCCCCGAGCTGCACCTCAACGTGGACACCTTCAAGGGCCACTTCGAAAAGCCCGAGTTCACCCTGCTCAAGAACGAGGGCCGGGGAGACGCGAGCCGGATCGACTTCCTCGACGAGGACCACGCCACCGCACATCAGGCGCGCTACTCCACCTGCCCCCGCACGCCGGGCGCCGACTGGATGCCCGCCTGGCTGATCCGCGCCACCAAGATCGAGTTCGACAACGTGGCCGAAACCGGCACGGCCACCAATGGCGCGCTGGAGTTCAAGGGCGTGCCGATCCTCGGCTGGCCCCGCTTCACGTTCCCCTTGACCGACAAGCGCAAGTCCGGGTTGCTGCCGCCCACGATCAACATCGACAACGTCAACGGGCTCGAGCTCACGCTGCCCTACTACCTGAACATCGCGCCCAATCTCGACGCCACGATCTACCCCACGCTGATGAGCAAGCGCGGGCTGGAGCTGGGTGCGGAAGTGCGCTACCTGCAGCCCGACTATGCGGGCCAGGTGCGCGGCGCGTTCCTGCCGTCCGACCCCTTGCGCGACGCCAACCGCTGGGGTTATTCGACGCAACACGACCAGAGGCTGAGCGGTACCGCGTTGGGCTTCGGTGGCTCGGCCGGCCTGCGGCTGGACCTCAACCGTGTGAGCGACGACAACTACTGGCGCGATTTCCCGCGCTCCTTCTTTGGAACGCTTTCCACCCGGCTGTTGGCGAGCAACGCGGTTTACAACTGGAACCGTGGCTACTGGGCCGTCAGCGCTGGCGTCTACGCCTACCAGACCTTGCAGGACATCGCGGCGCCGATCACTCCGCCGTATGACCGATTGCCCTCTATCGCAGCGCGCTACAGCCGTGGTGATGGTCGCATCGCGGGTGTGGACGGCTGGAACTACACGCTGACCAGTGAGTACACCCGCTTCGAGTCCAACCCTCTGCTTACTGGACAGTCCAACGGATCGCGCTCGATGGCGATCGGCGAACTTTCGCGCCTGTGGCAGGCGCCGGGCTGGTTCATCAAACCGCGTGCGCAGTTGCACGCCACGCAATACCACTTCGACAACCCGCTGGCCGACGGCTCACGCAGTGTGTCGCGCGTGCTGCCGACGGTCAGCCTGGACAGCGGCCTCATCTTCGAACGCGACGCCAGCTACTTCGGTCGCAACTTCGTGCAGACGCTGGAACCGCGCGCCTTCTTCACCTGGACGCCCTACGAAGACCAGCGCCTGCTGCCCAACTACGACTCCGCTGCCAACGACTTCAACTTCGCGACGATCTTCTCCGAGAACGTGTTCGGCGGAAACGACCGCATCTCCGACACCCGGGCGCTCACCGTGGGGGCAAGTTCCCGCCTGCTCGACCCCGAGACGGGTGCGGAGATCGTGCGCGTGGGCCTGGCCCAGCGCTACCTGATCCGCGACCAGAACGTCTTCCTGCCGAACGCCGCCGGCCAGGCCGGTGGGGCACCGGTTTCCGAACGCCTGAGCGACATCCTGCTGGCCACGCGCGTGCAGTGGGACCCACGCTGGACCGTCGACACCAACTTCCAGTACAGCCCTGGCGCCCGCGAGTCCGTGCGCACCACGCTCGGTGTGCGCTACATGCCCAGCCGTTACCGCGTACTCAGTGCGGCCTACCGCCTGCAGCGCGGCGCCAGTGAGCAGTACGAACTGGGCTGGCAATGGCCCCTGAATGATCTGTGGCAAACGCCCGCAACCGCCACGGTACCGGGGCGTGGCCTCGGGGCCGGGCAGTGGTTCAGCGTGGGCCGCATCAACTACAGCGTGCCCGACCGCAAGGTCGTCGATCTGGTGGCGGGCTTTGAGTACGATGCCGGTTGCTGGATCGGCCGTGTTGTGCTCGAACGCCTGCAACGCAGCGCCTCCACCGCAAACCAGCGTATCCTGTTCCAGCTGGAGTTCAGCGGCTTCTCGCGCCTTGGCTCCAACCCGCTGAAGACGCTGAAGGAAAACGTGCCGCGCTACCAGTACCTGCGCGAAGAAATCAACCCGCCCAGCCGGTTCCAACAATATGACTGATCGCTTCACCGCCCTCCCTCGTCCGCTCATCTGGCTGCTGTGCGCGTCCCTGCTGTGGACGGGTGCTGCCCAGGCGCAAGGCCTGCGGCTCTCGAATGACATCGGCTCGTCGCGCGGCAACCTTCCCGCCCCCGCAGCTGGCCAGCAGAGAACGGCGGACTTCATCGTCGCGCTGGTCAACTCCGAACCCGTGACCAACAACGAGGTGCGCCAGCGCCTGCTGCGCGTGGAACAGCAGATCGCGCAAGAAGGCACGGCCATGCCGGCACGCGACGTTCTGGTGCGCGAGGTGCTCGAGCAGATCATCAACGAGCGCGCGCAGGCGCAGCAGGCCACCGAACTCGGCATCACGGTCGATGAAGCCGCCGTCACGCAGGCCGAACAGTCGATTGCGGCGCAGAACCAGCTCGCGCCCGACGAGCTGCGCCGCCGTCTGGCGGCCGAGGGCATTGACATCAACCGCTTCCGCAACGACCTGCGCAAACAGATCCTTCTGCAGCGCGTGCGCGAACGCCAGGTCGATTCCCGCGTGCGCGTGACGGACGCCGACATCGACGACCTGATCCGCGAACGCCAAGGCAGCAACGACCTCGCCAGCCTTGAGTTGAATCTGGCCCATGTGCTCGTGATCGTGCCCGAAGGCGCCAGCCCGGAACGCGTGCAGGAATTGCAGGCGCGTGCGCAAGGCGTGGCCGACCGCGCGCGCAGCGGCGCCGACTTCGGGGACCTGGCGCGCGAGTTCTCCGAAGCCCCCGAGCGCACCAACGGCGGCCTGTTCGGCATGCGCCCGGCCAACCGCCTGCCTACCCTGTTCGTGGACGCCACGCGATCGCTCAGCACCGGCGCGGTGGCCGGGCCGCTGCGCAGCCCGGCCGGGTTTCACGTGCTCAAGGTGATCGAGAAGCGGCAGGCAGGCATGCCGGACGCCACCGTCACACAGACCCGCGCACGCCACATCCTGCTGCGCCCCGGTGCGCAGCTCAGCCAGTCCGAAGCGGTGTCGCGCCTCGCGGGCTACCGCCAGCAGATCGCGAGCGGCCAGGCCAGTTTCGAGGCGCTCGCGCGCGAACACAGCCAGGACGGCTCCGCCAGCCAGGGCGGTGATCTCGGCTGGGCCGGCCCGGGCATGTTCGTGCCCGAGTTCGAACAGGCCATGAACGCCCTGCGTCCCGGCGAAATGTCGGCACCACTGGTTTCGCGCTTTGGCGTGCACCTCATCCGCGTCGACGAGCGCCGGCAGACCACGCTCTCGCAACGCGAGCAGCGCGAAATGGTGCGCGGGCTCGCTCGCGAGAAGAAGATCGATGATGCGTTGCGCGTCTGGACGCAAGACACGCGCGGACGCGCCTTCGTCGAATACCGCGACCCGCCTCAGCCGTGAATGGCCAGCCGGGCGGCGTGACCCAGCCACACGCATGAAGCACATCGCCCGCAAGCGGTTCGGCCAGCACTTCCTGACGGACACCGCCATCATCGACGCCATCGTGGCGGCCATCGCGCCCGCCTCCGGTGACGCCATGGTTGAAATCGGCCCCGGCCTCGCCGCGCTCACGCAACCGCTGGTGGAGCGCCTCGGCCGCCTGACCGTCATCGAACTCGACCGCGACCTGGCCGTGCACCTGCGCGCCCATGGCCAGTTGGAGGTGATCGAGTCGGACGTGCTCAAGGTGGACTTCACCGCGCTCGCCCGGCAGCTGGGAACCACAGGGCTGCGGGTGGTGGGCAACCTGCCCTACAACATCTCCACACCCATCCTGTTCCACCTGCTCGACCATGTGGCGGTGGTGCAGGACCAGCACTTCATGCTGCAGAAAGAAGTGATCGACCGCATGGTGGCGCAGCCCGCCACGGCCGACTATGGCCGGCTCTCGGTCATGCTGCAGTGGCGCTACGCGATGGACAACGTGCTCTTCGTGCCGCCAGAAAGCTTCGATCCACCCCCACGCGTGGACAGCGCCATCGTGCGCATGGTGCCCCTGGCTACGCCGCCCGCGATCAACGTGGTGCACTACGGCACGCTGGTGCAGGTCGCCTTCAGCCAGCGCCGCAAGATCCTGCGCAACACCCTGGGCCGCTGGCTCGACGAGAGAGGCTACACGGGCGATTTCGACCTGCAACGCCGGGCCGAGGAAGTGCCGGTGAGCGAATACGTGGCGCTCTCTCAAGCCACGCAGGCATGAAAAAAGCCGCTGCAGGTGCAGCGGCTTTTCAGAGGGTGCCGAGGTGAATCAGGCTGCAGCCAGCCAGTAACCTGCGTTGAAGGGGCTGCTCATGCGCAGCGCCATCGGGCTCACGTCCAGGATCTTGTCGGTGGGCATGGGCTCGTCGGTCTGGACTTCGATCGGCTCCTCACCCTTGGGGGCGCGCGCCACCGAGAACGAGTAGAAGCAGCGGAACGGGATCTTGCGATCCGACCAGTAGTCGGCGGCGTCGCGGAAGATGTCGAGCAGTTGCTCGCGCGCTTCCTTGTCGAACTTGGCGTGGGCCGGGATGTGCTCGAGCACGACGATGAAGCCGGTCTGCGGGCCGGACTTGTGGACCATGTCGGTCATGCAGTCGTAGAGCGCGTCGAAGTTCTTGCCGAAGTGGGACGGCAGGGTGTATTGCGCGGCGATCAGTTCCAGCACGTCCTGCTTGCTCTGTGCCTTGGCCAGGTTGGCGTACAGGAAGTGATGCCCCAGGTGTTCGGCCGCAGCCTGCAGATCCTTCACGCCATGGGCGCGGATCGACTGAACGATGTTGGGGCGTACGTTACGAAGTGGCGTGTCCATCTCCGCGTCTCTTTCTAAGGTCAAAGTTGAAAATCCGTTTGCATCACCGGAGCTCACTGCACGATCAGCCGGAAGCTGCTGTAGTGGTCTTCGGTGTAATAACACGCTTCAGGGGTCCGGGGCTTGAACCCGCCACACACGATCCGTCGGGCACCCCGATGTTTCAGGCCCGGCGTGGGCACCGTGTACTCACGGTAGTACCCTCGCTTCTCTCCAGGCAGCAGGCGCTCGCGATTGCCGAACACCGAACCATCCTTTTCGTACCGAAAGGGTCCGCCTTGTCGAATCTGGAGCATCACGTCCTGGCCTTGTGGCGGCAGTCCCGTGACCACCACCGATGCGGACTGCGGGCCGGGAGTTGTGGTGTTCGGAGCGCGAGCCTGCACCGCAATGGTGCCCAACACCGCCGCCAGCAAGGCGGCGAGGGCCGCTCCCCTGGCCTTCCCGAAACGAGCCCGGATCTGTTTCAGACCCATGAAATCCCCAGCTCTTGATGACATCAACCCGCTTCAGCAGCCCCTGAAAATCAATGCAAAAGCATTCATTTTCTTGGCCGCAGAGAGCGGGTTAACCCTGAAATCCAAGCGCGCTAGTGTGCCTGAGGCGGGGGGAAAAAGCAAGCGCCTGCTGAAATATTCAGCAAGACGCCATGTCAGGATTGTGTGTAAAAGTTAGCGCTTGCTTTTTTGGAAAACGTCAACGCGAAACGTTGGCGTCTGCCACCGTCAGGGCTGTCATGTTGACGATGCGGCGCACCGTGGCACTGGCGGTGAGGATGTGCACCGGCTTGTCGGCGCCCAGCAGCACCGGGCCGACCGCGATGTTGCCGCCCGCGGCCGTCTTGAGCAGGTTGTAGGCGATGTTGGCCGCATCGATGTTGGGCAGCACCAGCAGGTTGGCCGGTCCCTTCAGCGTGGAGTTGGGCATGAGCACGTGGCGCGCGGCGGCGTCCAGTGCCACATCTCCGTGCATTTCGCCGTCGGCCTCCAGCCAGGGAGCCTGCTCCCGCAGCAGGGCCAGCGTGCGGCGCATCTTGATGGCGCTGGGCTCCTCGCTCGATCCGAAGTTGGAGTGCGACAGCAGGGCGGCCTTGGGTTGCAGGCCGAAGCGCAGCATTTCCTCGGCCGCCATCACGGTGATCTCGCAGAGCTCTTCGGGCGTGGGGTCGTAGTTGACGTGTGTGTCGACCAGGAACACCTGGCGGCCCGGCAGCATGAGGCCGTTCATGCAGGCGTAGATGCGCACGTCCTGCTCGGTGCTGGGGCTGCCGCCCTCGCGCTTGCCGATCACCTGGTCGATGTACTTCAGGTGGTGCTGGGTCGAGCCCCAGGTGCCGCAGATCAGGCCGTCCACCTGGCCCTTGTGCAGCAGCATCGCGCCGATCAGCGTGAGGCGGCGGCGCATCTCGATCTTGGCGAGCTGCTGGGTCACGCCCTTGCGCTCGGTCATGCGGTGGTAGGTCTGCCAGAAGTCGCGGTAGCGGTCGTCCTGCTCGACGTTGACGATGTCGTAGTCCAGCTCCTCGCGCAGTCGCAAGCCGAACTTTTCGATGCGCTGGGCAATGATCTCGGGGCGACCGATCAGCGTCGGGCGCGCCAGGCCTTCATCGACAACGATCTGGCAGGCGCGCAGCACGCGCTCTTCCTCGCCCTCGGCATAGGCCACGCGCTTGCGAGCCGCCGTCTTCGCGGCCGCGAAGATGGGCTTCATGATGGTGCCCGACGCAAACACGAAGCTCTGCAGCTTCTCGCGGTACGCCGCCATGTCGGCGATGGGGCGCTGCGCCACGCCGCTGTCGGCGGCCGCCTGCGCCACCGCGGGCGCGATCTTCATCATCAGGCGCGGGTCGAACGGCTTGGGGATCAGGTACTCGCGGCCGAAGGCCAGCTTCTCGCCCGCGTAGGCAGCCGCCACCACCTCGCTCTGCTCGGCCTGGGCCAGCTCGGCGATGGCGTGCACCGCTGCGATCTCCATCTCGTCGGTGATGGTGGTTGCGCCGCAGTCGAGCGCACCGCGGAAGATGTAGGGGAAACACAGGACGTTGTTGACCTGGTTCGGGTAGTCGGTGCGGCCGGTGGCCATGATGACGTCGTCGCGCACGGCGTGCGCGTCTTCCGGGGCGATCTCGGGGTTGGGGTTGGCCAGCGCAAAGATCACCGGCTGGGCGGCCATCGTGGCCACCATCTCGGGCTTGAGCACACCGCTGGCCGAGAGGCCGAGGAACACGTCGGCGCCCACGATCACTTCCGCCAGCTTGCGCTTGTCGGTCTTCTGCATGTACTGGCGCTTGTCGTCGTCCATGAGCTCCTCACGGCCCTCGTAGACCACGCCGGCGAGGTCGGTGACGAACACGTTCTCGCGCTTCAGGCCCACCTTGAGCAGCAGGTTCAGGCAGGCCAGCGCCGCAGCGCCCGCACCCGACGTGACCAGCTTGACTCGGCTGATGTCCTTGCCGGCGACCTTCAGGCCGTTGAGCATGGCCGCGGCCACCGTGATGGCTGTGCCGTGTTGGTCGTCATGGAACACGGGGATCTTCATGCGCTTGCGCAGCTCGCGCTCGACGTAGAAGCAGTCGGGTGCCTTGATGTCTTCGAGGTTGATCGCGCCGAAGGTCGGCTCCAGCGCGGCGATCACCTCGACCAGTCTGGCGGGGTCCTTTTCGTCGATCTCGATGTCGAACACGTCAACGCCGGCGAACTTCTTGAACAGCACGCCCTTGCCTTCCATCACCGGCTTGGAGGCCAGCGCGCCGATGTCGCCCAGACCCAGCACCGCGGTGCCGTTGGTGATCACGCCGACCAGGTTGCCGCGCGCCGTGTACTTGAAGGCGTTGGCCGGGTCGGCCACGATTTCCTCGCAGGGTGCGGCCACCCCGGGTGAGTAGGCCAGGGCGAGGTCGCGCTGGTTGGTGAGTTGCTTGGTGGCGGCGATGGCCACTTTGCCCGGGATCGGGAACTCGTGGTATTCGAGGGCGGCGCGGCGCAGCTCGGCGCGCTTGTTCTCAGGGCTGTTTTCCATGCTCATGCTCGTGTCTCCATCGAGTTGTTATCTTGCGATGCGGAAAGGGGTTGCGCATTCTAAAGCGACGGGTGGGAAAACCCTAGTCCGTGATACTGCGTAAAAGCGTTCGGGCGCCTGTGACTTTTCGGGACGGAATGAGGCTTTGCCCCATGCGTGAGGCGACAGAGCCGCAGTATGCGACCGCAGGCGGGCGCTGGCGCCGCCGGGCAGGGAAAGTCAGGAGGCCGAGCGCCGGAAGGCGCTCAGGTGGCAGCGGCTTGGGCCGGCAGAGTGGCCGGGTGCAACTGCAGGTGCACCACCGACTGGTGGGGGGTGCATTCCGACCACAGCGTGCGTGCGCAGGACTCGCACTGGCCGCATTGCGTGGCCACACCCAGCTCGAGCTGGATGTCGTCGAATGCCATGCCCGATCGCGCGCAACGGGCGATGGTCTGGTCACTGACGCGGTGGCAAACGCAAACGATCATGAGGCTGGATGGTCGTGGAGAAAGCCGTCCAGGAAGTGAACGGATGCGCAAATGATAATTGATCGTATTCAATAGGCCAAAAAAAGCCCCGCGATTTCGCGGGGCTCTGTGGCAGGGAAGGCACAGCCCCGAAGGGCATGCGTTCAGCTCGCCGGGCTCATCTGCGTTTGCAGGTAGTTCTGGATGCCCACCTTGTCGATCAGATCGATCTGGGTTTCCAGAAAGTCGATGTGCTCTTCCGTGTCGTCCAGGATGGTCTGCAGCAGGTCACGCGAGACATAGTCACGCACCGACTCGCAATAGGCGATGCCATCCTTGATGGTGGCCTGGGCGCCGGTTTCCAGCGCCAGGTCGCTGCGCAGGATCTCGGGCGTGTCTTCGCCGATGTTCAGCTTGCCCAGGTCCTGCAGGTTGGGCAGGCCGTCGAGCGTGAAGATGCGGTCCATGAGCTTGTCGGCGTGCTTCATCTCGCCGATGGACTCCTCGTATTCCTTGGCCGCGAGCTTGTCCAGGCCCCAGTGCTTGAACATGCGGTAGTGGACGAAATACTGGTTGATCGCGGTGAGCTCGTTCTTGAGCTGGGCCTGCAGATGGCCGATGACTTTGGCGTCGCCTTTCATGGGTCCACTCCTTTCGTGTTGTGTTGACAGGCGCGCATTGTGCGCGTTGAGCGCTATCAATTCAGTCTTGAGAATCGCTACGACTTGCAAATGAGAATCGTTCGCATACAATAAATCGTTCAGCCAGCCAGCACCCGGGAAGCTCCCGCGGCCGTGACGCCAGCCTCGTTCTCCAACCCTTGGATCCAGGTGCCGTCTTGACCGCCTCACAACCCCATTTCTCTTCTCTTTCTTCCTCCTTCAGGCCCAACCCGCTGGTGCTGGCCTGTCTTGCGCTCATGGCCGGCCCGGTGCTGGCGCAGAGCGCCGCGCCCGATGCCACCCAGGTCGCCCAGGCGGGCGGCGCCTCCACCCTGCGTGAGATGGTGATCAGCGGTGCGCGCAGCGAAAGGGCGCTGGAGGATGTGCCGGCCGCCATCGATGTGCTGACCGAAGAAGACCTGGACCCCGCACGGGTCCAGAACATCCGCGATCTGGTGCAGGAGCTGCCCAACGTGAGCGTCAAGCGGGCGCCCGTGCGCTTCGGCGGCGTGAGCGGCAACGTGGGCCGGGACGGCAATGCGGGCTTCAACATCCGCGGCCTGGAAGGCAATCGCGTGCTGCTGACGATTGACGGCATCCGGGTGCCGCGCGAACTGAGCAGCGGCGTGTTCGGGCCGGCGGCCTTTGGCCGTGATTACTACGACATGGGCCTGATCTCGCGTGTGGAAATCCTGCGCGGAGCCAATTCCGCGCTGTACGGCTCCGACGGCCTTGCCGGCATGGTGGCGATGTTCACCACCGAGCCCAAGAGCCTGCTCAAAGCGGGGCAGGCCCTGGGCGGACGCGTGGGCCTGAGCTACGACGGCCAGGACAAGACGCGCCGCGTCGGCGTCACGCTGGCGGGTGCGCCGAGCGACACCCTGCAGTGGCTCGGCAGCGTGCAGGTCGGGCGCAGCGAGGCGCTGGACAACAAGGGCGAGAACTTCTCGCTCAACAGCAACCGCACCGCACCCAACCCGCAGAAAGACAAGAGCATCTCGCTGCTGGGCAAGGTGGTGCTCACGCCGGGTGGCGGCCAGCGCCATGTGTTCACCGCCGAACACGTGGACAAGAGCAGCGACGTCGAGGCCTACAGCGGCCGCGCGCCTGCAGTCACCGCAACCACGCATGTGGGCGACCTCGACGGCACCTCCGACATGGTGCGGACCCGCGTGAGCTGGGATGGCCGCTTCCCGGTGGCCTCCGCATGGGCCGACGAACTCCGCGCCATGGTCGGCCTGCAGTCCTCGGACGCGCAAGAAGTGGCGCGCGAGTTCCGCCCGCTGCAACCCACGGCCACGCAGAACCGTGTGCGAGACGTGACCTACACCGAGCGCACCCTGCAGGCGGTGTTGCAGGCCGAGAAGCTGCGCCCGCTGGGCGGCGCGTGGACGCAGAAGCTGGTGTACGGCGCCGACGTCTCCCGCGCCAACATGGACAACATCGTCACCGGCGTCAACGGCCCGGCGTACGAGGCCTATCCGCTGAAGCGCTTCCCGAAGACCGTCGAGACAACGTCCGCGCTGTTCGTGCAAAGCGAATTTGCCAGTGACCGCTGGAGCCTGATTCCCGCGCTTCGCTACGACCGCGTGGAGCTCGACGCGGAGAACAGTGCGCTGTACCCGCTGCAGCCGGCCTCGCTGTCCAACGGCGCGCTCACGCCCAAGCTGGGCGCGATCTGGCGCGGCAGTGAGAGCTGGAGCCTGTTTGCCAACCTGGCCGCGGGCTTCAAGTCGCCCAGTCCGCTGCAGCTCAACAACTACTTCCAGAACCCGCTCGGCAACTACGAGACCATTCCCAACCCCAATCTGCGCCCGGAGAAGAGCCGTTCGCTGGAGCTCGGCACGCGTGGCAAGTCGGACAGCTTCACGTGGGAAGCGGTGGCGTTCACGGGCCGCTACAAGGACTTCATCGAAGACCTCGTCACGGTGCAGACCACGCCCCGGCTGCAATTCCAGTCGGTCAACCGGCAGTCGGTCACCCTGCGTGGGTTCGAACTGAAGGGCACGGCCCGCCTGACGGCCAACACCACCCTGCGCGCGGCCTATGGGCAGACCAAGGGGACGGACACCTCGCTGAACCGGCCGCTGAACTCGGTCAACCCCGCCAGGCTGGTCGTGGGTGTGGACCACCGCCTGGGCGACTGGTCGTTTGGCGCTTCGCTGGCCCACAGCCTGAAGAAGTCGGCCGACGACATCGACTACAGCGGCCTGGCCAACCAGTTCGCCACGCCGGCGTACACCACCCTCGACCTGCGCACCAGCTGGCAGGTGACCCGATCCACCCGGCTCAGCGCAGCGGTCCACAACGTGACCGACCGCAAGTACTGGGAATGGACGAACGTGCGCGGCATCGCCGCCAACTCGTCCACGCTGGACGCGTACACCGCACCGGGCCGCGCCTTCTCGGTGGCGCTCGTCACCAACTTCTAGCCACCTCACAGGAGCCCGCATGACCGCAGCAGCCGACCACCAGCCCGACGCCACCGACGAGGAGTACACGATGCCCTGCGTGGAAGCCCTGCTCGCTGGCACGCTGGCGCTGATGACCGGCTATGCGCAAAGCGCGCGCGACTGCGCACACCGCCCGTTCATGGCGCGCAAGCTGGTCTCCAACCTCTCGTGCCTGTCGGCGCACCCACAGCTCTCGCCGGCCATGCAGACCATGCTGGCCAACCTGCGCACGCGCTGGGAGCTGGAGATGGAGCACGAAGCCGAGGCGGCGTCGGCCGAGCTCCGGCCCACGCCGCTGTGGCACCCCGTTCCCGCCCGCGTGCAGTGACGCACGCTGGCGTTCACCCCACACCCAGGAGAAGAACATGACTGTCCACGACATCCGCAACGCCTTTCAGGCAGCACGCAGCAGCGGCCTGCGGGCCAAGGAAGCCGCCGAATCCACCGGCTTGAGCGAGGGCGGCGCGATCAACGCGCACCGCGGCGCGCACGAGGCGCCGCTGCAGGCGGTTGCGCTGCGGCCTGACTGGCTGGCGCTGCTGCAGGCGCTCGAGGCCTGCGGCCCGCTCATGGCGCTCACGCGCAATGAAACCGTGGTGCACGAGAAAACCGGTGTCTATCAGAAGGTGTCGGCCAGCGGGCCGGTGGGCCTGGCGCTGGGCGAAGACATCGACCTGCGCCTGTTCTTCAACCAGTGGCACGCGGGCTTCGTGGTGGCCGAGGCGCTGAAGTCGCAGCCCGGCATGGGCACACCCAGCCTGCAGTTCTTTGACCGCCATGGCGTGGCCGTGCACAAGATATTCGTGCGCGAACAGACCGACCTGGCCGCCTGGCAGCGCGTGATCGCGGCACACAGCGACGACACGCGCGAGATCGAATTCCTGCCGCGTGGCGCGGCCAGCACGCCCGCGCCGCCACCGCTGGTGGACGCCAACGCCTTCGGTGCCGCCTGGAGCGCGATGACCGACACGCACCAGTTCTTTCCGCTGCTCAAGCAGTTCGGCCTGGAGCGGCAGCAGAGCTTCCGTCTGGTGGAGGGTCGCTACACCCACCGCGTGGAAAAAGCCGCCGTGCGCGAGATGCTGTTGGAAGCCGCCTTCGACGGCACGCCCATCATGGTTTTCGTGGGCAGCCCGGGCTGCATCCAGATCCACACCGGCCCGGTGAAGCGCGTGGAGCCGATGGACATCCACGGCAAGACCTGGCTCAACGTGCTCGATCCCGGTTTCAACCTGCACCTGCGCGAAGACCTGATCGAGGACGTGTGGGTGGTCGAGAAGCCCACCAGCGACGGCGTCGTCACCTCGCTGGAGGCCTTCGACGCGCGCGGCGAACTCATGGCCATGTTCTTCGGCGCGCGCAAACCCGGCCAGCCCGAGCGCGGCGCCTGGCGCGACATCCTCGCGCAGCGGCCCACGGCCGATGCGCCGTCCATGGCCTGAGGAGCGCGCCATGGCACACGCCGTCCTTCCCTTGAACCGCCGCGCGCTGCTGCAAGGCGCCGCCGCGCTCGCCACCACCAGCGCCCTGCCCGCCATCGCGCAGGGCCAGCCGCGCGCGCCGCGCCTGGTCACCGTGGGCGGCGGCATCACCGAGGTGGTCTACGCGCTCGGCGCGCAAGACCAGCTCGTGGGCACCGACACCACCAGCCTCTATCCGGCCGCCGCGCTGGCCACACCCAAGGTGGGCTACATGCGCCAGCTCTCGGCCGAAGGCCTGCTCGCGCTGCGGCCCGACGCCGTCATCGCGCAGGGCGACGCGGGCCCGCCCGTGGTGCTCGACCAACTGCGCTCGGCCGGCGTGAGGGTGGAGCTGATCGGGGCCACGCACGACTGGACCGAGGTGCGCCGCAAGGTGCAGGCCGTGGGCCGCGCGGCGTCGAAGGAGCGCGCCGCGCAGGACCTGCTGGCCACGCTGGACGCGCAATGGGACGAGGCGCAGCAGCGCGTGCGCGCGCACCAGGGTCCCGCGCCGCGCGTGCTGTTCGTGCTCGCGCACAGCGGCAGCCCCATGGTGGCGGGCGAGGCCACGGCCGCCAACGCCCTCATCGGCTTCGCTGGCGCGCGCAACGCGCTCTCGGGCTTCAAGGGCTACCGGCCCATGACGGCCGAGGCCATGGCCGCCGCCGCGCCCGAGGTGGTGCTCACCACCACCCAGGGCATCGAGGCCGTCGGCGGCGAGGCCGCCTTCTGGCGCCGCCCCGAGCTGCAGCTCACCCCCGCCTGGCGGCGCCGCGACAGCGGCCATGGGCTGGTGCACCTGGACGCGCTGGAGCTGCTGGGCTTCGGCCCGCGTCTGCCGCGCGTGGTGGCGGATTTGCACCGACGCCTGGTGGTCGCGTGAGCCGCGCACGGCCGCCCGGCGGGGCCCGAACACCAGCGCGCCGCGCGGAGGCCGGCGCGTGAGCGCGCTGGCGCGCAGCGGCGCCCCACGCCAGCCCTCGGCCGCGCACCGCGGGCCCGGGACCCTCGCCTGCCTCGGCCTGCTGCTCGCGCTGTGCGCCCTGTGGGCGGCCGGCCAGGGCGCCTACGGCCTGCCGCTGCGCGAACTGCCCGCGCTGCTGTGGGGCGCGCTCGCCGGCGGTGCCGAGGCCGCGCGCAGCGGGCCCGAGCTGGTCTTCTTCAACATCCGCCTGCCGCGCCTGCTGCTGGGCGTGGCCGCGGGCGCGGGATTGGGGCTGGCGGGCGCGCTCATGCAGGGCCTGTTCCGCAACCCGCTGGCCGACCCCGGCCTCATCGGCGTGAGCAGCGGCGCGGCGCTGGCCGCCGGCGTCACCATCGTGCTCGGCGCCACCTGGTTTCCCGACCTGCCGCGCGCCCTGGGCAGTTGGCCCCTGGTGCTGATGGCCTTCGCCGGCGGGCTCGCGGTCACCGCGCTGATCTACCTGCTCTCGCGCAGCGAGGGTGGCACGCGCGTGGGCCTGATGCTGCTCGCGGGCATCGCGGTCAACGCGCTGGCGGGCGCCGGCCTGGGCCTGCTGAACTTCCTGGCCACCGACGAGCAACTGCGCAACCTGCAGTTCTGGCTGCTGGGCAGCCTGGGCGGCGCGCGCTGGAGCGCGGTGCTGCTCGTCACCGGCATCACCGCCGCCGCGCTCGCCCTCGGCCTGCGCCTGGCGGGCGCGCTCAACGCGCTGGCGCTGGGCGAGGCGCAGGCCGTGATGCTGGGCGTGCGCGTGGAAGGCCTCAAGCGCGTGTGCGTGGTGGTCACCGCGCTGGCGGTGGGCGCCATCACGGCCACCACCGGCATCGTCGGCTTCATAGGCCTGGTGGCGCCTCACATCGTGCGCCTGCTCGCGGGCCCCGACCACCGCTGGGTGCTGCCGGGCTCGGCCTTGCTCGGCGCCTGCCTGGTGCTGGTGGCCGACGGCTGGGCGCGCACCGCGCTCGCGCCGGCCGAGCTGCCGCTGGGCGTGATCACCGCCGCGGTGGGCGTGCCCTTCTTCCTGGCCCTGCTGCGCAGCGCGCACGCGAGAACGCTGTGAGCGAGAACAACTCCCATCTGCTGCGCGCCGAAGGCCTGCACGTGCGCCACGGCGCGCGCAGCGTGCTGCAGGGCGTGGACGTCGAACTGCGCGCCGGCGAGGTCGGCGCGATCCTTGGCCCCAATGGCGCGGGCAAGTCCACCCTGCTGGGCGTCCTCGGCGGCCTGCAGCGCGCCGACGCGGGCCGCGTGCGCCTCAACGACCAGCCGCTCGACACCACCACGGCGGCCTCGTTCGCGCGCCACCGAGCCTACCTGCCGCAAGACCTCGTGCCCGCCTTCGACTTCACCGCGCAGGAGGTGGTGGAACTGGGCCGCTACCCGCACCGGCTGCAACCGGAGCCCGACGAAGCCGCCATCGTGCGCGCGGCCATGCAGTGCGTCTCGGTCGATGCGCTCGCGCGGCGCGGCATCCGCCAGCTCAGCGGCGGCGAACGCGCCCGCGTGCAGATCGCGCGCGTCATGGCCCAGGTGTGGCGGCCCAGCCCCGACGGCCTGCCCCGCTGGCTGCTGCTCGACGAGCCCACCGCCGCCCTCGACCTGCGGCACCAGCACCAGTGCCTGTCGGCGCTGCGCGACTGGTCGCGCGCGCAAGGCATCGGCGTGCTCATGGTGCTGCACGACCTGAACCTGGCGCTGCGCTACGCTGACCGCGTGTGGGTATTGGCCCACGGCCACGTGGTGGCCCAGGGCACC
>VFQP010002313.1_pt1 | contig 21726 bp, 18 predicted proteins | sample 3512351 | NCBI WGS metagenome assembly VFQP01 (sample SAMN10412372, study PRJNA504923) | tailings metagenome | isolation source: Relicate 1 Philex TSF1 revegetated site | place: Philippines: Tuba, Benguet | collected 2017-08-29
CCCAATGCGTTCGCGCCCACGTGGACCATGATCGGCCTGGTGCTGGGCAACCTGCTGGGTGGCATCGCCGTGCTGGAAACCGTGTTCACGCTGCCCGGCCTGGGCCGGCTGCTTGTCGACGCGATCTTCGCGCGCGACTACCCGGTAGTGCAGGGCTGCCTGCTGTTCACGGCGGGCATCTACGTGCTCGTGAACCTGGTTATCGACCTCTTCTACCCGCTATTCGACCCGCGCGTCGCCACGTCATGAAATTCCGAACCAATGCTGTCATTGGCGGCCTGCTCGTGGGCACCGTCGCCGTCATGGCGCTGCTCTCCGCGGTATGGACGCCGTTCAATCCGCTCAAACTCAACCTGCGCACGCGCCTCAACGCACCGTCCGGCCTGCACTGGCTGGGCACCGACGAGTTTGGCCGCGACATCCTGTCACGCCTGCTGGCAGGCGCCGGCGCCAGCCTGGCCGTGGCCGCGATGACCGTGCTCGTGGCGATGGTGCTGGGCACGCTGCTTGGGCTCGTGTCCGGCTACTTCCGGGGCCGCACCGACCGCATCATGATGGTCGTCAACGATGCGCTGCTGGCCTTTCCGGGCATCCTGCTGGCGCTGGGCATCATGGTCATCACCGGCGCCAACAAGTACGGCATCGTGCTGGCGCTGGGGCTGGCCTACACGCCCACCGTGGTGCGGCTGGTGCGCGGCACGGTGCTGTCGCTGCGCGAGAAGGAATTTGTGGAAGCGTCGCGCGTGATCGGCAACAGCGAACTGGTGACCATGCTGCGCCACATCCTGCCCAACTGCGCGGCCCCGCTGATGGTGCTGGGCACGTCAATGTTCGGCTGGGTGGTGCTGGCGGAAAGCGCGCTGAGCTTCCTCGGCCTTGGCGTGCCACCGCCGGCGCCCACCTGGGGCAACATGCTGTCCTCCGGACGCCCCTACATGGAATCCGCCGCGTGGCTCGGCATCGCACCCGGCCTGTGTATCGCCATGACGCTGCTTGGCATCAACCTGCTGGGCGACGCGCTGCGCGACTGGCTCGACCCGCGGATGGAACGACAATGAACGCCCCAACCAGACAGGAACACCAGGCAATGGCCGAATCGAACGCACTGCTCTCGGTACGCAACCTCACGCTGAGCGGTGCCGCCGGACATCCGATCCTCAACGGCATTTCCTTCGACGTGGCGCCCGGCGAGGTGCTGGCGCTGGTGGGAGAGTCCGGCAGCGGCAAGACGATGGCAGGCCGCGCGATCATGCGCCTGCTGCCGTCACAGGTCCGGCAGACCGGCGGCACCATCACGCTGGCCGGCCAAGACGTGGCCACACTTTCGGATCGCGCCATGCGCGACCTGCGCGGCCAGGTGGCGGGCATGGTCTTCCAGGAGCCCATGGTGTCGCTGAACCCCGCCATCACGGTGGGCGCACAGCTGTGCGAGGGGCTCATGCTGCACGAGTGCATAGGCGCGGTCGACGCGCGCGCGCGCGCCATCGAGATGCTGCGCCGTGTGCAGATCGCCGATCCCGAAGGCTGCATGGCCGCCTACCCGCACGCATTCTCGGGCGGCATGCGCCAGCGCATCATGCTGGCATCGGTCATGCTGCTCAAGCCCCGGCTGCTGATTGCCGACGAGCCGACCACCGCGCTCGATGCACTGAGCCAGCGCGAGGTCATGGAGATCATGGCCGACCTCACGCGCATGAGCGGCACGGCCGTGCTGCTGGTCACGCACGACCTGCAGCTCGTGGCGCACTACGCGGACAGCGTGCTGGTGCTGCGGCGTGGCGACCAGGTGGAATACGGCCCTGCCGGGCGCGTGCTCAGCAAGCCCGCCGCCTCCTACACGCGCAGCCTGATCGACTCGCTGCCAAGGCGCGCCGACGATCGCAAGCCCATTCCCGACAATCCGCCGGTGATCGAGGCGCACAATGTCTCGGTGACCTATCCCGGCAGCCACCGGCTGTTCTCGCACCAGCCGGAAAAGCGCGTCGTGGACCAGGTTTCGTTGGCGATTCGTCCGGGCGAGGTGGTGGCCGTCGTGGGTGGCTCTGGCTCCGGCAAGACCACGCTGGGCCGCGCGATGATCGGCCTGCTGCCGCTGGCCGGTGGCGAGCTGCGGTTCCGCGGACAGGTGCTGGGCGCGGGCGGCAAGGCTGCGCAGCGAGAATTCCGGCTGGCGTGCCAGATGGTGTTCCAGGACCCCTATTCCTCACTGGACCCGCGCCAGCGCATTGCCGATATCGTCGCCGAGCCGTTGAACCATGGCGAGCGCCTGACGCCGGCCGAGCGCCGCGCGCGCGTGGCGCAGATGCTGGCCGAAGTGGGGCTCGACGGACTGGCTGACCGCTTTCCGCACGCGCTGTCGGGTGGCCAGCGCCAGCGCGTGGCCATCGCCCGCGCGCTGATTCGCCGGCCCGCGCTGGTGGTGGCCGACGAGCCCGTTTCCGCGCTCGACATGACCATCCAGAAGCAGGTGCTGACGCTGTTCCGCCAGTTGCAGACCCAGCACGGCTTTGCCTGCTTCTTCGTGTCCCATAACCTGGCTGCCGTTTCCGAAGTGGCGGACCGCATCGTGGTCATGCATCAAGGCCGCATCGTCGAGGAAGGCAGCGTGGCGGACATTCTCGATCGCCCGCGCCACCCCTACACGCAAGCCCTGCTGGAAGCCGCATATGTGGCGCCCGGCCAGCAGACGCCACTGTCGGCACGGATGGCCGCCGTAGCCTGACGCCGCGCCATGGCACGCCAGCGCCGCCCAACGCGGCGCTGGCGTTATCCGTTTGCCGCCCCCTTCTCCGCGCTTTCCGTCCCGCACATCGACTCTCAGAACCGGTTCCGCACGTCACGCCGGCAGGCAGCATCCGGGACAAAAAAAGTGAGCGCCTGAGATCGTGGGCGCGCCCTTTTCATGCCGGCACCAGCCGGAAACCGCTCAGAACTTGTGCCGGATACCCAGCAGCACGCCGGTCTGGTTCTTGCCGGGAACCGTCGAGCCGAATCCGCCCGTGCCGAGGTTGGAGCCGTCCTTGTTGCGCGTGTAGGCCACGTTGAAATACGCGTCGGTGCGCTTCGACAGCGAGTAGTCCGTCGATACGACGAACAGCCACGGGTCGGCGCCGGAGTCGCGGAAGTCCTGGTAATAGGCCGCACCGGTCAGCGACCATGCTGCCGTGATATCCCACTGCGCACCGGCCCAGTAAAGGTTCGTCGTCTGGCTGGTGGGCGGCGTCATGATGCGCCCGTAGCGATATCCCACGTAGGTCTTGACCGGGCCGATCACATAGGTGCCGACCAAGGCCGCCTTGCGCGTCTTGTTGCTCTCGATGGCCACCGTGTCGCCGTCCTGCTCGTCGTAGACCGCGGCGACTGCCAGCGGACCCGACTCGTACGCCAGGCTGGCGCCGTATTCACGGCCCACGCGCGGGTGGCCTGGCACTTCCCCGTTCACGCCCGACGTGCCGTCCGCGCCAAAGCTGTAGAGCAGCTTGGCCGTGACCGGGCCAAATTTGCCCGTGTACTTGATCGAGTTGTCGGCACGCGACTGGAAGGCGTCGTCCTGCACGCCGATCGAGTACCGCGTGGAAATGCCCATCGGATCGTATTGCACGCCGATGTCATACAAGGGCGTGTTGTGACGGCCCAGCGTCAGCGTGCCATTGGCGGTGCTCAAGCCCACCCATGCCTGCCGTCCGAACAGCCGGCCGCTCTGCCCGCTCTTGCCGTCGTCGACGTTGAAGCCGCTTTCCAGCGTGAAGATGGCACGCATGCCGCCGCCCAGGTCCTCGCCGCCGCGAATGCCCCAGCGCGATCCGGACAGGTTGCCCGACTGCATCCGCACCACGCTGTTGCCCGCGCCCTTCTGGTGATTGGCGAATTCAATGCCGACGTCGGCCACGCCGTACAGCGTCACCGATGACTGCGCGTAGGCGCTGCTTCCCAACAGGCCGGCGATGGCCGCGACGGCCAGCTCTTTTCTTTTCATGCTCTTGGTTTCCCCTCGTGGTGAATGCGAATGCCGGCTGGAAGGCGCCGGCTTTGGTGGTAATTGCGCGCGGCAGCGCGCCCGGCGTGGGCCGGCATGCCTGCCGCAATGGCAGGCGAGGCAAAGCACGGATGCGGGCTGGACGGCCAGTTGTGACGGCGCCAGCTGTGCAAGGCAGGTCAGCGCTCGGTAGCGCCAGGCAGGGACGTGGGTGACGTCAACGACGCCTTGATCATTTCATCAACACGCCACACTTGTAAGTGTGTATTGTGGCAATGAAATACACTTTTTACTGCATTATGCGGCGTGACCGTGACAATCCGTCATATTGGAAGGCGCTGGCGCAAGTTCGGCGACATGGGCCGCTGACGAGGGGCCGCCCCATCGAAAATGACAGACCCAAAGAGAAGGACAGTTAAGGGTCGCCAGTTGCCTCTGGCACCCGCAAGCGCTGAGCAGGATAGGCCGAGGGCAGAAAGCGCGCCCACGGCGACGACGCGGTCGCCTCAGCCGGGACGTCGTCCACCAGCCGTCAGTTCCTGTCCCCGATGGGCATCATGCCTGCTGCGGCGGGCATCGCCTGCCGGCCGCCGCGCAAACCTACCTGCCCTGAGGCTTGAATCCCAGCTCGCGGGAAATATCCTCCGCGCATGCCGTAATGATCGGCACCAGGCTGTCCATGCGTTGGCGCGACATGTAGTGCGTCGTGCTGGCAACGCTCAGGCCCGCGATGATCTCCCCGCGGGCGTCTCGCACGGGCGCGGCGACACAGCAGATCGCCGCCTCGTTCTCCTCGATCTCCATGGTGTATCCCTGCGTCCGATACCCGCGCATCGCCGCGAGGTAGTCGCTCCACTGCAGGAAGCCGGGCGGAAGCACCGGCTCGGCGATCACCTCGGCGTGGGCCAGTGAATACAGCCGCGCCCACTCCTTCTCCGGCAGGTCGAGCATCTGGGCCTTACCGGTTCCGGTGATGGCGATCGGCTTGCGCACGCCGATACGCGATCGCATCTCCAGCCCCTTTGTGCCGGAGATCTTGTCGACATACATGATCTGGTCTCCGTCACGGACGCTGAGGTGTACCGTGTCGCCGGTCTGCTGGGCCAGCCGCTCGATCAAGGGGCGCGCCAGCGACGTAAGAGGGACCTGGGACAGCGCCGTCGCGCCCAGTTCGATCAGGCGCGCACCGAGCACATAGCCACGCCCCTCGACATGCCGCAGGTATCCCGCACGCTGCAGGAACGACACGAGGCGGCTTGTCGTGCTGCGGGTCGTACCGATCCGGTTCGCGATGGTGGCCTGGTCGTTGCAGCCCTGCGCCACCGCGTCGAGCACCGAAAACGCCCGGGCCAATGCCTGCGTTCCCGTGGCGGCCTGCTCGGTCTTCTCCATCTTGAACTCCCTTCCCTCATATTGTGGGTGACTGTCCCACATCCTGAGTCAGTGTAGCAGCTTTCGTCGTTATTTTTAATCCCACAATATGGGTTAAACTCTCACCCCTTGCGCAAGACTAGGTCGACTGCTACAGTCAATCCAAGGGGAAGCACGTCAGAACGCGCGAATTGTACGTATAAACCCCAATAAAAACGAAAAATCATGCCGTCGACCCCAACGGCATTGGCGCCGTCGGCTCCCAAAATGCAGGAGACAAAATCATATGTTGGTACGATTCACGTCACCGTCCATATGCCGACGGACGGCAGCCTCAGCCGAGGCAGCCGCCCTGTCCATCCCGGCACAAGGCTCACGCGCATGGTCATCCGAGGGGCGTCAGCGACGTCGGGCTTCATGAACTACACGTTCGACTTCAGCTTCCTCGCGGAGTACTGGCCCGAACTGATGCGCGGGCTCTGGCTTACGGTCAAGCTTTCGGCTGTCACCATCAGCCTCGGATACGTCGTCGGCACGCTGCTGGCGATCGGGCGTACCTCGCCTCGCCGCTGGGTCCGCAAGCTCTCCGGCGTCTATGTCGAGGTCATCCGCAATACGCCGCTGCTGGTGCAGATGTTCCTGATCTACTTCGGGCTTGCCTCGCTGGGCTGGAAGCTCAATGCCGATATCTGCGCGGTCGTGGCGATCGTCATCAATATCAGCGCCTACACCTGCGAGATCATGCGGGCCGGTATCGAATCGATCCGGCAAGGGCAGTTGGAAGCCGCCAGTTGCCTTGGTCTCTCCCGGCTCCAGACCTTGCTGATGATCGTGCTGCCCCCCGCCACGGAACGGGTCTATCCGGCCCTGACCAGCCAGTTCATCCTGATCATGCTGACGACCAGCGTGGTATCGCAGATTTCCGCGGAGGAACTGACCTCGATCGCCGCGCGCATCGACTCGATCACCTTCCGGTCATTCGAGATCTACCTCGTCGTCGCGCTGTTGTACATCATGCTGGCGGCGCTGGTGCGGGTTGGCTTCACGCTCCTGCTTCCGGTCGCCTTTCCGCGTCGCCGGCGTCTGGCGACGTCGCTCTGAGGGTGCCTGCCATGCTTACCTCCTTCCAGCTCCAGGCATTGCTCGTCGGCGCGTTGTGGACCATCGGACTTTCGCTGGTGGCCTTCGCGTGCGGCGGCATCGTCGGCCTGTGCGTCGCTGTGGCACGCGTGTCGCGCCATCGCCTCGTCCGCTACCTGTCGCTGCTGTATGTCCAGATCGTGCAGGGCACGCCTCTGATCATCCAGATGCTACTGGCCTATTTCGGCCTGTCGCTGCTGGGCTTCGACCTGCCGCCATTCGCGGCCGCCAGCCTGGCGATCACGATCTACGCCAGCGCGTACTTCGGCGAGATCTGGCGCGGCGGCATCCAGTCGGTACCAGCCACGCAGTGGGAAGCCGCCGAATGCCTGGCACTGTCCCCCGCGCAGCGCTTCTGGCTCGTGATCGTTCCGCAGGCCTTGCGCCTGTCCACGCCACCCACGGTGAGCTTCATGGTGCAGGTGGTGAAGAATACGTCGCTGGCATCGGTCATCGGCCTGGCGGACCTCACCTACACCGGCAAGCTGATCAACAACTCGACCTTCCTGCCGTTCCAGGTCTTCATTCTCGTCGCTACCCTGTATTTCATGATGTGCTTCCCTCTCGCCTGGTGGAGCCGCAAACTGGAGGACCGTCTCAATGTCGCCCGTCGTTAAACTTCAGGACGTCACCAAGTCGTTCGGCTCGAACAAGGTGCTCGACGGGATTTCCTTCGAGATCCAGTCCGGCAACGTGGTGGCGCTCATCGGCCGCAGCGGCTCGGGCAAGAGCACCGCGTTGCGCTGCATGAACGGGCTCGAACGCATCCAGTCCGGCGAGATCACGATCTGTTCGCACCGGCTGAACGGCGTGGATCCCGGCCAGCAGACCCTGCGCCAGTTGCACCTCGACGTGGGCATGGTGTTCCAGAACTACAACCTGTTTCCTCACCTGACCGTCGGCCAGAACATCATGCTGGCACCGCGCTGGGTCAAGAAGGTGTCGCGGGCCGAGGCAAAGGAACGCGCGCAGGAAGTGTTGGCGCGGGTCGGCCTGGCCGACAAGTTCGACGCCTACCCTGAGCAGCTTTCCGGCGGCCAGCAACAGCGCGTGGCGATCGCGCGCTCCCTGGCGATGGAACCCAAGGTCATGCTCTTCGACGAAGTAACGTCGGCACTCGACCCCATGATGACGGGCGAGGTGCTGAAGGTCATGGAGCAGCTCGCCCACCACGGCACCACCATGGTTCTCGTCACCCACGAGATGAGCTTTGCGCAGCGTGTGGCCGACACCGTGATCTTCATGCACCAGGGCAAGGTCCACGAAGTGGGCCCGGGCTCGATGCTCGAGTCACCGCAAACGCCGGAACTCAAACAGTTCGTCCACAGCGGACTCTGATACCCACAACAATCTGCCGCACGGCGGCACGTCCTTTATTGCGCTTCAGGAGACCATCATGCACATCGCGCGCCGGAATTTCTTTTCCATCGTGGCCGCCATTGCCCTCGCCGGCACGGTGACCGCGGCCAATGCCAACCAGCTCGACAAGATCAAAAAGGCGGGCGCCATCACCATCGGCGTCGACCTCGGACAGGCGCCCTTCGGCATGGTCAATGGCGAAATGAAGCAGGTCGGCTCCGATGTCGACACCGCCCGACTGCTCGCCACCAGCCTCGGTGTCAAACTCAATATCGTGCCGGTCGCACCGGCCAACCGCATTCCCTACCTGATGACCAATAAGGTGGATGCGATCATTGCCAGCTTCTCGATCACCGACGAGCGCAAGAAGACGATTGACTTCTCCGCGCCTTACGCAGTGATCCAGTCGGCCGTGGCCACCACGGGCGGACAAAAGATTGCCTCGCTGAAGGACCTCAAGGGCAAGGAAGTCGCGGTCACGCGCGGTTCGACGAACGACCAGCTCATCACCAAGGCGGTCGCGGAAGCGGGCGTGGGCGACGTGAAGGTTGTCCGCTATGACGACAACGCCGCCGCCACGAACGCCGTGCTGAGCGGGCAGCAAACGATCTACGTCGTGGCACCGTCGCTGCTGATGCCGGTCAATGCCGCCAACCCGGGCAAGAAGATCGAGCCGCAACTCACGCTCAAGACGTTCCCGCTGGGCATTGGCCTGCGCAAGAACGAGCCGGAGTTCAAGGCATGGGTCGACAAGTGGGTGGCCGACAACCTTGCCAACGGCAAGCTGCGCGACATCTACAAGACCCACCACGGCATCGCGCTGCCGGCCGACCTGCCGGCCAACTGAGCGGACCGAACCCTGCGACAACCGTAGGTCGTCTTCGCGGCCCGCATCCTGGAATTTTTATGTCAAACGCCCTGTTCATCCGACTCCGCCCCGGTGACGACGTCGTCATCGCGGCCCGGCCGCTCGAGGCCGGCACCTGCTTGCCGGATCTCGGCATCACCACCCGCACCGATATCCCGGCCGGCCACAAGATCGCCGTGCGCGACCTGGCGGCCGGTGCGCAGGTACGCAAGTACAACCAGGTCATCGGCGTGGCCAGCGCGGATATTGCCGCCGGCGATCACGTCCACGTCCATAACCTGGCGATGACCAATGTCGCGAACGACTACGCGATCGGCGTGGACGCCAAGCCGACCGAAGTGTTCCCCGAGCCGGCGACCTTCATGGGAATCCGGCGCCAGGACGGGCGCGTCGCCACACGCAACTACATCGCCATCCTGACCAGCGTGAACTGCTCGGCCCGCGTGGCCCGTGCGATTGCCGACCATTTCCGGCGCGACCTGCATCCCGAGGTGCTGGCCGCCTATCCCAATGTGGATGGCGTCGTCGCGCTCACGCACGGTACCGGCTGCGGCGTGGACGTTCGCAGCGATGCGATGGCGATGATGCGACGGACGCTGGCCGGCTACGCGGCGCATCCGAACTTTGGCGGCGTGCTCATCGTCGGCCTGGGATGCGAAGCCAACCAGATCGCGGAGATCCTGCCGGCACGCGGGTTGAGCACGGGCCCCACGTTGCGCACCTTCACGATCCAGGAGCAGGGCGGCACGGCGAAGACCATAGAGTACGGTATCGAGCAGGTCATGGCCATGCTGCCGGCGGTCAACGACGTGAAGCGTGAGCCGGTCCCCGCCTCCTGCCTGACGGTCGGCCTGCAGTGCGGCGGATCCGATGGTTACTCCGGCATCACCGCCAATCCCGCACTAGGGGCCGCCGTCGACCTGCTGGTACGGCACGGCGGCACCGCGATCCTGTCCGAGACCCCAGAGATCTATGGCGCGGAGCACCTGCTGACCCGGCGCGCCGTGAGCGAGGAGGTCGGTCAGAAACTCATCCGGCGCATGCAGTGGTGGAAGGACTACTGCGCCCGCAACGGGGCGGAGATGAACAACAATCCTTCCGCCGGCAACAAGGCGGGCGGGCTGACCACCGTGCTGGAAAAGTCGCTCGGTGGCGTGACCAAGGGCGGCACTACCAACCTCGTCGACGTCTACGAGTATGCCGAGCCGGTCACGACCAAAGGCATGGTCTTCATGGATTCGCCGGGCTTCGATCCGATTTCCGCCACCGGGCAGGTTGCCTCGGGCGCGAACCTGATCTGCTTTACCACGGGCCGCGGCTCCGCGTTCGGTTGCGTGCCCTCGCCCTCGCTGAAGCTCGCGACCAACACCGCGATGTGGAACCGGCAGGAAGCCGACATGGACATCAACTGCGGCAGCATCGTCGACGGGACGGCGACCATCGAGGAACTCGGCGAGCAGATTTTCCGCATGATGCTCGACTGTGCTTCGGGTACACGTTCCAAGAGCGAGGCGTTTGGCTACGGACAGGATGAATTCGTGCCCTGGCAGATTGGAGTGGTGACGTGACGGGTGCCCGCCAGACGGCCGACGGCGCCGCAGCCTCCTTCGTGGCCATTGACTGGGGAACCAGCAGTTTCCGCGGCTGGCTGATGTCGGCCGACGGGACGCCGCTGGCCGAAACCCGCGGCAACGAGGGGATGCTGCACTGCCTTACCTCGGGCTTCGAACCGGTCCTGCTTGCGCACTTGCAGGCGTTGGGTGCGCCGGACCACCTGCCGGTGCTGATCTGCGGCATGGCGGGTTCCCGCCAGGGCTGGGCCGAAGCGCCGTACCTCGGCACGCCCACGCGCCTGGACGCCCTGCACGAGGGGGCGATCCGGATCCGGCACTCCCGTGACATCCGCATCCTGCCCGGCCTGTCGCAGCCGGATCCGGCGCGACCCGACGTGATGCGCGGGGAAGAGACCCAGCTACTGGGCGCAACCGAGCCTGATTTCACCGGTATGGTCTGCATCCCGGGGACGCACAGCAAATGGATAAGTATCGAAGGCGGTCGCGTCGTGGCGTTCACCACCTACATGACCGGGGAATTGTTCGCCGTGCTGTCGAAGCACAGCATCCTCGCGCACGCGGTGGACAGTGACGGTCACGCCGCCGCCGGTGAGGCGTTTCGCGCGGCCGTAGCCGCATCGCGGGCGGCGCCGGCGGACCTGACCGCCGCGCTGTTCCGCGTACGGGCCGCGCAACTGCTCGGCTTCGATCCACACAGCGATGGCGCGGCACGCCTGTCCGGCACGCTGATCGGCATTGAAGTCGCCGGCGCACTGGCCCACCACCCCGCGGACCAGCCGCTGCGCCTCATCGGTGCCGGCGACCTGTGCCGCCTCTACGAGAGCGCGTTGTCCGAAGCAGGCTATGCCGTCACCGTGACCGATGCCGAGCAGGCCTCGCGCACCGGCCTGCGCAAGGCCGCCACCCACATCTGGGGACGCTGATCCCCGCCCTGCCCCACCCCTGGAGATATTGATGTCAATCATCGACCTGGCGACGCGCTTCGACACCGGCATGGCCGCCCTGCCTCTCGTGGCCATCCTGCGCGGCATCGCGCCCGACGAAGCGGAGCCCGTCGCAACGGCCCTGCACGACGCGGGCTTCCGGTTGATCGAGGTGCCGCTGAACTCGCCGCAGCCGTTCGACAGTATCGCGCGCATTCGCCGGCTGCTGCCCGCCGACACGCTGGTCGGCGCGGGCACGGTGCGCCGCCTCGACGACGTGCAACGGCTGTCCGATGCGGGCGGGGAAATCGTCGTCATGCCGCATGCGGACACGGATATCATCCGGGCAGCGAAGGCGGCCGGCATGCTTTGCGTGCCCGGGATCGCCACGCCGACGGAGGCCTTCGCCGCCCTTGACGCTGGCGCGGATGCACTGAAGCTCTTCCCGGCGGAAATGATGCCGCCGCCCGCCGTGAAGGCGATCCGGGCGGTGCTGCCCGCTACGACGCGCCTGCTGCCTGTCGGTGGCATCACGCCAGATAACATGGCGCCCTACATGCAAAGCGGCGTCAATGGCTTCGGCCTCGGCTCGGCGCTGTACGCATCCAAGAGGCCGGCGGACGATGTGGGCGCGCGCGCGCGGCGGTTTGTCATAAGCTGGCGCGAACTCGCCCGCGACTAAGAAGGGTGTGGAGGCGAGCGCGCTCATTCCATGCATAGGTGCGCTCCACAATCCGGCATTTGGGCAACGGTACGAAGGCGCAAATTCCTGGCCAGCCAAACCATTGCCACGCCACTGCACCAACGGCCGCCCCGATCGATCCACCAAGAAAATAGCAGACCATATACACGGTATTGATTTGGCTTCTTGCGTCAGGGCGCAAGGCAAGCACACGCGACTGGTTCGGCGTCAGCATGACCTACAGGCCGGCATCACGCCCGTCGGCGAGTTGTCCGCCAGCTCGGCCGGTACCAGTAGGGAACCGACCGAGCTTTCGCGGCATCGCGATAGGACGCGCCCTAGGCCTTCGGCAATGCGAGCGGCTTGGGTAGTCGGATCATCACGAACTCATTGGAATCAACGCGCGCCGGATTGCGTGACGGCGACCCGCCCGGGTAATTGTTGTCGTTCACCAACAGCAAGGTACGTGAATCCACGATGACCACAGCCTCGACGCCCTCCATCGGGTAAGTGAAGACGCCGGCGATGGTATCGGCCCCACCGATCTTCATGGGATCGAGCACATTCATCAAGTCCACGACCTCCTCTTTGAGGAGATAGCCATCGGCATCGGTAGCGTCAAGCTTGATCTTGAAGACACGCTTGAAGCGGGCGGCGTTGCGGTACGTGCCTGACGCGGCAAACTTTCCAGTTCGCACGTCACCAGCCCCGCCATCCTTCTCCACCACGAGGAACTCCTGATCGTTGATGGCGACCATATCGTTGACCGAGTAGATTTCCGTTTCCAGGTCTCCGTTGCCATTGATCCGCTCGCCAACGCTGACGCGATAGCGATAGCGATAGCTTGTCTCGAAATTCGATGTGCCGAGATTGAATACACTGATGATGCGGTCACGCACATCGTCACCCGTAAACTCCTTCTCGTACATGCCGTACAGACGCGTACGGCTGGCATTGATCGCCAGACTCTCCAGGCCACCGGAGTTTTGGATATTGACCCCGCTCGTATTGCCACCCAGATAAGGATTGTTGGGTGACTGCGCCAGGGGGTTCGTGCCGATTCGAAGGAGGTTGGGCATCTGGATTTCCCGAGCCAGAAGCTTCCCCTGCCGGTCGAACTTCAGCATAAAGGGACCAAGCTCCTCTCCAATCCACAGATTGCCATCGGCATCAAGTTCCATGGACTCCGGATCGATGTCGTAGCCGGTCAGCAAGCGGCCGCTGGTGATCATGCTATCTACCGCCACGGTCTGGCCGGCCGGTGAGGCGGTTGTGCCTGGATAGTTGACCATGTCCGCCACGATCGGATAGCCGAGGCGGCGGTCCGGATCACTCAGGCGGATATAGCTTTCCGGTGTAAATGATGCCAGCGGCGCCCCGGTCTGGAAGTTGGCCGGGATCACCTTGCCGTTGACCCAGTCGAAAGACATGGCATAGATGTGGAGCAGTGCATCCGGTGACGCGCCCTTGCCGCCGAAGCCATTGTCCTGAAGTACATAGAAGACACCGGGCTTGGGGCCCGCAATGATGGCGGAAAATCCCTGCATGGGCTGTTTTCCGGTGAAAGGCAGTGTGTAGCCGTACACGTTCCGTGCGCGGTCGAGGTCACTGCCCGAGATGAATTGGCCACTGGTGGGGCCAGGAACAAAGCTGTCGGCTGGTAGCACGGCCCGCCCCATCAGCGTTGGCGCCGAGACTTCTGGCGCGGCCGGAGGAGAAGGTGTCGTAGCTGGCGGAGTTCCTGGCGCCGTATCCGGCGCGGCCTCGGAGCCGGCGTCATCACCGCCGCAGCCCGCTAACATCGAGGAGGCCAAACCGAGCATCGCAACGGACAGACTACTACGCAGCAGATGGCGTCGCACGGGGTCTGTTGCGCGTGCAGAAACGTCAAGGTGGTGATTGGGGTCGAGTGAATGGCTCATGGTGTTGCCGCAATAATGGTGTGGAACGGATCGTGTGAGACAACGCCCCTGGGGGAAGGCGTCCCGCACCCAGGGGCGCTCGCATCGCTAGAATGGCGATGGTTCTCCGCTAAGATCGGTCAGCGTGTTGGCCTTCAGGTCAATGCTGAAATGCTTGGTTGGCGCACCATTTGCGAGTTTGAGCAAGATGGCCATCAGGGGCTTGAAGCGAGCCTGGAACAAGGCTCCGGCCGCGTTGTCGTTGCGCACTTGCTCGCCGTTCATGCCTAGGGTGGCATTGGTTGCCTGCAAGGCCTGCGCCAACAGTTTGTATTGACGTGCACGGGAGACTGGAATGTCGGAGAACGCCAGATCTCCTGCATAAGCGAGACGCAAGAAGTCTGTAGCCAGGTCAATCGCTTTCCAGTTGTTGAAGTCCTCCAGGCGCATGCCATTGGCTTGCGCCAGCGCCCGCGCCCGCGATTCCGCTGCAGCCAGGTCAATGGCGTACGTCGGGTTCGCTGCGCCGGTGCCACCCGCATCTGCCAAGCAAGCAAAGAACGCACTGCTGAGCAGACCGTGGCTACCTGTGTTTGCCAGTTCCTTCAGCGTAACGTTGGTCTGCAGTTGCGATAGAACCAGCAGATCGGAGCCGTACAACGGACTCTTCACGAGTTCGCGCATCTCACAGCGCCAGTCATCCTTCAACAAGCGCATGCGAACCAGCTCGGCGATATAGCGCGAGGTGTAGTCGGCGTAGGTCTTGGCATCCAGGATCGATTCATCCCATAGTTCGCCGCCGCCAGGAATCATGAAACCGTACGTCGTGAAGTACTTGTGCTCCTCATGGTAATGCTCGAACAGTTCGTTGAACCGTGGCACGTTGTCGATTCGCACGGTCTCGACCTCGACCTTGTCATCGCCGCGCAACGTCATCAACTTGTACGCGGGCACGTAGGCGGCCAGCGACGGGGCTTGGATGTTGAACAGCGCGTGCTCGGAGTCATAGTTGCGGATGGCCATGTCGTTGAAATGCATATGGCCTCCCACGTGCACCTTCAGTCCGGTCTCCGCAAGCGCCTTGGTGACGTCCTCATTGGGGCGTCGAGCCATCTGCATCTTCCCCGCACCAAGCAAGGCAACGATGTCATCGGAGGCACCGTTGTAGAACTCGGTCATTGGGAAATGGCTGAATGCGATGACCTGCTTGCCGGACGCTTTGCCACGGGCCACAACATCTTTTAGCCAGGCGATAACATGCTGTTTGTGGGTCAGCATTGCGTTGTAGCCAGCGTCCCCCGATCCATTGAAATCATTGGGACCAGTCCCGGTCGGCACGTAGACGTTAGCGTCGATTGCGACCAACCACACCCCATCTACCGGTTCCACCAGATAGCTGGTATCCGGGACGGTATGGCACAGCGTGTACCCGTCTTTCTTGTACTTTCCGCCCGTTCCTTCCTTGCAGATCTCATATTGCCGATTGGCCCAGGCTGCTTGCTCCACGGCGGCCTTGAAGGTATAGGTACTCGTGTTGTACGTGCTATACGGCGTCTCGAAGTACTTGAAGGCAGCCTTTGGCATGAAGCCATGCTGTTCCAGCGGCTTTGTCACTTCTGCATAGCCGCCCATCAGCACTTCCTCTGTGCAGTAGCTCCAGCCAACCTTGGCCCAAACTCCGGGATAGCCACTCGAGCAATCACTGTTTCCGCCGCGGCTGTAGATCGGCTGAGGAAAGCCAACGTCCCCGTGGTTGGGGTCTATTCCCAGGTAGTCGCTTTTTCCACCGACAATCGCAAATGGACGGTTCGGATCGTGATTGCCAGGTGCAGCGAAGAACTGGATGCCATATTTCGTCGAGTAGTCATCCAGTATCTTCTTCAGCCCGCGCATGTGGACGGGCTGCCCATCGTCCGAGAAGTCCCCCGGAAGCGCGATGAACTTGACACCGCGAGCCACCGCACTATCCAACGCTGCAAGAAACGCAAAGTAGTTTTCGTTGAACAGGCGCGTAGAGGTCATCTGTGCCTGCATCAGGCGGATCGTGGCGTTCCGACCGGACTTCTGATTCGGGATGCCCTTGAATGATCCATCCTGGAACGTGGCGTACACGTCGTGAAAGTGGACGTCCGGCATGAACGCGATCATCGTCGACGAACCCGGTTTGGGTGTTGCAGGCACCGGCGTGACGGTTGGGGGGGCACTGTTCTGGGAAGTTGCCTCGTCATCGCTGCCACACGCGCTCAACAGCGCCATCAATGATGCAGATACTGCATAGACGAGGAATTTTGACAATGAAAATTTCTGTAATCTCATTCGGCGGCTCGTTTGATTTCTATCAAAAAATATCCTGAACCTGGCTGTGTGCCTCAGGAAGGATGCCGAATGCTATGGATCTCCTATGTCATATTTGTGACTCGCATTCTAATAATTAGCCATACGATCATTTTTTATGATAAATGCAAAAGCATGCTTATTAAACAATCATAAAAAATTCTTAAATATAATTTCTCAATACTCACGAATGATTCGCCGATCATGAACAAGGCGTGTGTCCTTGCCGGGGGCCATGCAACCCAGAAATTGTGATAAATATTAACCACTTACGACAAGAGACCATAAAAAAACCCGTACGGCTGTTAGGCCGTACGGGTTCAACGAAAAGGAGATCAAACGATGGAAAATGACTCTCCCAGAGGGAGATCACACGTCAAATGTATAAATGAACGTGAGTTATTTTCTATGCTTAATTCAAAGCGAGATCGTATAAATTATTGGCGTTCGGCTCACCTCTCATAATCAGAGAGAATTCCTTTGCGCGGGATAAATCTCATCAACCGTGAGTTCGATATGATCGCGCAATAGTTGCTGCGCCGTCGCGACATCGCGTGTCAAAACGGTATCGGCGAGATTTTCATGACGGGAGACAAATTCTTCCGTGTCGACCATGCCATCCAGCATGACCTGGCGATATCGCACGCCTTGCCGATAGTAGATTTCCTGCAACTCCAATAGCCGCGACGAGCTGCATCCCGCCACAATCGAGCGATGAAACTGCCAGTGCGACATATCAAGGGCAACGACGCGTTCAGCAGTCGAGTCGTAATGCTTCCTGGCCGCCAGCGTGAGGCGCCGCAGCGCAGCCACAATACCGACTTCCCACTCGTCGCCCCCTTGCTCGATGGAGCGTTTGACCGCCTCCATCTCTACGGTCTGCCGAACGAGCGTGATATCGGCCAGATCCTCGCGGGACATCGGTGACACACGAAACCCGCGATTGGCCTCGTTGACGACGAATCCTTCCGTAGCAAGCTTCGATAGGGCTTCACGCAACGGCGAAGCACCCATCTCGTAGCGATCCTTCAGCACCTCGATGCGAAGGCTTTGCCCCGGTTTGAAGAAGCCGCACACGATGTCCTGCCGCAAGTTGGCCAGCGCTGCTTCGGCCAGCGTGACTTTTTCCGTTTCCAACGCGCACTCCTTAGAAGTCGGGACGCCCTACCCAAGGGGGTATCGGCGCAACGTGTGCCACATTGTCGCCCAAACGTCTCTTCATAGTCAATATACAATTCTACCGATAAAAATTTATCTTGACGATGATATCCACTACAACAAGATGGGCCATGACGCCGCTGGCGACCGTAAGACCCGAATGCCAACGAGAGCATTGCTCCGCCCCGGCAATGAACTGCCCCATGGCAGCCAAGGCGTGCCTGAACCAAAAAAGAGACCCGCTAACCAGGAGGTTTGGCGGGCCTAAAACCACCGAAACCACGGGAAAGACACCGTTTCGGTGGTACCACGGAGACGAAAAATCGAGTGGACGGCGTATATCGAAAACTGCACGGCGCCGATACCTCTTCGCCAACCATCAAGCTCCCGCGCCCAACAACACCTCGGTGGAAAGTCGACGCAGCCCTGCCCTGAGCCACGCGGGGTTCATCTCGCCCTCGTATGAATCGACCAGGTTGCCCTGAGCATCAAAAATCAAGGTGGCGGGCAACTCCTGAACGTGGAGTGCACGCATGGCGAGGCGCGTCGGATCAAGCAGAACCTGTCGCTTCGCAAGGGCTTGCACCTCTCGGACGGCAAAGGCATCCACCACACCCCTGCTCTCGCCCTGATTGACGTAGGCAAACGTGATGTCGTGATGCTTGGCTTCAGCCTCTGCAAGCAACTCCAGGTCGCGACGGCATGCAAGACACGCACTCGACCAAAGGTTGATGACAACCGGTCGGCCCAGGAAATTCTCAGGCGAGACGATCCGCCCATCGATCGTCGCTAACTGAATGGCGGGCAATGGCGGCGCCGCAGATTGGCTTAGCTCATGCGTGGCATTCGCGAAGCCCCACGTCAATGCGCCTGCAACAACTCCAACAGCCATCGGCCCGATCAACGCAGGCGTTGGTCGCGAGCACCAGATAAAGATCAGCACGGCCGGCAAAGCGGTCCACCAGTAGAACCCACGATTGCCGATCGCCAATTCGGAAATCGGCTGCGCGAAGTACTCCGGCCACCAATGCACAAAGTAGCCAACGCGCCCCGCTACCAAGCCAATCAACGCAGCCTCCAACAGCAGTCCACCCGCCAGCCTCGCTTGCTCCGCAGAGAATTTTGGAGGTAACAAGCATGCGACTAGCCATGCAACTAGCACTGCGAGCCCTGCGGCAACGATCTCAAACTGGCCAGGAGTAAGCATGGAACGCTCAGCACAATCGAATGGTCGGGAAGTTCAGCACATCAACCGCATGGGATCCGTGTCGTCGCAACCTGGACCGCTGCGACCGGATACCGCTCTTTCTGGAACAGCTTTTTGTCGGCAGCCCCCTCATAGGGACCGATTCCTCAACGGCCCTTAGCGAGAACGCCTACTGAGAGGCCAAGTGGTCCGTAGCGGTGGTCCAGCGCGCTCGACGGCGCGTCTCGGGCGCCCCTTATTCAGCATGCAAAAAGTCGACATAAGATCACTTTACTTTGCGATTTGGTATATTGTCGCTTATCGTACTCTTCATAGTCAATTTGCATTTTTATCGACAATTACTTATATTCTCGGAAAACAGACTCAGTAAGAGGGAGACACGATGAAGCTTGCAACGCTCAAGGGAGCCGGCCGCGACGGAGAACTCGTAGTGGTTTCGAGGAACTTGCGATCGGCAATAAAAGTGCCGTTTATCGCCCCTACGCTGCAGTGGGCAGTGGAAAACTGGGACACGGTCTTCCCCCAACTTCAGCTCACCTATCGACGCCTTAACGCTGGTGCACTGCCCGACGCCTTCGACTTCCGTCTTGAGGCGGTGAGCGCGCCTTTGCCTCGCGCTTACCAGTGGCTGGACGGCTCTGCATTCATGAGCCACGGACGGCGCATGGAAAAGGCGTTCAACCTGGGCCTTGAGAATGAATACGAGGCATTTCCGCTGATGTATCAGGGCGGCTCCGATGATTTCCTTGGGCCGTACGATGACGTGGGCCTGCCGGATCAGGCCGATGGCATCGACTTCGAAGGCGAGCTTGCCGTGGTGGTCGATGACGTTCCCTTGGGCACTGACGCCACCCAGGCCGAATCGCACATCAAGTTGCTGATGCTGCTAAACGACGTCAGCCTGCGCGCCCTGGGTCCACGCGAAATGGCAACGGGCTTCGGCTTCATCCAGGCCAAGCCCTCGACCGCATTCGCCGGGGTAGCCATCACGCCCGACGAACTGGGGCAATGCTGGAACGACGGTCGGGTCCATTTGCCACTTCAAGTGGATTGGAATGACGTACGGTTCGGACAGCCGGACGCCTCCGAAATGAGCTTCAGCTTTCCCCAGCTCATCGCTCATGCCGCGAAGACGCGCAGATTGGGGGCCGGCACGATTATCGGCAGTGGCACGATCTCCAATACCGATCGGTGCGCAGGCGTGGCCTGCATTTCCGAGCGACGCGCCATCGAGATCATCGAGCATGGCGGCCCGATCACCGAGTTCATGAGGTTCGGTGACAAGATCCGGATGGAAATGTACGACCAGGACGGCCAATCGCTGTTTGGCGCTATCGATCAACGCATCGTGCAATGCACGTCGCACTCGCGCATCCCGCGGTCATCAAATGTGGCTACCCTCAAGGAGAGCGCCTGCGTGGCGCAATCCGCTTTGAATCCAACCGCATAGAGATTGCCATGCCTCGTTTTGTTGACCTCTCCATTTACCTGGAGAACGATGTACTTTCCGATCCGCCACCGCTGGCCCCCAAGATTACCTACCAAGGCCACCGAGACACGGTGCCGGAGTTCATGCACCTGCTGCCGGGCACCCGACCGGAGGACTTCCCCGAGGGCGAGGCGGCAGCGGCCGAATGGGTGACGCTGACCACCCATAGCGGCACGCACCTCGACGCCCCCTATCACTTTCATTCGACACAGGACGCAAAGCTATGCGACCCAAAGCCGTCCGTGACCATCGACGAGGTTCCGTTGGACTGGTGCTTCCGGCCCGGGGTAAAACTCGACTTCCGCCATTTTCCCGACGGATACGTGGCAACTGCCGCGGACGTCGAAGCGGAGCTCAAGCGCATCGGGCATGACCTCGCACCGCTCGACATCGTCCTGGTCAACACACGCGCCGGGACTCGCTACGGGCACAACGACTATGTGTCCTCTGGTTGTGGCATGGGTTATGAAGCGACGATGTACCTGCTCGAACGCGGGGTACGTCTCACAGGTACTGACGCCTGGAGTTGGGATGCTCCATTCGTCTACACCGCCAAGAAGTTCGCTGACACCGGCGACGCGTCGCTGCTATGGGAAGGACACAAGGCGGGTCGTGACATTGGTTATTGCCATCTCGAGAAGCTGCATAACCTGGAAGCCTTGCCTGCGTATGGCTACACCATTTGCTGCTTCCCCCACAAGATCCGGAAGGCTTCGGCCGGCTGGACGCGCGCGGTCGCCATATTCGACATCTAGCTGCCGCCAGGCACTACCCGGCCCAAACCAGCCGGGAGCCGCGCTTCACTATAAGAAGGTAGGAGACAACATGTCCATGCAAACTGGCGGCGCAGATGCGTACCGCACGTACATCGACGACAGGCCAATATCCACAACTCAATGGGCTGTATTCGCCTTGTGCTTTCTCATCATGGTCTTCGATGGCCTGGATACCGTACTGATCGGCTTCCTGGCGCCATTCATTAGCGCCAACTGGCAATTGGCCAAGGGCGCGATGACCCCCGCGTTTACTGCCGGCGTCGTCGGCCTCATGATTGCCGGTTGTATTGCCGGGCCGCTGGCAGACCGCGTTGGCCGGCGCCCATTGCTTATCGCGTCTGTCACCCTGTTCGGCATAGCGAACCTTGCTACCAGCACATGCGATTCGCTCGGCCTTCTCGTCACCCTGCGCTTTGTCACCGGCCTCGGACTCGGCGCGGCCATGCCATGCGCGGTGGCGCTCGTCTCGGAATACGCACCGGCACGCCGGCGCGCACTCGTTGTAACGTCGATGTATTGCGGATACACCTTTGGCGGCGCGGCAGCGGGTTGGCTCACACCGCATATCGCACCGCTTATGGGCTGGCAGTCGATGTTCATCCTCGGTGCGGCATTGCCCCTGGTTGTGTTGCCGTTCTTGCTGTTGTGCATGCCGGAGTCCATCGCCTTCCTGGCGCAGAAGCCCAACCGGCAAGCCAAGGCGTCCGCGCTGCTGTCCAGGATAGCCGGACGAACGGTCCACTTGGATGAGTCCCTGCCACTGAGTGCAACGGCAGCACAGAACCCCCTGCGGATCATAGGTTCCAGAGAAATGCGGATGCAAACCGGTCTGCTGTGGCTTGCAAACGGCAGTGGGCTATTCGTGATGTTTACCCTCATCAACTGGCTGCCAAGCTTCCTGACGTTCAAGCAAATTTCGCTGCAAACAGCGGCCCAGACCGGTGCCAGCCTTCAAGCGGGCGGCGCAC
>VFQP010002314.1_pt1 | contig 21720 bp, 18 predicted proteins | sample 3512351 | NCBI WGS metagenome assembly VFQP01 (sample SAMN10412372, study PRJNA504923) | tailings metagenome | isolation source: Relicate 1 Philex TSF1 revegetated site | place: Philippines: Tuba, Benguet | collected 2017-08-29
TCGAGGAGGCCCTTTCTTTTGCTTACTTTTCTTTGGGCCAACAAAGAAAAGTGAGTCGCTCGCCGGCAGGCGAGTGAAAGCATTGTTCTTGCTTTTGCTTGCTCGACTGCAGGCGGCGCCAACGCAACATCAAACGCTTTCGTCCGCTGGCGCGGCCGAGTTCATTTCTTTTGGTAGACCCCAAAGAAACGGAACCAAAGAAAAACGTCTCCCCGACGAAGCTCACCCGGCGATTCATTCGTTCCGGGATTTTCCGACTCGGCATCCTGCCTCGGTCGGAAAACGCCGGCCATCCATGGCCGGCGCCCTCCGGGTCTACATACGTTGCAGTGCCTTCGCCATTCGCGAGAGCAGGAGCAGGAGCAGGAGCAGGAACTGGAGCAGACGGAGACGCAGAGTCACGGAGCCGCCGACCTGCAGCGCCGACGGCGCGTCGCGCGTATCCTCGCCCTGGCCCCTGCGCACGCCCGGAGACCCGCGATGCACGCAACACCCGAACGCTCCATCGACCGCTGGTTCGCCAGCTACTCGGGCGACCACCGCAACGACACCAACCAGTGGATCCACGTGTTCGCGGTGCCGGCGATCCTGTGGACGGTGATCGCGCTGCTGTGGTGCATTCCGGGCGGCACGATCTTCAAGCCGGGCATCTGGGCGGCGCTGGCGATGTTCGCGGCCTGGCGGTTCTATCACCGGGCGTCGCGGCCGCTGGGCTTCGGCATGCTCGCGGTGTTTCTGCTGCTCGGCGCGCTGACCTTCGCGCTGCACCAGTGGCTGGGCACCCGCGTTCTGCTGATCACGGCGGTGAGCGTGTTCGTGCTGGCGTGGATCGCCCAGTTCGTCGGCCACAAGATCGAAGGCCAGAAGCCGAGCTTCCTGACCGATCTGGTGTATCTGCTGATCGGGCCCGCCTGGGTGCTGGCCAAGCTCTACCGCCGGCTCGGCTGGCGCTACTGAGCCGCCCCACCCCACCGCATCCGGACCAGGGAGGCCCGGGCGCCGGCCGGGCGTGCGATCCTTGCGCGCCCGCTGCCGGTACCTGCCGTGTCGCCCCGCGACCTCGCCCTGATCCTGCTCGTCTGCGTCGCCTGGGCGCTGAATTTCCTGGTCTCGGCGCACGCGTTGCGCGAGATTCCGCCGTTCCTGTTCACCGCCCTGCGCTTCGCGTTGCTGGCGCTGCCGCTGGTGTTCGTGCTGCGCGCGCCCGCGCCCGGGCAATGGCCGCGACTGCTGGCCGCCTGCCTGTGCATCGGCGTGCTGCACTTCGGCCTGAGCTTTCTCGCGCTGCGTCTGTCGAGCGATCTGTCCTCGCCGGCGATCGTGATGCAGAGCTACATCCCGCTGACCGCGCTGCTGGCGTGGTGGGTGCTCGGCGAGCGCTTCGCCTGGCGCACGGGGCTGGCGATCGCGGTCAGCTTCGGCGGCGTGCTGGTGCTGGGCTTCGACCCGGTGGTGCTGGCCAATCCGGCGGCGCTGCTGACGATGCTGGCGTCGGCGCTGATGCTGGCCATCGCCACGGTGCTGATGAAACCGCTGCGCGGTGTGGATGTGTGGAACATGCAGGGCTGGACGGCCGTGCTCGCGGTGCTGCCGCTGCTGGCGATCAGCTTGGTGTTCGAGCCCGGCGGGTTCGCGATGCTCGGCCAGGCGAGCTGGATCGGCTGGGGCGGCGCGGTGTACGCGGCCTTCGTGTCGTCGCTGCTCGGGCACGGGCTGTACTACGTGCTGGTGCAGCGCTATCCGGTGGCGATGCTGACGCCGTGGCTGTTGCTGGTGCCGGTGTTCGCGATCGCGCTGGGCATCGCATTCTGGGGTGACCGGCCAGGGCCGCGACTGTGGATCGGCGGCGCCATGGTCCTGGGCGGCGTGCTCGCGGTCGCCCTGCGTGCGCTCCGCAAGGCGCGGCGGCTGGTCGAGGAGCCGATGGCCGGTCCGTGAGTGTCTCGCCTCAACCGGGCGGGAACATCGCCGCATCGGGCTCGAAGGGCCGCGGCGCATAGCCGAACGCGGCGTGCGCGGGGGCGGCGTCGAACACCAGGTCTTCGCGCATCCGCGCCACCGCGCCCGGTGGCAGGCCGTGCAGGCGTCCGGTCGAGTGCGCGGCGCGCAGCGCGAGCGCGAACAGGGGCCCCGGCACGGTGAGCAGGCGCGGCGCCGGCGTGAGCACCGCCAGCGTGCGCGCGACCATCTCGCGATACGGCAGGGTTTCGCCACCAGGCAGGGCATACGCCCGGCCGTGGGCTGCGGGCGCATCGACCGCGGCGAAGGCCGCCTGCCCGAGGTCGTCCGCATGCACCGGCTGACGCCGACCCACGGCGTCGGCCGGCAGCACGAAGACCCCGCTGCGCCGGGCCAGGGCGACGATGCGGCCGAGGTTGCGGTCGCTGCCCGCGCCGTAGATCAGCGTGGGCCGCAGCACGGTGGCGGCCGCGCCGCGCCGCGCCGCAGCCGAAAACACCCGTTCGCCGGCATCGCGCAGGCGCTCGGCGAGGGCGCGTTCGCCGGCATCGGCGGCGTCGCGCTTGGTGGCATCGCTGGTGGACCCGAAGGCGACCACCCGCGGACAGTCCACGGCCGCATCGCGATACCAGACCGAGAACTGGTCCAGCGGCCCGCAGCTGAAGATCGCGTCCACCCGCCCGGGCAACGCCGGCAGATGGGCGAAATCCCCCCGATGCCAGGCCAGCCCGTCGGCGCCGGGCCGCTCGCCACGCGACAGCGCATCGACCGCCCAGCCGTGCGCCAGCAGGCGCCCGAGCAGCGCACGGCCGATCGCGCCGCTGGCGCCGAACACCAGCGCACGACGCGTCACGGGGCGCGTCGCCGGGGCGGCAGAGGGCGGGGGCGGTGCGGCATCATGGGACATAGCATATCGGCCGGCGTCGACGAACCCACCACATTCATCGGGTAAACTGCCCGGCCCTTGCGTGACCCGCCGGCCACTCGGCCGACCTGCCTCCACAAGGAGCCCGATGCTCGAACTTCTGTTGGCCCTGCCCTTCGTGCTGGCCCTGGTCATTGCGCTCTCGCGCACGGCCTCCCGCCGCAGCATTGCCGTGCTCGCCGGCCTGCCCCCGCTGCTCGGTCTGGGCATTCTGGCGTTGCTGGCAGGCAGCGTCTTCGACGGCGAGATCGCACGTACGAGCTACGCCTGGATTCCCGAGGCCGGGCTGGATTTCAGCCTGCGCATCGACGGCTTGGCCTGGACCTTCGGCCTGCTGGTCCTGGGCATCGGCGGCCTGGTGGTCCTCTACGGCCACTACTACCTGTCGGCCAAGGACAGCCCACGGCGGTTCTTCACCTATCTGATGCTCTTCATGGGCGCGATGGTCGGCATGGTCACCGCCGGCAATCTGCTGTTGCTCGCGATCTTCTGGGAGCTGACGTCGATCAGCTCGTTCCTGCTAATCGGCTTCTGGTCGCACCGCCAGGACGCGCGCCAGGGCGCGCGCATGGCGCTGACGATCACCGGCATGGGCGGCTTGGCCCTGCTGGGCGGCGTGCTGCTGATCGGCCGCATCGTCGGCAGCTACGACCTCGACGTCGTCCTGGCCTCCGGGGACCTGATCCGCGCCAGCCATCTCTACCCGTGGGCGCTGGCGCTGGTGCTGCTGGGCATCTTCACCAAGAGCGCGCAGTTCCCGTTCCACTTCTGGCTGCCGCACGCGATGGCCGCGCCCACCCCGGTCTCGGCCTATCTGCATTCGGCCACGATGGTGAAGGCCGGTGTCTTCCTGCTGGCACGCCTGCACCCGGCGCTCGCCGGCACGGACCTGTTCTTCTACGTGGTGACGAGCGTCGGCGCGACCACGCTGCTGGTCGGCGCCTGGTTCGCGATCTTCCAGCACGACCTCAAGGGCCTGCTGGCCTATTCGACGATCTCCCACCTCGGGCTGATCACGCTGCTGTTCGGCATCTCGACCGAGATGGCGGTGGTGGCCGGCCTGTTCCACATCCTCAACCACGCGACGTTCAAGGCCTCGCTGTTCATGGCCGCGGGCATCATCGATCACGAATGCGGCACGCGCGACATGCGCCGGCTGGGCAATCTCAGGCGCTACATGCCGATGACCAGTGTGCTGGCGATCATCGCCTCGCTGGCGATGGCCGGCATACCGCTGCTCAACGGCTTCCTGTCGAAGGAGATGTTCTTCGCCGAGGCGCTGGAGATCGGCGGCCACGGCACGATGCGCATCATCATCAGCGTCGCCGCGCTGCTGGCGGGCATTTTCGGCATCGCCTACAGCCTGCGCTTCGTGCACGACACCTTCTTCGGCAACGGGCCGCGCGCGCTCGACGTGGTGCCGCACGAGCCGCCGCGCTGGATGCGCATCCCGGTCGGCGTGCTGGCGATCCTGTGCGTGATCGTCGGCATGGTGCCGGCGCTGACGGTCGGCTCGCTGCTGCACACGATGGTGCGCGGCACGCTCGGTGACGCGGCGCCGGCGTTCAGCCTGTCGGTCTGGCACGGCTTCAACCTGCCGCTGGTGATGAGCATCGCCAGCCTGGTGTTCGGCGTGGCGCTGTACTTCGGCCTGCGCCGGCTGCTGGATTTCCACGCGGTGGTCACCCGCTCGATCGGCCGCAATGCCTTCCACGTCAATGTCGAAGCGCTGTTCGCGCTGGCCCGCCGGTTCACCGATCGCGTGGCCAACGGCAGCCTGCAGCGCAGCCTGTTCCTGATGATCCTGGTCGGTGTGGTGCTGGCCGGCGTGCCGATGCTCGGCCGCACCCTGCCGGTGCTGGCGGGCCTGGGCGCGCCACAGCCGCTGCCGGTGATCGGCTGGGTGTTGTGGGGCCTGCTGATCGCGGCCTCCATCGGCACGGTGGTCGTGCACGCGCGTCGCCTGACCGCCCTCATCGTCATCGGCGCAGCGGGCCTCGCGGTCAGCCTGGTCTTCGTCTACCTCTCGGCGCCGGACCTGGCATTGACCCAGCTGCTGGTGGAGATGGTGACGATCGCGCTGATGATGATGGCGCTGAACTACCTGCCCAAACAGTCGAAGGTCTCGCACCGCCGGATGCGCAAGGCGCGCGATCTCACCATCGCGATCGTCGCCGGCGGCGGGCTCGCGGTGCTGGCCTACGCGATGATGATGTCGCCCGCCGACACCATTTCCAGCGAGCTGCTGGTGCGTGCGCTGCCCGAGGCCTACGGCCGCAACGTGGTCAACGTGACCCTGGTCGACTTCCGCGGCTTCGACACCTTCGGCGAGATCGTGGTGTTCGGCGTCGCCGCGCTGGTGGTGCACGCGCTGCTGCGCTGGTCGCGGCTGAAGCCGGACGAGATCATGCCCGGCCCGCCGGCGCACCTGCCGATCGCCACCGACCTCACCCAGCTGTTGTTCCCGCTGGCGCTGACGGTGTCGATCTACCTGTTCCTGCGCGGCCACAACGCGCCGGGCGGCGGCTTCATCGCGGGCTTGGTGTTCGCGGTGCCGGTGCTGGTGATGTACGTGCTGCAGGGGGCGCGCGCGGTCGAGGCCACGTTCGGCTTCGATTACCTGCGCGGCATCGCGATCGGCCTGCTGCTGGCGGTGCTCGGCGGCGTGGGCTCGTGGTGGTTCGGGCTGCCGTACATGACCAGTGGCCATCTCGACCTGGAGCTGCCCGTGGTCGGGCTGGTCCCGCTGGCCAGCGCTCTGGTGTTCGATACCGGCGTCTACTTCGTGGTGTTCTCCGGCACGCTGCTGATGCTCGCGACCCTGGGCACGGTCAAACACCGCCAGGCCGAGAAGGAGGTGCCCTGATGGAATTCGCAATCGCCACCGCCATCGGCGTGCTGGCCGCATCGGGCCTGTATCTGATGCTGCGCGCGCGCACCTTCGACGTGATCCTGGGGCTGACGCTGCTGTCCTACGCCACCAACCTGATGATCTTCGCCGCCGGCCGGCCGGTCGTCGGCAAGCCGCCGGTCCTGCGCGACGGCGTGGCGCACACGCTCGCCAACTATTCCGACCCGCTGCCCCAGGCACTGGTGCTGACGGCCATCGTGATCGCGTTCGCGATGACGGCGGTCGCGGTGGTGGTCGCCATGCGCGAGCACGCCGACCTGCACACCGACCACGTCGACGGCGAAGAGCCGGACGAGCAGCAGCAGGGAGGCGCGCGATGAATCACCTGCCCGTGCTTCCCGTCCTGGTGCCCATCGTCACCGGTGCCCTGTTGCTGCTGCTCGAGCGCCGCCATCGCACCTCGATCCTGCGGACCTGGGCATGGATCGGCATGCTCGCGTTGCTGGCGGTCAACATCACGCTGCTGGTGCAGGTGCAGCGCGAGGACATGCTGGTCTACCTGCTCGGCGACTGGCCGGCGCGGCTCGGCATCACCCTGGTGGCCGACCGCCTGTCGGTGCTGATGGTGCTGACCACCACGCTGCTGGCGATTCCCTGCCTGTTGTACGCCTGCGCCGGGTGGGACAAGCGCGCACTGCACTTCCATGCGTTGTTCCAGATGCAGCTGGCCGGTCTCAACGGCGCCTTTCTCACCGGCGACCTGTTCAATCTGTTCGTGTTCTTCGAGGTGATGCTGATCGCCTCCTACGGCCTGCTGCTGAGCGGCGCCCGCGGCGCGCGGATCAAGGCGGGCATGCACTACGTGGTGTTCAACATCGCCGCGTCGGTGGTGTTCCTGCTGGCGCTCGGCCTGCTCTACGGCATGCTCGGCACGCTCAACATGACCGAGATGGCGGCGCGCATCGCGATCGCGCCGCCCGAGCGCACGATGCTGATCCACGCCGGCGCCGGCCTGCTGCTGCTGGTGTTCTGCGCCAAGGCCGCGCTGCTGCCGCTGTACCTGTGGCTGCCCGAGGCCTACGCGCGCGCGCCCGCCGCGGTGGCCGCGCTGTTCACGGTGATGACCAAGGTCGGTCTCTACGCGATCCTGCGGGTGTTCACGCTGATGTTCGGCGAGCAGGCCGGTCCGTTGGCGAACATCGCCTGGGACTGGCTGCTGCCGGCGGGTGCGGCGACGATCGTGCTCGCCGCGCTGGGCGTGATCGGTGCGCCGCGGCTGCGCGTCGGCGTGGCGTATCTGGTACTGCTGTCGGCCGGCACGCTGTTCGTGGCGTTCTCGCTCGGCAATGCCGGCGCGATCTCGGCGGGCCTGTACTACCTCGCGCACAGCGTGTTCGTCAGTGCCGCCCTGTTCCTGCTGGCCGACATCATCCAGCGCCACCGCGGCAGCAACGGCGACTATCTGATGCCGATCGCGACGATGCCGAACAAGACCCTGCCGGCGGCCCTGTTCCTGGTGGCGGCGGTGTCGATCGCCGGCCTGCCGCCGCTGTCGGGCTTCATCGGCAAGCTGCAACTGCTCAACGCGGTGCCCGAAGCGCAGATGGGCTGGATCTGGACGGTGATCCTCGGCAGCAGCCTGATGACGATCATCGGCCTGTCGCGCAGCGGCACGCGGCTGTTCTGGCGTGTGGAACCATCCAGTGCGGCGCAGCCCCCGCCGACGCTGCGGCGGGGAGAGATCGTGGCGACCGTGGTGCTGCTGGGCTACGGGATCGCGATGACGCTGTTTGCCGGGCCGGTACTGCGCTACACGAATGCGACCGCCGAGCAGGTGCTTGATGTGGACACCTACATCCAGGTGCTGCGTGAAACAGCGCCGCTGATCCGGGAGCCTGCACGATGAAGCGCCGCATGCTGCCGTCGATCCCGCAGAGCCTGACGGTCTTCGCTTTCTGGCTTCTGATGGCCCAGGACGTGAGCGCCGGAAACATCATTCTTGCGCTGCTGCTCGCATGGTTGATGCCGCTGCTGGCGGCGCGCCTCGAACGCGAGTTCGCCCGCCTGGGGCGCCTGCGCGGTGTTTTCCGTCTGACCGGCATCGTGCTGCGCGACATCGTCGTGGCCAACGTCACGGTCGCTCGCCAGGTGCTGGGACCGGAATCACGCTTGAAATCCCAGTTCGTCTGGGTGCCCCTGGACCTGACCAACATCCACGGCATCTCCGCGCTGGCCAGCGTCTGCACGCTGACGCCGGGCACCGTATCGGCCGAACTGTCGGAGGACCGGCGCTACCTGTTGCTGCATTGCCTGAGCGTCGACGATCCCGAGGCGCTCGTCGCGGAAATCAAGGACCGCTATGAAGCCCCGCTCCGGGAGATTTTTCCATGATCGACATCGTCATCGTCGCCGGCATGCACCTGGTCGGCCTGGCCATGGTGCTCTCGCTTTGGCGCCTGCTGCGTGGCCCCACCGCGCCTGATCGCATCCTCGCACTGGACACGCTGTACATCAGTGCGATCGCGCAGCTCATCCTGTTCGGCATGCTGCTCGATACCGAGATCTACTTCGAAGCGGCGCTGATCATCGCGATGCTCGGCTTCGTCGGCACGGTCGTGCTGAGCAAGTACGTGATCCGGAGGGACATCGTCGAATGAGCACGCTGTTCGAGATCGTCGTCGTGACCCTGCTGGTGGTGGGCTGCTTCTTCACCCTGCTCGGTGGCATTGCGATGGTGAAGCTGTCGGATTTCTTCCGGCGGCTGCACGGGCCCGCCAAGGCCAGCACGCTGGGCGTGGGCTGCATCCTGTTCGCGTCGATCGTCTATCACTGGGTCAACGGCAGCGGCGTGCATCCGCGCGAGCTGCTGATCACCGTGTTCCTGTTTCTCACCGCGCCGATCAGCGCGCATCTGATGTCGCGTGCCGCGCTGTCGCTGATGGACGACCGTCCGCCCCATCCCGACCGCACGCCCGATCCCGCTGACCCGTTCGTCGACCGCGACGATCCCGCACCGCCCGAGTCACACTGACGCCTATCGCGTTCCGGTGGGCTTTTCTCGATCGCGCGAGACATGCGTTGCGCTTCGTGGGAGCGCGCTCGCGCGCGATTCATGGGTTGCCGGAATCGCGGCCCGAAGCCCCCCCCCCCGCGTAGAGCGGAGCCTGTTCCGCTGCCCTTCGCAGGAATGCTCCAGCCAGGGCAAGCCCGGCTCTACGCAACGTCCGGATCGCATCCTTCAGCCGCAGCCTTCGACGTAGTCGACCTGCGGTGGCGTGCCGACGCGCCACTCGCCGACCTGGCCGGCGACGTCGGTTTCGAACACCAGCGCATGATCGCCATCGCGCACGCGCAGGTAGTGCGCGCCGTCGACGTACTTGTGCGGCGTGGCCTCGACGCGTCCGGCATACAGGCGTTCGATCCCGGCGCGGTCCATGCCGACCCGGCCACCCCCCGGCGCCGTGTAGTCGTCGCTGCGCACGTCGATGCGCGAGAAGCGGTCGCCTTCGATCATGAAGGCGATCGCGTAGCCGGTCGCGCCAAGCGGCTGCGGCACGAGGTAGTAGCAGCCGCCCGGCTCCGACGGCGTCGCGTCGCCGAGATCGCGGCCCCAGGCCATGCGGACCTGCTCCTGGTCGGCTCCGAATCGGGCCGGGCCAAAGCCCTCGAACGTGATCACGCCGTCTGCAGCCGGCGGCACGTCGGCATCGGGATGGTCGAGTAGCGGTGGCGCGGCGGGATCGTTCTCCAGCGCGGTGCCGTCGACGGCTGTCCCCGGGACGGGGTCGACGGGATCGGAGCCACGCTCGCCACAGGCGGACAGCGCGAGCGCGAGCAGGGCGATGCAGGGAATCGACGGTTTCATGGACGGACTCTTCGACGGATGCCTGCGCAGCCTCGTCCAACAGGGGTGAATGCGACGTGGCCGGAAACAGGTGCCACCGGCTTCCGGTTCCGTGAAGCCGGCATTCCTGTTCGGAACCCGTTCGCGACCCGTGCTGCAGGAGCACGCTCGCGCGCGATGGCACTCGCTGGAACGCCCCATCGCGCGCGAGCGCGCTCCTATGGATTCAGCGCGGCGGCGCGAACTGCCGGCGCAGGCCCTTCCACACCGCCTGGTAGTCTGTCTGCCGATGCGCGGCGTCCAGCGCCTGCAGCGTCGGCCGGATCACCGCGCGCGTTTCGAACATGAAGGCCATCGTCTCGGCGATCACGTCGGGCTTCGACAGGTCGGCGGCGCTGGCCTTGTCGAACGTCGCGGCGTCCGGGCCGTGGCCGCTCATGCAGTTGTGCAGCGAACAGGCGCCCGGCGCGAAGCCGTCGGCCTTGGCGTCGTACTGGCCGTGGACCAGCCCCATGAATTCGCTGGCGATGTTGCGGTGGAACCACGGCGGGCGGAACGTGTGCTGCGCGACCAGCCAGCGCGGCGGGAAGATCGCGAAGTCCATGTTCGCCGTGCCCGGTGATTCGCTCGGCGAGGTCAGCACGGTGAAGATCGACGGATCGGGGTGATCGAAGCTGATCGAGCCGATCGTGTTGAAGCGGCGCAGGTCGTACTTGTACGGCGCGTAATTGCCGTGCCAGCCCACGACATCCAGCGGCGAATGTCCGATCGGGGCCTGCCACAGATGGCCCTGGAACTTCGCGATCAGCGAGAAATCGCCCTCGACGTCCTCGTAGCGCGCCACAGGCGTGAGGAAGTCACGCGGGTTCGCCAGGCCGTTGGAACCGATCGGCCCCAGATCGGGCAGGCGCAGCGCGCGGCCCTGGTTCTCGCACACGTAGCCGCGGCTCGGGCCATCGGGCAGCTCCACGCGGAAGCGGATGCCGCGCGGGATCACCGCGATCTCCTGCGGCTCGACCTCGAGCATGCCGAGCTCCGTCGCCAGGACCAGGCGGCCCTGCTGCGGCACCAGCAGCAGTTCGCCGTCGGCGCTGTAGAAGAAGCGCCCGGTCATCGAGGTATTGGCGGCATAGACATGGATGCCCACGCCCTCGTGCGCGCCCGCGCCGCCGGTGCCCGCCACCGAATACAGGCCGTCGATGAAATCCACCGGCGTCTCGGGGATCGGCAGCGGACTCCAGCGCAGCTGGTCCGGCGACACCGGGCCGCGGTCGAAGCCGTCATGGAAGCGCGGCTGCTCGAACGGCACGAAGCCGCCGTGCATCACGGCGGGACGGATGCGGTAGAGCCAGCTGCGCCGGTTCTCCCCGCGCGGCGCGGTGAATGCCGTGCCCGACAGCTGCTCGGCATACAGGCCATGTGCCACCTGCTGCGGCGAGTTCTGTCCCACCGGCAGCGAGCCGGGCTCGGCCTCGGTGGCGAACTCGTTGCCGAAGCCGGACATGTACGTCGGTTTGGAGGGAGTCATGGCGCGTTCCTTTCTGGCAATGCAGCGTTTAACCTGCGTAGACCGCCGGGGACAAGGCGGCTTTTCAAAGGGGACAACCAAGTGATGAACACGACGGATGACGCCGTGCGGGCCATCGTGCGCCCGCTGCTCGAAGGCAGGCTGTGGATGAAGCTGCTCGGTGTGATGCTGATGATCTCGGGCGCACTGCAGGTGCTGAGCCTGATCGGCATCCTCTGGGCCTGGGTGCCGATCTGGCTGGGCGTGCTGCTGTTCCAGGCAGCCGGCGCCGCGCAGGAGGCCGCCGCGTCGGGCCGCGTCGATGCGGCCATCCGCGCCACCGACAAGCTGCGCCTGTTCTTCATGATCCAAGGCATCCTGCTGCTGATCGCACTGATCCTTTTCGGCGCGTTCTTCCTGCTCGGTGGCGCGGCGCTGCTGGCAGGCCTTGCCGGCATGGCGAACGCCTGACCGTCCGGCGCGCACGAGGCGGCCGGCCCGGGAGCCCCGGTGCCGGCCCTCGGCCACGTCTCAGAGCACGCCGCGCTTCATCTGGTCGCGCTCGATGCTCTCGAACAGCGCCTGGAAGTTGCCCTCGCCGAAGCCTTCGTTGCCCTTGCGCTGGATGATCTCGAAGAAGATCGGGCCGAGCGCGTTCTGGGTGAAGATCTGCAGCAGCTTGCGCTGCTTGGTTTCCGGGTCCGCGTCGATGAGGATCTTGTTGCGCGCCAGACGCTCGACGTCCTCGCCGTGGTTGGGAATGCGCTCGTCGATGACCTCGAAGTACGTATCGGGCGTGTCCAGGAACGCGATGCCCTTCTCGCGCATCTGCTCGATCGTCGAATAGATATCGTCGGTGAAACAGGCGATGTGCTGGATCCCCTCGCCCTTGTAGGCGTCGAGATATTCGTTGATCTGCGACTTCGGGTCGTTCGACTCGTTGAGCGGAATGCGCACCACACCATCGGGCGCCGTCATGGCCTTCGATTTCAGGCCGGTCTTCGCACCCTTGATGTCGAAGTAGCGGATCTCGCGGAAGTTGAACAGCTTCTCGTAGTAGTCCGACCACTTCTCCATGTTGCCGAAGTAGAGGTTGTGGGTGAGATGGTCGATGAAGGTGAGGCCGAAGCCAGCCGGGTTCTGCTCGGCGCCGTCGATCGCGACATAGTCGTCGCCGTAGATCGAACCCGACGCGCCGTAGCGGTCGACCAGGTACAGCATGCAGTCGCCGATGCCCTTGACCACGGGCGCGTCGACGGCCTTGGTCGATTCGCCCGCGCCGATCGCTTCGCCGCCGTTGTCCAGCACGCGGGTGTAGACCTCGGACGCGGGCTGCTTGAAGCGGATGGCGAACCCGCAGGCCGACGGGCCGTGCGCCTTCGCGAACTCGGCGGCGAAGGAACCGGGCTCCTCGTTGAGCAGGAAGTTCACCCCGCCCTGGCGATAGACCGTGATCGCCCGCGTCTTGTGCCGCAACACTGCGGTGAAGCCCATGTTCCGGAAGTAGGCATGCATGAACTCGGCCTTGTCGGCCGGCGCGGCGAACTCGACGAATTCGAAACCGTCGATGCCCATCGGGTTTTCGAACGTGGTCACGTCCATGCCGAGGTTGGGACCGGACGTCTGTGCTTGGGCGCTCATGGGATACTCCGTCGCGATGGGGCCGCGACAGGGGACGCGGCTTTAGACCCTCCTTTATAGTTTCACGTGCAACCACTTGCAAGGCGCACTGCACCATGACGCAACCGGCTTCGACCGCGTCCGCCCACGCCGCCCCGACGGGCGCCGACCACACGGGTCACGATCACGCCGCGCTCGATCTCGAGCAGTTCCTCCCGTACCGCCTCAGCGTGTTGACCAATCGCATCAGCCGCGGACTGGCAGCGCTGTATTCCGAGCGCTTCGACATCAGCGTGACCGAATGGCGGGTGATCGCGGTACTGGGCCGGTACCCGGGTCTGTCGGCCAACAACGTGGCCGAGCGCACCGCGATGGACAAGGTCGCCGTGAGCCGGGCCGTGGCCCGTCTGCTGGAGCGCGATCTGCTGCTGCGCGAGATGCACGACAGCGACCGCCGGCGCTCGGTGCTCGAACTCAGCGAGGCCGGGTATGCGGTCTACGACGTCGTCGTGCCGCTGGCGCTCGACTACCAGCGCAGTGTGCTGGCACCGCTCGACGAGACCGAGCGCGCGCAGTTCGCGCAGTTGATGGCGAAGCTCGAGGCGCCGTTGAAGGACTGAACCGGGCGCGGATCGCATTCGTGGTCCCTTGAACGACAACAGCGCCTCGAGGGCGCTGTTGTCGTTTGTGACGGCCGCTTCCGTCAGGGACGGCGCTCTTCGTCGATCCGGACGCCGGCCGCGGCCGGTTCGCCGATCGCGTCCTGGCCGGCGAGCGAGGGCTCGTCGTCCTTGAGCGTATCGAGATGCATCAGGCGCCGGATCAGCGGTGCGACCAGCATCATCAGGATGCCGACACCGACCGCCAGCCAACCCACGTTCGAGTAGACCTCGAGGACGCGGCCGGGGCCTGCGCCCTCGCCACCGGTGGCGGCCGAGATCAGGCCCGCAGCGAAGTTGCCGGTGGCCGAAGCGAAGAACCAGGTGCCCATGATCAGGCTGGCCATGTGCGCGGGCGCCAGACGATTCATCGCCGACAGACCCACCGGCGACAGGCACAGTTCGCCGGTCGTATGGACCAGATAGATCAGGAAGATGAAGATCACCGGCGTCATTTCGCCGGGCCCCACGCTGTTCGCGCCCCAGACGAGAATCAGGAAGCCCAGGCCGACCTGGACCACCGCCAGCGCGAACTTCATCGGCGTCGACGGCTCCCAGCCGCGGCGCCCCAGCCAGAGCCACGCCATCGCGAACACCGGGGCGAGCAGGATGATGTAGATCGAGTTCAGCGACTGGAACATCGACGCCGGCACGTCCCAGCCGAAAATCTGGCGGTCGACCGAGCGGTCGGTGAAGAGGTTCAGCGACGCACCCGCCTGCTCGAACAATGCCCAGAACAGGATCGAGCCGATGATCAGGATCAGCGCGGCGAAGATGCGGTTGCGCGCCTCGCGCTCGAGCTTGAACACGGCCGTGTACATCACGTAGCCCACCAGCAGCGCGCCGGTGCCCATCAGCAGGCCACCGACGAGGGACTGGTACTGGATCAGGAACCACACCACGCCCACGGCCAGCACGCCGCATACGTAGAGCAGCCACTCGAACCGGATGCCCAGCACGGGCGCCGCGAGCCGCTGCGGGTTCTTCGACTCGCCCCGTCCCATCAGCAACGGCTTGCCGAGCACGAACACGATCAGGCCCAGCAGCATGCCGACGCCCGCCGCGCCGAAGCCCCAGGCCCAGCCGTAGGTCTGGCCGAGGTAGCCGGCAACCAGTGCGCCCAGCGCGGCGCCCAGATTGATGCCCATGTAGAAGATCGTGTACGCGGGGTCGCGACGGATGTCGGTCCGCGGGTACAGCTGGCCGACCATCACCGAGATGTTGGCCTTGAGAAAGCCCGAGCCGACGATGATGAAGGCCAGTGCCAGCCAGAAGATGTTGATCTCGGCCGCGCTCTGCCCGCCTTCGCCTTCGAACGCCATCAGGAAGTGACCGAACGTCAGCAGCACCGCGCCGAACACCACCGCCTTGCGCTGGCCGAGATACCGGTCGGCCAGGTAACCGCCGACCACCGGCGCGATGTAGACCAGCGCGGTATAGGCGCCGTAGATCACCGACGCCTCGGAATCCGAGTACATCCAGTGCTGCACGAGATAGAAGATCAGCAGCGCGCATCCCGTAGTAGGAGAACCGCTCCCACATCTCGGCGAAGAACAGCACGAACAGGCCGCGCGGATGCCCGAGGATGGTCTTCTTCTCCTCGGCGGCGTACGGATTCATGGACACGTAGGGCGACTCCTGACGTTGGTCGGATGCCCGGAGCCGGCCCGGGCGACGCGCTAACTTAGCGGCGCCCGATCCGCATGGAAAGTGACTTTTGCCACGCGCGCCGGCCGCCGGGCACGGGGTCCGGCGGCGTCATCGACATGCTTCGCGCATTCAGCCGGCGGGGTAGACGTAGCTCGCGCCGACGCCCAGCGGAATCCCCAGCGCCCAGAATCCGAGCAGGAAGGCCGACCACGTGACCAGCAGCGTGATCGAGAACGGCAGCATCAGCGCCAGCAGCGTGCCGATGCCGCTCGACTTCACGTAGCGCTGGCAGAACACGACGATCAGCGGGAAGTACGGCAGCAGCGGCGTGATGATGTTGGTGCTGGAATCGCCGACGCGATACGCGGCCTGGGTGAGATCGGGCGAGATGCCCAGCTGCATCAGCATCGGCACCATGATCGCGCCGATCAGCGCCCACTTCGCCGACGCCGAACCCACCAGCAGGTTGACGAAGCCCGACAGCACCACGATGCCGATCAGGGTCACGCCGGTCGGCAGGCCCAGCGCCTGCAGGCCGTTCGCCCCCTTGATCGCCAGCAGCGCGCCGAGATTGCTCTGGCCGAAGGCATAGATGAACTGCGCGGCGAAGAACGCCATGACGATGTAATAGCCCATGCCGCTCATCGCCTTGCTCATGCCGGCGATGATGTCGCGGTGGGACTTCACCGCGCCCGACGCATAGCCGTAGACGATGCCGGGCACGACGAACAGGATGAAGATCAGCGGCACGATCGACTGCATCAGCGGTGCGCTGGCCACCAGCAGCTCGCCTGCGCCACTGGGCGCATCGGCCGGTGCGCGCCAGGCCGAGCCGGCGCCGATCGCGGTGGCAGCAACGGCCACCGCCACCGCGACCATCGCCAGCACGGCCAGCACCAGGCCGCGGCGCTCGGGCGCGGTCAGGGTCTGCATCGTGGGCATGTCGCTGGCTTCGCCGTCGACCGGCGTCGTGCGCAGGCGCGGCTCGATGATCCGATCGGTGAGGAACCAGCCCACCAGCACCACCAGAGCGGCCGAGGCGGTGGTGAAGTAGTAGTTGTTGAGCGGGTTGACGACCACGGCCGGGTCGATCAGGTTGGCCGCCTCCTGGGTGAGGCCAGCCAGCAGCGGGTCGAGACTCGAGGGAATGAAGGTCGCCGAGAAGCCGCCCGAGACACCGGCGAACGCGGCCGCGATGCCCGCCAGCGGGTGCCGCCCGGCGGCGTAGAAGATCACCGCGCCCAGCGGGATCACCAGCACGTAGCCGGCGTCCACCGCGACGTGGCTGAAGATGCCGACCGCGATCAGCATCGGCGTGAGCAGCATCTTCGGCGTGATCGACAGCACCGCGCGCAGCGCCGCATTGATGAAGCCGGTGTGCTCGGCGACGCCGAGGCCGAGCATCGCCACCAGCACCACGCCCAGCGGCGCGAAGGTCACGAAGGTGCGGACCATGTCGGCCATGAAGGTGGTGAAGCTGGCACCGGCCAGCAGGTTGCGGATCTGGATCGGGTCGCCGCTGCGCGGATCGATCTCGGTGAAGCTGACGTTCGCCAGCAGCGCCGAGACCACCCAGACCACCAGCATCAATCCCAGGAACAGCACCGCCGGATCCGGCAACTTGTTGCCGACGCGCTCGACGGCGTCGAGGAAACGGGCGACGACGCCGCGCGGCGCGGCGATCTCGGGACTGGACTGGCTCATTCGGCGGACATCCCCTGCTGACATGCGAACCGCATCGTAGCAGCAGCCGGCGGGGCCCGGCCCGGCGCCCGCGCCGCCGCGCACCGCGTCCGCGCCAACGCGAGACCCCGCTCGCGCGGGGGTCCGGTTCGATGTTCGCGGTGGTCGCGACGTCGGTCAGGGCGTGTAGCTGGCGCGCACCGTGACCCGGGCGAACGCCGACTCGCCGCGGAGGCGGATGTACCAGGGACCGGCCTGGGGCGCGGCGATCTGGACGACCTCGTTGTTGCCGGGCCGCTGCGAGCGCAGTTGCCAGTCGTCGGCGGCGGGCAGCGTGCCGCGGCTGGCGTAGAGCGTGACGTCGCCGGTGCCGCCGGCGCTGAGGATGCGCAGGTTGCGCGCACCGGCCGGCACGTCGATGCGGAACAGCCGGGACTCACCCGCCGCGCCGGCGACGTCGCCGACCTGTTCGCCGTTGGCCAGCGCCCGGGCCGCGGACGCGGGGTCCTCGACCACGGCCACCGCGGCGACCGCGCTGTCGTTGCCCGCCTCCGGATCCTGGGTCTGCGATGCCGCCGCGACGGTCAGCGAGACCTCGCGACCGATCGCGGTCGCCGGCGCGGTGGCCGACAGCGCGAACACCGCCTCGTCGCCTGCGGCCAGGGCATCACGGCTGCAGGACACCGTCGTGGTGCCGGTTGCGGCCACCGGCGCCTCGCAGCTCCAGCCATCCGCCGCGGAGATCACGAGGTCATCCACCTCCATGTCCAGCACCGCGCCGACCCCGGGGAACTGCGCCGCATCCGGCCCGGCGTTGACCAGCGTCGCCGCGAACGCCATCGACCGACCGGCGACGGCTTCGGGTTCGATCGCCTCGACCTCGATGCCGAGGTCGGCGGTCTCCACCGGCGCCAGGCGCACCAGCAGCACCGTCGGGTCGTGATCCGACAGCCGCGTCGGCGTGTCGGCATCGTTGCGGGCCACTTCCGGGAAGTCCGCATTGATCCGCGCGTGGCTGATGTCGAGCCCGACCACCAACGGCGAATCGACCAGCGCCTGGTTCACCAGCACGTGGTCGAGCGACTGCGCCTGGTAGTCGAAGACGAAGGAGTAACGCTCCTCCGGCGCGGCCTCCAGGGTCATGTTGAGCAGCGACGGCGAGACGAGCACCGCGCCGTCCCCGTCCACCGCGGTGGCGCCGTCCGGCGACGGCAGGCCGGTCACGGTGCCGATCGCATCGACCAGACCGTCGTTGAACTCGAAGGCGTTGAAGTCGCCGAGCACCACGATGGGCCGGGCCGGATTGGCCTGCTGCATGTCCTGGATCAGCGCGGCCAGGAAGTCGGCCTGTTTCTGCCGCTTGTCGCGCACGCGCTGACCGGCGGTCGCCCAGCCGTTGCTGCCCGGGCCGTCGTCGTTGACGCCGCTGAGCGAGCGCTGGTGGACGACGATGGCGGTCAGCGGGAAGGTGCGGCCGTCGGCGAAATGCGCCACGCCGTCGAGCACCAGCGGCGGCCGGTCGTTGAGCACGCTGGTCGAACCGTTGGGGTTCTGCAGCACCGCGTCCGCGCCCCGCTGGGTGACCGCGCCGACCTCGATGCGCGCGATGCCGGCCGCGACCTCGCCGGTCTTGACCAGGAACCCGACGTCGATGCCCCCGACGTCGAAACCTTCCTCCAGATACGCGACATAGCCCGGATCCGGCTGCCCGGCCGCGACCGCATCGGCATTGATGCGCGTCGCCAGGGTCTGCAGCACCGACAGGTTCTCCACCTCGGTCACGCCGAGGATGTCGGGTGTGTGCAGATAGCCGCGGATGCCGATCGAGGCCTTCGACAGGCGCCGTTCCAGCGCGGCGGCGGTCAGCGTCGGGCCGCTGTTGCCGTCGTTGACGGTGTCGAAGAACCGCTCGAGGTTGTAGGTCGCGAACGTGACGTGGTCCGGACCGGATGCCATCGCCGGCCGCACCTCGCCCGCGCCACTGCAGTCGCTGACCAGCGCGGCGTCGGGATAGATCGTGTAGCGGCGGAAGGTGTAGTCCAGCGGGCCGGTCAGCGAGCCGTCGACGATGCGGCAGCCTGCGGCCAGGTTCGCGGTCGGCGCGCCGATCGTATTGCTGCCCACGACGATCGTCTCGGGGTTGAAATCCCAGCGCGGAATCGCCGGCGCGCTGCTGCCCAGCGGATCGGGATCGGGCACCGCAATGCCGGGCTCGCGGAACGGCCGCGGCGTGGCGGAGACCACCACCGCAAAGCGGCCGTTGCTGCTGCCGCTGGCCTGGGCCTCGTTGGTGTTGCCGCCGGTGGGCGCGACGACGGTGAAGCTGGGCGCAGTGACGCGCATGCCTTCCAGATGTTCCAGCTGGCCGAGGCCGCTATCCGCATTCGGCAGCTCGGGCGTGAGTGCGACTGGCGCCGGCAGTGCATGCCCGGTCGACAGCGCCACGACTGAGGCATTGGTGATCTCGGTCAGCGGCAGCTGATGGGGGTCGGCGGCAGGGATGTACTCGATCACCGTGCCCTGTACCAGCACCCGGTTGCCCACGGCGGCATCGGCCGGCGGCGCACTGCTGGTGAACACGAACACGCCTTCCGAGGTGGACGGGTCGCCATCGTCCTCGCCGTCCGGTGTCTGGATGAAGAAGCCGTTGTTCTTGCGCCCGGTGACGATGCCGGTGGTGGCGACGGGCTGGTTCTCGTAGGGCGAACGCTCGCCGCTGCCCTGGATGGCGTGGATGGTGACCGTGTTGACGTCGTCATTGACGATCGTGCCGGTGCCGCGGGCCTTGGCCAGCAGCGCGCCGACGGCGTTGTCGAGATCGACATGGAAGGTTTCGTCGGGCTCGACGGTCTCGTCGCCGACGACATCGACGTGCAACGTGAGCTCGCGCTGCCCCTCGGCGAAGACCAGTGCGCCGGTGCGCGCGACGTAATCGCCGTCGGCCACCGTCGCGGTCCCGTCGGCGGTGGCGTAGTCCACGGTCACGCCGCCCGGCCCGGCCGGCTGGTTCAGGCTGACGGTGAAGAAGAACGGCGTGGTGCCGGCGTCGCCTTCGGCGCCGCTGGTGTCGGTGATGCTCAGATAGAGCGTGCCGCCACCGCTGCAGATGTTCGGCACTGCAGCGCTGTTGCGCGGCGCGGGCGCGCCGGTGCTGAAGTCGGCGGCGTTGTCGTTGCTGTCGGTGCAGCCGTCGCCGGCACGGAACACGGCCGTCGTATTGCTCGGCGCCGGTGCCGGCGCGCCACCTTCGAAGAAGTTGGCGCTGCCGAAACCGACGAGATCCAGGATCAGCGCCTGTTGCGCCGGTGTGCAGGCGGTGCTGCCGCCGTTGCAGCCGAGGCTCGCCGTGGTGTTCGCCAGCACCACCTTGCCGGCCGTGCCGGACATGTTGATGGTGCCGCTGGCATCGGGCGCGGGCAGCGCCGCGCCGTTGGCGCCGCCGGCCAGGCCGACGAGGAAATAGCCACCGGCCGGAATCTCCACCGACGGCAGCACGACGATCTGGCTGGCGCCGGCGCCGAAGTTGCCGGTACCGGTCGCGCTGGCGTACTGGATCGACGTGCCGCCGAGCGACACCGGCAGATCGCCGGTGTTGAACAGCTCGACATAGTCGGCATTGAACGGCGCGCCGCTGTTGCCGCCACCGCCGTAGACCTGGCTGATGACGACGTCGGCCTGCGCGGCGCCCGCGCCGCAGCACAGCAGCAATGCCGACAGCAGCCGGCCCTGGAATCTGGTCATGCCTCACCCCGTTCGCGCCCCGGACCGGGCGCCCCGACCGGAGTGTGCCGGCAAATCGTGTCGTTTGCATGACGTGGCGCGACACAAGACGCCGCCTGGCGTCACCCGAACCGGCCACACCGTGGGCCATGCAGTACGCTGTCGCGATGACGATCGATCGCAACCAGCGCCCCCTCGAAGACGGCATCCACCGCGACCTGTCGGGGCGCATCACCTACGCCGGTTACCTGCGACTGGACCTGCTGCTGGCGGCCCAGCAACCGCTGTCGGCGCCGCCGCACCACGACGAGATGCTGTTCGTCGTGCAGCACCAGGTCTCGGAGCTGTGGCTCAAGCTGATGATCCACGAGCTCTCGGCCGCGATCGGCCACCTCAAGCGCGACGAGGTCTGGCGCTGCCGCAAGGTGCTGGCGCGCTGCAAGCAGGTGCTGCGGCAGCTGACCGAGCAGTGGTCGGTGCTGGAGACGATGACGCCGGCCGAGTACATGGAATTCCGCGACGTGCTGGGCCCGTCGTCGGGCTTCCAGTCGCTGCAGTACCGCACGGTGGAGTTCCTGCTGGGCAACAAGAACGCGGCGATGCTCGACGTGTTCGCACACGACCCCGACGGCCAGGCCGGGCTGCGTGCCGCGCTGGATGCCCCCGGGCTGTACGACGAATTCCTCTGCTATCTCGCGCGCTGGGGCCATCCGGTCGCCACGGGCCACCTGGAACGCGACTGGCGCGAGCCGCACGCCTTCGATGCGAGCCTGGTGCCGGTGTTCGAAACGATCTACGAGGACACCGACCGCTACTGGCGCGAATACGCCCTGTGCGAGGACCTGGTGGATCTGGAAACGCAGTTCCAGCTCTGGCGCTTCCGCCACATGCGCACGGTGATGCGCATCATCGGCTTCAAGCGCGGCACCGGCGGCTCGAGCGGCGTCGGGTTCCTGAAGCAGGCACTGGAACTGACGTTCTTTCCCGAGCTGTTCGAGGTCCGCACGCACATCGGTCCGGGTCGCGGCAGCGACGCCTGAGCGGCACCCGCCTACGCGATTCGCGCGCCTGCCGTCATGCGGCAGCGCGCAACGGCCCTTAACGACCCCACCGGTATCATCGGCAACCATTGTCCCTGACCAGTTGGCACGATGACCGTCGTCGCGAAATTCGAAATCGAACACCTGCAGTACCTCGGCCCCGACGGCACGCCCGTCGCCGAGTTCCCCGAAGCCTTCTCCGATCCCGCCACGCTGCTGCCGCTGTTCAAGCAGATGCTGTTCGTGCGCACCTTCGACAGCA
>VFQP010002315.1_pt1 | contig 21688 bp, 19 predicted proteins | sample 3512351 | NCBI WGS metagenome assembly VFQP01 (sample SAMN10412372, study PRJNA504923) | tailings metagenome | isolation source: Relicate 1 Philex TSF1 revegetated site | place: Philippines: Tuba, Benguet | collected 2017-08-29
GGCCCGTCGGCACACAGGAGGGCTGCACACGCCCCTTTTGCTGCCTTTGGAGAGACCTGATCAGGACGCGGCTTCCGTCAGCCGTGCGCGCGTGGCCACGGACACGCTTGCCTCTCGCCATCTTCACGCCCTTCTCTCCGTGCGCCACGCTCCGCGGTGATGCAGAGCGAGCTTCCCCCTCCACGACTTGAAACATTCTCGTGGCCCGACACCACTCGTCTGTGCACCATTCCTCCTGCATCTTCCGTCCTGCCCTCTGGCGCCGGCGTGTGAGCGATTGTCCCCACCGGTAAGGGTGCGCCAACAGGGCGTCGCCGCGCGTGGCCTGTCCAGCTGCTTTGCGGGCAGGTTGCTGGGCTCGTGTCCCTGTACAGCCTGTATGGGTGACCCTGAGCGCACTGCAGTGTAGCTGGCTTGGTGCTCTTGCGGCGCACGTGATGCAAGAGCGCGTGCTGCTGGCGCAGCCAAGCAAAGGGCCCCCTGCTTCGTGCACGTGGGCTCAACTGGCTGCGGCATTGCCTGGTGCGCGGCCAGGAGAAGAGGACAGCACGATTGAGCAGTTCAACGCGCCACGCGCCAGATGGCGGGCCAGATGGCGGGCATGATGATGCACGCGAGTATCAAGGATGGGCGCGCACGCAAAAGGCTCACGCAAGTGCTCGCCACCAGCACTGAGGCTCCACACCGGGCAAGCCTTGAGGAACAGCGCCATGCTTGGCAGCCAAGGAGAAGCCCACGCACACATCAGGAAGGAGTTTCTTCGTTCCGCAGTCCGATTCCTCAAACAGCACACATGCAGCACACGCTCCCCACGCATGACGCTCCGCCCGCTCACACGCGCGTCGCAACGCTCTCAAGAAGCCCTCCCCCCACGCACGCGGAAATACGCACAAGAATGCACGGCTGGCTGCCTGCGGGTAAAGTCGCAGACATCCTGCGGTCCCGAACTCCAAAGGCAGCAGCGTCATCACCCTGCGTCCGTTCAATCGCCCGCGCACGCACCCACCCGCGCTCACCGCACCCACCGCACGTCAACCCCCACCTTCCCCTCCCGCCAAGCTCCCTCCGCGTGCCCCCGGCGCCCCTGCGCCGTCCGCGCCGCCGGTGTCGGCCCCCGCGCCCTCCCTCCCGCTGCGCCGCCGCTGCTGCCTCCGGGGGCTGCCCGACAGCGGCGACGCGCCCCGCGCCCCGCCCCCATGCGCCGCCCCACCCCCCCCGTGCTGCGAGAGCAGCACCGCCGCCACGCTGGGCGCCCCTGGAGACCCGCCCCCGCCGCCCCCCGAGTGCTCCGACCCACCCCCGCGCTCGTCCGGCGCGGGATGCAGGTGGCTCGGCGGGCAGACCGGGCTGTGCGGGCTTTCGCTGCAGCCTTGCGCCGCCCCCGCCGCCGCCGGCGTGCCGACAGACACGCGCTCGAACACCGGCGGGAGGCTGTAGTGCGCCAGCGGCGCCGCCGCGCTGCCGTGCGCCAGGGAGGGCAGGTGCCCGGCGCTGGTCGCCGCGTGGTGCTGCAGGCTGGTTTGGTGGAAGGGCGGGGGCGGCCGCTGCTGCTGCCCAGCGTGCGTGTGGAAGGGCGAGGGCGGCGGGTCCCGGGCGCCGTACGCACCCCCCGCCTGCTGCAGCTGCTGCTGCTGGTTGTGGAGCTGGATGGCGGCGGCCACCTGCATCGCCGCGTTGGACATGATGCTCCCGAGTGTGTTGAGCGCCCTCGAGCTGCGCCCCAGCGGCGTGGTGGCACCCGCCGCCGCGTCCGCGCCGCCCTCTCCTCCTGCGGCACCCCCGGAGACCACTGAGACGGACGAGGGCGGGAACGGCTGCGGTGGTGGCGGCGGCGGCGGCGCGCCGCCGTGGTGGTGGTGCTGCGAGCCCGACCACTGCTGCGAGGCGGCGTTCGCCGTGGCCGTGGTCGTGGTGGTCTGGGAGGGGAGGTTGGGGACGCTGGGCGCGTAGAGGGGCCGCTGTGGTTGGGTGGCGCTGGTGGCGGTGCTCATGAGCCCTGTGTTGATGGTCATGTGCGGCGCGAAGTCGGCCGAAGGGCTGCCGTGCAGGTTGTAGGGCGCCGTCTGCGAGTTGGCGCCGGCCGTCGTCATGGTGTCGGCGTTGTTGAAGAGCATCGAGTGCGGGATGTGCGGCAGGCCCATCTCCTCGCGCTGCCACAGCGCGTCGGCCTCGACGCTGCTGGCGCGGTCGCTCACTGCGAGTGCGTCGCGCGGGAGGGCGGGCGGCACTTTGTCCGAGGAGGCGCCCGCGGCTGTGAGGCGAGCAAATGCGCCTCGGGAGTCGCCGCAAGGAAGCGGCGGCGCCGCTGCGACAGGTGCAGGCGCGTTCGCACTCACGCAAGAAGGCCAGCTCCTCGGCGAGCTCGGGCCACTCGGACACCACCCGCTCCAGGTCGTGAGAGGAGAGCGAGTACATCTCGCAGTACGTCGTGGCCACCACCTGCACGCACACGACGCGGGGAAGTGCGTGTTGCGATGCTGGCGGCTCGTCAGAGCGCCGCCTCAGCAGGAACTCGGCCGCTCGGACGACATAGACCGCACGAGCGCTGCGAGCAGCACGGGGAGTCGTGCCGCGCTCACCGTGGCGACGCGCGGGTCGCCGAAGAAGCACGTGTACTCGCCGAAGAAGCCGCCCGGCCCCAGCGTGCTCACGGACCTGCAAGGAAGGTTGGAGACGGGCAGGGGCTCGCTTGCTTGCACAACAGAGCATGTTTACCCAGACACAGCACCACGCGAGCGTTGCGTGGCGCCCAGGGCATCCCCCAATAAGAAGCAGCGCTCTCATTGCGAGGCGAGGGCATCCCTGGCGTACACACATGCGTGGGCGCCCGCCGGCGCGCACCTGAAGGGCACGTTCTCGAGGTCCTCGTCCAGCAGCTGCACCTTGCCGCCCTTGCGCTTGCGCTGCAGCACCACGTCGATGAGCGTCTTGTGCCGCTGCATGGGCCCGCGCGTGGCGCTGCCGTGCCCGGGCCCGCCCGCCAGCGCGTCCAGGTCGTGCGCGAACGAGGTGGACGTGGCCGCCTCGTACGACTCGTCGTAGAGGCGCACCTGCGCAGCGGCGGCAGCAAGCTTGCACGAGGCTTGCATCAGGCTTGCGTGAGGGGCGACGGCACGGCACATGAGCAGGCTTGGGGCAGCGAGGTGCCCTCACGTCGACGGTGCCAGAAGAGATGAAGAACATCTCGTGGCCGTTGTTGCCCTGCCGGACGATGATGTCGCCTGCGCAGCGCGCACAGCACGCCGTGGCGACGCGTGGTGCGCACCCGCGCGAAACCTCGGAAGCAATCCAAGGCGAGGGCAGCAGCTTGGCGCACCTGGCGAGTAGAACTCGAGCTTGAGGCAGGGCGCCAGCGCCGTGATGAAGGCGGGCGGCTTGCCTGCGCGCGCGCAAAACGCCACCACGCGACGATGGCAACGAATCTCATGTGTGCAGCAGCGCCGCTGGCATCAGGCGTGGCCCAGAGAGCATCATCCAGGCTCGGAGACCTCCCACTGGCAGCGCAGCCCCGCGCACCTTGGAAGAAGGGCACGCGCTCGAGCGCGTCGTGGTGCAGGTGCCAGGTGATCTGCGACGGTGGCGGGCGAAGCGGCGCGGTGCAATGCCCCCGGATGGACCGGGAGCGGACGAGGCAACTGCGTGCTTCCGTGCGCCTGCGGAGAGCCGTTCACGCTGTAGGCCTCGCCGCCTGCGGCAAAACAACCGCCGCCGCACCTGCATCTTGAGGCTGGAGGGCAGCTCGCCGATGAGCTGAGCCTCGTCCTTGTGCAGCTGCTTCTCCAGCACCAAGTCGAACTGCAGAGAGGAAAGCAGCAGCGACCCACACAGGGCAAAGCATCATTCGCCGCTCACTCTCATCGCCTGGGCGCAGCGCCCTTGGGCAACAAGTCGCAGCCATGCGCGCCAGCGAGCCGGACGCGAAGATGACGTCAGCGCGCGCGCGCGCGCCCCTGCCACTCACGTATCCCTTGACCTTGTTGCCGAGGCGCTTGGGGATCTTGCGGCGCGCCAGGAACTCCTCGATGAGCGCCTTCTTGCGCGTCACGCGCACGTCGGCGGCGTTGAGCGAGGCCAGCAGCGACGACACCGAGCCCATGAGGTACGCAAACATGCTGCGCGGGCGGTGCGCAAGCGGTTGCGGGCCGAGAAGAAAAGGCGCACGGCCGTGCTTAGGAGCGAGGGTCATGTCGGCGCCCGTGTGCCGTCGCTGCTTCGTGTCAGGTGCGGCCACGCTCGGCTGGAAGGGCCCGGGAGCGTGAGGGAGCGGGAGGGAGCGCAGAGGCCACGCGACGGCCCAGACCAGCACCCGCACCTGGCCCCGATGATCATGGTGAACATGGCCACCAGCTTCTCGCCAATCTGGATGCCTGCGGCGGGAAAAGCAAAAGGAACGCAGTGCGGGGTGAGCTCCACCACGTCGAATTCCGGTCGCGCGCCCGCCCGCACGTGCTCTCAGCGACCGTAATGAGTTTTGCGTCTGCCACAGCCATCTCTGGCAAGCAGATGTGTGTGTGGACTCACCGGTGATGTCGCCATAGCCCACCGTGGTGGCCGTGGTGAGCGACCAGTACGTCGCGAAGATGTACCTGCGTGGAGATGTGTCGGGCGGGTGCCTCTGAGCGCCTCCTCCTCCGTGGACTTGACCTGACGGCGACGCCAAGCGGCGAGCAGCAGACAGCGGGCGTGGGTGAGGTGTGGGTGGCGCACCACTGCAGGTTGGAGGCGTCCTCCGAGAGGATGCCGTTGTTGATCTGGACGGTGATCCACGTGAGCGTGTCGGGCCCGTAGAGCTGCGCAGCAGGCGCGCGCCACAAGAAGCACCACGGCACACACAGCGGTGTTGAGCGCGTGGCTCCAGGGCGTGCTGCTCCAGCTCCAGAGAGTCCGAAGGTTGACCGCCCGCCCACCCGACCCCCTCACTCACCCGCGCCACAAAGTAAAAGGTGCAGGCGCACCTGCGAAAACAGGCCAAGCACGTTCACCACGGTGCACGATGACGCAGATACACAAGGTGCTCCTTCTCTGCCGACAGGTTGGGCTGCAGCGGCGCCCGCCCACGCCCCGGTAAGGCGTCAGGCTCACCAGTGCACGAGCGAGAAGGCCACGAGGAAAAAGACCACCATCCGGATCACGTTGTGGCTGAAGATGCGGTCGATCACGCTGAACACGAGCCGCATGCGCACGATGCGCAGCAGGCGCAGCATGCGCAGCACTTGCAGCACGCGCACGAATCGCACGATGCGCACGGCCTGCGCAGGTCAACAAGCGCACGGGTGGCGGCACAGCGCGGCAGGCCTTGGCGAAAGAGCCAGCGTTGGAGAGCAGGTAGGAGAGCTCGTCAGGAAGCTGGGCGGACTTGCTGCTGCTGCTGGCGGCACGCAGCACAGGCAGCGCAAGGAGGCGCACTCACGCGCAGCGCCTTGAGCGCTCCGTACTCGCTGCTAATCATGTTGTCCCACGCTGCGGCAGCAAGGCAGGCACGCCAACACACACCACCGCTTCGGTACGTGATCTGGCGCCGCACACGCACACACGCTGCGCGGTGGGCGCGCAGGTGGCGGCGCGCGGCCTCCTGGCCGGCGACTCACGGAGCGAGGTGAGCGTGTCGATCCAGAACCACCCCGTCACGTAGTTGATGGCGATGAGCTTGCGGTCAAAGACCATGCGCCCCTCGCGGTCTGCGCGCGCACGCGTCGTGAAAAGGGTCCGCAGGGCAGGCCAGGTCTCTGTTCTGCCCTGCTCTTCAACAAGGTCGGAAAGCAGGGGAGCACCGTCTGGCTCGTCGACGCCTGACCTTGGAACGCCGTCCTGAAGTTGATGATGACGTCCGTCATAAAGATTGCGTTGACCGTGAGGTCGATGATGGCGATGGGCTGCGTCAGGTCGCTCTGCGTGAGGAACCCGCAAGAAAAACGCTGGCTGCACGCTCCCGACCGCAGCAGAAGACCCGTGAGGCAGTGCAGGCTCTGACGCGGACCCTCTCCTGGCGGGCTACGGCCTGTGGCGACCACCGTCGAAAGGGCACCGCAGGCACGCACCGTCGAGATGTCAAAGGCGATCAGGTAGGGCGTGATGAAGATGACGTAGGTGAGCATGGCCAGCATGGCAAAGTCCCACACCATGCGCACCTGCAGGTTAGCGGGCAAAGCGCCACCGCCACGGTCGCACCTTGGTTGCTGACAGCGGGCTGCGCACCGTGGCGCCACGTCACGGATGCCACGCGACGACGGCAAAGACCACTCGGAGCCAGCGACGCACGCACGCTCGCCCCAGGGGCGGCCATCCCTGGCTGGCAACCGCTGGCGAGAGGGCACTCTGCGCCACTGGCACCCGACACCCGCCCAGTGTGACGCACCGGGTCTGCGGGGCTCCAGACGTCCCAGAACCAGTACTGCGAGCACAGGTACGCACGTGGAGTCCCGGGCGCAGGCGGGACAATGCCACAACGTCGCCATTCCGCGCCCATGCTCCCGTGTGCTTGCGCGCGTGCGCACTGTGTGGCAAGTGTTGTCGCGCAAACGCCGCAGGTGGCCGCAGGTTGCTTCCACCTGGCGCGTGCAGGAAGGCGCCGCGCGGCGCGTGAGGCTGGGGCGGGGCGCGGCGCACCTTGAGGGAGCGCCCCACGTCGACGCGCCGGTTGCCGCACGCGTAAAAGGCGAACCGCGTGCGCCCCTCCATCTTGGCCCGCAGCGCCTCCTTGGCCTCCAGCTGCTCCTTGGTCAGGATCCTGCGCACCAACGAGACAAGCACCGGGGCAGGAGCGTGCGGTGCCTCGCGCGACTGCTGCCAACCACACCCGCGCCGCCCACCCACCCATGGCAAGCTTCCATCGCAGCACCACCGGGCAAGGCAGGCTATGAATGGACAAGCGCGCCCGCCGCACCTGTGCTTGCTGCTCCTCGGCTCCTTGCCCCCAGCCGCCGCCGTCGCCGGGCTGTTGGCCGGCATCTCGTCCAGCCGCAGCGAGGAACCCCCCGACAACGGCACCTCCTTCCACGTCACCGTCCCGCCCACCGGCCCGAGCGGCGCCACCTTGGCGCCGCCGCCGACGCCGCCGACGCCCCGGCCCTCCCCACCCGCCTCGGACTGCCGCCGCTGGTACAGCGGCCGGCCCGCCAGGCCGCCCCGCGGCGGCGGCTCCTCGCCGGCGGCAACGCCGTCCAGCGCCTCACTGTCCATCGACAGCAGGACAGCGTCAGACTGCTGCCGGCCAGGCGTCGCCGTCGCTGCCGGCGCCGCTGCCATTGAGCCATTCCTGCTCCGGTCGACAGCGGCGGCGGCGGCGGCGGCGGCCTGGCCGCGCTTGCGCCACTGCGCCGCCGCCAGCGCCGCCGCCGCCGCGACGGGCGGCGCGCCGCTGCTGCCCGTGGCCTCGTCCTGCGTGCCGCCTAGGGCTGCGAGCACGTCGACGTCGGCGGCATCCGCGGCGGCGTGCGCCGGCCTGCTGCTGCCGCTGGTGGCGCGCGAGGCGGAGACGGGCGTGGCGTACGCCGACGGAGGCGTGCTGCTGGCGGCGAGCAGGGGCCCTGGCGGCGGCAGGTGCGCTCCTGAGCCGCTGGAGCGCGGCAGCTGGGAGTGCTGCGGGCGCAGCGGCGGGCGCAAGAGGCCCGACGGCGGCGTGGCGCGCTGCCCACCGCTCTCGGCGAGGCTGTGCATCAGCCCTGCTGCGGCGGCGGTGTCCTCCTGCTGCTTCTGCATGTGTGCAATCACACGCACGGGTGAAGGAGAAGAAGAAAGAGAAAGTACGTGTGCTTCCGTTGCGGGGGGCAACGGTCGTCCCGCCCTTTTTCCGCGCCGTCACTACTGCGGCTAGTGTGCCAGGGAAGCTTCTGTGTGCCAACCAGGTGGAGAGGCCATCCATCAGCTGCATGCATCGATGCTGTTCACGGATGCTCAAGCTTGCTGCTGCATCGGGGCCGCGGCACACATTTGGGGGCGGCGCCCCCCACAAAGGCGGCTCCCTGTCGTTCCAGGCCCCTGTGGCAGGCAGGCATATCACCTTTAATGAGACGTTTGCCATGGCCTTGCCCAGCGTGCTACTTCTCCGGTTTTGCAGACGCTGCTGGACCAGCGCCATCGTCGCGAGGGAGTGGAAGCTCTGCCCGCCGAGAGCAGCAGACGACGCGGTGCTTGCGAGCTGCTGAGAGCTCGCACGCTCGTCACCTCCCTCCATCTTGCCGCGGTTGGACGAGATTTTCTGGCACCTGCCCTGCCGCAAAGTGTGCACCGGCACCGGCACGCCTTTTTCACCCCCTGCAGCGGGCGGCGGCGGTGCTGATCATCATCTTCTAGCTGCTGGTGATGGAGAAGCCGCCAAAGCACCGCTTCTGCCGGCGCTTTTGAGGGCGGAGGCGCAGGACGCATGCATGCGTCCTCCATCGCCGCGCCGCACTCGCCACATGCTTCACGTTTCAGAGCTGTGAACGCAGCACACAACGTGCACCAGCCCCTGCTCCTCCCGCCTTCACCTCTTCACCTCTTCACCCGGTGCGTGCCTGAGCGTGTGTGCGGTGCGCCCGGCGCTCGCGGCGCGGCACCAGCAGAGAAGCCAGCGCGTGCGAGCTGGCCAGCCGACGCGTGCACGGCGACCGTCCAGCACCAGCGTGCCCCCGAGCGCTCCGCCGCAAACGCTCGCTGCGCCGAGCGATCCGATCGCCATCATTCTGACGCGACCTCGCCCCACCTCCTCCTCCTCCGCTGCGCCACGCGCGCAGGCCCTCTGCACGCACCCGCGACAACAGCAAGCAATGGCTCTCGCCACCAGGCTCTCGCAGGCGCCGCTGCGCCACCCCGGGCAGGCCACCTCGAGGCCGCGCCTGCCTCCCCGCCTCGTCCCCGCTGCAGGCGCGCTCCCGCAGCACCACCAAACGCAGAACGAGTCTGCGTGCGTGCCTCGGCGCAGGCTCACATCCATGGCTGATGTGCTCGCGCTGTCCGCACGCAGGGCTGCGCACCACCACCTCCTCGTCGCGCACCCCACGCGCCGTCGTCGTGATGGGCGCCAGCAGCGCCGGCGCCGGCCCGACCGGCCCGACCGGCTCAACCCCAGGCGACTACCCCGCCTCCGGCAGCAGCCCCAGGCCCATCACTGGCTCGACGCTCGGCGCCGGCGGAGGCCCGACGGGTGCGCTCCTCTCTCCTCTGCTCCTTCGCACCTCTTGCCACGGTCACGGCGCACGCAGCAACCGTGCGTGCGCTTGCTTCCTCGCTGTGCAACATCGCAGGCGGGGCGGGCGGCTTTGGCGGCGGCGGCGGGGCGGGCGGCCGTGGCGGCGCCGGTGGCGGTGCTGGCGGCGGCCTCCCCGGCGGCTGGTCGTGGTCGCGCGTGCTGCTCACGCTGCTGGGCATTGCCGTCGCCGTCCCCGCCTGGCAGTACGTCAACCGCCGCTACCTGTTCAAGGTGCGCCCGCGGGTGTGCGTGCTTCCTTGTCTTCTGGGCGCGCCTCCGGCAATGCCGCTCACTCCGTTTGCGCTTGCACCGTTGGTGCGTGGCTCCACAGCCCGAGCCGGAGCACACCATCGCCGTGGCCGAGGACGCGGCGGCCCGCACCAAGCGCGGCGGCAAGTCTGCGGGTGCGTGCGCAGCGCCGACGCGCGCACAGGTCCAAGCCGCGTCGGCACGCTGGCCAAGCGTGCGTGCTTGTGCGTGCGTGTACTTTGCAGTGGGCAAGGCGGTGAGCGCGGTCAAGCACGCGACGGTGGAGCCCGTCGTGGACACGCTGGAGGCCATCAAGCACAGCGACACGCTGCGCGCGGTGCGTGGCAGTGGCCGGCTGCGCGCCTGCCTCTGCGCCCTCGAGATCCCGGTGCGCGACGCCGGTAGCGGTGTTCCTCGCGCTGCGCGTTGTGTGGTGTTGCTGCGCGCAGGTGCAGCACCGCGCCGAGGACGTGATTGACACGGTCAACGTGAACACGTACGACGCGTCGGCCAAGGCGGAGCGCGGCGCCTCCAAGGCCTCCAAGGAGGTGCGCTCCAAGGAGGTCCTTGCGCTGCCCTCCTTCAGGGGCGCTGGCGCCCCTCCTCACCCTCACACCCTTGCTTGCGGCGTTCCCGGCTGCGCAGGTGCGCCACGGCTACGAGGACGCCAAGTCCAAGGCGGCCGACGCCGCCAGCCGCGCCGACGTGACGGCGCACGAGGCCAAGGTCAAGGGAGGCCGTGCCGTGCAGCGCGGCAAGGAGAAGGCGAGCCGTCGACTCACGCCGCTGCTGCGCCCCGCGGTGGCCTGCGACAAGATCTTCGCCCTGCGACGCCGTTTTGCCTCTGCATGCACGCACGCACGCCGCAGGTTTCGGACACGGTGTACGAGGCCGAGCAGGTGGTCGGGCGGGGCACCAAGGGCGTGCTCGAGGGCATCAAGGGCGCGGCGGGCTCGGTGGGCCGCGGGCTGCACGTCGTGGCCGACGCCACCGAGAGTGAGTTGGCGCTGCGCGAAGACCCACGTCCTCTCCTCGCACCTCTCCTCGCGCCCGGCGCGCCCACAATGCGTCTCGTCGTGCTGTCCTTGCGTGGCCTCCAGGGGGCATCAAGTCGGCGGCCAACAAGGTCGAGTCGGCCGTCGGCGTGCGCGGCGCCTCGCGCCTCACCAGCCGCCAGCGCAAGCAGTGAGTTGGCGCACGGCCGGAGGGGCGACCTCAGCACGGGAGAGGTGTCATGCGTGCCCGCACGCCCCTCGACGCGCTGCTCTGCCGCGCGCAGGATTGCGTACGTGGCGGGCGGCGTGGCGCTGGGCACGGGCGTGCTGGCCGCGCTGTACTTTTACGACAAGAAGGGCGGCGACATCAGCGGCAAGGTGCGCGCGCTCGCGTGCGCGTGCTGCGCGTGCTGCGTGCATGCACCGTTAATGAAGTAGCGCGTGTCGCTGGCCGCGACGAACGCACGCAGGTCCGCAAGCTGCAGGACCGCACCAAGGAGGCGGCCGACACAGCGGTGGAGAAGGCGCGCCAGGTGCTGGGGCGCGCCGGCGAGCCCTCGGGTCCCACGGCGCCCACCACGGCCAGCACGCCCAGCGCTGGAACGGCGGGCACGCCCTCCACGGGCGCCACCATCTTTGGCTCGGGAGCCTCCGGCCCCACGCGCCCCTACTGAGCCTCTCCTCGTCGAGTTGACGGCGCTGGTCAGGCGGCCAGGGCGCAACGCCGCGCTGTGCGCCAGCAGCCAGCCGCTCGTCGCCGCGCCCGGCTGATGGAGCGCCGCGCCTTCCCTTGAGCCAGGCCCCGCCTCTCGTCTTTCCGTTGCTCGTGCTGCGTGCTTGCCAGCTGTTCGCTCCTTCTTGTGGCTCCCCAGTTGCTGCCTCGACTCCCCACTTCTTTTCCGTGCACTTGCACTTCAACACGTTGTCCGTCGCCAACCTGCTCGACTCAAGCGCAAGCAATGTGTGCAGCCTCGCCCCAACAAAACTGCGGCGACAAACAGTACAAGCGGCCCGCACCGTGGCGCAGAGCGGTTGCACACGCAAAACGTTTGACGCCGCACACCGCACGCCTCGCTCAGCACCTCACATGATCAGCCGTCACCTATTCACACCACGCCTGCGGCCCTCAGCCGCGTCCTCTTCAGTTGTTCTCGGGCAGGTCCACCACGGGCGTCACCTCGACCGTGTCTTTGACGAACCGCTGCCGGTTCTCCGGCGCGTAGAAGCGCGCCTGCGCACCACACAAACACACGCCACCCAGCGCGTCAGCGCACCGTCCAGCCCCTGCACCTCCCGCCCCACCTCCCATCCCGGTTGCACGGCTGCGTTGCCCCCCCCACACACACAGCGGCCCGTACGCTTCCCCGACGTGCAGCGCGCCCGCGGTGGAGTCCGCACCTGCAGGAACATGCGCTCGGCGTCGGCGCGCCGCCCCTTGTCCCGCAGAAACACACCCTTGGCCAGGTAGCCCCTGAAGTCCTCGGGGAAGGCCGCAATCAACGCGTCGTACCTGCGCCACAAGCAGCGCCCAACGCCACACCCAACATAAAGCAAACTAAGCAAAGCTCGAGTGTGGGATCCCACACTGGCCCCCAAGGCTTTGGGCAATCGGCAGGCACCAGCAGCACGAACTCCAAGCGCCCCCAGGCGCACGCACGTGGCCAGCGCGTCGTTGTCGTGCCCCCGCCACTGCGAGTACGTCTTGGCCAGCAGCAGGTCCAGCGCCACGGGCTCCAGCGGCCGGATCGCCCGCGACGCCTGGCGCCGCTGTGGCTGGCTGCTGGGCGCCGACGTCGACGCCACCGCCGGCGCCGCCGCCGCGTCGCCCTCTCCCGCGCCCGACGTCGACGCGGCGGCGTCTGCGCCGCTCGCCGCCGCCGCTGGCGCCGCAGAGGAGGAGGAAGTGGCGGCGGCGAGCGTCGCCTTGAGTTGGTTGACATAGTCGACGGCCTTGGCCTGCTGCCCGTTGGCGATGTAGGCGTCGACGAGGCCCGTGGCGATCTGGAGGTCGTCGTCGCGCAGCGTGACGGCGCGCTCGTAGGCCTTGACGGCGCGGCCGGCCTGCTCGCCCAGCAGCGACGTCTCACCCAGCAACTGCACGCACACACGAGGAACGGCAGCAGCAGCAGGGCAAGGGTCGCCCGCCGCCGTGGCCACCCGCCTCGCGGCGCCCGCACCGACGCTCGGTCCGAGGCCCCTCCTGGCGCGCGCCGAGGGCGTCGCAGCACTACTCCAAAGCGCTGCTCGGCGCGCGCACCCGCCATGCGTCGGCGAGGTTGGGCTGCTTGGCGACGAGCTTGTCGAGCAGGTTGGCGGCCTTGTCAAACTCAAAGAGCTGCGCGTAGCTGAGCGCCAGCGCCTGTGTGCTCTCTGGGTCGTTGGGCGCCAGGCGGAGCTGCTCCTCGAGCTGCGAGATGCGCGTCTTGATGATGCCCTGCTGCACCGAGTCGGGCGCGTCGAGCGCGGGGCGCACGCCCTTGAAGCGGTTGCTGGGCACAAAGTCGCCGCCGGCGACCAGCACAAAGACGAGGCCGAAGACGACGGCGCTGACGGCGATGCCGACCTGGCTGGGCCCGATCTGCGCGTTCTTGAGCTTGGGGTCGCTGATGTCCGAGTTGAGCGAGGAGAGCACCGTGTCCTGCAGCGAGGGGGGGTTGTCGTAGATGCTCTCGGCCGGCTGGTCGAACGCCGCGAGGTTGGGGCCGGGGCTGCCGGCGGGGCGGGGTGTGGCGGATGGGCCGCTGGCGTCGGCCGCGGGGGCCGCAGCGGCCGGCAGAGTGCGGCGCTTCTCCTCGCCCTGCGCCTTGAGCGCCTGCAGCCGCGCGGCGAACTCGGCGTTCTCCTGCTCGTCCACCACGCGCTTCTGCGCGTCCACCGCGCCCTGGAACGCCTGGTTCTGCAGCGCCTCGCGCTGCGCCGAGCCGGGCATCGAGCGCGACATCTCCTGGCGCCGCTTGCGCGTCCGGGGCTTGCTGCTGGACGCGTCGTCGGCGTCCTCCTGCTTGCGGGGCGTCGTGGCGCCGAAGCCTTTGCTCGCGCCGAGGGGAGTAAGAAGCCATCGGTGCTGCGCTCGCGCGCCGCCCAGCAGCGCCCAATTGGGCTGCGCCAGAGGCGGCGTCAGGCCTCTGCACTGCCGCACGCAGCTCGCCTGCTGCTGGCACGCGCTGGCGCCGCCACGGTGGATCCCTGGCCGAGGCGCCAGGTGGTGGTTCATCTTTTCCGGCGCTCCGCCGCGCGTATCCGCCCAGAAAATCTGACGGGAAGCGAGAGGGACTGCCGCTGAGGGTCGCGGACGAGCGCGCACGCTCTGCAGAGCCTATCCTGGGTGCGTTTGTTTGTGGCATGGGGAGGACCCCGAGTGCGGTCTTTTCTGTCGGTGAAGCTGCGACCGATCCGGCCAGACCAGCGATGCTGCCGTTCTACGCTAACGGTGGTCAGAACATCGCCTCGGGAGGCGCAAGCACGCAGAACCCTGCGGCTCCCACTCCGGGCTCGCGCAACTTTGGTGAGGCCTCTTCATCACAGCGCAGCGCAGGAGTGTGGGACGCTTCGATTGCCACAGGTCCTGTGGCGGCAGGCCAACAGCGGTCACCCATGACAGCGGCGTCCTCGTCGTGCCGGGCGTTTGCCCGTGCCGCTGTTGCTGCGTGCGTGAACGCAGGGACGTCAGGCAGCAAGCAGCGCGAGGAAGGTGCGTGTGCGGGGATCTCCTGCAGGGATTCCTGTGTCAGGCAGCGTGGCGGTGGCGCACCTTGATCTATGCGCACGTGCCGCCGTTCTGTTCGCAGAGCACGTGGTCCAGGTCCAGGAGCAGCTGCGGCAGGTCGTCGCCTCGCTTCAGCAAGACAGGTGCACGATCCCGCCGCGCCGCGCAAGCAGTTCCACCGGCGGGCAGTCCCACCTGGCCACCAACGCCTGCGATCACGAGCCACCTCGTCTGCGCGCAGTTGGCGCTACGAGGCGCCGCGCCACTCCAACTACTGAAAGAGCAGCACCCCGGCGTGCGTAGTAGCGCGGGCAGCGCAGGCAGCAGTCCAAGCTGAGGGTCAACCGCACCGCCGTCGTCCCAGCGCAAGCCCGGCGGCGCGGCGCGGCGGCAGCGGGCGCGGGCGCGGGCGCCAGCGGCAGCGGCGGCCGGTGCCTCACCAGCACCGCCAGCGGCGGCGGCGGGAGCACCTCGGCAGCGGTGGCGGGCGAGCCGCAGCCCCCAGCTGCCGGCAGCGCGGCCATGGCCGCTGACGCGCCGCCCACGGCGCTGGACGGCAGCGGCGAGGAGGGCGGCGAGGAGGATGTCCTGGTGGACGAGCTGCAGCTGCCTCTTTGGGAGCGGCCTGGGTGGTCTGACCTGGAGCCGCTGCACCTGGTGGACTCCACGGGCGTTGTGGCCATTGACTATGACGCGCACCACGTGCAGGCGCTGGGCTACTTCCGCGCCATCCTGCAGCGGGTGCGTCCCTGCGCCTCATCGAGCTTCGTCAAGTGGAAGGGTCCTGGGGACGGCTGCTGCTGGGGGGCGAGCGACTGACGACGTCGCCGCGGCGCGCCGTGGGGGCCGCCGGCGCACTCACCAGCGCGCGCACGCACTGCACGCTGGGTGTGGCAAAGCGTGCGCTGGACAGCGCTGAACGGCCTGCTCCTCCTGCACCGTGGTGTTTCGCCGCCGCCGCAGGGCGAGCTGAGCCCCCGCGCGCTGGAGCTGACGGCCGAAATGATCTCACTCAACCAGGCCGACTACACGGCGTGGGAGTGGCGCTGGCGGTGCCTGCGGGCGCTGCAGGTGGACCTGCGCGTCGAGTACCTCTTCACCGACCCAATCATGCGCGTGAGTCGGCGCGCGGCCTATCCTGGCTACTGTTGGGGGTGCCTGCAGGTGGCTAGGGCATCACACAGTGGTACCAGAGGGATGCGTGATGCCCTAGTCTTCCACAACCACGCCTACCGGCGTCCTCTTTCTTTCTTTCCTGTTGGGTGCCTTCCGCGCGCCCCGCGGTCGCCGCCGCCCGCCGCTGCGCTTGCACCGCCGCGCGTGCCGACCCCGGGCGCGCGCCACGGAGCAGGGTGAACCGCGCAGGACAGCGCCGAGCAGCGGTGCAACAAAGAGAGAGAGAGAGTGGTGCGTGCTCCTTGCTCTCCCTGCTTGCTTGCTTGCCCTTGGCAGGACAACGCCAAGAACTACCAGCTGTGGAACCACCGGCGCAAGTGCGCGCTGGCGCTGGGGGGGGGCGCCGCGCGGCGCGAGCTGGAGGTGGCGGCCGAGGCGCTGGCCATAGACGCCAAGAACTACCACGCCTGGGCGCACCGCCAGGCCATCGTCGCGGTGAGCCCTCGCCGTTGGAGTTCGGTGGTGGGGCCGTGGGCTGCCGCCGGGCCACCGCCGTGGCAAGAGAGGAGGACGCCCCGTAGGGCAGAGACATGCGACCGGGGGCACCGGGGGACACACACGCACGCACGCAGCAGCGCGCGCACGGCGTGCGCTGAGCGCCGCCGCCCGTGCGTTGCGTGCGCGCGACCCGCGCAGGAGTTTGGCGGCGCGCTGTGGGAGGAGGAGCTGGCCTACCTGGAGCAGCGCATCCGCGACGACCTCCGCAACAACTCGGCGTGGAACCAGCGCGCCTTTGTGCTCACGCACCAGCTGCGGCAGCTGGCGGCTGATGGCGGCGGCGGCGCGGCGGGGCCGGGCGGGGGTGTTGAAGGCGCAGCGGGAGAGGTCGCGGACGGCGGGGAGCTGCCGCCGACCAACGCGGCGGCGGCGGCGATGGCGGGCGTGGTGGTCGGGCCGGCGCTGCGGGCGCTGCTGCTTCGGGAGGTCCGCTACGTGGCGGCGCAGGTGCGCTTGGCCTGTTGCTTCTCCGCGCGGGCGAGCATGCAGGGCGGAGGGAGTGTGGAGGCGGCCTGCAGGGCAGTGTCGGGGTGGTGCCTGCAGCCGCAGCGGCGCGCACCGTCGCTTCTGCCGCTACATATGTATGCTCTTTGAGTTGGATCGGTTGGAGCGCGGTGCGGGGGTCTCCTGACGCGCTTTGTTTTTGGCCCCGTCCTTGCGTGGCGTGGCAGGTGGCGCGGGCGCCGCGCAACGAGAGCGCGTGGAACTACCTCACGGGTCTGTTTGGGCTGCCGGGCGTGCCGCCGCTGGCCATGGTCACCTTTGACGAGGTGAGCTCTTTGCTTTCTTGGGGGTGGCCATGGTCACCTTTGACGAGGACGTCACGCCCTCTGCGGGAGCCCCGGGAGGCGTGAGGCCCCGCCTCTGCTCCATGCCACGCCTGTGGGCGGCGCGGCTCAGCCCTTCACAGCCGTACGCGCCGCCTCAGCGCGGGCGAGCTTACGTGGCTCGCGCCCGCAGGTCGTGGCCATCTGCCGCGACGCGCTCCTGCACGCGCCCTCCAGCCCCTGCGCCCTCGACCTCTTTGCCACCTACTATGAGCAACTGGCGCACATGACGCTCAAGCAGCTTGCGGCGCTGCCGCCCGCCCCGCCGGCGCCCCAAGCCGACGACCCCATGACGACCGACACGCCGGCGCCCGAGGCAACGCCTGACGCCGCCGGCTCCCCGCCCGTCGCGGCGGCAGACGATGTGCAGCCGCCGTTGCAGGAGGATGAGATGTTGGGTCTGGCGGGTGCGGCGGCGGGTGGGGACGCGGGGGAGGGCGGCGGTGGTGGCGGGGCGGCGGCGGCAGAGGAGGAGGATGCGGGGCTGCAGGGCGTTGCGTTTGGCGGGCCCGAGGCGCCGCTGCCGCCGGCGGTGGCGGCGCGAGTGGCGCTGGAGACGGCGGTGGGCAGCAGCATGATTCTGCTCGAGTCGCTGACGATTGCGGACCCGGTGCGGGTGATGTACTGGCGGCACAGGCAGCAGGGCGTGCAGGAGCTGCTGCAGGTGGCGGCGGCGCTGGGCGGCGGGGCGGCGGGCGGGGAGGCGCAGCAGCAGGGGCCGGCGGGCGGGGCCGGCGCGGCATGACGCATGATCTGAACTGCCTGAGGAGATGGCGGTGGCGCCGTGCTTGAGGATGTGGGTGACGGCTGTGCAGCATACGACGCCTTTCCTCCTACTCGCGGCGGCTTTCGTTGCAGTGCGCTTGCCGGGCGCCGGCCACCTCAGGCGCTGCATGCACTTGCATGGAGCACGCCGCACCGCCTGCAACGGAGCTGCCAGTGGTGCCCAGGCAAAAGAGTGTGCCTGGCCCGTTCACGACGCAAACACGGTCACCGCGCACGCGCAAAAGCAAACGACCCAAATCACTCCAAGTCCGTGCTGGGGTCGCTCCGGTTCCAGTTTGGCGCCTCCACTCCCCCTGGCGCCTGCCCCACGCCCACCACCTCGCCCACGCCGCCAGCCAGCATCATCTCCGCCAGCCCCTCCTCCTCCTCCTCCTCCTCCTCCTCCTCCTCCACCCCGCGCTCCAACCCGCTCCCAAGCCGCGCCCACGCCAGCTCGTCCGTGTAGTCGCTCTCCATCTCCGTCGTCGCCACAAACCCGTCCCCCAAACCCCCGTCATGCGACAAGCCCTCCTCCGTCCCGTCGTACGCGCTGCCGCCGCCAAAGCCGCCGCTGCTCGTCGTCGCCGCCGCGCCGCCCGCCACGTACACCCCCTCTCCCTCCTCCTCCTCCCCCTCCTCCTCCAGCTCGTCATCGTCGTCGTCCCCCACGCCGTCCAGGTGCTCGTGCCGCAGCAGCGCCGGCTCCAGCGGCAGCGCGCCCTGGTGGATCAGCCCCCCGTGTGCGCCGCGCGTCAAGTCCAACGCGTGCTCCGCCTCAAACCCCCCGTACGCGCTGTCCAGGTTCGTCGAGCCCGCCGTCGTGAGCGCGTCCGTCGACGGAGCGCCAGAGCTGCTCCGTGCCCCCGACGCCGACGCCGACGCCGCGTACGGCTGGTGCGCCGCGAACCGCGCGTTCCCGCCCCCGCCGCCGCCGCCGGGCACCGCCGGCTGCCCCCACGCCCCGCCGCGCCCGCCGACCGCATCCATGTGCTCAAACGCGGCGGCCGCCTGCTCCTCCTGCTCCTCGAACGCGCGCCGCTCGCTGGGGCTCGGCTCGCCCAAGCCCTCGCCGTCCATGACGCCCAAGCCCCCATCCAGGTCGCCGTCCTCCTGCCCGCCGCGCCCGTGGTGGTGGTGGCGCGGCGGCGGAGGCGCGGCGGCGTCCAGGTAGGAGGAGGAGGCGCCGTCCTCGGCCTCCTCCTCGCCGCCCCCCACGCCCTCCTCCTCGTCGCCCGTGGGGCCGACCACCTCGGGAGTCGTGCGCAGCACCGAAGGCGGCGCCGTGGGCGGCCGCGCCGCGCCCTCATCGCCTGTGTGCGCGCGCGCAAGCACACACCCACCACCGCCTACAGCTCGGAGCGCGGCGAAGGAAGCCGCAACCACAGCTGTCCTCCTGGAGAGCGTTGGCAAGGGAGGAGTGGAATGCGCATGGCAGGGAGCGCGCTTTCCCTGTCCGTCCACGTGCCTCACCTGTGTACTGCTGGATGACCTGCAGGACCTGCTGAGGCACAGGCAGCTCGGCGCCGCCGCCGTGCGGGCCCATCATGGCCTGCCGCAGCGTGCTGGGCGCCGCGCTGCTGGGCCGCGCCACGCCCTCGTCGCCGGCCAGGCGCTCGGCCAGCCGCAGCACGGCCTGCGGCACGGCCAGCGGCGGCGGCGCGCCGGCGGCGGGCGCGCGGAGGCTGCTGGGCACGGCGCTGCTGGGCCGCGCCAGGCCCTCGTCGCCTGCATGCGCGCGCGCACGCAAACACGTACGCCAGGAGTTTAGGCGCGCGCTGCGGTCCTGTGGCGGATGCTGCCTGGGGCCGGCAGATCGCGCGGTGTGGGGCTGCCGGCAGTGCCTTGAGACGATAGAGGTGAGCGGGGGCCAGACGCACCGGCGTACTGCGCGGCGCGGGTGAGCACGTCCCGCGGCACCGGCGGCCCCTCCTTGTCCTTGGTGCCTGCAGCAAAGCGGCCATAGAAGGTAGCAAAGGCAGCGCCGCTGCTGGGCGTCAAAAAGGCACCCAAGCCCACACGCAAGATGCAGGCTGCCGCGCAAACTCACCCGACACGCGGTGCTTGCGCCGCGGCGCCTGCCCCCAGTGCGCCAGCCCGCCGCCGCCCGCCGCGTGCAGCAGCAACCCCTGCGCCGCCCCCGCGCCCGCCTCCCACCCATGCGCCGGCGCCGCCGCCGCGCCGCCGCCATCAAACCCGCGCGCCGGCGCCGCGCCGGGCAGAGCCCTAGGGCTCGCATGCGCCGAGTCCGTCTCCGCTGCCGCAAAGGCAAAGCTGGACTCGCCGGTGGGCACGGCGCCGGTGCCGCTGCCACTCGCCACCGCAGAGCTCGTTGCGAGCGACGACACCGCCAGCGGCACTGCTGCCGCCGCCGCTGCCGCCGTAGAGAGCAGCGCTAGCTTGGGCGCGGCCAGCCGGTGCGTGTTTGGCGGCTGCACGACCGCCGCCGCCGCCGCCGCGCTCACGTGGCAGTGCTGCTGCGTCGCCCCCGGCCTGCCGGGCGGTGCGGCGGCGGCGGCGGCGGTGGGCGCGGCGTCGCGCCAGGACCGTGGCGGCGGCGCTCGGCTGCCCCCTGCGGCAGTGCCCGGCCGCTGCGGCGGTGGAGGCTGCTGCGGGGATGCTTGGTGGGCGTCGGCGGCCCTCGCGCCGGCGGGGCGCTTGCCGCCGGCGGTGCCGGGCCTGGGCAGCTCCAGCGCCGCCGCTCTGCGTTGCGCCGCAACGTGCTCCCCAGAGCTGAGCCGGCCGCCGCCACCTGGCGCCGCCGCTGCTCCCGGCCCTACGCCCGGCGAGGTTTGGGGCGGCTCTGGCGCGGCGTGCTGCTGCTCGTGGCTTTGCTGCTGCTTGTGGTGCAGCTGCAGCACCACGTCCTGCAGCTGGTGATGGCGTATGGCCTGCTGCACGTGCTTTGCCTTGAGCGCCTCGTGCTTGGCCTTGAGCTGGGACAGCGCCGCCAGCAGCTGCCGCTCCAGCGGGCTGCGGCCTGCGCCCCGCACGTCGCAAGCCCCCACACGCAACACACGCAATTCTTGTTGTTGGTGGCTGGATGTCCTGCGTGGAGCATTTTGGATCCAGGCCAGGGTGTGCCCGGTAGCTGGGCTCTGACCCTGCCGAGGCGTTCGAACAGATTTCACACAGGTAGCACCCACTCCGCGTGGGCCAGGCGCTCCTTCGCAGCGGCGCCGCAGCACGTGGAGCGGCAGTCAGCCAGCGCAGCGAATCACCCTTGGCGGGCCGAGAGACGCACCTTGCTCGGAGGGCAGCGACCCGGCGGCTGCGTCCGCTCCCTGCGCCTCCGCTGCCGCCGCCGCCGCCGCCGGCTCGGCCGCGCCCGCCGCGCCCCGCTGGACCTCGGCCAGGGCCAGCTCCCGCTCCACCCATGCGTCCACGTCCAGCCTGTGTGGTGCGTTTGCCGCCGGCGCCGCCGCGTCACCGCCGCCGCCGGCAAGCAGCTGCGAGCGCCCGCCAGCGGCGCGGGCCGGCGGCGCAGCCGCGGCGGCTGCGGGCGCGTCACTGCGCTCCTGGTGGTAGTGCTGCTGATGGTGGTGGTGGTGTGAGGCGGGTGCGTCGAGGAGGGCGGCAGCGGCGGGGAGGGGGGAGGGGTCGTCGGCGACGCCACCAGTGGCGAGGTTGAGGGAGGCGTTGAGCAGCCTGGCGTGCTGCTCCAGCGCATCGAGCCGCGCCATCACCTTGGTCGCCGTGTGGATCAGCACCGCCACCTGCGGCAAGCGCATTCGCAGCCACGATTTCTTTCTTCTTGGGGTCGGGCCGTCTGCAGCGAGGCGCAAGCCGGGCGGTACTCTGGCGCGAAATGCTTGAGCACGCCACTGTGTGAGGTTTGTGCGCACGGGGGAGAGTTGAGAGGGCGGGAAGCAAAGCAGGAAGGGGGCCTGGAGATGGCGCATGAGGTCGCGTTGTTGGCAGCCCACCTGCTCAGTGCTGCCCGCGGGGTCGGGAGGGAGGGCGCCCGGGTCGTCTGGCGCTGGACGGGGCGGCGTGCCTGCTGGGCGCGCACAACGACGGCGGAGGCATCAGCAGCAGCAGCAAAGCGCACGCGTTTGGCGTGTGCATTTGGCGGACTGCGCGGCGGCTACAGCCCGGTGGCGCGATGGCGGCGACAGCACGTGGAGAAAGAGCGACGTCCCGCGCACCTGGTGTCCAGGAGCCAGGGGCTGGCGCATTGGCGGCAGGAGGCGCTGCGTGGTGGTGCGTGGGGGGTTCAAGTGGGGGCCGCGCTGGGCTGGCGGCGGCGTGCTGCTGCGTGTGCTGTGGCGACCAGCGCAGGGGGGGCGGTGGCGGTGGCGGGGAG
>VFQP010002316.1_pt1 | contig 21680 bp, 29 predicted proteins | sample 3512351 | NCBI WGS metagenome assembly VFQP01 (sample SAMN10412372, study PRJNA504923) | tailings metagenome | isolation source: Relicate 1 Philex TSF1 revegetated site | place: Philippines: Tuba, Benguet | collected 2017-08-29
GGGGAGAGAGTGTCGTTTTTATGCAATGCTTATGCATGCTGATATGTTGTGTGATATGTTGTTTGATGTTGGTTTTATTGCGTACATACATGTCTGCATGCACATGTATGTTGTGTGTATGCATGACCATGCACACACTCTATTACATGTACATGCATTGCACTCTGCCTCATTGTATGCACCCACTCCTATGCACCCCCAACCCCAACCCCTCTCTCATCAACAGACATGGACGGTTGATATGGTTGACATTGGTATGCAAAATGCACTCTTGTACGCACGCCAGGATCATGCGGATGGTCAACAGTCAAACATGGTGGGGTATGTACGTCCAGGTGCCCTGTCACAAAAAGATGGGAGTCAGGTGGTGTTACATCCGGGTCATTCCTACTTGATAGACATGCCCGGGGTGGGGGAAATGACTGTCAAAGCAGTGGCGCCGTTGACTGTTGCTGGTCAACAGAATATATGCACGTGTGACATGGTTATAGCAGCTACAGGTGGGGGTGTTGGGGGTGGGTTGTGAGTATTTGTGTGTATGCCACCATGCATGTCTACTATTTGTGAACATTGTGCATGTTGTGTTGTGTATGCATTTACTGCACCACACTGCCCCATGACATGCTGTACATAACACGCTGTTCAGGACACGCTGTACATAACACACGCCACCATTGCCATGCATACCCTACACCACCTGCACATCATCAAAAGGCCCACATCACCAGTGTACATCCCATCATCACCAGGTGTCCCTGTGTGTGCAGAGTGTTTCCCTGCTGCACCAGTGACATGCCCAGGGGGCTATTGTGGTGCTGATTCAATGCTGGGTGAGATGTTTGAATATGAACAAGCACTGTACAGACAACGGTACATATGGGTGTTGTGTATTGTGCATTGTGCATGTTTGTGCATTGTGCATGTGTATACAAACGTATACACAAAAGTATCAGTTTGGTGGTGATGCATGTGATACCCTCAATGCTGTTGCTGTCACATGCACATCCACACATTGTACATCCACACAATCTCTCCACATACAATTTTCCCACGTGTATATGTTCCCCCCCCCCATGTATGCCCCCCCCCCCCACCACACATCTCCACACACATCACACACACCACAGACCCACACACCACTCCATACACACCACACACAGGCAGGAGCAGTCGTTTCTATGGACAGTGGTGCAGCAAGGCACAGCACTATTGGATGGTATAGTAGAAATGCTTATTGTATGCATACTTGGCAGTGATACAAGTCATCGGAGCATGAGCACCACACCACACCCCGGCAGTTCCCCCCCCCCCCCCCCTTCCATGGGTGTTGGTAGTGCAAGTGGGGTTGTGGTGGGGCCCCCATTGACACAGCATGGGGTGGGGGGTGGGGGGGTGGGGGGGAATAGCAGCAGCAGTGTGCTGAGAGATCATGGTGTGTTGTGTTTAATTGTGTGTGTTGTGTTTGATTGTATATGTTGTGTATGCTTGTATATGTTGTGTATGCTTGTGTATGCTTGTATATGCTTGTGTATGCTTGTATATGCTTGTGTATGCTTGTATATGTTGTGTATGCTTGTGTATGCTTGTGTATGCTTGTATATGCTTGTATATGCTTGTGTATGCTTGTATGTGCTTTCTAGTTTGTGTGATTGGGTGTGATTGTGTATGCACGGTGATGACCAAGGTGTCCCCTTTGCATACACGATGCGACGACTCTCACATACCCCATGACATTCACCATGCACTTTACCTTCACCTGTATTTCCACACACATTACATACCATGTGTACACCCCCCCACACACACACACACAGCTGGACTGTGGCTTGCCCTGCGTGTGGTGGTGTTGATGATTCTTGCTGTAGCTGTGCATTTTGCATGGTCCATCATGTGGCCCCTTTTTTCATACAGCAGAAATGCAAGGGGATCTAGGGGGAGACCCACTGATGCACAGCGAAGGGCTGCTGCAGCTGCTGCATTGAAAGATGCACTTGCTACAAGTATGTGGGTGTTATGGTGTATGTGGTGTATGTGGTGGTGGTGGATGTGTGTGTATGTAAGGACATGCAAACCAATGTGCATGCTTTACTTTTATTTGCACACATAAAAAAACACCCTACACACAAAACACATGCAATACCCCATACCCTCCCCTGAAAAAACACACACAGCGGGCACCAGCAGGCTTGCAGAGTGTATAACAGCAGCAGAGGAAGTAGGGGGCGTCGCAGAACACCTGTTGCATCGTGCTCGCATGCAATTGGCCACACGCATGCGACGACAGGGGACCCGGAGATCACCACGATCAGGGGGCCCTGCCGCAAAAGGGGACCCCCCACATCAGCAGCATGGAGCTAGGGAGTGGTGGAGCAGGGAGCCCACCCCAAGCAAGGGGGACCCGCACGGCAAGGGGGACCCCCCCCACTCCTCAAACAGCCCCCGTAGCAGCGGCGGTAATTCCACCAGCACGCCACAACGCAACAGGGCCCCCCCGCACCCAGCCGAGGGCCCCCGTACCCCGCCTGCAGAAAACCATCGTCTCTCTACCCGTGCATCCAGCACAGACAGCACCAGCAGCATAGGGCATACACCCACACCCACTGGTGCTACCCCCCACCATCATGACATCGCCCCCCACCCCCCCCACCAACACCACCACATGCCCGCCACACCCCCAGCCACCCCCCCCGGGTCGACTGCTCGCCAGCTCAGCATGAGGCTCGCATCCCCCTCATCACCTCGTGCTGGGTCCCTGTCAGACACAGACCTGCTGATGGATGCTGCAACCATGCATGACAGTACCACACAGCATGGTAGTGATGGGAGTGGTATGGGTACACCATATGCTTCAACACGCTCGCCATTTGCAGCAAGCACAGGGGACCTGGCACAGCAGCACAACATGCATCACAGTAGCAGGGCATCCAGTGTGCCTCGTCATACCCAACAACACACGGGTGGTCAACACATGGGTGGTCAACACACAATCGCTACTTCTCGTGTCAGCACCCCTCATCGTGCTCGCAGCAATGGTGGATTGGATGGCAGTCCCTGTGGATCTGAGGAGCTGGAGGTTGCAACACACGATTCTGTGAGTAGCAGCGTGCCACTGTGGTCGGGGACAGCACAGACAGCCTCCCTGCGCTCTATGTCAGACATGGATGCATCTGCCCAAGGAAAGGATGGTGGGGGTGGTGGACAAGGCAAGCATGATGATGGGTCAACACGCAGTGGTCAAACAATTGGTGGTCAAACAGTTGGTGGTCATGACAAGAGTGGTGTTGGGGTTGGGCATGATATAAACAAGGGGGTGATTGTGGATGGTGTGTTTCCATCATCCGTGTCGACGCATGACAGTGTACACACTGACAAGCACACCAAGGGGGGTGATGCAGGGGTGATGCAGGGGGATAAGGGAGAGGGTGGTGGGGGGCAGCAGCAGCAGCAGCAACAACAGGTGTTGGTATCTGATCCCCCACCCCTCAACAGCAACAGCAATCATGCCAAACGCAGTGCACCCCCCTCACAACAGCAGCAAGAACAGCAGCATAGCACAACACCCCCATCTGTTCTCGTGCAGCCACGCAAAAGCCCACCTGCACGGGCAGGGGCCAAGGGCAATGCCACTGTGGGGGGTGGGGGGGGGGGACCCATCAAAGCAAGTGCTCGTGTGGTGACGGTGACAGTGACCCGTCCTGCGTCTGCTGCTCGGAAAAGCAAGGGGGAAACGAAAGGGGGGCCTGGAAACAGCAAGGGGGTAGAAATTAAAGGGGGAGAAGCCAAGGGGCCCAGTGATGGTGTTTCCTTTGCCACAGCAACACCACAAGTAGCAACACAAGCAGCACCATTGACAGCGCAGCATGTGGGTCATGTTCCAGCAGTGTCATACAAAGATGTTGCTGCAAGTGGTGCTGACAGAGGACGTACCACACCAGCCATTGTCCCAGCAACCACCGCCACATTGACCACCACCACTCCACCAGCAACAGCAACAGCAACACCAAGCAAAGCACCATCACCAAACACAACCAGCCCCCACCCGACAACATCCTGCTCTGCACCACCACTGTTAACCCTTCCGGGTGCTTCTTCTAAGACACCTTCCATGGCACTTTCCATGGCACCTTCCATGGCAAGTGCGTCTGCACCTACCTCCCCCACTGCCAGTGCACATGCACAACTCCCTGCAGCAACAGTGCATCGGCTGCTGACCATGGTGGGGTCACCTAGGGGTTCACCCAGGGCGGGGGGGTATAGTTCTACTGGTGGTGGGGGGGCCACACAGGAGGGGCTGGGTGGTGTGCCGATACCAGAAGCATGGTATGTTTCAGGGGGGGCGTTTTTATGATTGTGTGTGTTTTCATTGGTGTATTCTTTGGTGGGTGTGTTTCATGGGTGTGTTTCGTGGGTGTATTACACACCTGCCACCACTCCCTTGTCATCACACCCTTTCCCCCAACAACACAGGTCACCCCGCCACCAACCACACGCCTACCCTACCGCACACTCATCCTCCTCAACAACCCCACCCACCCACAACAACAACACCCACAACAACAACACCCACAACATCCTTGCAGCGGCTGCTGCCGCCCCCGCTGGTGTTTCCCTCCTCTCCCAACTGGCCCCTGCGTCCATCGCTGGGGGCCCCTCCGTCATGGGAGGGTCCCTCCATGTCGCCACCCCCACCACCGCTCCCCCAGCAGCGCTGCGGGGTGTGTCACTGGACATCCCCACCACAGGGCCCCTCGGGGGGCCCTCGTTGGCGTCCCCCACAGGCCCCTCATTGGCGTCAGGGGGTGGGTATGGGGGTGGTGTGTGGGGTGGTGGTCTTGGTGGGGAGTTGTCTTGGGATGCTGCGACTGTACAGCAGTTGGCATCAAGGGATAGCTGGTGGCAGGGGTTTGGGTTGGGTGGGCAGTCGTCTTCATTTTCCCTTGATAATGGTGACTTCAGCAGGTGTGTGTTGTTTTGTGGTGGTGGTAGTGGTTGTGGGGTTTGTGGTGGTGGTGTGGTAGTGGTGCACCCTGTGGTGCGATGGTGCAGGGGGTTGTTGGTACCCATGCACTTGTATGGATGTGTATGCACGTTATGGATGTGTTTTGTCAGTGCTCTTGGATTGTTGGCTTTTATGTACATTCCCAAGTAGTATGGTGCATTGGTACACATGGCATCACATAGCATTGTCCCCTTGCATTTCTTTCACCACAGGGTGACATCCATGGACACCACCTTGCTGCCTGCTTTTCTTCGAGAGGAAACCACCACCACCACCAGTAGCCAACCACAACAACTACCACAACAGTAGCAACAGCAGTAGCAACAGCAGCTACAGCAGCAGCACTGTAGGCATGGTACACCAATGCAAGAGAGCATGTTGTCGTCCATCATCATTTATTCATGGCACTGTGTGTCTTTTGCCTCACAGGCCTGTCCTCTCGTTGTCTTTTGTCCTCTCGTTGTCTTTTACGGTCATTTGTGCTTGCATGCAACAATGATCGATGCGCGTGTGTTGTCATCACGTCTGCTCTTTGGTTATTTATGTCTATTGCCCATTGTCATCTTGACCTTTGTTGATGTACGAATTGTGTCAATGTGTGTGTTGAGTACTGTGCGCTGGGGCCTGTGTCGGGCCCGTTTTTACGTTGTCCTGTTTTTTCGCCTCATATTTATAGTAATTCGTTTGCCAATCGTCCGTACAAACATAGCACCACATTACGCATGCAACAGCGGTGCACTGAGAACAACAAGATTCCTCCTCACCATTGCATCCTGCTCATCCTGATGGGCAACACCAGCAGCACTCTCCAGGCAGCATCCTTGACATCAGACGAGCACGCCCTTACAATCAAGCTGCCTGTACGGCCCAGCGTCTGGACACGCTGTTGTGTTGCACTCAAGTCTGGATGTGCTCACCATCCTCCTCCTTCAACCGTCTACGTCCCACTCGGCGACATAAAACTGCCCATACATTTTGCCCATGCAGAAGAGGTATTGCAAGCTGCACGACACGCTGGTGGATCAGGACGGAGCATACGTCCCGTGGGTGGAGTCATCCCCGCCAGCCCCGACCGCCCAGCAGTTGTCTTTCACATCCTCGATGGCCGCAACACCCTAGCAATCAGCACGCACAGTGGGCACCCCTATGGTCTCATACTCGTGCAGGTTGCATCGGGTGCAAGCACATTGCAAGAGGTCGACGCTGCTGTCAAAGCGTGGAGGAGTCGTCGTGAGCAGCGGCAGCGGGGTGCCTTTGCCCTCCAACAGCAGCATACCCTGGAGCAGTGTGTGGTGTGCATGACCCCCATTGCACCCATCAGCTTCCACTGGCGTTGTCCCCACTGCAGTGTGAGTCTCCACATGCCATGCTGGAAACAGTGGGTGGTGGCGCATGTGGGTGGTGGTGATCGGTGTCCGCATTGCATGCAGTACGTTGTATCTGGGGATGTGCATCAAGGTAGGAACGAGGAGGACCGTACTGTGCGCACATCAACTACTGGTATGGGTTTGTGTGTGTGTCCTGTATGTGTTTTCTCTTGCCCAAACAACACACTGAATAGACTCTGCACATACTCTACACAGGGAGAACCCACCGTATTGCACCCCCCTCCTCCTCCTCCAACCCCATCTACCTGGAGCAAACACCCGAGTACAATCACGACACTTCCCAGGATACACAATACATCACTGCACCATCAACACCCTCCCCTCCGCCAGCCGCAACCACACGTTTTTTGACACCACCATCGGGTGGGGTGGGTGCACAGGGCATGGACAGCAACAATTCCAACAACATGCACAATTCCAACAACATACAAAGCAGCATACAAAACACAAGTACTACTGTTAGCAACACTGCTCCTCAGTGGTATACAAGAGATGCTCATACGCAAGGGTTGGGTCAGAATACCACTGGATCTTCTACTGTACCAGAACGATGGATGAGTGAGGGGAGTGCAGTGACAGAAATACCAGAGATCCAGGTGGGGCAGGTGCGTGTGGGTGGAGTGTGGATGCGCATTGGTGTTGGTGCGTGTCTGGGAATTCGTGTGTGTGCCTTGTTTGTGCTGCAATACTCTGTGTGACAATACCCCTGTTGTCACAGTACCCACCCCTGTTGTTGCATTACCCACCCCTGTGGCCCCCCTCCAAGCACAGGTCCCCACGCAAGATGGACGAATTGGTTCGTTTGCAGAGGAACCCCTTTCCCTGCCATCAGAGGGCCCCTCGAGTTTGGCTGAAGACACGTTGCCACTGCCACAGGGTGCAGCATCGCATGTGGCAGAGCAGCAGCAATGAAGCGATACAATGATGAGAGAAGGGAGGGGGAGGCACTGTTAGGACGATGAGGGATCATGAAGGGGGATCACACAACAAGGGGGCCGTGTGTGTGTTTGCATAAATGTACACCCAGTTGAACAACGCTGGGAACGACACATACAAGGTAGATACAATGAAATGATGCAAGCAGTAGTCAAACATACATACATACGCAACAATGTGTCTTGGCAGTAACTGACAGGAAAACAGCGTTATGATAGTGTTATTTCCGCATAGCAATGTCATGCTCGGATTTATTTGCCCTCTCGCGTTCAATACCCCCTGCTCAATCCACTCTCCTCCTCATCACACACTCACCAGGCTCCTGCACAGCGCCTTGAGTGCTGCATCACACGCACGCAGCGCATCTCCCTGCAACACTGCTGGATTGCATCTTGCCATGCATTCAGGCACAAACCCCCTTTGTACCAGTGCCTCTCGCAGTGCTGTGCCATCTGCTCCATCTCCAGGTGTCAGGTCTGAGGCAATGTGTTGTATGCCAGACTGCAAGAGCGCATCAATGGCAGACGAGGTGGGGATTGGGCCTGCAAAACCACGCACGAGCATGCCCTGCTGCACTGCACGTGCTGCTGCTAGGGAAACCTGTTTGTGAAGGGGGGGATTGTGTGTGATGTGATTGGTGGAATGAATATGGTTGAATGAATTCCGTGCTTTTGCACAAAACAACATGCTGCATGTACCGTTGTGTTGCTTGACGCTGCGACGGATGGTGCATCCCCTGGGGCCTCTGCATACACATTCTGTATTTTTGGAGGTATATGTACCCATGTATACACAGTGGCATTCAGACAAGGCTTTTGCCAACGTCAACCAGGTTTTTGCAGACAATGTTGCCAACAGAACATCATATTCTGCAACAAGTACACCCCCCCCACACACCATGTTGCCAACAGGTGTTCCTTGCTGCTCCACAAACATCAGCTGCTCTAGGGTACCATTGCGCACTGCAGCTGCATACGTGTCCAATGGAGTACGACTGTCAGGTGTGGTGATCAATACAAATGCAAACTTGCCCAAGCTTTTCTCCACTGCCGGCCATGCACTGTGTATGTGTGTGTGTGTGTGTGTGTATGTACATGTACATGTGTATGTACATGTGTGTGTGTATACGCTGCTGGTGTGCAACCCCGCCCCCTTTCTCCCTCGCACAGATCCCCTCCCCACCAACCCCCCCCCCCCACACACCATTGGGGCTTGTTCAGCACCGCCGCAGCCAGGGACGTTGCATTGCCCTCCACATCCTCTGGCAGCAATATCTGATCCGCATCAAACACATCTGCAATGGTTGCCTGAAGCTCCTCAAGGGCAGCAAAATCCCAAGGCACTGCAGTGGTGAAGGCAGTGGGTGGAGGTCCTCGGGACAGCAGTGACACCAGTGGTGCCAGGGCGGAGGCAACACGGGGGTCGTTGAACAACGAGGCAACTAAAAGGTGAGGGGGTGAAGAAAAATGTGGGGGGGTATTTGTGTGGGAAAGTGTTTGTGTGGGAAAACAGTTGTGTGGCAAAATATTTGTATGGGGCAATATGCATTGTGAGTTGTGTGCACTCAACAACATACCCGTTGCTTGAGGCCCCTTCAGCTCTAGATACACAGTAATGGGCAAATGGCGCCCCTGCCGTGCATCAGACCAGTTGCGCATCTGCTGGAGACAGTCAGACAGCAACGTGCATGAGGAGCGAAAGTCAGCATCTGTGACATGCATCACCTTGATGCCAGGTTGGAGTAAATCAGGGTTGTTGATGGTACCATTTCCTCCAAGTGCCTTGAGTGCAGCAGAGTAGCGATATGCACCACCGAGGGGCGTGTCTGGAAAAAGATCGAGCTCAAGTGCACCCATACCCGCAGTGAGCTGGGTTGCAAGGCTGGGGAGGCTGATGTTCCAGGACTGCAAACCCTCACCACCTGTGTCGGTTGTACCTTGTAGTGGGGATAATGGTTGATGGCATTGTTTGTCAAAATCACGTGCAACGTACCTGGTACTTGATTCCCCAACACAGACGACAATGATGGGTTGGTCAAGAATGCCAGCACCTCTTGAGGTGCACGCAAGTGATAGGAATTGTGTGTGCCAATTCTTTGCAAAGCGTTGAGGCAAGTTGTTGCGTGTGCTGTTGTGACGTACACCACGCACACGAGTATTGTTGCAATCATGGTGTTGCTAGGGTGTTGCTGGGGTGTTGCTAGGCTGTCGTTTTTGTAAGAGAGTGAAACACATATGTTATTGACATATGTTATTGTGACACCGTTGAGTTTGACAACGCACATCCATCAGCAACACACATCAGCAATGCACTGCGCCTTGACAAAGCCAGAAAACATACACCGCGTACCATACATGCTGTGAAGATTTTGACACACCCATCGATCGAGATCATCCGACCAATCTTTGCCTCAGTACATATATGTTTGTTTGCAGTGCCAAAGAGAAGCGCAGGTACAAACTCAAATCTCACAAGTATGCACGCCATCACGACAACATCCAGCTGTCGCTTGGCGATAGCATAAATTTGGGAATATTGGTACACAGCAGAGCATTTGCGTTTTCCAACGCGCGCACTATAATTCTCCAACCAAACAAGATCATGCACATGATGCATCACAGATAATCGGACAGCAATACAGCGTCAGCCCCGTGTGATGATCAGCAGGAAAGGGGATTCTTGCGTGCGTGCACTGATTCCCATTCAACGCACAGTCCATTGACTGTATATTCCCCACACAATGCTATAATCGAGTATTTCAATTCATCTTTTTTTGATATTCTCTGTCAACATGCATCGAGATGGAGACAAAACCCACGCCAGCGCTGCAATAGCGCTCACTTCCTTCCCATGTCGTCCTCTACATAATACCAAGCACAAATCACGAAGAAAACACGTTGCCACTGGTGCCCCGCCGCTTATCGCGCCCCCCCATGTCCTACCTCCTGGCACGAGACCCACCAACCCTCTGAGACGTCTCATACAAGATAACGACACATTGCGTCACATCATTGCCGGCACAATTGCGCGAACCATCAGCCAGCTTGTTATCCACCCTCTGGACACGGTAAAAACACGCTTGCAGGTGCCACCCCACGGACGCACGCCTCAGCTTCGTGCATGGGTCCGTGGTGTGCACGCTGTCCGTGTGCGGCTGCCACTCATGCGCATGTCCATTCCCAACTGGGCTGCCAAGGGTGTGGGTGACCTGTACTTGGGTGCTACAGGAGCATTGCTAGGCACATTACCCACTGCATTTGTCTACTTTACTGTGTATGAAGGCTTGAAGAAGAAGCTTGAACAACAGCAATGGTGCGTGTTTGTGTGTATACATGGACATCCTTTCTTGTCCCCCAACACACCCTACACAAAAACACCAGCCCAAGTGTGACCCATGTGCTAAGTGCAAGTGGTGGTGCGCTGTGCTCTGCACTGTTGCGTGTGCCCACAGACACAATCCGCCACCGTGTGCAAGCCTACCTGCACCCCAATGTGGGGAATGCTGTGTCCACCATTGTCATTGCAGAGGGTCCCAGGGGCCTGTTTCGTGGGTTTTGGCCCACCCTGGCACGTGACGTGCCAGAGATTGCATTGCAATTCATGGTGTATGACAGGTATGCTGGTTGGAGTGTTGTATGCACAGAGAGCCACCAGAGGCAATACACGTGGCAGCTTGCAACACCTGTATTACCAAGAACACATTCACTCAACCACCAACACACAGCCTGCGAAGGGTGTCCCAACGGCGGCGTGATGTTGCAAAGCTGGCAACATGGGAACACTTGCTGCTTGGAGGCATCAGTGGTGCTGTTGCAGCTGCTGCCACGTGCCCATTGGACGCCCTCAAGACAGCGCAACAAGTGGTTGTGTCGTCCAGTGGCGCACAGCAGGGAGCCTTGGAAACGTTGCGCACCACAGTTGCCACCAAGGGGCCTGGTGGACTATTTGTGGGCATGGTGCGTGGGGGGATGGTTGGTATGGTGGTGCTGCTGCTGGTTGAAGGAGGATGCTGGTGGGTTTGGTATTGGTGTGCGCAATGTTGCTTGTGCGCACCACAAAAACCACAAAAACACAGGGTGCTCGTGTGTCACAAACTGCACTGATGTCTGCTGTCATGTTTAGCATGTTTGAGCTATGCAAGGCGCAACTCAAGCAGCGGGAGCTGCGCCCACCAGAAGACGCCGTGCTCTCACCAAAGCTGCTGAGCAAGCGCCGGGGTGCAGTGCTCAAACGGCAGTTTGTGCATCACTAATATGTTCCCAATGTGTGTATGCGTTATGTGTACAACATGACGACTGCTGACAATTTCTGCGCTGACTAGTTGTTGTCTTTCTCCCCAGGGATATTTTCATAGACTTTCATATGGTGTGATTTACACTGATCTCTGCTGTATTCTGATGGCAAGCGTTCTGCTGCCTTTGGTGGTGATTGACCAACCGTGATTGATTGACCTGTGACCTTTTGCAATATACAAGGTTTTCGTCTTTTCTGCTTTATTACCCTGTAACATTATCAGAACACATTGGTAGCGGCGTCAGTGATTGCTCTGTGTTACAGTTTTTGACACACACACACACACACGCAGAAAGAAGACACCAAATAAAAGGAAACACTGGACCGAGCAATTGTTTTTCACAAACCGCAACAGATTGCAGGCATTGCTGCAGGTGTTGACACCCATGCAAGTCTGTACATGTATCTGTATACGCATGTGCACGGGTTCCTACCACAACACTATTGTGAACTCGTTGCATGCAAACACCGCCATGCACCACCACACTCCCCACTCACGCAACCACACTCGTACAACTTGAATTGTCACAAAAAAACCCACAAGCAGCATGACTGGGCGATTTGGGGTTTTGTCGCCTCATGCACACTTGTCCATGTACACCTGCCCATTTCCCCCTGTCATGCCTGCTGCCCACTTAGGCCTTGCTGTTGCCACCATCTTGCCCCTTGGCTGCCTTGCGCTGCATGTACTCGAGCAGCTTCCTGTCAAAGCGGCTCAGGGGCTTTTGGGTGGGTGGTGCAACCTTGATCTGTGTTGGATGATGGTGATGATGATGACAATAATCAAGGTAGACAGTCCTGCAACAAACACAATGATGATGTTGCAGACGCACACAAAACACCACACTCCCAAAACCCATGCAGTACCTGTACACCGTTGGTGGGCAGTGCGGCACCATTGGCGGCAGCACCGTTCTTCACTGGTGCACTGGTGTTGGGCAGGGGCATGCTTGCTGCACCATTTGCAGGCACTGCCTGCTTCGTGGGGGGTTGCACTGTTGCTGTGGAAACAGGCTGCACCACTGGCTTGGCTGCTGCTGGGGCGGCAGGGGCGGCAGGCTCTGGTTTGAGGGATGCGATGAGCTGTGCTGCGGGGCTGGGTGCTGGTGCCTGTTTTCAGTAGGGGTGGCAGTAGTACCAGATGTAGGAGTAGGTATCCTGGTGCTGGTGTACACACGAGCAGGACACCAACCAGGTCATGATGGGTATGGTGGGGACACACCCAGCGCACCGATCATACAAATCATGTGCACCCGGCATGCATACACACAAGCAACATTTCACACAATCACTTACCACTGGGGGCAAGGAGGTGAGGGTGAGCTTTTCCACAGCAGCAGCAGTGCTCACAGGTGCAGCACCCAACAGGGCGTCTGGTCGCTCCTGGGTAGCATGATGCTTCATGTTGGCTGTGATGGTGGCACTGATGGCCTGTGGGGGGAGGGAGAGGGTGATGTGGGTGGGTAGGTGGTTGGGTGTGTGTGGGTACGTGCATAGGGCATGACCCATGGGACACGAAAAGAACAAAAACCACCAGATGCATTTGGATGGTGATCATACATATATGCATGTGTTGCGCAAAGTACACACATGTGAGTCTATAAACATACACATTGCCCACACAATTTCTGAAGAATACATGTACCAAAACCACCACAACACCAACACCCACAACACCCACAACACCCTCCAAAGGCCCTACCTCCAAAGGCAAAATGGAAAAGGGCTCCTCCACCTGGACACCCACTTCATCGGTTGCCAGCAGCAGCAGGCCAATAAGGGTGCATGCAGGGACTGTTGCCCATCCTGCATTGGGCACCACCACGAGGGGGAGCACCATCAACCACAGGATGAGAAAGCGAGAGGTGTGCCTGTGATGTGTGGGGTGTGCTATGGTGTGAACACTGAGGGTATAGTATGAGGGTGGGCTGTCCTATGGTGCAATATATACACACGAGCTATGGTGTGTGTGATGCACGGCCTTGACTCACACCTGCACCGTGAACAACAACACTCTCACACACACACATCCCACAAGAAATCACATCAACACCATCAACAACACCAATACCCTACCTGGTGTATGACACAGGCAGGGGTGTGCGCAAAATACGCTCACTGGCACCCAACATATCGGCAAACACAGTCAGGTTTTCATCCATACGAAATTTCTTGTCCTCGGGTATGCTGCTGTTCCAGATGATGCTGCTGATGGTTTGAAGCACCGTGTTGGGGCGGTGGGGGGTGGACACCAGGTATGCCAGCTCATCCTCTGTGAGCTTGTCCTGTTGTTGTTTACCAAGAAAAGGGGGGGGGGGGTGCAGTGTGTTTGCGGGTGAGGATGACATGAGATGACTGTATGACACGCACTTCACAAAATAGCCACCCGCAGCAACCACCCAAAAACAACACCCACCCGCACACAGAAACAACCACCCCCATACAACATATACCTTGAGTTCCTTTTCAATGTCCTCTCCTGCACGCAAGTGGCACATCATGCTCCATGGCAGCGCAGTGATCCAGCGCACCAGCATGTCAATTTGCTCCTTTTCCACACTGGGGTCCATGTAGGTGGTACCCTATAGTGTGTGGTGGTGGTGGTGGTGGGATACATTGCGTTGGACACATTGTAAGGGGTTGATTGTGTGAAGCGTGATGTATGTGGTTTGATTTTGTATGTACTCTACACAACATAAAGATATAATTCATAGATATTCACACAGCCATTGAGCCCATGACATTGAGAGGCATCAGAAGTATACGTCAACAGCAATACTCACCCACCCTCAAACACACGCACCTGTCTGCACAAATCACGGGTCCTGTTAACAACACCACCCCAAAACTTGCGCACTTCGTCAAAGCGTCCGTAACTCTCCTTGACACGGTAGGCCAGCAGGAGGGACAGTGCAAAGGACGACAAGCCAAAGGGCAGGGCCAACCCCGGTGTGATAGCAGGGGCCCAGTCGGACAACTCACCAGCCTGTGATGAACACATGCATGTGTGAAAGGAATGCAGCAACGCATGCGCAAGACAAAAAGACCCACCAACCTTTTGAGAAACGTCATAGTAGACCACCGCGCTGGCCCACAGAGCCTCCACGAGCACGGGTGCCCACAGGCAGCGCACCACGCGGGATCTGCGTGTGGAGAGGACGTGTGCACACCAAGACCAACACCGTAGTAGGTCCCACACACACGACAACGTACGTCAGCATGGTGAATATATGGCGCGAGTAGCGGCTGCTTGATCGGTGCTTTGCCCACAGATCAAAGTCAAACACCACACGCTTGTACTTGAGGGACTCTTCCTTTTCCGGATCAAACTCGACGGGAGCTGCAACAGCCTTGACCACAGAGCATCGCATAGAGCGACCTGCTGTCACGCGTCGTGTGGGTGCCATGATAGGCAGGCCAACACCCAAGGCAGTAACCTGGGTGTGCAAACCCATGGTGCTGCAACGAATAGTGCTTGGTTTCTGAGTGCGGGATTGTGTACTGGCATGCACTGCCCCTCGCAGCTGTCCATTGGCACAAAACGTGCTGATAGACATTATATACTCGCGGTTGGTACTCAATTGCAATGCTACGAGGTTTGCTGGCTACGATGGTGCAACGGAATCGTAGGCCAAGTGTTGGTGAAGTACTCGATCTGGCGCGACGAGTTGAGCTCGTATAGCTCGTCACACGGTACTGCAATAGCACTTACAATGGGTAGTAAAGAATGCGATGGCAAGTCAAGGGCAAAAATTGATGCAACTGTACATGTTGTTCCTCTCAGGGTCTACAACGCTCCGTCTACTCACCCATTGAGAGGTGTTGGTGATGACAGCCCATAGTCGTCATACACATCCGTTGGTGAGGGTGCCGTCACAACTGTGCCTTTGCTTGGTGATGGTGGGGGTGTGACCACCGACGAGCGGACCCCTCCTGGTGATTGGCCTGTCGCCGCCTGGACCGTCGCTCCTGCTGGTGATTGGCCTGGCGATGTGTCGTCCAAACATGCAAACTGGCTCCCCTCGCTGTGTGGGTAGTGGGGTGGTATAGGGTGTGTGTACATTCAAAGTCACCGATGTGGGGTTCCCACCACTGCATGCCGCCAACATACTTGTACGTAATCCAACCACCCTGGAAAAAGTTTCTAGGCAGCTTGTTGGGCGTCTGTGATTTGCACGTCTGGTTGTTTGTCAAATCCAACCACCCGTAGAAATTGAACAGGGACACATCTTTGGTGCTGGCATCCGTGAGCAATTGCGGTGCCTGCTGCCCAGCAGCCACGACATTGACCAGCAAATCATCTGTTTGTACGGCATTGGTAAATGTACGTCCCTCGGCAGTACACGCACCCAAGTAGAGTTGCAGGTTGCACGCAGGGTCCGTCCTGTGTATGTTGTGCATACAAAAGGTTGCATGGATGTGAATAACCCCAACTAAACACAAAAACAACCCTCCACATACTGGTTGAGTTTTATGAGCACAGTCCCAGCAAACACGCGATTTGCGACAATGGTCCAGTTGAGCATGTATTCACGGCTTTCGTAACTAAATCCGAATGTCGAAGGAAGCACCTGGGGTACCAAGGAACAGTGTATGCTGGAGCATGAAACAATACCTGTTTGTCATGGACACAACCTTCCTACCTCAAAGTTGGGGGCACCACTCGTCACTTGAAAACATCGTTCAGGGGGCATCACGGTGGGTTGGCTGCATACAAGCTGATACTGCAAAAATGGGCTATCCACTACCAGCCCATCACTGGCACAACACACTGCATTGCCAGTGTACATGCGACAAAATGGCCTGTGATGTTGGTGGTGTGTCATGGTGGTCTTCATTATTCATCCACTATACTGCTTCCCCAGTCATTGAAAACAATACCGTCCATTGGGGCAGGAAGGCAACACTGCTGGTGCGACGGGTGGTGTGATGGTTGGTGTGACAGGTGCAGGACTGCTCACCACCGGCGGCACAAGGTTGGGACTGACTGCAACAACGGCCCCTGCAGGAGAAGCGGGCACGGTGGGCAACACCGCCGCCCCAGCTGGAGATGAAAATGATGGGGTGTTGCTCGGGATGTTGCTCCATGTGCCAATGTTGTGGTTGCGATACTGCACTTCGCTGCTGTTGCGCAGTACGAGCACGTTGGAGCCCACTTGTGCATTGGCACCACAGCCAAGCACGGGCCGGTACTGTACGATGACCACCTTGCCCTGTGGGACGGTGCGGCTGCAGGCAGCACTGATGTTGGCTTGAGGGACGTTGAAATTGGTCACGTTGCAAGGGGGGTTGGGGAGCCCTGTCACAAAACCACCATTTGCCAGTTGACGGAATGCAACTGTTGCCAATTGCTGTGTTGGGGGGGTTGTGTGGGTTTTGCGCTGTGTTGTATGCAATGGATGTAGGGATACCACACGTACCTGAATGCCAGCGTCAATGGCTTCAGGTTGAAATTCAGTGCGCCCATCACAGGTCCACGCTTTGCTCACATCAATCTGGCACAATGTGTGTTTGGTACGGCTATCATTTTGCAAAGTATGTGCACCACGGTACAATACCAACACATACCTCAGGTGCAACGGTGATGGGCACGAGTACGGGCGCGGGTGAAATCCCACCAGCAAAGCTGGCACCACTGGGTGACGTGGGTGCAGGGGAAAACCCAGTTGGTGTATTGACTGGGAGTGCAGGAGATGCCCCAGCGGTGGTCCATGGTTGCACATTGGCTGCACGCACATCCACCGTGGAAGGGATTGTGGGGTTGGTGGGGGACGATGCTGCAAAGACATTAGCCTGGAGGTGTGGGTGTTGAATGTGTTGCATATGTGTATATCACAAACAGGTTTCTCCCGCCACACGCACTTGAAAGTTTGTCTGTGCACCGCATGCAAGCACAACCATGGCTTGAATAATGTACACTGCACCTCCTTGCACTGCCTGTGTGATGATGTGCTTGTACACAACAGCCCTGTGCATCATGTGCTCAACCTCCTCCACACGTACCGTAGCACATGCAGAATTGAGCACACTCTGCCTTGTGTAGTCACGAGCAGAGCAACCCGGGGGCACAGTGGGCAACCTGTTTGTGTTGACTATAGATTGCCATGCCAGCTCAGTCACCGCCTGTGTATGGAGAGGGCATGGGTTTGCCATTATGCATGCATATGAGTGACGCAACACACACAACATACCCGTGCGGTGGCGTTGTCAGGAGGCACCGGCAGGAATGTTGCAGTTGTGGCTCCGCCTGTCGCGGGTGGCACAGGGCATGTGAGCTGTGCAGTGACGTCTGCCGGTGCAGGGAGTCCAGTGGTAGCTGCCTGGACAGTGGATGCTCGATTGGCGGGACTTGAAACTCTATTTGCAGCTGGACTTTGGAGCGTTGTGGTGGTCGTCACAACAGGTGGTGGTGAGGCTGCCGTTGATTTTGCTGGGCTCCTGCCTGGTATTATGGTCTGCCCATGCAGCACTGAGTACCGTTGCGAACGGAAGGTGTGAATTCCACCATTGCTCAAAACGAGCCCTTGGTCGACACGGCAAGTGCTCATTTTCACGTACCGGGTGTCGCTAGGAGGGCAAATAGGATAAAGAAGCCCATGGATGGGATGTTGTTGACCATCGGTAGTACGGTTTGACGCCCAGGCCTCAATGAGAACACTCAGCCTCAACACATTAGGGCTAATTGCTGGGGAACACTAATTCAATCTAGGGAACACTAATTGTTGTGGCTGTGTAAATGTATGTGGGTGGCACCGGCGTCCCTGCCACACCCTATGAACTCTGCCGCTGTCATGTGGGGCTGACATGTGGCGCTGTGATGTGCAGTTGGGCATGCAGTGTGCGCCTAAACTGTTGTTCAACACAGAATGTATCTGTGACATGCTTCATCAGTACCTTCCGCTTACCCTGTATTTACCAGGGACCATGACAAGAAATAATTGCATTGCATCTTTGCACCTTATCGAACCATCAACTGCAAGTGCGCACAATTGCGTGCATGCTCTATTAGTTGCTCCGCTCCAAGGGACGAGCCCCTCGGATCTCTGGTTCAGATGCAGTGGAATCATGCTGTCTTCCTGTTGCTCGTAGCATGTCACGGTATGCTGATAAACGTGTACATGCTGTTCCTGGGTGTTGCTGGGATGCGATCTTGACTTTTCAGACATGCAGAACGTGCATCGTGGTGTTTTGTAAATAAGGCGCCCCACCATCACTGTCGATGACGTTGTGCCGTGCGCAAAATGTATATTTGTGTGTGTGGCAAGTGTGTGTGACAAGGATGGGCAGTGTGAGGTGTTTGCATCACCATCACATGTGCCACCATCAGGTGTACATGCGCAATCCCTTGATGACATCTCAACCCTGCTGTCATGCATCACGGAGGATGAGTTTGTGCCAGCCAATCCATCACTGGGCAACGCAACAGTATGAAATTATGGCATGAGTACGTCAAACCACACGTACCATCACCTTCACCATACCATCATCACAGGCCCTTGCAGAGGCAACATGGATTGCAGTTGTGGATTCTGAGCAATACCCACCCCTGCCTGCATCATGTCAGCCTGAAAATTACACTGAAGCGAGTCAAGTGACTGAGGTTTGCTCTACGGTATGGTTTGCACAAAAGTCATGGCCTTGAAAAATATGTGGTGCGACTGATGTGTAGGACACTGGCCCCGTTGTTCCCCCATTGTTGCCCCCATTTTGTTGTTTCACAGTCTTCTTCGGATGGTACGGTGTCCATCGTTGCCTTTGACATTGTACTTGGCTGTGGTGCCTCTGCTGAAGTGCAGGTATGCTGCAGCACATGGTGCTGTCACGACACGCGGGATATGCACAATGCTCCTATACAAAACACATGAGATGCGCGTCATTGACTAAAGTATCGAATCCCACCCAGGCCAATGTGTACGTCCCTCAAGACACGCCATTCAATGCCATCCAGCTGCGTAACTTGTCTGTGAGCGAATGGCAAGGACTGCCCCCTATACCTAATGTAAAAGCACCAGCCCCTGCACCCCGCACACCTGTTGTTGCAACACCCACGGCTGCCCCTGCAAAGGCTCCTGTTGCAGCAGCACGTGTGGACGAGCAGCCATTGACACTAAGATGCTCTGCAGTGCAGGGATACACGTATGCACCGCTGAACGACGAGTTGACTGAGGTGCGGGTGGTGTTGTATGTTGTTTGAGAAACACAAGTGTTTTTTCCCTAGCTGTTCCCATCGAATGCACACTCTCCCTGACAACACATACCAGATTACTGCCTTGCAAGCCTATACCAGCATCATCGACAGTGGCCGGTACGCACCTGTCCCCCCATTTTGCAACCCCAACAATGTGACTGATGGCAGTCTGCAACAAGCATGCTTCAAAGTAGGTTCCCAGTGGTGCACCTCTGAGAAGGCAGTATTTTCATGTTGATGTTACACACGTGATATTGTCACTCACTCTTAACACAGGAAGTAGTGGGCGGTATTGTGGCTATTGTGTCGTTTAATGTGACCCTGGACTGTGATGTTGAAACCAATGCATCTGCTAATGTCTTTATCAATAATGACGGTCGGGTGACACTGCGGAATTCTAGCATTGAACCCTGGTCGTCCCCCAGTGGGCCGCTTCCTGTATCCCAGCCACCTCCTGCAAACACCAATTTACCATTTCCTGTTTGCCAGCAAGGAGTGTATGTTGTGTCCGTGCTATTGTTGTTGTGTGTATGTCTGAACGCACTTCTAGACACAATGTTTTTGCACAGGCCCTTTTGCCGCATCTACACCGAAGATGTGGTGTGCTGCCGTGAGCAGGGGCTCGTGACCCCACGCCGATATGCATCCATATTCCTGGTGTGCTCAGAATTTACCATTGTTCCTGATGCACGCTGTTTTACGGTAACAGGACCACCAAATGCAACGGTATGTTGGTCAAGGGCAAACATGGTAAACACTGTGATGTTCTGTTTTGTTTTGTTCCTGTTTTGTTCCTCCTTGCTTTTTAATTGTTTAATGCCTTTCACACAGGTGGTGTCCACTGATTTTGGCACGTATCTAGAGGGCCGTCGCTATCTGGTCAACTGGGCCAACAGCACCGATTACATGGGACCAATCAACATTGGACTCAACCAGTATGTGTTGGGCTATGTGTTTGCAACAACATAGAGCATGTTGCCAAATAGTCACACACTCTCATGCAGGACATTGCCACAATGTGACTTGCGACTGGTAAGTGGCACATGCCAAGCAGGAGGACAGGCATACACCAAGGCTATTCAAACCAACAATACTGTCTTGCAAGCCATCCCCTCTCAAGGCGTGCACTATTCCTACCTCAATTCTCAGCAAGACCTGGTATGTTGGCTTGTGTTGTATCCCATTCAGCCATCTTGCTCTCTCCATACACTATTGTTGCAACAATAGGCACTGCTGGACAACATTGGGTGGCTCAACACCCGCAATAACGCCTCTGGATGCCTCATGCAAACACCAGCCAATCTCCCTCCAGAGTTTTTTATTCGCGGATGGATCCCTTATGCAACAGGCATACAGGGCAACTGTACCTCTGCTTCCATATCAACAACAGAAACACAAAACGGGGGGGGGGCTTCCAGCGTAACTGCCAGCGGGTAGGTGGCATGCATTCTTTTCAGGTAACGTATCAACAATGTTTTTATTAGTCACACACGTACTGTGATTGTTCTGCAAGCACACTCTGAAAAAAAATTGTTATTTCTCGTGGATGATGCTGTGGCTGCATTTTGTATTATTCGGAGTTACCAATAGTAAGTCTTTTGCATCTGAGCAGTGACTATGTACATATTTCAAAGGTTATGTGCACAGACTTTGAATATGCACGTATGTCTTCAAAAGTCCAGATTAAAAAAACATGCTCCTGCTCGCATCAACAGAAGTGCACATGCATGTGCAGCGAGTGCTCGTCGTCAATTTAGCAAATTCAAATAGCACCTCCTTTCTCGAATGCACCATATCAGCATGCCACCATGGTACTTGTCACGCCAAGAGGGAAATAGAGACACATCCATTCAGTTGTTATTCTGCAGTCGGTATG
>VFQP010002317.1_pt1 | contig 21674 bp, 23 predicted proteins | sample 3512351 | NCBI WGS metagenome assembly VFQP01 (sample SAMN10412372, study PRJNA504923) | tailings metagenome | isolation source: Relicate 1 Philex TSF1 revegetated site | place: Philippines: Tuba, Benguet | collected 2017-08-29
GCGCCTCGACCGCGAAGTTGATCGAGTCCGCGATCGCGCCGGTGATGTCCTCGGTGACGGTCGCCTTGACGGTGAGGTCGCCTTCGGCGAGCGACCCCATCTCGTCGAGCAGGCGCAGGATCGCCTCCTGGTTGCGCTGATTGAGTTCAGCGGAGGTCTGGTAGCGGCGCTGCTGGTCGCGCACGAGGGCGACGCCGAGCAGGATGACGAGGATGATCGCGACGCCGGCGGCGGCGGCACCCCAGAGCAGGTTCGGGAACACGCGCTTGGTCGGCAGCTCGTCGAGGCGCTGGGCGACGCCTTCGGCCTTGAGGGCGACGTCCTTGCTGTCGACGATGATCGAGTCGGCGGCGCGCTTGATGTCCTGCAGGCCGGTGGCCACGTCGAGGATCTTGCGCACCGGCGCGTCGAGCGCGAGCCACTGCTGGGCCACGTCGGCGAGGATCTGGCGCGCATTCGGCTGGTCGATGCGCGCGCCGGCACCACCTTCGATCATGTTGTTGAGCACGGACGTGTACAGCGCGGCGTCGCGCGACAGGCCGTCGGCGGCGGACTGGGCCTCGCGGCCACCCTGGCCGATCTCCTGCACGCGGCGGATCATGCGGTCGGCGAGCAGCATCTGGCGCGTCGCGATGTAGACCTGCCCTGCCGAGGCGCTGCGCTCGGTCAGGATGTTGACGACCTCGTTCATGCGCGAGTTGAGCACGGGCATCGTACTGGCGAAGTCTTCGGAGGTCGCCGACGTGTCGAGGACGAGGCTCTTGCCGTCGAGGATCTTGGTCGCGTTGACCTGCACGCGCACCCACGAACTGTCGAGGGTCTTGAGGGCCTCGCCGACGTCACCTTCGGTCTCGTAGCCCGGCATGCCGGTCGCGGCATCGCCCTGCTTGAGGTCGCGGATGAGCTTGTCGATCGCGTTGCGCGTAGATTCGAGCTCGTTGAACGAGTCGAGGTTGCCGCCCGCGGCGTCGGCCGCGTAGGTGGCCAGCGACTGCGACAGCACGCGCACCTGGGTGGTCAGCGAGCTCGCCTGGCGATCCTCGTTGTTCTTGATCGTCAGCCAGCCGAAATCAACGGCCGCGAACGCGATCGCGAGGACGAGCAGGAAGATCAGGGCGGTGTTGCCGCCACCTGGTCGTTCGCTGCCGACCGCACCGGAAGTCGTACTCATCGTCTCCACCTCGCCCCTGGGTTGCGGATCGGGCCGGCGCTCCTCGCCGGGACCCGGTCCTTCATGCCGATGCCTGCTGGAACTCCGTCGTGCGCACCAGTGCGGTCATGCTGAACAGACCCCACAGGATGTCGCCGAGCTGCACCTTCTCGCCGACGTACCGGGCGTAGCGGGCATCCTCCTCCCCGAAGGCCTGCGCACGCTGTTCGTCGGAAAAACTTCTCTGTCCGAGCACCTCGTCGACGAGCAGCCCCACGCTGCCGCCGTGCTGGCGCACGACGAGCACGCGCGAAGCCTCGGTGAGCTCGCTGCGCGCGCCTTCGATGTGGCCACGCAGGTCGATCACGGCGACGAGATTGCCGCGCACGTTGGCCACGCCGAGCATCCACGACTGCGTGCCGGGCACGACCGTGAGCGCAGGCATGGTCAGGATTTCGTTGACCTCGGAGATGCCGCTCACGAGGTGGTGGCTGCCCACGCGGAAGCCGATGCCGCGCCACAGGCCCGGCGCATCGACCTGCTCGGGCAGGCCGGCGACGTGCGCGAGGCTGCGCTGCTCGTAGTCGGCCAGCGTCGCGAACGGGGAGGACGGCGTGTCGGCGGCGTTGCCCATGCGCGCGTCCCTCAGGCCGCCAGCAGCGTGTCGATGCGGCTGAGCAGGTCGCGGGCTTCGACCGGCTTGGTCATGAAGTCCTTGGCGCCCTGGCGCAGCCCCCACACCCGGTCCGTCTCCATCGATTTCGTGGTCACGATGAGGATCGGGATGCTGGCCGTGCTCGCGTCGCGGCTGAGGTCGCGCGTGGCCTGGAAACCGTTCATGCCGGGCATGATGACGTCCATGATCACGAGATCCGGCCGCTCGCGGCGGACCGCCTCGATGCCCAGCTCGGCGCTCGCCGCGCTGCTGACGCGATGTCCCGCCTTGGACAGCAACGTGGTGAACACGTGCACGTCCGTCGGCGAGTCGTCGATGATGAAGATGTGCGCCACCGCCTTTCCCCTGTCAGTCGAATGGCCATGCCTGGTGTGCTTACTTCCACTCCACGTGCCGCCGGATCGCCCCCAGCAGTTCCTCGCGCGTGAACGGCTTCGTGAGGTACTGCTCCGATCCGACGATCCGCCCCCTCGCCTTGTCGAACAGGCCGTCCTTGGAGGACAGCATGATGACCGGCGTACTGCGGAACATCTGGTTGTTCTTGATGAGCGCGCAGGTCTGATACCCGTCCAGGCGCGGCATCATGATGTCGACGAAGATGATCTGCGGCTGCTGGTCGGAGATCTTGGCGAGCGCCTCGAAGCCGTCGGTCGCCGTGACGACCTCGCAGCCCTCCTTGCGCAACAAGGTCTCCGCCGTGCGACGGATGGTCTTCGAATCGTCGATGACCATGACCTTGAGGCCGCCCAAGCTGCCCTGTTTCGTCTCGTCCACCTGACTAGGACTCCCCAAACCACCTGAGAAACCGATATCGGCGCGGTCCATGACCACGCCGACTCACCGACCGGAACGTACCGGGCACGCACCTCGGAGGTGCGCTCGCCGAAGGGCGGAATGGCCGCTGTCATCCGGCACCCACCGCTTCTTATCCAATACTTAGCTAAGCTGTCAAGTTATGCGCCTAAGCCACGAGATTTGCTGGAATCCTTCGGACTTGGCGACACCCGGGACAGCGAGCCCCCTTGGCCCCGAGTGTAAACTACGCAACCCCTTCGCAACGCGATCGCGCGCACAAATGACCGGTTCGTCCTGGAGCACCGCATGACCCGCACCCTCGGCGTCCTCATGGACCCCATCGCCGGCATCACGATCAAGAAGGACACCACCTTCGCGATGCTGCTCGAAGCGCAGCGCCGCGGCTGGCGCATCGCCTACATGACCCAGGGTGATCTCGCGATCCGCCACGGCGAACCCTGGGCACGGCTGGCCCCGCTCGAGGTGCGCGAGGATCCGCGCGACTGGTTCACGCTGGGCGAGGCCACCTGGACCGACCTGCGCACGGTCGACGCCGTGCTCGCGCGCAAGGATCCGCCGGTCGACGCCCAGTTCATCTACGACACCCACGTGCTGCAGCTGGCCCACGACGCCGGCGTCCTCGTGGTCAACGACCCGCGCGGACTGCGCGACGCCAACGAGAAGCTGTTCACCCAGCACTTCCCGCAGTGCTGCGCGCCGACCCTGGTCGCGCGCGAGCCGGCCGAGCTCAAGCGCTTCGCCGCCGAGCACGGCAAGGTCGTGCTCAAGCCGCTCGACGGCATGGGCGGGCGCAGCATCTTCCTGTCGCACCACGGCGACCCGAACCTCAACGTGATCCTCGAGACCCTGACCGGCAACGGCCACGCGTTCGCGCTCGCGCAGAAGTTCATTCCCGAGATCAGCGCCGGCGACAAGCGCATCCTGCTCGTCGACGGCGAACCGGTGCCGTACGCGCTCGCGCGCATCCCGCAGGGCGACGAGTTCCGCGGCAACCTCGCCGCGGGCGGCCGCGGTGTCGGCGTGCCGCTGTCGGAGCGCGACCGCTGGATCGCCGCCCAGGTCGCCCCCGAACTGCGCCGCCGCGGCATGCTGTTCGTCGGCCTCGACGTGATCGGCGACTGGCTGACCGAGATCAACGTCACATCCCCGACCTGCGTACGCGAACTCGACGCGCAGTTCGGGCTTAACATCGCGGGCATGTTGTTCGACGTCATCGAGAACCGCCTCGCGTGAATGCGTCCGCCTCACCCGCCGATCGGCTCGGCGTCACGTTCCTGTTCTCGCTCGTCGCGCATGCGGTGGTCGTGCTCGGGGTGACGTTCTCGTACGCCAAGCGTCCGCCGACCCTGCCCGCGCTCGACGTGATCGTCGTGCAGTCGGCCAGCGGCGAAGCGCCCGACAAGGCCGATTTCCTGGCCCAGGCGGCCAACAGCGGCGGCGGCGACTCGGACAAGCCCAAGCGCCCGAGCGATCCGCTGTCGAGCGCGATCCCCAAGCCGACCCAGGGCGTCGTGCCGCGCGCGACCGAGGACGGCGCGCCACGGCCGAGCGAGGCCACACGCGCCGAACTGCTGACGACGCGCCAGTCGGACACCGCCGCCGCGACGGCACGCGAAACCCCCGACGCACCCGACACGCGGCTGCCGCTCGAGCGCGAAATCGCCGAGCGCAAGCTCGAGATGGCGCGCCTCGCGCAGGAGATCCAGCGCGAATCGGAGCAGTACGCCAAGCGCCCGAAGCGCAAGTACATCTCGGCGAACACCAAGGAATACGCCTACGCCTCGTACATGAGCGCATGGGTCGCGCGCATCGAGCGCATCGGCAACCTCAACTATCCCGACGACGCGCGCCGCCAGGAGCTGCACGGCCAGCTCGTGCTCACGGTCGGCCTCAACCGCGACGGTTCGGTCAAGAGCATCGACGTGATCCAGCCGAGCGGGCACAAGATCCTCGACGACGCGGCGATCCGCATCGTCAATCTTTCTGCGCCGTTCAACGCGCTGCCGCAGGGCAGCGAGGCCGTCGACGAGCTCTACATCACGCGTACGTGGCAGTTCCTGCCGGGCAACGTGCTGCGCAACCGCTGACGGTCACGCCGCGGCGCGCGCGCCACCGTCGATGCAGGCGACGAGCGCCTCGGTGAAGGCCTCGAGGTCGTCGGGCGTGCGGCTCGTGACGATGCCGTGATCGACGACGACCTCGCGATCCACCCAGCGCGCGCCCGCGTTCTCGAGATCCCTGCGGATCGACGCGACCGAGGTCACGGTGCGTCCCGCGAGCACACCGGCATCGGCGAGTACCCACGGGCCATGGCAGATCGCCGCGACGGGACGGCCGCGTGCCACGAGATCGCGCACGAACGCCCGCACGGTGTCGTTGACGCGCAGCTGGTCCGGATTGAACAGGCCGCCGGGCACGACCGCACCGTCGTAGTCGGCCGCATCGGCGACCTCGACCGATCGGTTGACCGCGACCGACAGGCCCTTCTCGAAATGACGCATGCCCTGGATCTCGCCCGTCTCGGGCGATACCACGTGGACCGCCGCCCCGGCGCGGCTCAGCGCGCGCAGCGGCACGCTGAGTTCGGATTCCTCGAAACCGTGCGTCGCGACGATCGCGACGCGCTTGCCACGCAGGGAAGCGCTCATGGGTTTCTCCTTTCGCAGGGTGAGGGAAAGCGGCCGCGACGGCGGCATCCCCACCCTAGCGCACCCGTGTAAAGACGACGCGAAGAACGCGTTCGCACGATGTAGCGGACGTGCGCGGCGTCGCGGAACGGGACATCCGGTGCTCCACGCCCGTCGGCCCCGGACCAGCGACATCTGCGTCGACCTCGCCGCGCGAGGCGACGACCGCATCACGGCTCCTACGAGCGCGGACAGCCGCCACGCCCGACGCACGGCCCTGCCGGACGCGTGTGATCGAGCGCGCGAATCGCGCGCGCACAAAGGCCGGGCCGCTGCGAAATGTGGCGCGCGTAACGTGTTCTGACCTTCGCAGGCGGCCGGCGACATGGCCGGCGGGCGCCGCCGCAACGTACAATGCCGGCATGCTCGAATCCGCGCCGCTCTCCAACCAGTTGCTGATCGCGATGCCGACGCTTCGCGACCCCAACTTCGCGCGCGGCGTGGCGCTGCTCTGCCAGCACGGCGAGGACGGCGCGATGGGCATCATGATCAACCGCCTCTCCGAATACCGCCTCGGCGACGTGCTCGCGCAGATGAACCTGCGCTCGGAACTGCGCGAAGTGATCGATTCGCCCGTGCTCATCGGCGGCCCCGTGCAGCCGGAGCGCGGCTTCGTGCTGCATACGCCTCATGGGGAGTGGGATTCCTCGTTCCGCATCTCCGACGAGATCAGCGTGACCACCTCGCGCGACATCCTCGCCGCGATCGCCACCGGCCATGGCCCGCGCAATGCCGTCGTCGCGCTCGGCTACTCGGGCTGGAGCCCGGGCCAGATCGAGCACGAGCTGCGCGAGAACGCGTGGCTGACCGCGCCCGCGAGCAACACGATCGTCTTCGAAACCCCTCTCGACGAGCGCTGGCAGGCCTCCGCGGCACTGGTCGGCGTCAACCTCGCCCGCATCTCGCCGTATGCCGGCAACGCCTGAGCCGGCGCCCGCGCCGGTGGCCGCCGGCGGCGGCAGCGTGCTCGCGTTCGACGTGGGCCGGCGCATCGTCGGCGTCGCGATCGGCCACCGCCTCACCGGCACCGCGCGCGCGCTCGTCGCCGTGCCCGCACGCAACGGCACGACCGACTGGGACGCGATCGCGAAACTCGTGCGCGAATGGCAGCCCGACGCGTTCGTGGTCGGCCTGCCGCTCGCGCTCGATGGCGGCGAACAACCCATGAGCGTGTTCGCGCGCGCGTTCGGCGACGAACTGCAGAAGCGCTTCGCGCGCCCCGTGCATGCGGTCGACGAGCGCCACACCTCGCGCGAGGCCGCGCGCCGTTTCGCCGCGCAGCGCGCGGCAGGCACCGCGAAACGCAAGCACGCCGACGCAATCGACGCGCTCGCGGCCCAGATCATCCTCGAAAGCTGGCTGGCCTCCGCGCCGGCGACCTCCACATGAACGACATCCAGATCGGCACCGACGGGCGCCTGCGCCACCTCGTCACGCTCGACGGCCTCGGCCGCGACCGCATCACCGCCCTGCTCGACCGTGCAGCCGCGCTGCGCGCCGCTTCGGCCGCCGGGCAGACGCCGCAGCTGCTCGCCGGCAAGACCGTGATCAACCTGTTCTTCGAACCGTCCACGCGCACACGCACGAGCTTCGAGCTCGCCGCGCGCCGCCTCGGTGCGCATGTCCTCAACTTCGACATCGCGAGCTCGTCGACGAGCAAGGGCGAATCGATCGAGGACACGCTCGCCACACTCGAGGCGATGCACGCCGACGCGTTCATCGTGCGCCACAAGGAGAACGGCACGCCGGCGCGTCTCGCCGCGTGCGCGAAGCGCGCCGCGATCCTCAACGCCGGCGACGGCAATCACGCGCACCCGACCCAGGGCCTGCTCGACGCGCTGACGATCCGCGACCGCCACGCCGACCTCTCCGCGATCACCGTGGCGATCTGCGGCGACATCCTGCATTCGCGCGTGGCGCGCTCTGACCTGCACGTGCTGCGCGCGCTCGGCGTGCGCGAACTGCGCGCCTGCGGGCCGCGCGCGCTGCTGCCGCCGGCGGACCAGTTGCCGGGCTGCATCGTCACCGAGGATTTCGACGCCGCGGTCGACGGCGCCGACGTCGTCATCATGCTGCGCCTGCAGAAGGAACGCATGCAGCAGGCGCACGTCGACAGCGAGGCGGCCTATTTCGAGCGCTACGGCCTCACGCCGGCGCGCCTCGCGCGCGCCGCGACGGACGCCCTCGTCATGCACCCGGGCCCGATGAACCGCGGCGTCGAGATCGACTCCGCCGTCGCCGACGGCCCGCAATCGGCGATCCTCGCCCAGGTCGCCAACGGCGTTCCCGTGCGCATGGCCTGCCTCGCCGCGCTGCTGTCTCCGTAACACCACCACCAAGGAAGCGGTCCCATGTTCGACAACCGATTGCTCCGCACCGCCGTGCTCGGCGGCCTGCTCGCGCTCGCCGCCTGCGGCAAGAAGGAAGAAGACACCTCCCCGCTCGGGTTCGTGCCGGCCGACACGCCGTTCGTGATCGCCAACACCGAAGCCGTGCCCGAGGCCACCCGCGCCGCCTGGTCGCGCCAGATGCAGGCCGCCTGGCCGGTGATCATCGGCCTCTACGAGCAGATGCTCGCGACGCCGACGCCGGACGACGCCGATCCGCGCGTGCAGACCGCGCGCAACGTGGCCAAGGCGCTCATCGACGAGATCAAGCCGCGCAACACGCCCGAGAAGTGGGCCGAGATCGGCCTCGGCATGGCGTCGCGCGGTGCCTTCTACGGCGTCGGCCTCGTGCCGGTCATGCGTGTCGAGCTCGGTGACGCCGATGCGTTCCGCGCGATGATCGCGCGCGTCGAGGCCTCGAGCGGCGCCAAGCTGGGCACGCTCGACGTGGGCGGCCAGCAGGTCTGGACCATCGACATCGACAAGGTCCGCGGCCTCATCGCGATCCAGGACAAGCACCTCGTCGCGAGCCTGCTGCCGGTCAACGCCGAAGACGCCCTCGTGCGCGGCGTGCTCGGTCTCGACAAGCCCGAGCAGAACCTCGCCGGCACCGAGGCGCTCGCCAAGCTCGGCAAGGACGAAGGCTACACGCCGTATGGCAGTGGCTGGGTCGACCTGCGCCGCGTGGTCGCCCTGCTCGACAAGGATCCGGGCTACCGCGCCTTCGCGAAGCTGGTCACCGAAACGCCGGTGCCGATCGACGACGTCTGCCGCGCCGAGCTCGACGGCGTCGTCGCGCAGATGCCGCGCATCGTGTTCGGCTACACGCGCTTCGAACCCACGCACATGGACATGACCACGCGCCTGGACCTCGCCGCGCCGATCGCGCAGTCGCTGCAGACGCTGTCGGTGCCGCCGCCGGGTTCGGCCGCGCCGGCCGGCGCGCTGTACGACATCGCCCTCTCGATGCCGGTGCTCAAGCTCAAGGATTTCGCGCTCGCGCGCATCGAGCCCGTGGTGGCCTCGCCGTTCAAGTGCGCCGCGTTCGCGGACTGGAACACCCAGGCCGTGGAACTCAAGCAGCAGCTCTCGCAGTTCGTGCCGCCGCCGCTGAGCGACTTCACCGGCCTGCGCCTCACGCTCGACCGCCTCGCCTGGCCGGCCGACGGCGAGCCCGACGTCGCCGCGCGCCTGCTCGTGGCGAGCTCCAACCCGGCCGCGATCGTGGGCATGGCGCAGCTCGCGGTGCCCGCCCTGGCCGAGCTCAAGCTCGCGGCCGACGGCAAGCCCGTGAAGCTGCCCGAAGGCCTGATCCCCGACAGCATGGGTTATGCGCCGGACGTCAGCGTCGCGATGAACGACAAGGCCCTCGCCTTCGCCACCGGTGACGGCGACCTGCCGGGTTACCTCTCGGCAGCGACGGCCAGCGACGGCCAGCTCATGCGCGTCAACTACACCGGCGCGTTCTACACGCTCATGGGCGACCTCATGACGCGCTTCTCGGCCATGCTGCCGGAGAAGGACCGCGCCAACCTCGAGCAGCAGCGCGAGCTCTATGCGCTGTATGCGCAGTGGTTCAAGCACTTCGACATCCACGTCAACGCGACATCGAAGGGCCTGGAGATCGTGCAGACGGTCGAACTCGCGCCCTGACGGGCCGAGCATCGCGCGCGGCGTCAGTCGCGCGTGACGTACCAGCGCCGGCCGGCCCATCCCGGGCCGGCCGCGCCATCATCGAGCGCCAGCACGAGCCGCAAGCCGGAATGACGTGCGAGGCAGGCCTCGAGCCAGGCCTCCTCGAGCGTATGCATCTCGAACACCGCGCCACGCCGCCAGGCGAGCCGGCGCAACACGTTGAGCCAGCGGTTCGGCACACGGCGGTAGAACCGTCCGCGCCAGCTGGCGTCGGGTCCGGTGACGAACTGGAACCCGGCCACCCCACCCGGCGCGAGCACGCGCAGGAATTCCTCGACGTAGCCTTGGGCGAGCACACTCGGGATGTGCTGCAGCGTCATGCACGAGTAGACGAAGTCCACGCTCGCATCGGCGACCATCGGCAACCGTGGTGTGGCGTTCTCGACGAAGCGCACGTTGCCGATGTCGGCGTTGAGCGCGCGTGCCGTGTCGAGCATGCCGGCCGAGACGTCGACGCCGAGCGCCTCGTCGAAATGCATCGCGAGCGCGCGCGTGAGGCGCCCCGCGCCGCAGCCGAAGTCGAGCGCGAGGCCACGCCTGCGCGGCAGCCCCCAGGCGACGAGCGCGGCCATCTGGGCGTCGATCTCGGCACGCCCGGTGGCGAGGAACTCGTCGGCATCCCAGCGGCCGCCACGCTTGTCGGGACGCGACAACACGGCCCACAGCGGATCCTCGCGCCCCAGCGTCGTCCAGACGCGGCGCAGGTGGTCGAGCTGGGCCTGGCTCATGCCCGGACCCGCGGCACCGTCATGGCGCCGCGCACGCGGATCACGGTCATGAGGTCTCGATCAGCTCCACGCCGTCGAGGCCCTGCGACAAGGTGTGCGCGTCGCCGCCCTGGGCGAGCTTGATCTTCAGGCGCACCTCGTTGGACGAATCGGCGTGGCGCAGCGCATCCTCGTAGGAGATCTCGCCGGACTGGTAGAGCTCGAACAAGGCCTGGTCGAACGTCCGCATGCCGAGGTTCGTCGATTCCTTCATGACGTCCTTGAGCTTGTGGATGTCGCCCTGACGGATGTAGTCCTGCACGAGCGGCGTGCCGAGCAGCACCTCGATCGCGACGCGGCGCGACTTGCCGTCCGGCGTCGGGATCAGCTGCTGCGCGACCACGCCCTTGAGGTTCAGCGAAAGGTCCATGAACAGCTGCGAGCGCCGGTCCTCGGGGAAGAAGTGGATGATGCGGTCCATCGCCTGGTTGGCGTTGTTCGCATGCAGCGTGCACAGGCAGAGATGGCCCGTCTCGGAGAAGTTGATCGCGTGCTCCATCGTCTCGCGCGTACGCACCTCGCCGATCATGATGACGTCGGGCGCCTGGCGCAGCGTGTTCTTGAGCGCGTTCTCCCAGGTGTCGGTGTCGATGCCGAGCTCGCGCTGCGTGATGATGCAGCCCTCGTGCTTGTGCACGTATTCGATAGGATCCTCGATCGTGATGATGTGGCCGGTCGAATTCTGGTTGCGGTAGCCGATCATCGCCGCGAGCGAGGTCGACTTACCCGTGCCGGTCGCGCCGACGAAGATGATGATGCCGCGCTTGGTCATCGCGAGCGTCTTGATGATCGGCGGCAGGCTCAGCTCGTCGACCGTCGGGATGCGCGTCTCGATGCGGCGCAGGACCATGCCGACGCAGTTGCGCTGGTAGAAGCACGACACGCGGAAACGGCCGACGCCGGTCACGGCGATCGCGAACTGGCACTCGTGCGTCTTCTCGAACTCCTCGCGCTGCGAGGGCGTCATGACGTTGAGCACCATGTCGCGCGACTGCTGCGGGGTCAGCGCATTCTGGGTGATCGGCGCGATGCGCCCGTGCACCTTCATGGAGGGCGCGACGCCCGCCGTGATGAACAGGTCGGACGCCTTCTTGTGCACCATCAGCTTGAGGAACGAGGTGAAATCGACGCTGCTCATGTCCATCTCCGTGCACCGGGCGCGCCCGGGATCGCCGGCATCTTACACCGCGCCATGCCGGCGCCACTGCGACCGGCGACACGGCCGCCGCACGCACCGCGTCAGCGGCGCAGCGTCACGGCCCGCAGCGACAACCCCAGCATCAGCGCGACCAGCAGCAGCACGCCCGTCCGCGAACCCCACGGCAGCGTCACGGGCTCGGCGACGCCGTTCGTGACCGGCGGCCAGGGCGCCTCGGGCGGCTCGACGACCGTGGGCTGATTCACGTGGTAGAACGCCACGAGCGGCGGAAAGCCGATGCGTTCCCCGTTGAATGCGCTGCCGAGCCCGTACACCCCGGCCACCACCTCCTCGCCCGAGCCGACGCGGTACGACGGTGCCGTCGCCACGCCGTCGGCATCGGTGAGCACGCCGAGCGGATCCTCGGGGCCCACGAAGGCGCCGATGGAAGCCGGCGCAGGCCCGCCCGGCTGGGCCGGATACAACGTGCCATTCCGGAAGAATCACACCGTGAGTCCCGGCACCGGATGCCCGTCGACGTCCTCCACCTTCACGGCGAAGCGCTGCGCGAGGACCGTGCCGGGCGGTGCGTCGACGGCATGTGCGCCGACGAACGTGATGCGCGCGCGCGGGTTGTCGTTCTGCAGGTGCGCGGATGCCACGGCCGGCGCGACGAACAAGGCGAGGCCGGCGAGGGCCGGCGCGAGTTTCCCGATCATGTCCCACTCCCTCGATGGACGGACGACCCGTCGTGTCCTCGGGCGGCGGCCCCGATCGCGGGCGCCACGCTGTCCGGAGTCAGGACGCGCCGGATCGCGGCTCCGTCGCAGCGGAGGCCGCATCGCGATCGATGAGCGAGTTCGCACGCGTATCGGGCATGCGCACGTACACCAGCAGCGACACGGCGATGCACGCGGTCACGTACCAGTAGAAGCCCTGTTCGTGGCCGATGCCCTTGAACCAGAACGCGACCGTCTCGGCGGTGCCGCCGAACAGCGAGACGGTCAGCGCGTACGGCAGGCCGACGCCGAGCGCACGCACCTCGACCGGGAACAGCTCCGCCTTCACGACCGCGTTGATCGCCGTGTAGAACGACACGATGACCAACGCGACCATGATCAGCGCGAACGCCTCCACCGGGTCGTGCGTCACCTCGAGCCGGCTCAGGATCGGCACCGTGCCGAGCGTGCCGAGCACGCCGAATGCGATCAGCACGGGACGTCGCCCGATGCGGTCCGACAGCGCGCCGACCAGCGGCTGCAGCAGCATGTACAGGAACAGGCTGCCGGCCGAGACCAGCGCAGCCGATTCCTTCGCCATGCCCACGCTGTTGACGAGGAATTTGTGCATGTACGTCGTGTACGTGTAGAACGCGAGCGTGCCGCCCATGGTGAGCCCGACCACGGTCGCGACCGCGCGGGGATGCTCGAGCAGCAGCGTGCGCAGCGAACCCGAGCGCGCGCGCGGTGCGTGTGACTGCTCGAACGACTCGGTCTCGACCATCGAACGCCGCAGGTACAGCGCCGTCACGGCCGCGAGCGCGCCGATCACGAACGGGATGCGCCAGCCCCACGATTCGAGCTGCTCCGGCGTCAGGAACACCTGCTGCAGCAGGATCAGCACGCCGAGCGCGAGCAGGTGGCCCATGATCAGCGTGACGTACTGGAAGCTCGACCAGAAGCCGCGGTGTTCCTTCGTCGCCATCTCGCTGAGGTAGGTCGCCGAGGTGCCGTACTCGCCGCCGACGCTGAGGCCCTGCAGCATGCGCGCGAACACGAGCAGTGCCGGCGCGGCGACGCCGATCTGCGCGTAGCCCGGCGTGACCGCGATGATCAGCGAGCCCGTGCACATGAGCAGCACCGACACCATGAGCGCCTTGCGGCGTCCGTGGCGATCGGCGTAGTGGCCCATGAGCCATCCGCCGAGCGGCCGCATGAGGAAACCCAGCGCGAATATCGCCGCCGTGTTGAGCAGCTGCGCGGTCGGATCGTCCTTCGGAAAGAACGCCTTCGCGAAATAAAGCGAGAACGCCGCGTAGGCGTACCAGTCGTACCACTCGACGAGGTTGCCGACCGAACCGCTGAAGATCGAACGGAAGCGCTGCGAAGGACGGAGGTTCGACATGCGGGCTCCACGCGGGCGAGCCCCCGATCTTCGCGGCGCCGACCGCCCGCGTCCAATCCGACCACGAACGTCTTGCAATCGTCTTACGATCGGCGTACGTTCGTATCCGAGTGTTTCGAGGACTGACGGATGGCCAAGCAAACCATTACGATCCGGCTCGACGAGGACGATCTGACCTACCTGTCCTCCGTCGAGCTGCCAGGGGCAGCGAACCTGAGCGAAAAGATCCGCGCGCTGCTCGCCGATGCGCGCGCGCAGAGGGAGGGTATGCACGACGCCGCGCTGGCCTACGACTTCACCCGGCGCCTGTTCGCCGGAGCCGAACGCGGCATCCGCAGCGCCGAGCTGCAGGCGCAGATGCGCTCCGAGCTCGTCGCGCGCGTGACCGCCTGGTTGCCCGATGCCGCCGCGATCGTGCTGTCGGCCGCGGAGCTCGGCTCGGGCGATGCACGCGCACGTACCGAACGCCTGAAGACGCTCGAACGGCAACTCGGCGAACGCACGATCGGCCTGCTCGACACGCTGCTGCAGATGTCGCTCGCGGGTTTCCCGGGCTGCTACGAGCCCGAGGCCCTCGCGCGGCGCGCCCAGCCGGCCATCCGCACCGCGGCCCGCCACGCCACCCCATCGTCGCCACAGGAGGAACACGGATCATGAGCGAGACCCTCACCAGCCGCGTCGGGCGGCTCATCGCGGGAAGCTTCCACGCGCTCGTCGACGCGGTCGAGAACGTCGCCCCCGAGCAGGTCATGGAGCAGGCGATCCGCGAGATCGAAAGCGCGATCGGCGACGTGCGCAACGACCTCGGCACGGTCGAGGCGCAGCGTCACCTCGCCGCCAAGCGCCTCGCCGAGGAAAGCGCGCGCCACGAGCAGCTGACCGAACAGGCCATGCTCGCGGTCGACCAGGGCCGCGAGGACCTCGCCAGCGCGGCGATCGAACGCCAGATCGACATCGAGGCACAGTTGCCGATCCTCGAATCGCGCCTCGCCGACCTCGCCGAGGACAAGGCACGCCTGGAAGGCTACGTGACCGCCCTGCTCGCCAAGAAGCGCGAGATGCGCGATGCGCTCGCGGACTACCGCAAGAGCCTCGAACGCACGGCGAAGGCCACGGCCGAAGCGGCCGGCGAATTCAGCGGCCGCGTGCAGGATCGCGCCGAGCGCGCGACCGATGCGTTCGACCGCGTGTTCCGTCGCCAGACCGGCCTCGGTCCGGCCGCAGGCGGCTCGGCACATTCGGCCGCGCAGCTCGCCGAACTCGAGGAACTCACGCGTCGCAACCGCGTGCAGGAGCGCCTCGCCCAGCTCAAGGCCAAGCCGTGATCGACACGCTGACCGCGCCCGGCAATGCGCCGTTCGTCGTCGCGCTGCTCGTCATGCTCGGCCTCGCGCTGGTCGAGTGCATCGCGCTGTTCACGGGCTTCAGTCTCAACGACATGGTCGACGAGTTCGTCGTGCCGCATTCGGGCGTGGAAACGCTCGGCCATGCACCGACCGGCATGGAAGCGACCGGTCCCGAAGCGGCCGGCCTCGTCGGCCGCTTCCTCGCGTGGTTGTACGTCGGCAAGGTGCCCGTGCTCATGGTGCTGATCGTGATGCTGACCGTGTTCGGTCTCGCCGGCCTCGTCGGCCAGGGCCTGCTGCGTTCGACGCTCGGCTTCGCCGCGCCGTCGCTGCTCGCCGCGCCGGTGGTGTTCGTCGTGACGCTGCCGCTGGTGCGCGCCTGCGTCGCCGGGCTCGCGCGCATCCTGCCGCGCGACGAGACCAGCGCGGTCGATCCGGCCGTATTCGTCGGCCGCACGGCGCGCATCCTGTCGGGCGTCGCACGCACCGGCCTGCCGGCCGAGGCCCGCCTGCGCGACGGCTTCGGCACCGACCACCACGTGCTCGTCGAGCCCGAGGAACCGGGCCAGACCTTCCCCGCGGGCAGCATCGTGCTGCTCGTGCGCCAGACCGGCGGCGGCCGCTTCACCGCCATCGCCAACCCCAATGACGCCCTCGTCGACCTGGAGTAACCGCAGACCATGGATTTCAACGTTCCGTTCGCCTCGACGATCACGATCGCGGTGGTCATCCTCGTCGCGCTGTTCGCGCTCGGCCTCATCTTCGCGCGGCTCTACCACCGCGCCAGCAAGGAGATCGCGTTCGTGCGCACCGGCCTCGGCGGCGAGAAGGTCGTGCGTGACGGCGGCGCGCTCGTGCTGCCCGTCCTGCACGAGACCATCCCGGTCAACATGAACACGCTCAAGCTCGAGGTGCTGCGCGCGCGCGAGGCCGCGCTGATCACGCGCGACCGCATGCGCGTGGACGTGCAGGCCGAGTTCTACGTGCGCGTGAAGCCCGATGCACCGGCGATCTCGACGGCCGCGCAGACGCTCGGCCGCCGCACCATGGAACCGACCGCGCTCAAGGAGCTCGTCGAAGGCAAGTTCGTCGACGCGCTGCGCGCGGTCGCGGCCGGCATGAGCATGGAAGAGCTGCACGAGAACCGCGTCGACTTCGCGCAGAAGGTGCAGGTCGCCGTGTCCGAGGACCTGCACAAGAACGGCCTCGAGCTCGAGTCGGTGTCGCTGACCGGCCTCGACCAGACCGCCGCCGACTTCTTCAACCCGCAGAACGCGTTCGACGCGCAGGGCCTCACCAAACTCACGCAGGAGATCGAGCGCCGCCGCAAGGAGCGCAACGACATCGAGCGCGACACCAAGATCCAGGTCGAGCTCAAGAACCTCGAGACCGAGCGCCAGTCGCTCGAGATCGCGCGCGACCAGGAGTACGCGCGCCTCTCGCAGGACCAGGAGATCAAGGTGCGCGCCGCCGAGGCCGCCGCGATGATCGCGCAGCAGGAAGCCGAGCGTCATCGCGAGGCCGAGCAGGCCAAGATCACCTCCGAGCGTGCGATCGCCGAGAGCGAGATCGAGAAGCGCCGCGCGCTCGAGCAGCGCGAGATCGAGCGCCAGCGCGCGATCCGCATCGCCGAGCAGGAGCGCGAGATCGCGATCTCGCAGAAGTCGCAGGAGGAATCCGCCGCCAAGGCCGAGGCCGACACCGCGCTGGCCAAGGCCGTCACGGCCGAGGAAGAGGTCAAGAAGGTGCGCGAGACCGCGATCGCCGAACGCGCCAAGGCCGTGCGCCTCGTGCAGGCGCGCGAACAGGCCGAGCAGGACGCGATCGGCCTGACCGTCGCCGCCGAGGCCGAGAAGAAGGCCTCCGACGACCGCGCCGAGGCGCAGCGTGTCGGCGCCACCGGTGAAGCCGACGCGATCCGCATCCGTGCCCTCGCCGACGAGGAGCGCTACCGCGTCGAGGCCGAGGGCAAGCGCAGCATCAACGAGGCGCGCAACGCACTGAGCCTCGAACAGGTCCGCCTCGAGATCCAGCTCGAACTGCTGCGCCAGCTGCCGCGCATCATCGAACAGTCGGTCAAGCCGATGGAGCGCATCGACGGCATCAAGATCGTCGACGTGCGCGGCATGGGCGGCGTCGGCGGCGGCGGGAGCGAAGGCGGCGGATCGGGCGGCGGCGACGGCAACCTCGCCCGCTCGGTCGTCGACCACGCGTTGCGCTACCGCGCCCAGCGCCCGCTCGTCGACGCGCTGCTCAAGGAAGTCGGCCTCGACGACCTGTCGGACCTCAGCGGCCTCGCGGCGGCGACCCGAGCCCCGGAGCCGCACGACGACGCGAGCGGCCACGCGGCAGCGCCTTGATGCGCACGCGCTGCGCGGCCGATGCGACGGCGGCGCCGCGGATCCTCACTTCGGCGGCGTGACGACGTCACGATGCATCGGCGCCAGTTTCGCCAGCAGCCGGTTCTGCATCGCGAACGGAATCCCGCGCTTGTCCATCGCTCGCTGCAGGCATTCCACGAGGGCATTGAACTCGCCGGTGTGGATGGTCAGCTGCGCGTGGGCCTCCTTCATCGTCTTGCCCGTGTACGTGCACGGGCCACCGAGCTGGACGCAGAACTGGTCGACCAGCATCGCCTTGACGCGCTTCTGGTCGACGTCGGCGAAGTAGGGTCGTGTGCGGGGATCGTCGACGAGTTCGATCATGAACACCTCGACCAGCGCCTCGAGGCCGGCACGTTCGCCGAAGGCATGGAAGGCGGCCGGCGTATCCGCGCGAGCGGGTTCGGTCTGCGCCGCCGCCTGCATGGCACAAGAGAGTACGACCATCGCGACGAGCAGCACGGCGGTGGAGCGAAGGCATGTCATGGTGGTTCCCCTTGGGTGATCAGAAGCCGACCTGCAGCGACGCATAGACGCCTCGCTGGTCGTCGCGGATGACGATGTTGCCGAGGTGCACGTAGGCGAGCGTGAGCGAGAGATGACGGTTCGGCGCCCACGCGATGAACGCGTCGTACCAGTCGTCCTCGCGCGCGATGCCGAGGTTGTCGGGTTTCATGCGGTACTCGGCACCGATCGCCACGTTGCGACTGAGCAGATACGCGACCGACCCCTCCAGCTGCGGTGTATGGCGATCCTTGCGATCGCCACCGAATCCGAGGATTCCGGTCTGGTTGGCCTTCGTGAAACGCAAGGTCACATCGAGCAGCAGGCTCTGGCCGAGATACAGCTTGCTCGCGCTCACGTAGAGATCGACGCCACGATCGTCGCGCGCGCCGATCGCCTCGAGTACGGCCGCGCGATCGTTCTTCTTGAGCTGCGCGCCGATGGCCACCTGCGGCATCCAGGTATCGGCATCGAGCACGGCGTCACCGGCCACGCGCACCTTGACTCCAAGGATGTCCTGCCGGAACGCGAAGCCGTGTCCGAGGCCGAGCGCGGCACCCACGCGTTCGGTATCGAACCTCTGGCGGGCGATCGACAGTTCGACGCGATCGAACAGTCCGATCAGCACGCCTTCGGCATCGAGCCGATAGTCGTCGAGGTCCACGCGCGTGCGGAACGCATTCGCGCCGATCTGGTCGCGCGTGCCGTAGCCACCTATCACGGCCCACGGCGTGAGCCCGCCGCCTGCCGCGCCTTCGATCGTCGACACGCCGCCCGTGAGCAGCAACTTGCCGCTTCCGAGCATGCGGTCGTCGGGACGCACGGATGCCGCCGGCGACACGGCATCTGGCGCATCGGCGGATATCTGGGCCAAGGCGGGAGCGGCCAGCATCATCGTGGCCAGCACGACGCACCACGTCTTCGCCTCGATCCACATCGTCATGTGCGTGAGATCCTTGCCGTGATTCATCGGTCGATCCGCCTTTGTTCGATAGCCTGCTTGTAGGCGCGCCGCTCGGACAGCACGCGGTTGAATGCGCCGATCACCCACGACAACGCGCCGCTGGCGTGCGGCTCGACGACGATGTCGAGGTCACCTCCCGCGACACGTCGCGACAAGCCGTCCAGATAGGCGAGCGGCAGGATGATGCGTCGCAGGACCACCGCCGCGATGGCAAGGATCACGATCAGCAGCAGGCCACCGCCGACCAGCAACGGCGTGCGGATCGCTTCGTCGGTCACCGCCCTTTGCCCGGCGGGCACGATGCTGGCGATGAGTCCCGCACGCTCGGCACCGAACAATGGTCGCAACGTGGCACGCGTCGAACCTGCCCCGACATCGACATCGAAACCGTCGGCTGCCGACGCCAACCCGCTTCCGCGCAGCATCTGGGGTCGGGCCTTGAGGTACTCGAGCAAGGCCGCGGCCTGTTCGACCTGGAGCGTCGAGGCGACCAGCGCGGGCCCGTTCGCTCCGAAGCCGAAGACGCCGACATCGACGTGCCCGGTGCTGGCCACGGGTGCCGCGAATCCGAGGTCGACGGCGTACCCCGTCAACAGCAGCGCCTCCACCGTCGTGCCGCGCAACAAGGGCACGACCATGGCAAGCAGGGGACGGCCGTGCTCGCCAATCAGCGCGGGTGATTCGTTTCCACCGGCTTGCGCCGCAGCCACGAGCATCTTGCGGGCAGCGTCCGAGTCGTCGTGCAGCACCTGCCCGGTCGACGCGACCACGCGACCGCGCGGATCGAGTACCGCCGCGGCATCGAAACCGAACGCCGCGCGCCTTTCCTCGAGCAGGTCGCGGATGGATGCCACGTCGACCGGCACGCCCGAAGACTCCTGCGCGTCGAGCGACTGGGACACGTAAGCCACGAAGCTCGGGCTGCTCGCGAGGATGCCGGTCGCGAGTTCGAGTTCGCGCCTGCGCGCATCCTCGACCTGGCGCTGCACCGACGCGGCCGAATCCAGGGCATGCGCATCGAACTGCGCGGACACGGCGTCGTGCTGCCAGGCATTGACCATCACGCCCAGCACGACGATCGTCGCGCACGCGCCGAGGAGGACGAGCCCGAAGCGATGGATGAGCGGCATCGTCAACCTCCTGCCGACCGATAGGGCTTGCGTTCCTTGTTGAGATGCTCGACCACGCGCGGCTTGCTCAGCAGCATGCGCAGCTCGAGCGGGCCTTCGGCGGGGACGCGGACGTCCTGCGACTGGATCGCGCCACGCGGATGCCAGATCACGAGCTTGCCCGCGCCGACGGGCAGGCCGGCCAGCGTGAACGCGCCATCGGCGCCGGGACGCACGATGAACGGGGTGTCGACCACGAGGACATTGGCCTGCATGGCGTGGTGCACGTTGCAGTTGATCAATACCAGTCCGGTCTTGCGGAACGTGTACTCCGCCGACTTGCCCTCTCCGTACAGGCCCAGGTCGAATGCCGACGCCGGCGTCACCGAGAAGACGTTGTGCAGGATCTCGTCCTGGTTCGGGAACGCGACCGTGCTGCCGAGCGGGACGACCAGCGAATCGGGCTCGAACTGCTTGCCGTGCGTGTAGATCGTGAAGCGGCCGGGCTTGGGCAATGCATGGTCCGCATCCGGCACGTAGTAGACCGCGACATCGGCGAGGCGGGCGTCGACGACCGACTGCCCTGCTCCGGCGACGAAGCTGACGCGTCCTCCCAACGAGCCGGTCGCGGGTCCCGCGGCCGCCTTCGGCGCGACCGGCGCTGCCGCCTTGACGACGGTCCCGACCGGCCGCCGTGCAGGCCCGGCCTGCCTCGCTTTCGCCGCGGCCACAGGCGCATGGGCCGGCGATGGCTCGATATTGCGAGGTGTCGGGACGGGCGACGGCATCACCTCGGCGGTAGCAGCTTTCGCGGACGCGGGCTCCGGGATCGTCGACGGCGCGACGACCGACGCCGGTTCGACCACGGGTTCGGGCACCTGCGCGACGTCGGAAACCGTGGTCGGGTCAGGGGCTCCCTGTGAGTGAGACGGACCCGGCGCATCGGCCAGCGGCGCGGCGGCCACGGCCGGGCGGTGTTCGTTCTGAGGACGGGGCGTCGGCCCCGTACAGGCACTGGCCAACACGGCCAGCACGATGACCGATGCACGCAATGTGATCATGAAATCTCCCCGTGGACACGCGCGGCCGACGCCCCTTTGACGACGGCACATTCGAGAGGTACGGAGAGCGAGCGGATACGGATGCAGCCATGCGCGCGATCGCGCAGCCGCCTGCAGGTGCCAGATCTCGTGGCAGTCCACGATCGGTCACGGGCAACGATCAGGGATGCCCCGGCGGACTCGATACGGAGCGACCCCGCGACGTGCAGGACACCCGTGGGTCGCCAAGACCGATCGCGCGCGCGAGGCGCAATCGCACGCGTCGAATCCCGGGACAGGCGCCGCGCGGAGCGGCGCCGGGCAGCGCTACTTGAACACTTCCTTGTTCTTCGCGTAGCCGATCGCCTGCTGGCGCGTGACGAGGCCGCGCTTGACGAGGTCCTGCAGGCACTGGTCGAGCGTCTGCATGCCGTGCTGCGCGCCGGTCTGGATCGACGAGTACATCTGCGCGACCTTGTCCTCGCGGATGAGGTTACGGATCGCCGGGATGCCGACCATGATCTCGTGCGCGGCGATGCGGCCGCCGCCGACCTTCTTGAGCAGCGACTGCGAGATCACCGCGCGCAAGCTCTCCGACAGCATCGAGCGCACCATCGGCTTCTCGCCGGCCGGGAACACGTCGATGATGCGGTCGATGGTCTTGGCGGCCGAGCTCGTGTGCAGGGTCGCGAACACGAGGTGTCCGGTCTCCGCGGCGGTCAGCGCGAGGCGGATGGTTTCCAGGTCGCGCAACTCGCCGACGAGGATGTAGTCGGGATCCTCGCGCAGCGCCGAGCGCAGCGCCTCGTTGAAGCCGTGCGTGTCGCGGTGCACCTCGCGCTGGTTGATCAGGCACTTCTGCGAGGTGTGCACGAACTCGATCGGATCCT
>VFQP010002318.1_pt1 | contig 21665 bp, 22 predicted proteins | sample 3512351 | NCBI WGS metagenome assembly VFQP01 (sample SAMN10412372, study PRJNA504923) | tailings metagenome | isolation source: Relicate 1 Philex TSF1 revegetated site | place: Philippines: Tuba, Benguet | collected 2017-08-29
CGGCTGACGGGCGGGGACATGAAGGAGGGGCAGGAGGGCAAGTCTGTGGTGAGTGTGAGGGTTGGGGAGGGAGGGGGTCACCCCCTACATGACCCGGCTGACGGGCGGGGACATGAAGGAGGGGCAGGAGGGCAAGTCTGTGGTGAGTGCGTCAACACCGACTCGTCCGCACTTCTGCATGCTTGGCTGGTGGCACCTGCCAAACATCGCATGGGCGCACGGACGGTGAACCAGGCCCCTACCGCGTGCTTCTTCGACCAGCGTGGTGGGAGCGGGAGGAAGCGGCGCTGTTCCCGCCGCCAGCTGCTTGGGGCCGGAGCCCTCCCTCCGATGTCGTGTGGGGGCATTCACACCCCCCGCGGCCAACGTGTGTGCGTGTGCGGCCAACCACCGCGTTGCTGCGCCGGAGACGCGAGATCGTGCTGCGTATGCTCCCTTGTGCGCAGGTGGAGGACATCAAGGCGCCCGTGTTTGACGCGCTGCTGCACTTTGTCTACACGGACCAACTGCCAGAGGAGCTGGACGGCGCGCACCTGGACGTTCCCATGGCGCAGCACCTGCTGGCGGCGGCCGACAAGTACCAGCTGCGCCGCCTGCGCATGTGAGAGCGTAGGGCGTAGGGGTGCTCAGGGCGGAGCGGCGCTCGGGACGGCGGCGTGCGCGCCCGCCGTTTCGTCCTCCTCCTCCTTGCGTTGATTTGAGGTGCTGCGTGGCGCATCTCCCCCCCTCGTCACGTGACTCCTCGCTGCCACGCCACCACGCCACACAGGATCTGCGAGAAGCGGCTGTGCGAGACGGTCGGCACCACGCTGGCGCTGGCGGAGCAGGTGGGCGCGGCAGCTAGCGTGCGGGGCCGCTCACACTCGCCTCCTTGTTGGGGACGGTGGGCAGCCATGGGTTATGCCGCAAGGACTGGCCCCACAGGAAAGCAAGCGTTCACGTGCTGCGCGCGCTCCAGGCCGACGTTTCGCTGCTGGCGCCCGTGCTTGCACTGCGCTTGCACCGCGCTCGCAGAACCACGCCGAGGAGCTCAAGAAGGTGTGCCTCGAGTACATCGCACGCCACCTGCAGGCCGTCATGCCCACCGACGGCTACAAGTGCGTGCCTTCTTGCCGCCCTTGCACTCTTGCGCTTGTGACTGCGAGCGCACAACGTGTTGCCGTCAGGTCGTGGCATGCACGACCTGCCGGCTTCTCCTTCCGTGCCGCCTCGCCTTCTCTTGCCGTGCCTTTCTCTTGCCGCAGCCTCTGTGAGCCTCGCACGCGGCGTGCCGTCAAGCCTTGCTTGGTGTCCTCGCCCACTGTGTGCGCGTGCGCCGCAGGCACATGGTGCACAGCTGTCCGGACCTCCAGGCCGAGCTGCTCACCACCATTGCCCAGGCGGGCACGCAGGCGGCGGCGGGCGGCACGGGCGGCGGCGGCGGCGCGGCGCACGGCGAGGGCAAGTCGGGCGCTGGGCGGGTGCGGTTGCGCGAGGCGCACGCCGCGGGCGAGGCTGGGCCGCCGGGCGAGGAGGGCGGACGCCGCGTCCGCCCGCGCCACTGAGATGGAGCGATCCACCCTCCCCTTTTCTCGTCCACCGCCTCCGTGAGGCCTCGTGGCTGGCCTGGGCCGCACTGCCGGGGCCCTCTTCTCTGTGTTCTGCTCTCTGGCCGGCCCGCTGCGTCTTGTTCTTCCTCGTGTCCTTGGTGTTGTACGCCTCCTTGCCCCGACGCCTGCTCAGCGCTTGTTCATAGGCTGCTTCTGCTGCTCCACTCCTCCTGCTGCCGCTGCTGCAAGCTCTTCTGCTCCTGGTCCGCATGGAGTGCCGGGCTTGGGCGTGGTGAAAGTCGCGCGGTGCGCTCCCGGCGGCCCTCTCTCGCGCCTCCGCACGGCCCAGCAAGGCCGGGAAGGAAGGCCGCTTTCGACTCTCGCAGCAGCGCAGCAGCGCAGCAGCAGCGAGGCCCGCCCTCCTTTGCGGCCCCCCTTTGCGGCCCCAGGATGCCTCCCAAGTCGAAGAAGAACGACGACAGGGGCGGGGAGGAGACACTGACGCGTATCGCCATCGTCAGCGAGGACAAGTGAGTGCAGGCTGCCTGCGCGCATTCCAGCTGGGCGCAGGCAGCCGCCGCGAGCCAACGAGGAGTTGCCGCAGCCCCGCAGGGCGTCGAGGCGTGCACGCGTCGTGGGGATGGCGACGACGCTCGTGGCGCCGCAGGTGCAGGCCCAAGAAATGCAACCAGGAGTGCAAGAAGAGCTGTCCCGTCGTCAAAGTCGGTGAGCGGGGTCAGCAGGGCGCGCCAGCACGCAGCGGGACCGCAGCACCGCGGGCGCAAGTGGAGCACGGTGGTGCTGCACTCGTTCATGAGCGTCTGCGGGGTCGCAATTGCGCGGGGGACGGGCCGATCTGCTGCCCCACACCGTCCACCTCCTCTGCTGCTCGCAATCGCGCAGGCAAGCAGTGCGTGGAGGTCAACCCGGGCTCCAAGATTTCCTACATCTCCGAGGAGCTCTGCATCGGCTGCGGCATCTGCGTCAAGGCGAGCGGGCAGCAGCAGTACCGCCGCGCGCATCACAGCATGCCGCACGCGACCGTGGGCCTCCTCAGCGCTGCAACAGTGCGCCTTGAGGGGGACTGCGTGCGCAGAAGTGCCCCTTTGAGGCCATCATGATCATCAACCTGCCCAAGGACCTGGACAAGGAGACGACGCACCGCTACGGCCCCAACTCGTTCAAGCTCCACAGGTGCGCGGCAGCAGCAGGGCACGCAGGGCGCTCGTGGCTTGGCCGCGCTGCTGCCGCACGGCGCAGGGCGGGCGGCTGCAGCCGGAGGCAGGTGGCCCGGAGACAGTTGCCTTCCCGCGCGGCGGGCGGGCGAGGAGGCAGCCACCTGGAGCCCCGACAGCGCAGCTGCAGCGGCGGCGGCGCTGCTGTGCTGGCGCTGGCGTGCTGCAGACTCAGAATGCTGGGCGGCAGCCACACTCAGGGAGGCACGCCCGGCAGCAGCCGGGGTCGGGCGGCTGCGCGCGGGGCAGCCGCAGGGGCCACGGAGCGCCCGCGCCGTCGAACGCAACGCAGCAGGCCCACCAGCGCCGGCGCCCCTCCACACCGCTCCTCCCGGGCAGCTACCCATGCAGCCGCTGGCCGCAGGGGCAGAGGGCGCAGGCGGCGCAGCTGCGGGCGCCGCGCTGCGTCTTCAGTGACAAGCGGCGATACGCGGCGTGCTGCGTGTTGTGCGGCGCGGGGCCGTGCTGAGGGTGGTGCGGTGCGGTTGCGTGCGTCGCCTGTGACACCTGCAGGCTGCCGACGCCGCGGCCGGGCCAGGTGCTGGGCCTGGTGGGCACCAACGGCATTGGCAAGTCCACGGCGCTCAAGGTGCTGGCGGGCAAGCTCAAGCCCAACCTGGGCCGCTTCAGCGTGAGTGGTTGTTGAGGCAGGAGAGGGGAGGGGAGGGGAGGGGAGGGTTATGCGCAGCTTGGGCCCCTTGAGCGCGAGTGGTTGGGTGTGGGACGGGGGACAAAGGAAGGGGGAAAGAGGAGAGGACAAAGGTGCTGGCAAAGCGGCTCAAGCCGTTGACGCGTGCGCATCGGCACGAGTTGGCCATATGGCTCGGCGGCTGCTGCATGCGAGCGTGCTGTGTGCGTGGCTGGTATGACCTCATCGCAAGCACACTCTCTCTGTCTACCCTGGCGCGCAGGACCCGCCCGACTGGCAGGAGATCCTGACGTACTTCCGCGGCTCCGAGCTGCAAAACTACTTCACGCGCGTGCTGGAGGACAACATCAAGGCCATCATCAAGCCCCAGTGCGTGGCGCAATGAGGGGGGCTTGGGAGGGGAGCTGCCGCAGGACCCCGAGGGTCGCGTGTGCAGGGCAGAGCGGTGCTGTTTTGTGCACGAATGGCCGGGGGGATGGTGGCGAGGGGCGCCGGCACCACCAGGCGGGCCGCAGACGGCGCGCAGAGGGGCCTCCCGACGGCGCAGTGAGGCGCCGACTGACGGCTGATTGTGTTTCGTGCGGCGTGTGGCGGTTGGGGCGGCAGGTACGTGGACCACATCCCCAAGGCGGTGCGCGGCAACGTGAGCGAGGTGCTGGACGGCAAGGACCAGCGCGGCATCAAGAAGGCGCTGCTCGACCAGCTGGACCTGGAGCAGGTGCGTGCGCACGAGGGCTTTAGGGCTTCAGGGTCTGGTCTTGCGGCTGGAGGGGGAGCGGCCCAAGGCCGGGCAGGTCGGATGCCGTTCAACGCAGCTGCGAGCGCGCCAAAGCACGTGCATGTGTGGCTGGCCGTCGTGTGTGCTTGGTGCGCGTGCACACGCAACTTGCAGGTGTGCGACCGCAACGTGGAGAACCTGTCTGGCGGCGAGCTGCAGCGCTTTGCCATTGCCGTGGTGGCGGCCCAGGAGGCCAACGTCTACATGATTGACGAGCCGTCCTCGTACCTGGACGTGAGGCAGAGGCTCAAGGCGGCCAAGGTGCGGAGCATGGGGGTGTTTGGTGGGGGGTGATGAGGAGGGAGGGAGGGTGGGGGGGGGGGAGGGGAGGAAGGAAGGAGAGAGGCAGTGGCTCTCCGCAGCCATGGCGTGGGCGGGTTGGCGACCTCACACCACGAGTGGAGCGCGGGCGCTCTGGGCACGCAGGCGCAGGAGGCTCCGTAGCCCTAACCCAAACCCTAACGCGTCTGCATGCGCGGCGCAGGTGATCCGCGAGCTGCTGGACGTCAAGAAGTTCGTCATTGTGGTGGAGCACGACTTGTCGGTGCTCGACTACCTGTCGGACTTCATCTGCTGCCTGTACGGCAAGCCCGGCGCCTACGGCGTGGTCACGCTGCCCTTCGGCGTCAGGTGCGGGCGGCGCTTGAGGGGGAGTGACAGGCTGGCGTTAAGGAGGGGAGGGGGGCGGAGGCGTGGTCATGCCGCCCTTCGGCGTCAGGTGTGGGCGGCACTGCTGCTGAGTGTGCGGTGCGGTGCAGTGCCAGGGGAATACGCGAGGGGGGGCGGACGCGTCGCCACGCTTCCCTGCGGCGCGGACGGCAGCGCCATCGTGACGCGCCGCGGCCTCTCGTGTGTGCGCTGCGTCTGTGCGGGAGCGCAGGGAGGGCATCAACATCTTCCTGGCAGGCTTCGTGCCGACGGAGAACCTGCGGTTCCGCGATGAGTCGCTCAGCTTCAAGGTGGCGGAGCAGGTGCGTGCGTGCGTGTGGTGAGGGGCGTCCAAAGAGAGAGGGGGATCAGAGGGAGGTCGCTCAGTTTCAAGGTGGCGGAGCAGGTGCGCGATTGGGCCCGGGGGCCCCGACGGCCGCAAAGCCGCCCAGCCTCGCTGCGCCGCAACAATCTGCTACCCCGCGGCGCGGCGCCGAGGTGGCGGGACGGGCCGACGTGTTGCCGCGCCCGGCCACCATTGAGCGTCCGTTCACCCGCTCCAACGCGTGCTCGCTGAGCTGTCGTTCCCCGCTCGTGCTGCGCGTGCTGTGCGGGCAGGTGGTGGGCGACGAGGAGATCAAGAAGTTCGCGCGGTACAGCTACCCCTCCATGACCAAGACGCAGGGCAACTTCAAGCTCTCGGTGAGAGCGCCTGCTTGCACGGCGCTTGCATGAGCGACACTGTGCAGGGAGTGGGAGTGGCCGGGGAGTGGGCCTGCGCAAGCGTCGCCCGCCGCCGCGCGGTTTGCGTAGACCCGCAAGCCGTGAAGTGCCGCCGCGCGCCTCCATGCTGAGCCCTAAGCCCTGAGCCCTGACGAGACTTCTCCCCATGCAGGTGGAGGAGGGCGAGTTCACAGACAGCGAGATCATCGTCATGCTCGGCGAGAACGGGACGGGGAAGACCACCTTCATCCGCATGCTGGCGGGCATGACGCCGCCCGACCCCGACAGCATCGACGAGGGGCAGGACCTGCCCAAGTTCAACGTCAGGTGCGTTTCTTGCATGGGAAGGGGCTCAGGGTTAGGGCTCAGGGCCTCCTTGGGGCGCACGATGGAGGGGGGGCCACGGGGGACGCCGTCGCTGCGTGCGGCAGGAGAGAGTGCCGGTCGTTTCGAAGCCACTTTCAAGCATGTGCGGATCCCGTGCTCTGCGTTGCTCTCCTTACAGCCACAAGCCTCATCCCTGGCCTGCCAATCACACAGGGTGCGCCCTGCTGATCCCGTGCACTGCGTGCTCTGCTTGCAGCTACAAGCCGCAGAAGATCAGCCCCAAGTTCGAGGGCACGGTGCGGCAGCTGCTGCACAAGAAGATCCAGGGCAGCTACCTACACCCACAGGTGCGCGCGCCCTTGGCACTTGTGCTTCTTTCTGGGGGGGTCGCAAGCAGGGAGTCAGGGCGCGTGGCTCTTACCTCCACCCACAGGTTCGCGCGCCTGGCAGCGCTGTGCGTGCGTTGGATTTTGCATCTGCTTGGACACCGTGGCGGCGCCGAAGCACAGTTACCGGGCGTGTCAAGCGCCTCGCAGCACGCGGGCCAACCACATGCACTGTTTGCCTGCGCGTGCGTTTGCGTGCGCCCCAGCTCCCTGTGCAGTTGAACGCATCTGACGTAACGAAGCCTCGTGTGCAGGCGTCCTGACTGACTTGTCCCCTTTGCGTGCCTGTGTGCCCTGTCCAATCCCCCGCAGTTCAACGCCGACGTGATGAAGCCGCTCAGCATCGACTCGCTCATGGACCAGGAGGTGCAGAACCTGTCTGGAGGCGAGCTGCAGCGCGTGGCCATCACGCTGTGCCTGGGCCAGCCCGCAGACATCTACCTGGTGGACGAGCCCAGCGCCTACCTGGACTCGGAGCAGCGCATCATGGCGTCCAAGGTGAGGGCTTGGGGCTAGGGTTGTGGACAGCCGGCCCTTCGTGGGCGGCCTGCCACGCGCTGCGCCGGCGGCGACGCTCGCGTGCTGCCCCGCCCGGCAGGCGCTCAACTCAGGGATGCCAGGAGTGGAATCGCCGCGCCCGCGGCCTCACCTTTGCGCGCGCATACGTCCATACGCAAGCACACGGACCCACACCCGGCCCGGAACGCAGGTCATCAAGCGCTTCATCATGCACAGCAAGAAGACGGCCTTCATTGTGGAGCACGACTTCATCATGGCCACCTACCTGGCCGACCGGGTCATTGTCTACGAGGGCGAGGCCTCCAAGCGCGCCACGGCCAAGACGCCCACCTCGCTGCAGCTAGGTGAGGTTCACTTGTGGTGCTTGGGGGGGGGGGCGCGTGAGGGCGGGGGGGAGGCCAAGACGCCCACCTCGCTGCAGCTAGGTGAGCGCGCCATTTGCTGCGCGGTGCTTGGGGGGAGGTGGGGGCGGGGGGTTGGAGGGGGCCAAGACGCCCACCTCGCTAGGTGAGCTAGGTGAGGGAGGAGGGGAGGGTGGAACGTGCTGCTGAGACGCGGCAAGCGCACACGCATCATATCGCCCGCTCGCCAGAAATGGCGCCCTGAGTCTGTCGAGCGCGCACGTCCCGCTGGGCCCGGTGGCCATCTGCCCGTGTCGCGTCGTTGGGCTCCCGCCCTCTGAGGCAGAGTCCCCAGTACACGCACCGCTTCGCATCATCTGCTTGCCAGAGATGGCACCAGATGTGAAGCTCAACGCACCGCCTCGCCCGCGCCCGCACGCCGCCGTGCAGGCATGAACGCCTTCCTGACCAACCTGGACATCACGTTCCGGCGTGACCCGACTAACTACCGGCCGCGCATCAACAAGCTCAACTCGACCAAGGACCGCGAGCAGAAGGAGGCGGGCACGGTGAGCCCACCCGCCCGCCGCGTGTCTTTTTACCCTCGGTCGGGCCGCACGACGGCAGCATGCCCGCCTGCTCTCGTCTGCTTGGCGCCTGGCCGGTGACGTGGGGGCAGCGCCGCAAAGCTTTTTTCTCCCGGCGTGCTGCGCGCAGTACTACTACCTGGGCGACGACTGAGCGGGCGGCGGTTGGGCCGGCGGCGGGCCTACGACGGGCGCGTGGCGCCTCGTCGGCTGGGGGCGTGGAGGGGCGGATGGACTGCAGTTTGCCGAGAGTGCGCTGAGAGAGACAGAGAGAGAGAGGGAGAGAGAGAGAGAGAGGTGTGAGCTGACGTGAGAGATATGCGTGTGTGCGTGTGTTTCGTGGTGGCTGGGACAGCATTGCTGGGCGCGGGGTTTCGATAGAGTCAGCAGTGACGGGGCGGGGTGGTTGGGCTGCAGGAGGTGCTCGTGGCGGCTCTTGCGGTCGCCGCGTCTGGGCGCCGGAGCAACTTGTGTGGTGCATTGAGCGACTTTGGCCTTGACCTGAGCAAGCCGCCCGATGCAAGCCATATGCAAGCGCACGACAGCGCCGAGTCCGAAACTCCTTTGCATCAACAGCCACGAAGCAGAGAGGGCCTCAGAGCGTGGCCTTGAGGGCTTCAGGCGGCGGCAGTGCAATGCTGGGTTCGAGGTGCGCGGCAAAGGCGGGCGCGAGGTGCGGCACGATGTCCCCGGCGCCCATGGCGCGGCCGTGCTGTGAGAAGGCGGCGTGGGCGGCGGCGCGCACCAGCCAGCACGCCGCGTAGCTCGCCACCTGCAGCGCAAGGTTGAGCAGCCCTTGTTGGGTCAATGCTCAGGTTAAACATCCCTTAGGGCCAGTGCGCACATCCCATCTTCCCGCTGTCAGGCCGCAGACAAGCTCCCTCCACGGCCAGACTGCTCAAGACTGCTCACCATGGCGGCGTCCGTGGTGCTGCGGGCGGCGCCTGCTGTTGAGCTGCTGTCCTCGCCTTGTGCTGCAGGAGAGCCGTGCCGGCTGTTGAGCTGCCACGACAGGAACGTGCCCAACGTGCCTGCGGACGGCCACCACACAACGCCTCCGGCAGCGCAGTCAACTCGAGCCGCGCATGCGCCCCAAACTCCCGCAGTCGCCACGTGCGAGCCTCGTCCCTGCCGGGGGCTGCTAGCGGGGGCAGCCAGCACAGCACAGCGCTGCAAGGGGCGGGGCGGCCGTGCCCGCGCATCCCGCGCACCCGCCAGCACGTCGCCGATGCCGCCGCAGCGCTTGCGCGAGCCGGGGCGTGTGCACTCGACCACGGTGCGCCCGTCAGAGATGCGGTCGACGGGGCCCTTGGACACCTGCAGGCGGGTCGGGCGGCGTGTGAGTCTGGGCGCATGAGTTGGCGATAGGCGGCATAGCCCACGAGCCATCCAGGCCCTTGGACACCTGCGGGCAAGTGGGCTGCGGCGGCGCGTGAGGCAGGCGCATGGTTGGTGGTGGGCAGCACGACCCGAGACCCGTCCACGCCCTGGCAGCCCTGGCAACGGTTGCCTTGGGTTGCCTGTGGGCGGGGCGGCGCCGGCACGTGAGGCAGGCATGCGCCTTGCTGTCTGCCACGCGCTTTGCGGCCAGGCGCCACTGACGAGCGGACCCACCCCAAGCTCAGCGGGACAAGAGGAGAGGGTCGGCCACGCGCGCGGCGCCTGCGCGTTGCTCTGCCGCTCCTTCTGCTGCTCAAGAAGCACAGGAGCTTCACGGCGGGCTGGGCCGCAACGTGCGCGTGTGCGTGGTGTCGCTCACCAGCAGGGGCCCTTGCCACGCCTTGGCCACATCCAGCACGTGCTCCTGCACGCGAAAAACGCGCGCAAAACAGACCGTGTAAGGTCGCCGCACCGGACGCACCAGAGTCCCCGGTGGTGCCGTTCGACCGGTGGCCTGCGCAGACGCTGAGAGCAAAACCGCGGTCAGATGAAGCTCCCGCTTTCCCGCGCGCGCGTCCCGCTGTCTGGCCCCCCGCGCGCGCACCTGCCAGTGCGAGCCGATGCGCCCAGGCAGCTGCACGCCCACGGCGCTGGCCAGCCTGCCCAGCTCCGCCATGTTGGGCGTCAGCACGCACTTGTCGTACCCCTGCACGCGCATCGAATCGCCGCGCCACGTGGGAATCCTTGGGCGCGCCCCTGCCTGCAACAGGGATGGCTTGCCCCGCGCGGGGCGTGCTGGCGTCCCTGCCCTTTGCACATGCAGGGACCCGCTCAGGCAACGCCAGGTGGCAGACACTGAATAAGAGATGGCAGGAAGGCATGGCCGGCCTAAGGAGCGAGGAGGGCGCGCACACTTGCCTGGACGAGCGACGGGTCCCGCGCCACAGTGGTGACGGCGCTGCCGTCCACCACGATGGGCAGCCCCGCCTGCCGCGCCTGCCTGCGTCCCAATCAGGCATGCAGGGCGCTGCGGCAGCACGGTGACCACCCGCGCCTTGGTTCTGCGCGGCGCGTGCTGGTGCCTGCCCTTCCTCGCTCAACGCCTGACCCCTGGGCGTCCTGCCAGAGCAGCCCTGCCATGCAAGCACCACAGGCGCGCACGGCGCGGAGCACATGGGCGTCCTCACCTGATGAGGAAGCTGGCCGACTGCTGGGGGCCGGGCTCCTCCCCCAGGCCCGGCCCCACCACCACCACTGTCATGCGCGGCAGCCACGTCCGCGCCGCCTCCCTCAGCCTCTGCTCCGCCTCGGAAACCTGCTGTGCTTGCCCCGTCGCCGCCAGCCCCTCGTCCTGCGGCTGCTGCCCGGACGGCCCCGCATCCCCTGCCCCCTGCGCTGGCGTGAGGGACGGCCGAGGGCGGCGAACAAAGCAGCCTCGGCGGTAGGGTGTTGACTGGCAGTCAGGGTCGGGTGTGCAGCCGCCATCTCTGGCGAGCAGATCTCATGACGCCGCAAAGCGCGGAAACGCGCAGGGTGCGGCGGCCTCGCACATCAGATGCGTCCGGTGGGCGCGCCGCGGCCCCCCGCCGGGGCGGCCAGCGAAGCCGCAATCGCAAAGCACCCACAGAGACGCGCACCTGGGCGCTCTCAGCCTCGGGCCCCTCGAGAAGCACGGGCAGCACGATCATGTCGGGGCTGTAGCCCTTGATGACGGGCGCGGCGTAGGGCGTGCACAGCACGTACGTCATGTCCACGCCCACCTTCGGAGGTGGGCAGGGCGGGGGGCGGGCGGGGGCGTGCGTTCTGTCATGTGCGGACGCCGGCGTCAGGTCACGTGCGGACGCCGGCGTAGGGTTGCGTGCAGACGCCGGCAGGCTCCTCGTCCGCGACTGCTCTGGGGCTCTGCTGAACCTGCTCGGCCACTGCCGCTCGGGCCTGCCCTCGACGCGTCACACGTCCTGCGCGCCCCGCCCCGCCGCTTGCCGTGCCACGGCCTTGGCGCTGCACTGGCCCCCTCATCCCCTCTGTGTCGGCGATGGCCAGCCCCGCGTCGCGGTGCGCTGCGGACCTTGTGGGCAGACTGCGCGGCGAAGAAGGGCGCGCCCGTGTAGGCCGTGCAGCCGCCCACCACGCCCAGCTTGCCGTGCTGTCCCTTGTAGTTGCGCCCTGCGCTGGCGCACGGGGGGGCGGGGGGCTGACCTGCGTCCTGAGCGGTGGGCGGCGTGCGCGCTGCGATTAAAGCTGCACCGCACCGTCCAGGACGGGCACACAGGCCCGGAACTGCGAGAGCAGCTGGTCCTCGTGGGCTGCAGCTGGCGCCTGCGCTTCGCCTTGATGAGGAGCGCTCGCCATCACGGTGATCGAGCTCCTGCAGAAGGTCTGAAGCAGCCGGGACCTGGCAGCGCTGCAGCAGTGCGGCGCCACCACCACGTGCTGCGCGCCGAGCATCGAGGAGTGGCCGCGATCGACGGCATGCCGGTGCAACACCCGCAAGCCCCATTGCAACGACGCAAGTTCGTGCGTCATTTCCGCTGGTGATGGAGGACCGCGTGCGGCAGCTGGAGCAGGAGAACCAGCGTCTGCGCGCCCTGCTGCAGCAGCATGGCATCGCGGCGCCCCCGGCGCAGCCCGCCGGCGGCGTCGCGCCCCCGCCTGCCCCCAAGACCTGGCTGAGCAGCAGCCACGGCCTCAGCAAGGCTCAGGTGGAGCGCTACAGCCGCCACCTGCTGCTCCCGTCCTTTGGCCTGGCGGCGCAGGAGCGCCTCTGCCGCGGCTCGGTGCTCATTGTGGGCTGCGGCGGGCTGGGCTCGCCCGCAGCGCTCTACCTCGCGGCTGCCGGCGTCGGTGCGTGCCGCAGATGACGAGCGTGCAGCGATGAGCCGCTCTTCTCACAGCCCAGGGGGCCGCGCGGTGTGCCAACCACCGTGGTGGTGCGCCTCCCTCGTCGGCCTGCTGCCGCCGCAGGGCGCATAGGCCTGGTGGACCACGACAGGGTGGAGCTCAGCAACCTCCACCGGCAGGTGCGGCGTGGTTGATGGTCGGGGCGCTGTGCGCGCAGGGCAGCGAGGCGGTGGAGCCGGTGACAGTGTCGCGTCGTCGGTCAGGAGGTTACCGGGTGGCTTCGTGGGGCACGCGAAGCCGTACGCAGCAGCCGGCCGCAGGGCAGCAGCGCTGGGTGTGGCGCTGGGTGCGGCGTATGGCAAGGGGTTGCAGGGTGACGCGGCGACGGGGGCACGCTTGTGCGACACCGCAGGTGATCCACACCGAGGGTCGCGTGGGGCAGCACAAGGCGGAGTCGGCGGCTGAGGCGTGCCGCGCGCTCAACGGCTTGGTGCAGGTGCACACACACCTCGAGGTGAGCAGGCGCCTCGCCATCGCGCTTCTCTGGCCTGCTGCGGGGGGGCACGCACGCCTCGCCATGGGGCCCGGCCTCGGGCCTCCGCCCTCGGGTTCTCTAGCCTGCTGTGTGACTGTGTGTGGCCGTGCGTGCTGAGTGGGCCGCAGGGCATCCACTCTGTGTGTGGCCTTGCGTGCTGGGTGGGCCTCGCTTGCTGACTGCCCTGCCGCAGGGCATCCACTCTGGCAACGCGCTGGAGCTGGTGTCGTTCTACGACGTGGTGCTGGACGCCACTGACAACCCGCCCACGCGCTACCTCATCAGGTGCACACATTAGCAAAGTTGCCTGCCCGGGCAGCCGCACCGGGCAGCCGCATCAGGCAGCCGCACAGCCACACCGGGCACCCGCATTGGCAGCACTCGGCGGCGCGCCAGCGCTGACGAGCGCCACCCAGCCAGCGCTGACAAGGAGCGCGTGCCCTCCCGCGCACAATGCTCTGAGCCCCGGCCGGCAGCGTGATGCGCGCCAGGCGGCGGCAGCACCAGCAGCGCTGCATCATGGCGCCTGCGCCCCGTCCCCCGTGCCTCAATCCGCGCGACTGCTGCGTCGCCGCCTGTGACCGCGGCAGCCTGTAGAGGCGTGGCGACAGTGGATTGCGTGGCCGGTTGCGGGCCGGATGAGCCTCACACTGTACTACTCGTGATGGAGCCCGTGATGCCTGCCTGTGCCTGCGCAGCGACGCGTGCGTGGTGGCGGGCAAGCCGCTGGTGTCAGCGGCGGCGGTGGGCACCGACGGACAGCTCACCGTGTACAACTACGGGTCCGACGGTGCGCTTGCGCGTGTGCATGCACCGTTTGCACGCGTGGGGTGGACAGAGGGAGGGTCTGCAGTGGTGCTGGGAGGCTTGCGTGTGTGCAGCCACGGGCCCGACGGCGCATGCATGCATGTGCGCGGTCGTTTGCACGCGTGGGGTGGCCACAGCGAGGGACCCCTGCGGTGCTTGCGTGCGTTGCGTGGCGTGCTGTGCGGCCATGGCTTCTGGCACGCGCTCTGCGGAGGCCCGGCGTTTGCAGCGCGGGCGCCATGGCACTGTCGCGCGTGGCACAGCGGCGGCGCGCTGCATGCTCAGCGCCAGGGCCCGCCAAGGCCTGCGCTCAGCGCCACGCCGCGCTGCCACTGCTGCTGGCTTTATGACACATGCGCGGGCAGGGCTGCGCTCAGCACCGCGATGCCCTGCTGCTGCTCCTGGGGGGCGCCGTGTGGACGAGCCAAGCAGCCACATGGCCCGACACGAACAGAGCTGCTGCTGGCTTCCCGCCACATGTGTGCGCAGGGCCGTGCTACCGCTGCCTGTTCCCCGAGGCGCCGGCGCCCGAGAACTGCAGCCGCTGCGCCGACGCCGGCGTGCTGGGGCCCGTGCCCGGCGTCATGGGCGTGCTGCAGGTGCGCTGCGCACGCTGCGCGTGCTGTGGTGGTGCCCCCGCGCCCTTGGCTTGCATGCGCGTGCTGTCTGCGCTGTGGGCTTCTGTGCCCACCGCGCACCGTGCCGCTCAATGCGCCTGCACGTGGACGGCTCGCCTGCCGCCAGATGTCCTGCCTCTGTCCTTCACCAGAGAAATGAGCCAGGCGCGTGCAGTCGGTGGAGGTGCTCCTCCCCACGCGCGCTCACGGCTTGGCACGGCGTGCCACAAACACACACGCGCACAAGCAGGCGGTGGAGGTGGTCAAGGTGATGAGCGGCGTGGGCGACGTGCTTGCGCGCAAGCTGCTCATCTACGACGCGCTCTCAGGTGCGTGCTGAGGTTTCCATTTGGTGGAGCAAGCAGAAGATAGGTGCGGGACAGCACTGCGGGTCAGCTGGGCAGGCGCAGGAGAGGAGGTGGAGCAAAGGGTGTGGAAAGGCGCGCGTGCCGTCCAGCAGCCGCCCAAGCCGCGCACGCAGGGGCGTGAGGACGCTGTCTTCACGAGGCAGGTCATGCGCTTGGGGGACGCGCAAAGCGAACGTGTGGGCGGCTGCGGTGCGGCAAGCGGTCCTGCCGCGCCTGCCCTGTCCTTGTCCACGCCACGCGCCGCCAGGGCGCTTCACCAGCATCAAGCTGCGGGGCAAGCAGCCCGGATGCGTGGCGTGCGGCGGCGGCGGCCTCACGGCCGACAACCTCGCGTTTTATGACTACGTCGCCTTCACAGGCAAGCGTGGCACGGTGGTCGTGCAAGGCCTGTCGGGATGTTGCCGACGGCGGCGGCGATGCCCATACGGGAGGCGGCCGGTTGCCGCTGCCCTGCGCGCTGCGCGCGCGCGTGTGCCACACAGCAGGGGGGGGGGGGGGTCTTGATAAAGCCAAAGCGGCGCAGGAGGGACGCTGCTTTTGAGAGCCGTGTTGTGCTGCCGTGTGGCTGAATTGCAGGCCAGCAGGCGTGCGACGGGCCGCCGCCGGCGCTGGCGCTCCTGCCGCGGGACCAGCGCATCACGGCGGCGCAGTTCAAGGCGCGTGCGACGGTCCCTGCCGCTCTCTTGCCACGCCGCCACGCGCCCTTCCTCCTCATCGTTTGCTCGCGCACGTTTTCCTGCGCCCCGTCGCCGCCGCCGCAGATGATGTTGGAGGGCGCCGCGCCGGCGGCAGAGTCCGAGGGCCCGGGCGAGAGCGGCGCCGAGGCGCGGCACAGGGGCGCCGTGTTCAAGGTCCTGGACGTGCGGCCCACCACGCAGGTGAGAGGCAGGAGCGGGACAAGGACCAGACGCCGGAACGGGCGTGGTTGGGCTGTGCGCGCGTCGCTCTCAGCGGACAACGCATGCGATGACGACGCAGGTGGAGCTGTTCAGCTTCCAGGGCGCCGTGCACGTGCCGTTCGAGCAGCTGGACGCTCGCATGGACGAGGTCAGGGCGTTGCTGCTGGCGGGCGCAGGGTCGGCGCAGGGCGGGAGCAGCAGCAACGGGCACGCCGGCGAGGGGGGCGAGCGGGGGCAGGAGGAGGACGAGGAGGGGGAGGGGCCGCGGTTGGTGGTGCTGTGCCGGCGCGGCAACAACTCGCAGCGCGCTGTGCTGCGGCTGCGGCAGGCGCTGGGCGCGGGGCTGGCGGGGCCGGGAAAGGTGGTGGACGTGGTCGGCGGCGTGGAGGAGTGGGTGAGGAAGGTGGACGTGGGCGCGCCCTGCCTTTGAACTTGTTGCGAACCGCTGCGCGCAAACCGCAACTGGGAAACCGCCGCACGTGCGCACCGCCGTGGCGAGCTCTGGCAGAAGCAAGCACAGCTGCGCCACCACACAGAGGCAGGCAGACACCGCCACACAAGAGGATTTCATAGGATGCTGTCCGCTCGCTTTGCTCCTGGCGTGTGCACCGCCCGCCCCAGCTGTCCGCGGGTGGCGCCACAGGTGCGCAGCAGTGCACTGGGAGCACTGCAGCCGCTCGGCCACGCCGCTGGTGCCGTGCGCTAGCTAGCACAAGTGGCTAGCGCGCTGGTGGATGCCTTTGCTCGCTTCCTGCGGGACAGGTGGCGCAGGGCCGCTGCTCGGTGCGAGCGGCGTTCAGCACCGGCGAGGAGGCTGTGCCGCAGAACGTGCTGGAGGCCCGTCGGTGGATCGCAGGTGCGGCGCGGCGCAGCGCTTGCCATTCTGTCGAGCGATCCGCGCACGACGATCTTCACTCCAGTGCTGCGCACATCCGAGGCCAGAGCAGCAGCGCAAGCAGCACATCAGGACGCTAGTCTGGCGGTGGCTGCGGACGACTTGTACCTTCCTGGCAGCGCCCCACACACTCTTGCGTGTGCGTTGCCACGTGCGCGCGCAGCGTGGCAAGCCAAGCAGCAGCAGCAGCAGCAGCAGGCGGCCGAGCGCAAACCCCTCCGCGCCGCTACCACCGCTGCCCAAGCCAGCCGCAGCGGCGCGGCTGCGCCTGCCCAGGGCGACGCTGGGTGGGGCAAGCTGCTGCCGGACGGCAGCGTGGTCTTCTCCTCGCAGCTGCTCAAGGACGCGACCCGCTCGCAGCAGGCCCTGCAGCGCGTCAGGCGCGGCTCTGCGCCTCCGCCGCCCCCAGCGCGCAAGTAGCGGGGTGGCTCTGGCGGAGCGGGAGCAGGCATTTCATCTCGTGCGCTGTTGACTGTTGATGACGGGTGGCGGTTGATGCATATTCACCAGCGCCACGGCTTTGCGGGCCTCACTGTGGTGGCTTTAGCCTGCTGGGCAACGGAGAGCTGGTGTGCTCAGTGGATGGCCGCACGCGCCGGAGTAGGACAGACGCCATCCCGCGCCTGTGCTCGCGCCCTGCTTTTCCTGTGGATCGTTTTGGGGATCCATGCATTCATTCTGTTGGGGGGTCGACCTGGCCACGCAGGCCCCACGGCCCTGTTTTGCTGGTGCTGAGGTCTGCGCGGCGCCTTGTGCAAGCGTGGCGGCGCGTGGGCACCTGGTGCGCAAGCCGCCCAGCCACGCGCCCTTCTGCACCTCGCCAGTGTTTCAGTGGCAGCACGCACCGCACCCTGTGCAACTCACAGCATGTCCAGCCCACACTGAGCACTCCTGGCGTACGACACCGTCAAGTGAGCGCAAGACGCCAGCTGCCACAGGTGGCGCATCGCTGGGGCCACCCCTCGCGATGGGGCGCAGTCGGAGAAGTGCTGTTTGCAGTGTCCTGAGGGAGCCTCGGTGTCCTGAGACCTGTGCCCTCATCATGCACCAGCACAAAACGGGACGCTCACCAGGTCGACCGCCAAAGTCTCTTCGACGAGCATCCGTCCCCGAGCACACAAACAGCATAGCCCAGCGCCCTCTCCCAGCGCCCTTCTCGCCCCCCAAAGCGAGGTGAGTGCTTCTCGAACGCCGTGGTGTGCGGAGCCCACCTTTTGCGCGCGCGACCCGCAGCGCCTGCAGCGCCAGCAGCAGAGCGGTCCTCTGCTGCTCGCAATTGGGCGTACGCAAGGAGGGCCGCGCCGCATCTGCAGCTGCGGCTCGCGCTCTGCGTTGATACGGGCCGGATTCACGTCCCTTCCCCTCTTGCCGGGCGCGCGCGCAATCGGCACCTGCCGCTAAGCAGCCGCAATTGCGCACAGCATCCGCAGCAGCTGAGAGCAGCGCGTCGTCGCTGCGCGGGTGCTTTTCGCGCGCGCTTGCTTTGACCGCACGATTCGAAGTGCCGGCATTGTGCGGCGCATCCGCCCGCCTTTCGTGCACCTCGCTCGCAGGCGCACCACCACCCCGCTCTTGCAGCTCGAGTCGAGATGGCCAAGGGCCCCATCACCATCGCGGTGTCTGTGCTCATGTTCTGCGGTGAGTGTGCCTGCCAGAAGAAACAGAGCGCCTCGTGGTGCAACAGCCACCTGGCGCTCCGCGTGCTCACGAGCAACAACTTAGAGTTTCCCCCCCCTCTCCCCCAACACACGCGCGCAGGCTGGGTCGTCTACCTGGCCGGCGTTGCCAGCATGACCTCCCTGTGCAACAAGGTGCGCTGACCGCTTGCCGCCTTGACACCTCGTCGCCGCGCTGCGGTTGCATCCATGCGCGAGGTCCCCGCAGCATCCCCTCCCCACCCCCGTCCTACTCGCTTAACCACACTGCAGGTCGGCGACGGCGACAAGACCTCGGCTGACCTCATCAGCAGCGGCCCCGACTCGCCCGACAAGAACTTCCTGCCCCTGCTCAACCCGTGGGCTCTGCCCGTCAACCCCACGCCCACCACCGGCCGCAAGTGAGTGCTACTAGTAGCAGCAGTGGACCGCGCGCTGGACACCCTGTCTACAGGGACGTGCAATGCATGACGTGGGCGCCGCGCTGCCGTGGCACTGATCGGCCCACCCGCCCCGCTGCCCGTGCACCTCCTCACGCGCAGGATGCTCAGCGTCAACGACATGCTCTTCCCCACCCACGCCCGCGGCCTTCGTTCAGTCACCAGCGACCGCTGCGGCTGGTCGTGAGTGCTGCACGCGCGTGCGGGAGCACCTTGCGGTCGAGCCTGCGCACCGCCGCACCCACCGCACCCCACCCGCGCACCGCTGCCGCACCAAAACGCAGGTACTCGTTCGAGTGGTGGACCGTCGCGCTGGGCGGCCTGGGCACCATCCTGGCCATCCTCACCTCGCTGGGCATCCTGTCGCTGCTGGCGGGCGCCGTGGGCCCGCTGCTCATTGTCAACACTGCGCTGCTGTGCGTCATCGCCAGCGACCTCATGCCCGTCGCGTCCAACCTGACCGTGACTGAGACCAAGGGAGACTAGTGAGTCGTCGTGGCTAAGCGTGTGTGTTGTGCTGCTGCGGGGCACACTTGGCCTGCACGTGAATGCGGAGGCTGGGCTGTCACGCTGCGCGTGCTGTGCTGCTCGGGCCCCGAACGACGCGCTGCACGCAGCCCCAACGCCATCTTCGCCACCGCCGCCGGCATCATCATCAACCTGATCGGAAACTTCTTCTGGTTCCTGGTGGCCAACATCGAGGTGGGTGGCGCCGCAAGCGTGCCAAGGATCGTGCTGTGCTCCCCTCCGCCTCCGTCACGACCCGCCCACTTGACCACACGCGTGCGCGCAGGAGCCGGCCTCCCACTCGCCCGAGATCAAGTGAAGCGTGCGCGCGTGACGAGTGTGCGTGTGCGCAATTCGGCGGCCTGACGGACCATCCCCACCACCTCTGTACACGCCCCAAAGATCCATCCACCCACCCCGCTCGCGTGCGGCAGCATTCATCCCGAGAAATCATTTGGCACTGAAATGACAACAACGCTCTAAAGGACGACGGCGCTGCCTGCTGTGTACATGCACCACACGGCGACGACAACTCTGCTTGCCTCTCTGCAGTCTCCGCGTTTGGACCTCGCGCACCTTCGAGAAGCGCGTCTCTGTCGTCTTCTTTTCTTCTTCTTCCACCACTGCTCTTGCTCTGCGTGACTTCTTCCGGGGGTGCCTGCTTTGCCGCCTCGTGACGGCCGCCTCACTGGCTCGTCTCGTCGTGTGCCGTGCAAAACGCGTGACGTGTGCCCGAGGCGCGTCTCCACGCCAGACCTCCTCTGCAGCTTGAGCTGCATGCCGCAGCTCCACTCACAGCTCGCCAGCAAGGAATGGCATGGCACAGGACACATGGTGAGGGTGGACTGTCTTGTGGTGTGGGTGGGGGGCAACCTCCGCCCCCTGGGGTGCTGGACACGCCCCCGGCGGCGCGCGCGTCGTTCGGACCTGCACCCCTACGATCCCCGGCACGCAAGCCTGCAGATTTGACACTCACGTCCAGCCACACGAGTCTTCAATGACGCCGGCAAGGCTGCGCTGGTGCGAGGGGAAGAGCATGTCGGACGCGTCGGCCGACGAGAGGCGGCGGCCCAGGCTGGCGGCGATGGCGGCGGCCTGCGCCTGCGCGGCGGCCAGGGCGGCCTGCTGGGCGGCAGTGAGGCCGGACAGGGACGTGGAGGAGGAGGAAGAGGAAGAAGAGGACGACGACGAGGAGGACGAGGAGGCGGCCCAGGCTCGTAGCAGGGCGGCCTGCTGCCTGCCTGGGCGGCAGTAAGGCTGGACAGGAGCCTTTTCCTGTCCTTGCCCACCGCTCCTCCCTCGCTCTACCGGGCCACAAGGGAGCGTCTGCATCACGCGTGCTGGGGACCGTCGCCGAGGAGTCTGATGGCGGGCTCTCGCGAGATCGGCGCTTGTGCTCTGGCCTGCCTGAGGCTGGGGCCACCGGGCTTTCAGCTAGCCAGCGGCCGCGTGAGTCGTGAGAGACGGTGGCGCCTGGCAGCTGCCTTTCTGGGAGCGCCTTCCCTCGAGCTCTGCCTTCCCTCTGCTCTTGCGATTCGGCACTTCGCTACGTGTGCTGTTTGCCATTCACCGCCGGCATGGTGTGCCCATCATCCGCTTTACATGGAGAGTGCCGGTGATATCGCAACCAGCGCTGTGTGTGGGAGAAAGGTGTGTGTACCCGCCCGAACCGGAAACCGCACAGAGTGCTGCCAAGCACCACGCGGTTCCTCCCTTTTCCCCCGTTGAACATGACCACGTAGTAGAAACCTTTACGCCAAGAGCCTGTGCCGGCGGGTGGGTGGGTGTGCTCCTCCAGCACACACAAGAGGCAAGACGGGCGCGCCAAGGCACATGCCCAGCGCGCCGCCGCTGCGCACAGAGGAGAGCAGGGCTTTTTGTGTGTGCTTGCCTCGTCCGCCCCAGCCCCACAGCCACGCACACGTCGCACAAACAGTTCTGCTTCTTCTGGACTCCTCACGCGCGTCACATCGCCGGGCTGTGCAAATGGTGTGGTCAAGGCCGCAAAAAGGTGTGGAGGAGATGCACGAGAGGTGAGATGTGCACAGCACAGGTGATGGACTGGGTATGGGAAGCGCACCGGTGCCTCGACGACCACGGGCCAAAGCGTCAGGCGGGGAAGACAGAAAGAGCGCGAGGGAGGACGCCGAAGCAGAGGAAAGAGTGGTGCCTGTGCGCTCCCTGCTGCTGCTGCAAAGCAAAACGGTGTCCACGTGGCCCTGTCGTTGTGCACAGGCCTGGACCGTTCCTGGAATTGTGGCTGCCACAGCGCAAGTGCTCGCCCTCCTGCCGCAACATCACCAGCGAAGCGCCACAGAGGCCAGAGCGCACCGGCCACTATCCTTCTCCCGTTGGCGTCTCCCTCGCCTCCCCTATAGCTGGTATTCCCTCTGCGTCCGTTGCGTCCGCAGTGCCGAGCCATGTACGCGCGCCTACGCCATCCAAACCCTCACCCCCGGCCAAAACGCACACACGCCGCTCACGCAGCAGCAGCCCACTTGCTCCTCCTCACACCGAGGCAGGCATTATCATCAAGCCCGCCACCAAGACGCGCGGGCGTCCACCCGCGTTCCCGCGCCCACCGCGCCCGCCGGGCGAGAGACAGAGCCGTTTACTTGCTCTCGGGCGCCACGCCGTTGCTCTCGTCGAGCGAGGACGTGATGAAGTAGACGAAGTTGAAGATGAGCGTGATGATGAGGCCGGCCGCCGTGGCCGCCACGGCGTCGGGGTACTTGCCCTTGACCTTGATGGCATTGAGGTTGGCGGCCAGCGGCACCACGGTGTAGGCGACGTTGATGAGCACGGCCGTGTTGATGGCCAGGAAGGCGGCAAAGGTGGGCTTGAAGGCGGGGATGGCGCCGAACGCCAGCGCGATGATGCCGAAGACGGCCAGGCCCTCGAGCGCCACGGTCCACCAGGCCAGCGAGTAGCTGCGCGAAGGAAAGGCATGGCACAGGACACATGGTGAGGGTGGACTGTCTTGTGGTGTGGGTGGGGGG
>VFQP010002319.1_pt1 | contig 21634 bp, 22 predicted proteins | sample 3512351 | NCBI WGS metagenome assembly VFQP01 (sample SAMN10412372, study PRJNA504923) | tailings metagenome | isolation source: Relicate 1 Philex TSF1 revegetated site | place: Philippines: Tuba, Benguet | collected 2017-08-29
AGCCGGTAAGGATGCAGACGCGCTGCGCGGACGCATCAAAGACGTCGCCGGGCGGTGAGCAGACGGAGGACCGGACGTGACGCAGCTGCACGCTCGCCTGAGGCTCTGCGCGCAGCGCTTGGCCTCACCGATCGCTTTGGCGGCGGCCGCTGGCAGGTGGGACGTGCGCGCGGTGGGCTCGGGTGCCTCCAGCACGCCAGAGGCGCGTGCGGCAGCAGCCAGGGCGCTGCATGGACTGGCAGGCCACGTGGCGTCCAACCGCAGCGTCCCGCGCTCCGAGCTCAGGTGGGCAGAGCTCCCTGGAGTGGGCACGTGCGGCTGCAGATCGCTCCTGGGCAGCACCTGGGCAGCAAGCGGCCCCCTCCCTTGGCGTCCCCGCAGGCACCTGCTGGCGCACATGCTGCTGCCGTCGGGCTGGCCCAGCGTGCTCGCCGCGCTGCTGGCCTGCGACGCGTCGCGCGGCGCCGCGCTGGCCACGCTGAGCACGCTGGCGCGCGCCGTGCCGGGCTTGGTTCAGCAGGACGACGGCCTCACAGGCGCGCTGTGTGCCTGCGTGGACGTGGGCAACCACGCCCAGGGTGAGCATGGCGCGCAGTACGTGTTGGCGCACGTTGCCTGATGTTTAGCTGAGAACGCTGCCGAATGAACCGTCGGCCGCTCGCAGCGGGCGCGGCGTGCGAGGTGCTGCTCCAGCTGCTCCCGCAGTGGCGCTTCTCGGCGCTGTGGGCCGCGTGGGCGGCGGCGGGCGGCCCCGGGCGCGTGCTGACCGCGCTGGAGCAGTGGATGAAGCCGGCGGCGGCGGGCCTGACGGGGCGCTCGTCGGCGGGCGCAAGGTCCGAGGGTGTGGCGCGCTCGGCGCTGGTGCTGGTGCAGCTGCAGGTGCGTCACGGCCCCCCCTCGCCGCTGCTCCCGGCACGTCCGTGCAGTGCAGCAACGGCACGCGCGCACCTTGTTTGAGTGGGCATGTGGGGGTGGGGTGGGGGGGGCAGAGCTCAGTGCTCACTTGCGGTTGTGCTCATGCGAGCGAGTGTGCGTGTGCAGGTGCGCATGTGCAGCGTGTCGCCATCCGAGGTGGCGGGCGCGATGCAGGCGGACGCTGTCCACGTCACCCGGTGCGCCCCGCCGCCCTCGCTCCTCCGTCAGACACGCTCGAACACCACGGCTGTCGAACGGCATCGATTGCAGGCGTCGGTGCACGGGGGCGCGTGTGCGCAGGTGGTTCGAGGTGCTGACGCACTGGCTGGCCTTCGCCACGCGCGCCGAGGCCGACGGCGCCGCCCCGCACGCCGCCGCGCTGGCCGAAGCCGTCACGTGCCTGCTCAACCACCAGGGCGCCGCGCTGTGGCGCCAGCTGGCGCGGCACGCGCGGCCCGTCGCAGTCATGCTGCTGCAGGCGCTCGCGCAGCTGCTGACGCTGGCGAAAACCGCCTCCGCCGCCTCCGTTGACACCACAGACGGGTGCGCCGCCGCTGCAGAAAACCTCGCACGGTTGTTGCTGCAGCGGTGGACGCGCACGCTCCTCCTTTCCCATGCGTGCGCGTGCGCAGGGGCGCGCCTGGGCAGCCCGCAGCTCCCACCGCAGTCCCCTCCTCGCCGACCACGCCACCGGCCCTCAGCGCGGAGGGCCTGGCGCGCCTGCGGGCGGCGGCAACGCACGCCGCATGCATGCTCTCCCACCCCTGCCTCTGGAGCGTTTCCTCCTGCCCCGCCTGCCGCACCGCCTCCCCGCCGCCCCAGCTTCCACCACCGCAGCCACCCGCCACCGCCACAAGCAGCGCCGGCGCCGCACAGGACGCCGCCCAGGGCAGGAGCTGGAGCGACCCGTACCACAGCGCCCTCAGCGCGGCCTTCCAAGCCGCCCTCCCGCACCTCCCGCCGCAGCCGCAACCGCACCCGCAGCCCGAGGCGCAGCCCCACAGGCCGCGCCCGCAGCACCCATCAGCCACCGCAGGCGGCTCCAGCGCAGCTGCCGCCGGGCGCAGCGGCACGGCCGCCGCGGGCGGCGCTGCGCCGACTGAAACGGAGCCCGCGCCCGCCTGGTGGTCACCTTGCGCACCATTGCACCTGGTGGCGGTGGTGCTGGCGTCGCACGAGCGCACCTGGGGCGGCCTCGGCGCGGCAACCACGCCCTCCCTCTCACAACCTCTGCACGCCCCGCCTACCGTAGCTACGCAAGCCGGCGCGGCCCCGCCACTGGCAGGAGGGCCCACATCACGGAGCCAGCTGGCCGGTAGCAGCACGCCGCCCTTCCAGCCCCGGACGCTCCACACCTGCCCCGCCGCCGCCGCCGCAGCGACGGCGCTCCTGTCCGCGGCGCACCGCTGCGACGCCGTGGCCTTCTTCGCGGCCCAGGTCCTCGCCCCTGTCAGCAGCAGCGCCACGCCGACCACCAGACCCCACGTGGTGGCCGCTGCCTTCCCAGCCGCAGAGCAGGCGCTGGCCCAGTGGGTGCTGCGCCGCGTGAGCGTCGTTCACCCGTCCACGCGGCACCTGGCGCGGCGGCTGCTGGGCCGCGCCGCTGCCTGGTGGTGCCACGACGCTCCCGACCTCCCGCCTCCCGCCGCGCCGCCCACCGCAGCCACGCTCCTCCCTCGCTCTAGCCACGGAGGCGCACCGGGGCCCGCCACACCCACCGTCCCGGGCGGCGCGGACGCGACTCCTGCGCGGCTGCCTTCCCCGCTCTCCCCTGGCCTGCCCTCCGGCGACCGGGCCAACCAGCCGGCACAGCGGCACTCGGCAGTTGGTGCGGAGGGCGGCGGCGACGCGCCGTCGTCGCCGGAGGCCCTGGAGGAGCGGCTGCTTTCCTTCCGGCGCATGCTGTCCTCGCACCTGTCGGCCGCCGCGCACGACCCGCATGCCTCTGGGCCCTCGCTGGGGCTTGCGCGGGAGCTGGCGGCGCTGGAGGGCGCGCTGGGGGCGGGCGGCGCGCCCGCGCCCGCGGCCTCCGCGGCCTCCCTCGCGTCAATGGTGGGCTTTGCGGCGGAGCTGGCGGTGCACCTTGTTCCGCCCCCTCCACTCCTTGACGATGATGACGTGCCGCCGGGCATCCAGGCGCCGCCAGCAGCACTCCTTCCAGCCGCTCACCTGTTGGGCTCTGGGCCGCAAGGTGCTGAGCACGGCGGCGCGGCGCAGGGCGCTCCCCGCAGCGCGCAGCACGCCTGGTCGGCGGGCGTGGCCGCCTGCCACGTCGCCGCGCAGCTGTGCCTCTCGACCTCGCTGGCCCGCTTCGTGGACGCCGCCGCGGCGGCGGCGGCGGCGGCGGCACCCGAGCTGGCCCCGCCCGCCGGCGGCGCTGGCCCGGCTTCCTCCGCCCAGCTGCTCGGCAGCTTCCCAGACCTGCTGCGGCGGCTGGCCCGCAGCGGGGCGTGCAGCTGCGTCGCGGTGGCCGGCGGCGGCGGGCGGGGGGTCCTGCGGCAGCGCCCGCCGTGCCCCGTGCACCACGCCGGCGGCCCCTGCTTTGTGCTGTCTGTGGGCCACCCTCACCAGCAGCAGCAGCAGCAGCAACAGCAACAGCCCACGTCGCCACAGCAGCCGCAGCGGCCCGAGGGCAAGGCGCCGCCGCCCTGGCGCCATGCGCGCCCGGGGCGGCCGCCCGCTGGCGTGCTGTGCGCGCTGGGCTGCGTGGCAGGGCTGCTGCAGCGGCAGCTGGCCTGCCAGGCAGCGCGCGCGCTCAGCCGGGTGTACGGGCGGGTGGGGGTCGGCAGGGGGCTGCTGACGGCCCCTTCGGACGACTCCGTTGGCGACGGCGGCGGCGGCGTGGCGGGTGGGGCGGCTCCACGGGGCGCCTTGCCTCACCTCCACCTCGATGGTGATGGCGTGGACGCGGCGGGTGGGTGGGTGGTGTGCCTTGAAGTGCCGGGGGGCGCTGACGGTGGTGGCGGCGGGGACGCGCCGGCCGGGGGCGAGGAGGCGGGGCGACAGCGGCGGCAAGGGGCGCAGCACATGTGGGCGCGCGCGTGCGTGCTGGCGGGGACGGCGCTGGGCGCTCGCGCCGCCGCCGCTGCCGCCGCGACACAAGCGAGAGAGGGCAGTGCCTCGCCAGGCCGGGGCGTCCGCCCCGACGCCCCCTCCGTGGGCGATGTGCCGGCGGCGAGCGGGGCACGGGGCGAGCGGCCAGCGGGGCTGGAGGGAAGCTGCGCTCGCCAGCGCTGCTTGCACGTGCGGCTCAAGGCGGGCGTGCCCGTGCCCGAGCTGCGCGCCGCGCTGCGCTTTCTCCACGCCGGCGCCGCGCGCGTCGGCGCGCCCGCCGCCGCCCCGCTCGCCCCGCCGCCCGCCGCGCCGTCACAAGCAGCTGCCGGGGAGGGCGAGGAGGCTGCGGCGGAGCGCTCGGCGCTGGCACGCCTGGCCCGGGCGCTCGACATGCCCCACCTGGCGCTGCTGGCCAAGGCGCCCGCGCCGCAGCCCGGCGACACGCTGACGCTGGCGCACGGCGGCCCGCCTGTCTGCGCGCTGCTCCCCCCCTCGCCGCTGCTCCTCCTCCCCGCTGCCCCTGCCTCAGGAGCCGGGGGCGCTGCGCCGCTCGCGGCGGTCCGCGGCGGGGCCGGGGGAGCGGAGCGGGAGGGCGGGTCGGGGGGCGCTGGCGGTGGGGACGGGGCGCACTGGCCGCTGGAGCGGCTGCTTCTGAGGGCGGCGGAGTGGAGCGACGAGTGGGCGCGGCGGGGCCGGCGTGTCGTGACACTGGCGAGCGGGGCGGAGGAGGCGTCGGAGGCAGCATCGACGTTCGCCGATGTGTTGGTGGCGCTGCCGCCGCCGCCGCCACCACCACGGGGCCATGCGCCGCCGTTGGGTTCGACTGGGGCAGGGGATGAGAGCGCTGGGGGAAGGCTCGGAGGAGAGCGGTGTGGGCCGTTGGCGTGGGCGCTTCCTGCGCACCAGGCGGTGCTGGAGCGGCACGGCGGGCCGGTGGTGGCGGCGGCGTGCTCCGCTGCGTGGTTGGGCGGAGCGGGCGCCGGCAGCGGCGATGCCGCCGCCGCCACCGCCGTGGATCTGCTAGAGGGCAATGATATCGGGGGCGGTTCGGGAGGCGGCAGGCGGTTGCCCGTGGTGGTGCTGCCAGAGGTGACGGACGTGGAGGTGGCGTGGGCGGTGGTGGCGTTCGCGTGCACGGGGCGGCTGCTGCTGCGGCCGGGCTGGGGCGGCGAGGCGTGCGGCGCGTGCGCAGCGGCGCGTACGTGCTTGAGGGTGGCGCGGTGCGCCGAGGCACTGCTGCTGGACGGGCTGCTGGCGCTCTGCAGGTGCGGCTCTTCACGCTGCCATGACCAACAGCTTGGTGATCTGCAAGGCTGCATCGATGGCCACGTCTCGCCTGGCTCTCAATACTCATTCATGCACCGAGGTGGTGTGTGGCTTCTCGCAGGGGTGCCTTTGAGCTGTGGGTGGCTGGAGGCGGCCCGGTTCCTACGAGCCCGCTGCGGTCCGAGCCTCGCGCGGTGGCAGGGGCGGCCACGGCGGCGGGTGGCAAAGAGGCCGAGGGGGGGGAGTGGCTGCCAGAGACGTGCCTGTCGGCGCTGCTGGTGGACGCGCAGCTGCTGGACCAGCGGTGGGCCGTGGAGCTGCTGGTGCGCGTGCACCCCGCCACCGCCGAGCCACGCGCATGAGCCTGCCTGCGCCCTTCTTTTCTACTGCTTTTGTTCCCATTTGTCTCTTGAGTGCGAGCGAGGACGCAGAGAGAGAAACAGCGCGCTGCTTCATCCTTTCATCCTGCTACGCGGAGAAGAGCAACGGTTGCAGCGCTGCACGCGCTAGCGCTCCTCCTCCTCATCGCTGTCGTCGTCGTCGTCGTCGCTCCCGTCCTCCCGCTGCGAGGCCAGCTGTACGCCCCAGCGCCCCAGCAGCGCGCGCACGAACTGCTGCTTCTCCTCACGGCCCCGCAGCCCCGCCCACACGCGCGCGTCCAGCAGCGCCGCCCGCCACCCGGCATCCCCCAGCAGCGTCAGGCACGTGAAGAGCGCGCCCAGCGGCTCGCCGCCGCCCGCGCCCGCCGCCCGCCGCGGCCCGCCGCGCGCAAACGTCGCCGGCGGCGCCACCACCACCGCCAGCGGCCGCGGCCCCGCCTTCGGCAGCGCCACCACCGGCCCGACGCAGAACGCCGGCAGCAGCGCCCTCGCCCTCCGGACCACCTCGGCCTCCTCCTCCGCCCGCACAGCATGACGCAAGCCCTCGATCGGGGCCTCCTGCAGCCGGTCCGACAGCCTCGCGTCCATCCCCAGCCCCTGCGACGCCTGCGCCAGCTGCCGGCGCGCCTGCCACGTCGCCGCCGCCGCCGCCGCCTCCGCCTCGCCCGCGCCGCCCGGGGCGGCCAACCCTAGGTACCAGCTCGCGGCGTGCCACGCGCACCACGCCGCGCGGCCGGCGCCGTCGGCGCCCACGGCCGGCCTGGGCGGCAGCGCGGCGGAGGAGGCCGCTGGAGGCGCTGCCGCCGTCGTGGTCGGGCCGGGCGGCCCAGCGGCTGAGTGGGCGCTGAGCCAGGCGGCGCTGAGCCCCGAGCGGGTGCGGGCGGGCAGGCCCAGCACGCAGCCGGCGGCGGCGGCGCGCACGTCGGGCCTGGGGCTCCACAGCAGCCACGCCAGCGCCTGAGACAGCAGCAGCTGCAGCGCGGGGCCCAGCGCCGGCGGCAGGGGCTCGGAGGAAGCGGCCGTGAGGGCGGCCACGTGGCGGAGCAGCGCCGCCAGGAGCGCCATCTGCGGCTGCTCCTCGTCGTCGTCGTCCTCGTCCTCGTCGTCCTCGTCGTGCAACGCGTCCGCGTCGATTGCGTCGCCGTCGCCGTTGCGCTGCCCTCCTGCTGCTGGCGGCTGAGGGCGCTTGTGGGCGGGGCCAAAGAGCACGTGCTGCTGCACGGCGACCGACCACAGCGTGAGCACCAGCGCCTCGGCTGACGGCCCCGCGTGCTGCGCGTGCTGCGGCGCTGCTGGGGCGGCGGCGGCGTAGTGGCGGAGCAACAGCCGGAGCGGGGGCCGCCACTGCGTCCGAACGCGGCAGGCACGCGCAGGGCACACAACCTGACGGTGACGCGGGGCGCGTGACGGTACTCAGCCCTCACCACCATGCACCCCTCGCGCGTGCGCACACGCACCTGCAGCAGCACGCCCGCATTGAGGTGCGCCATGGCCCACATGACGCACGCCAGCTCCTCCGCACCCAACGCCTCGCCCCTCTGCACTCCGCCCGCCCTCCCGGCGCCCCACTCCGCCGCCGCCGCCGCCGCCGCCATCGCGCTGGACGGCGCGCGCATGCACGGCCGCAGCAGCACGCACGCCGCCCGCACCAGCCCCGCGTCCGCGTGCCGCGTCGCCACCATGCACACCAGCACGTCCACCAGCTTCGCCGCGCCCAGCCCACCCAGGTGCGCGCCCAGCCGCCCATACACCCGCTCCAGCAGCGCCCCACTGTAGGCGCCGCTCAGCGCAAGCGACCACAGCAGCCGGTGCAGCGCCGCCGCCGGCACCCGCGCGCCGACGCCCTCGCCGCCGCTGCCGCACATGGCCGCCACCAGCTGGAAGAGCCGCACGCTGCGCAGCCCCGACGCCGCCAGCACCCACATGACGGTGATGGCCGTGGCTGGCGTGGGCATGTGCCGCGTCTCCGACACGCGCGCGGCAAGAGACGCCGCGACGCCGCGCCGACGGGGGTCTGGCGAGGGCGGCGGCGGTGGTGGTGCGGGCGTGGCGGGGAGTTGCTGGAGGACGGCGGAGGGCTGGCCGAAGAGCGCCTGTCCGGCGGCGGCGAGCCGCTGCTGCGACAGCCGGCGCGCGCGCCATGCGACGGCGCCGAGCAGGAGCTGCAGCGCGGCGGCGAGCAGCGGCGGCGCGGCGCGGCCGGCGCGCACGGCCGCCTCGCAGGTGGCGGCCAGCTCAGTGTGGCGCATGGGCGGGAGCAGCGACGGCAGGTCCGCCAGCAGCGCGTCCCAGACCGCGTCGCATCCGCGCCGCAGCCGCCGCTGCTGCTCCTGTTCTGAGGGGCCCAACTCGGGTGCGGCGATGGAGGAGGTGGGTGCGGGCGCGGCGAGGGACAGGGCGTGGAGCGCCATGGCCAGTTGGGTGCCTGACAGCTCCGCTGCGCGTGGCGCCAGTTGCTCGGCGCAGGCGCTCAGCAGCCCTGCCTGCTCCGGCGGCAGCACGCCTGCCGCGGCGCCGGCGGACTGGGTGGGGAGGCTTGCGGCGGTGGCCCAGAGCAGCGTGGCGAGGCTGGCGGCGGGCAGGCGGCCGGCCTGCGCGTGCGGCGCGAGGCGCGCCGCCGCTTGGCGGAGGATGGCCGCGGTGGCGTCGGCGCCGCTGTCCGATGCCGCACGCTCGTTAGGCGCGTTGGTGGGCCCCGGCGCGGCTGCTGCCGGCGCTGCCGAGGCGGGCGGCGCGGGCGGCGCGGCGCCCCGCGCCCTCGCGTCCAGCTGCCGCAGCGTGGCCGCCGCCCACGTGACCTGGATCAGGGCTTGCGGGGGCCAGCCGTGCAGCGGCGGTGGCGCGTCGGTGCTGGTTGCCGCTGCGTCGGGTGGGGTGAGGGTGAGGTCGGTGGTGATGGCATGGAGGAGGTCGGGGCAGGGCCGGCGGGCGTGCGCGTACGTGACAAGTAGGGCGGCCAGGGACTCTGGGGGCCAGCTGGCCACGCCGGCGGCCGCCACCTGCGGGCGCGCAGACATGCCAACTGGGGGTTCACGCCTTGACGCAGAAAGAGAAAGACAGTGTGCTCTGCTCCAGCGTGGGTCCGCCAGGGTGCAAGCGATGAGGGACAGGAGTACGCGACGAGGCGCAGGACAGCTGGCAAGGGGTCCAGAGGAACGGCGCCACCTCAGCGTGTGCACGGGCCACGAGGCGCCGGCTTTGCCCGACTGCACACCAAGCGCAGCCGTGGCGCGCGGCCGCCCGTGGGCGGCGCCACCTGCCCGCTGTCCCGCCAGCTGGCTGCGCCTCGCCTGCTGCCGGCGCCGCTGGGGTCATTCCCAGCAAGCGGGGAACGGCGACGCGGGCGTGTGAGGGGCAGGCACCCGCCCGCCGCCGCGTCGCCCTGCCCCGCTGCGACACCGCAAACAGCGCAGGCACAGCCCAGCACCACCAGCTGGCTAGTACGGCGGCAAGCAGATGCCGCCCTCATGAAGTGGCTGCGCGCCACGGCGTTCGCCCTGGAGAAGCTGGGCACTGCCGGCGCATCGCCCAACCGGCGAACGCACGCACGCAGGCGGTGGCTGTCCCTCTTGACCCAACCTGGCCGCGCAACCTCGTCACGTGCTCCCTTCCCCTGCCCGGCGTGCACCCCCACCCCGATGGCAGCCAAGCGCACAGACTGCACCGTTCGAATCGCTCCGCGTCACAGCAAATGCCTGTCCCACGGCACGCAAAGCGACACACCCAAGGCAACCCCCCGCTTGCCACCGCGCACCTCTGCCTGCACCAGGCGCCACAGCCCCGGCCCGCCGTACCCCAGCTCCCGCAGCGAGCGCATCAGCGCCGACAGCTCCGCCGGCCGCCGCGCCAGCTCAGGCGCCAGCCGCCCCGCCCGCTCGCCCAGCGCGCGCAGCAGCTCGCCCCGCGCCGCACGCCTATTTCCCCGCCCACGCTCCCCGGCCCCCCCCTCCTCCTCCTCGCCCCCCTCGTCGCCTCCCTCGTCGTCCTCCTCGCCGTCGAGCTCCCCACCTCCCTGGCCGCCGTCGGCCACGCTCTGCTGTCGTTGTCGCCGCCGCTGCTCTTGCGCCTGCAGCTGCAGCAGCTGCGCGCAGCCCCAGGCGGCGATGCTCAGCCCGTGCGCCGTCTGCGCCGCGCAGCTGGCGGGCAGCGCGCGCAGCGTGAGCTCGCGCAGCAGCACGCTGCGGCGCGGGGCGAAGCGCAGCGCGCCCAGCGCCCACGCCGACAGCGCCAGGTCCTGCGGGGAGCAGCGGGGCAGCGCGCGCAGCAGCGCCGCGCAGAGCGCCTCTAGCGCCTCCTCCAGCTGCCGCCTCCGCTGCTGCTCCTGCTGCTGTTGCTCCCGCTGCTGCTCATGCCAAGGCAGCGCGAGCTGGCCGGCGCTTGCGCGCTCGCGCGCCGCGCGGCCCTGGAACGAAGCCGGCTCGGCGGGAGGTGAGGGGGCGACCGCCTCGACGCCCCAGCCGCCTTGCTGCTGCGACGGCTTTTCCGTGTGCTGGGAGAGCGTCCTGGGCCGGTCCTGGGCGGTTTCGGGCCGGGCTGCAGCGTCGCCGGAGCCGTGCGGGACGGGGCCTGCCAGGGCCGTCGCCCCGGGAGGGTACCAGTGCGCGAGGGCCCAGAGCATGTTGCACAAGGCTTGCGGCGCCGCCGCCTGCAGCGAGGAGGCCGCCGCACGGCGCCGCACCGGAGCGAGGCGCCCGGGCTGCTGCCGCTGCTGCTGCTGCGCCGGCCCCTCGTCCCACCCCGCCGCGGCGGGCGCCAGCAGCAGCGACGGCGGCAGCGCCCCGTTGCCGCCCTGCGCCGCCGCGTGAGGCAACGTAGCCGGCTCGCCCCGCTCGTTCGCGGCGCGCCCACCACCACCACCACCACCACCACCACCAGCGTTACCGTCCAGCCCAGTGCGCCGTGGCGGCGCGTTGAAAGAGCTGCTGGCCCGCAGCAGCCCCCTCTGCGGCGGCCGGTCCAGGTCCAGCACAGCGGCCAGCAGCGCCTGGCCCAGGGCAGGGAGGTGCGCCGGCGTCCACCCCAGCCTGGCCAGGGCCCAGCACACATTGGCCAACTCCCGCGGCCCGCAGCGCGCCAGCAGGCCGCCCTCCAGCAGCGCAGCGGCGCAAGCCGCCACCAGCCGCTCCACGGCGGGCGCCAAGACAGGCGACGCCCCCGCCTGCTGGCCCCTGGCTGCTGCCCCTCTGCCGCCACCGCTGCCGCCGCTGCTGGTTCCGTTGCTGCTGACGCGCGGTTGGGGCGCGCGGCTGGGGCCGCTGGGAGCGGGAGGGTGTTGCTGTGTGGGCGCGTGGGGCTGCGGGCTTGGGGCGCTGGGCTGCAGGCGGGACGCGCGCACTAGCGCGGCGCTGACGTGCACGGCGTTGAGCATGTGCGCGTGGTCGTGGAGGAGCAGCGTCAGCTGCGGGACGTCCGTGGCGCCGCTGAGCAGCGCCGTGAGGTGGGCGGGGTGCGTCGCGTGGGCTGGGGAGGCTTGGTGGTGGTGTGCTGCTGGTGGCTGGTGGGCGCCGCCGCCGCTGCTGCTGCTGGTGGCCGCGTTCGTGGAGGGGGACGCAGCGGCGCCGGAGGCGTGGGCGTGGGGCCGCCGCCAGCGGCGGTGATGGTGCCGCGCGCCGCAGGCCGGCGCCTGCAGCATGCGGTGCCTGCACCATTGTGCGGGCTGGCGCGCGGCCCAGGCGTTGGGGCGGCGGCCCAGGTTGAGGTCGGCGCCGGGCGCGGAGGCCATTTCGCGGGGTCAGCAGCTCAGCCTCTCAGCATGATGGAAGACGCCATTTGTGATGCTGCTGCTGCTGCTGCTGAAGCTCCTCCTGCTGCTCCTGCTCCTGCTTCCATGGTCCTCTGTGCACGATTGACGAGAACGACGAGCAGCGCTCGAGCAGAGCAGGTCACTGCGACGCCACCGTCGGCGCGCTTGCGTGCTGCATCGGTGCCGACGTTGCACGATGGCGCTGCTCCAGGGCGCGTCGTGCCGCCGCTCGACGCACGCACCAGAGGCCAGAAGCCAGAGCGCTGCAAGGCAGCACCACGCGCGAGCTTTGCTGTTACCGCTGCTGCTGCTGCTGCTGCTGCTGCTGCTGCATGCTCCTCCTAACCACAAAGTTGATGCGGCCTTCCGTGGACCGGGGTCGCAGGGGCTGGCGTGCCTGCAGTCCTTCCAGCTCCGGACTTTGCCGCTCTGCTGAGTGCTATGAGAGCAATGTGCACGATGAGTTGCGCCGTTGGGACGCTGCGCCCGGTGGCTTTGGTCGCATGCCATGCACCACCGCGCCGCGCCGCACGCCACACGCAATATGAGCGTTTGAGGGCTCCCAAGGAGCGTGGCGCAGACGCTGGCAGCTGTTGAGGGCATGGCTAGTCCGTGCGCCGAGTTGTGCACGCGCTCGGCACACCACTGGTGACGGTCCAGGGCAGCGCCGTTCGCGCGATGCGCTCCGCTCAGTTGTCGTCCGCGGCCGCGGCCGATGGGGCTGCGGCGGCGGGCGAGCCGACGTTGTTCGGCGTGGTGCTCATGAGCGCGCTGGGCGACACGGTGTGGGTGGGGTGGGCCAACCAAGTGCCGAGCGTGCCCGTCACCAGGCTCTGCCAGACCATCTCCAACTTCTTCAAGCGTGAAGGGGAGACCCAGAACAGCAGTTACCTGGACGCGGGGTCCTTTGCGGCGGCGTCGACCACCGACGGCGACAGCATCGTCACGGTGGTGTGCTCCTGCAGCTGCTCAGAGACCGAGGTAAGAAGCACGCAGCCAGATGCGCAGTAAGCATGCGCTCGCAATTGGCTCTGTATGGCGGGCAATGTGCACCGCTGAGGGTGGGCGGCGCACGACGGGCGGTTGTTGCCTGCCGCCCATCGCGCGTGTACCTGCCGCCGGCCAATCGCACCCACAGGTGCTGCTAAAGGCCCGCGAGATTGGGCACAGCGTCAAGCTGCTGTTCGGCTCCGACCTGCAGCTGGCGCCCAAGTACGCTTCGCCCGAGCAGGCCGAGACGGCCAACCTCTTTCGCCTGCTGCTGGTGCGCCCCACGCCTCCGCCACAGCCCGCTGCCACCTTGGGCACTCGCATTACAATCCCACAGCCTGAGGACCCTCTGGAGATGTCCCTACTCCGCGTCGTGCGCAGACCGGGCTGCGCCGCACCGTGCCGCGCACGCCCAGCGGCGCCGCTGCCTCCTCGTCCTCCTCCCACCAGCCGCACGACGTCACGCCGCACACGCTGACGTGGCTGGAGGACTATGGCACCAACGAGGACCTCACCGGCCACCTGCTCTCCATCCTGGACACGGTGTCCCCCTGCTCCACCGCCTTTTCGCTGCTGGAGCAGGTGCCCGGCTTCATCTGCGCGCACTTCATCGACGTCACGGACCCCGGGGAGGTGAGGGCGGGGAGATGGTGCGCTCACGCACAGCACAGCTGAAGAGGGCCAGTTTGCCCCGCCACCTGCAGCGGTGCGCCAGGTGGGCGGCCGCCAACGGTCCGCCCGACGCGCACGGAGCGTGATCGAGGGAGCGGCGTCCCTGCCATGCACGCCAACTCTCGGACGCAGGTGCTGCTCAGCATCTGGGCCTCTGCCGGCGGCGGCGGCAGCGCGTCGGCGTCCCCGCGCGCCGGCGCGACCCAGCTGCAGGTCCCCGCCGGCAGCGGCAAGTCCACCTCGTCGGGCGGCGCGGGCGGCGGCGCCATGGGGCGCCTCAAGAGCTTCATGTCGGCGCTGAGCGGCTCGGCGGGCGGCAGGTCCGAGCGGCGCAGCAACGCGGCGGCCATTGCCTCGATGCAGCAGCTCATGGCGCGGCCCATCAGCAGCGTGTGGACGCTCATCATGAGGGAGGCGCGCAACCTGTCCGTCTCCGCCTCTCAGGTGTGTGCGCCGCTGTGCACCGCTCTCTGTCCTAAGGAGGCCGTTTGCGTGACGCGGCGTGTGACACGTGTCACGTCAGCGCCGCGGATGCGCCGCACCAGCGTCCGTCAAGCCGCTCGCAGCACGCCACAGCAACCTGCCGTCCGCACACGTGCGCGTAGGCGCGCCGCACCGTGACGGTGCGCGGCGACGGCCAGGCGGAGCGGGGCGGCCACGGCGACGAGACGTGCACGCTCGACCTCTCGGCGCTCGTCGCCGACGCCGCCGCCAGCATCGCGCTGGTGCAGATGCAGCACTACGAGGCGGCCTTCCTCGTCGTCTACACGCTTCCGGGCGGCCTGCAGGTGGCAGCGGGCGCCAAGTCGGGCGACCGCACCTCGAGCGTGCTCGACGGGCCCTTCCAGGTGCTGCAGGGCGAGGCGTCGGTGCCGCCCGCCGTGCTGCCGCTGCTGCGCCGCGCCTGCCAGGACGTCAAGCTTCGATTCCCCGTCACCCGCGAGCAGCTGCTCGCGCGCATCTGGCCGAGCATCCCCCTCGGGGGAGGAGGCACCGGCGGCGGCGCACGCGCGCAGCCCACGGCCTCCTCCTCCGCTGCAACCCACCACGCCGGCCCAGGCGCTGGCGACAAGCCCGCACAGGCGGAGCCGCGGGAGCGGCAGCAGCAGCAGCAGCAGCAGCAAGCCCTGCGCGCCAGCAGTGGATCCCTCACTGCCAGCCGTGAGGACCCTTTTGGCTCTGCACGCGCCGGCGCTGCGTCCGCTGCGTCAGCGACGGGCAGGTCCGTCTCCTTCTCACCGCCCGACGGAGCCGCCGCGGGCCCAACCGCCGCCAGCAGGCCTGCCGTCCCCGGCATGGCGGCCGCCACTCCTCGCAGCTCCACGGCGTGGGGCGACGAGCCGGCGGCGCCCACAGCGGCGTCCGGGGACGGCAGGGGCAGCGCGGCGGGCGGCGGCGACGGAGCAGGCGGTGGCGGTGGCGGCGGCGGCACGACGCCGCGGAGCGGCCGCGAGAAGCGGAGCCTGGGGGAGCGCGTGCTGGGCGTGCTGGGGGCCCCGATCCGGGGTTTGGCGCGGACGGGGTCGACCAGCAGCGTGCACAGCGTGTCGGTGGAGCCAGTGGCGCCCAGCGGCGGCGGCGGTGTGGCGGCGGTGGCTGCGGCAGCGGCGGCGGGGCTGGGCGCGGGCTTGGTGCTGCCATCGTCGCCCTCACGCGCCTCTGCCGGGGGCGGGGAGCGGCCCGGCGTGGCGGCGGTTATGGGCGGCAGCGGGAGGGGCAGTGCGCAGGCGGCGGGGGCGCTGACGCGCGGCGGTGGCGACGCGCAGGGCGCGCCGGTGGGCGCCTACGCCAACGTGCCGTTGCCGCAGCTGCAGCCGCCGGCGGGCGCGGGCGCGGGGGCTGGCGGGCAGCCGGGCGTCACGATGACGCAGTGGGTGGTTCCGGCGGAGGTGGTGGCCGAGCCAGCGGCGGGGGCGGAGGCGGCGCACCAGCAGGGGGTGCAGCCACCGGCTCCATCTGGCGTGTCTGCGCCGCCGCCGGCGGGGCCTGCCGCACGCGAGGAGGGCGGCGGGGGCGCGCCCAGGCAGGCGAGCGGGAGGAGGAGGGCGGCCACAGCGGACGAGGCTGCAGGAAGGGGAGGCGGCGGCAGTGGCGCGTTCCCGGCTTTGCCGCCGTTTGGGGCCGCGAGTGGCGTCGCGGTGCAGGTACGAACTTAACCGGGACGCAGTCCTCTGCCACGAGGCAGGGCGGGCCGAACGTCCTGAGGAGTGTCCTGAGGGTGCTGGCTGCCGTGGCCTTGCGCGCGTGCAGGAGGGGGAGGACGAGGACCTGGAGAAGATGCACGAGGTGGTGAGCGCATGCACTCACGTTTGCGGCGCTCTAGTCGTGTCAAACGACCGCGACCGTTTGCTGCCGGCCTTTACACCTTGGGTGCTTTTCGCTCTGGCTGCGTGCTGCTTTTGCTGCAGGCCATACAGCAGGCCAAGTCCGGGCAGCTCCAAGCCCCAGCCCAAGCTCTGCAGCAGCAGCAGGCCGCACCGCCCACGCAGCAGCAGCAGCAGCAGCAGCAGCAGCAGCAGCAGCAGCAGCAGCAGAAGCTCCCAGCCGTGCGCGTGTCGCCTGGCGGGCGGCTGCAGGGCCCCACCTCCCTCAACAGCCTGCTGGCGGCCGTCAAACCAGCGCCGGCCGCCAGGGCAGCGCCGACTCCGCAAGCCCTGCCCGACGCCGCCCTCTCCAGCGCCACGGCACCCGCAATGGCCATATGCGTCGCCGCAGCAGCAGCGGTGGGCGCGGCGGCCGGGGCGGGCGTCGTGGCCGGGGCGGCCGCACGATCAAACAGCGGGGCGCTGGAGGAGGCGAGGGTCAGTGCTGGCCCGGGTGGCTGGGGCGGGGCAGAGCCGCTGCAGGCCGCTGTGGGCGACGGTGATCCCGCCCCTGACGGCGATGCGGCGCCTGCGCGCACCACGCCGTCGCAAAGGCCGGCGTCGCAGCAACACCCGCAGCGGCCGCAGGTGAGGCCACGCCTTGGTTGATTCGGGTCCGCAGTCGCTCCTCGGCACCCGACCAGAGAACGCGTGCGCGAACGTGCCTGCGCAGGTGGTGGTGGCCGTGCCCGCCTCCCCGCCGCACACCACCTCCCCCGGCGACTCGGTCGCCTTCTACGCGCTCTCCTCGACGCACCCCGGCCCGCTGCAGCCCGGCATCCTCACCAGCCGCTCCGACGTGCTCGCGGCGGCGCTGGCGTCCAACCACCCCTCCGACGCGCCCAGCGCTGCCCAGGGACAGGGCTACCTGGCCGACTCCGCGGACGCCGCGCCGCTCCGGGACTCGACCAACCTTGCGGCCGCGCAAGCTGCTCCGCCGGGAGGCGTGGCCCGCTCTTCGGACTCGGTGCCGCTCAGAGAGGCCGCCGCGACAAACAACTCGCACGCAGCAGGTGCGGGTTCGCCTCGCAAAAGCACGCACTGACAGACCCTGAACGATTGGCCGGTGGCAGCGCCACGCCTGCAACGCCACGCTGCTTGGGGGCGCTGTGCAGGCGTCCACCACCTCGGCGGCCCGATCCCGCCCCAGCCGCCCGGAGGAGTGGTCGGCGTGGTCGTCGCGCCACGCCCCCCGCCCTCGCTGGCGCCGCGCGCCGGCGGCCCGCACCCGCGCCCCCCCTCGCCCAACCTCTGGCGGCGACACGGCGGCTCCTCGGGGAACCTCCTCCCACCTTCCTTCTCCTACGGCCTGCAGCAGCCCCAGCCGCCGCAGCCCTACCCGCATCCCGACGACGACGAAGGCGGCAAGCAGAGGCTGAGCCGGGGCCGCGACCAGCGGCCGCACCGCCGCCACCACCACGGTTACGGCAACGACGAGAACGACGACGTGGTGGGCGGGCGGGCGCGCGACCAGGGGGGCGCGGGGTCCAGCCCCACGCGGCACCGGCCGCAGCACCAGCAGCACCGGCAGGGGGCGTACCGGGAGCGGCGGGGCGGCGCGTCGTGGCGGCGCGGGGACGGCTTGCTGGACGTGCTCGGGGGCGTGGACGGCAGGGACGACGAGGACGACGACGTGTTTGGGGTGGGACGCTACCGGTGCGTGCTCCACGCACGTGTGATCGACTAGCAGCGGGGCAGCGCCGTGTGTGTGCTGCGCGGGGTGCGCCGTCATCCCACAGCAACTGGGGGGAAAGCTTGCACGCCGCGTTTGCTCCTGTGCAGGTACAGCGGGCTGGCCACGGCGTCGGACCTGCTGCACGCCTCGCTGCGCCGCGAGGAGGAGCGCCGCTGGCGCCTGCAGCTCATGTGCGACGGCATGGCGCTGCGCACCGCCACCACCACCACCGCCGCGCCGCTCCTTTCCGCCGCGCTCCCCTGGCACCCTCACGGCGTCACCGCCCCGTACTCCCCCTACTACCCCCCGCCGGCCCCCTACGCGCTCCCATACATGCTCGCCCCTCCCCACCCCGCCTACGTTGCCCCGGCCCCCCAGCCCGCGGCCCCGCCGCCGGGCTCACCGCCACCCACCACCTCCCCCCTAGGCGCCCCGCCGCACCCCCAACCCAGTACAGCCAGCCCGCCGGCCCACACCACCTTCCACGTGCACGCCCAGCCGCCCGGCTCCCCCGCCGGCTCCGCCTACGTCGCCGTCCCCGTGCCCGTCGTGGCGGCAAACACCACGCTGGCCGCGCCGCCCTCGCCGGCCGTGCTCGTGGCGCCGCCCGGCCCGCCCTCGGCCGTGCCCTACGACATCTGGCAGCTCTTCAACGGGAGGTGGTACCGGCTCATCTCCACGGGCGAGTGGGTGCCGTCGGGGTGCCCCCCCGCCAGCACCACCGCCGCGCTGGCCGAGCTGGAGCCGGCGGGCACGCCGCCGCGGCCGGCGCCGCGCGGCGCCGCGCCCGGGCTGGGGTTTACCGGGCTGGGGCTGCCGTACCCGGCGGCGCCGCAGGGGTCGCCGGCGTCGCCCTACTACGGTGGGGCGCGGCAGCAGCGGCAGCAGCGGGTGGGTGGGGAGGGCGGCGCGGCGCTGGCGAGGGAGCTGGCGGCGGCAATCTTGCAGCTGCTGCAGCATCACTTGGGCGGCGGGCGGGACGAGGCGGCGGCGGCGGCGGTGGCAGCGCAGCGGTGGGGTGGAGCGGCCGGCGCCGCTCCGGCGCAGCGGCAGTCAGAGGGTGCGGGTGGCGGGGACGCGGGCGTGGGGGCCGCGGGCGCGCAGGCCGCGCCGCAGTACTTCCAGTCGCCGGAAGGGCAGGTGTTTTGCTTGGTGGAGGGGCGCTGGTTCGAGGTCAACCAGGCGGTGGCCTGACGGCTTGATAGGAGCGTGGAAGGGGATGCACATGCACGCACTGTGACTGCGCTGGTGGAGCGGCTGCGCGTTTTGTCGCCAGGACTGGGTTCTGAAGTTTGGACGTGCACGCAGCACGACTCGACCTGAACGCGTTGCTGGCTGCTCCAGGGCTAGCTCTGCAACCGTGCCACTCGTCCGTTGCACACATGGAAAGGAGGAGCCAAAACTGCGCACGAGGCGTCACAGCGTCAGAGCTCCCTGTGCCGCGCCACCCTGCGGGGCGCGGGCGCGCTGGTGGCGACGAGCAGAGGCGCACGGGGCGCCCCTGGCGGCGCGGGCTTGCCTGCCGCCGACTGGATGGTGGGCTTGAAGGTGAGCGGGGGCACCGTGTCGGCCCTGAAGCCCGCGTAGGGCACGGGCAGCTCCCGCAGATGCGCCTGCAGCACGCGCAGCACGCGCAGTTGCTGGCCGCTTTGCGGTGCGCACCCCGAACAGCCGATCCTGGCGGAGGGCGTGCAATACAACAACAACGGCACGGTGCCACGACAGCCAGCGAGCGTCGCCGGCCCCTTGGGCGCGCAAGGCAGGCCACGGCGCACGGCCTCGTGAGGGCGAGAGCGAGTGTTGGAGAGGAAGCCGCGCTCACCAGGACGTGGCACCGGCGCATGGTGATGATGGTGGCGTGGCCCCTGCCCTTGTACCCCTTCTTCTTGAGGTACTCGCCCTTGGTCGTGTAAATCACGTCTGCATCAAGCGCACGCCACACAGCGCGCCTCGACGTCCGATCCCCCACCTCACCACCCAGCGCGCACGTGTGGCCGTCGTGCGCGTGCTGCCGTGCGACAGCTGCATCAGCGCCTCTGCCGAGCGTCTGCGCCGCTCACCCACGACCAGCTTGGACTCGTCCAGGCCCTTGTCCAGGGCGTCCTCAAACGCATGCTCCAGCACCTGCAAGGCAGCGCCGCACAAAACGGGAGCGAGCGTACGAGCGGACAGGTCTCTGTGTGCAGCGTCGCTGCGGCCGGTTCTGCGCGGCGCGCAGGCTGCGCTTGAGCCGCTGACAAGCAACAGCAAGCACGCATGGCAGCTGCTCACCTCTTGGGTGTACCTCGCTGCCTTGTGGGGCAGCACCATGCACTGCCGCCTGGCCTCCTCCAAGTGCAGCCCCCGCACCTGCACAGCACGCAGTGCACGCCAGCGTCGCGGCCCTTCGAGGCCGCGCCTGGCCAGGCCAGGCCTGCCGAGCGACGATGCCTGTCCCCCAGGTGCGTGCACACTGATGGTTGCGCAGCAGAACAGACACGCTGACTGACCAGGCGGAGGATGCGGTCCATCTTCTTCATGGAGGTGGGCACGTTGCGCAGGTGCGCCACGCCGGTGCTGGGGTACTGCCGCGCGAGCTCGCGCTTCTGCCACTCGCGCTCGTCCGCTGGATCGAACCACTTCCACGTGCGCAGCGCCGTCGCGACTGCCGCCCTGCCCGGCGCGCCCCCCGCCGCGGCTGGCTGCTGTCTCCGCTGCTGCTCCTGCGCGAGCTGCGCGAAATTCTGTCTGAGGGAGCGCAGCGGCGAGGCGCTGGGCTGGGCGGCGGGCTCCTGCGCCACAGCAGGTTGGCTCTCGTCGCCGGCGGGGTGCAGGACCCCCCCGTAGGCCGTGTGGATGGAGCGCGTGCTGCACGCATCACCGGCCCAGGGCCGCGCTGCTGCTTCCTGCGCTTGATGATGACGAGGGCGTCGTTGGGGACGAGCGGGCGGCGGCATGATTGGTTGATGAGCTCAGCCACCCCAACGCTGCAACTCGTGACGTGCCTGTGGTAGTAATCGCCATGCGGAACCAGGAAGCAGCGGCCCTGGCGCGCCCGATCGGCTGGCGAGCTGGTGGAGGCCACTGGGCTCCGCGTCCCCGCATCTCCGCAGCAGGAGCGCGCAACTCTGCTGCTGCAGCAGGGCCTGGCACCTGCGCATTCTGCTGCTCCTCTCCACTCTTGCAGGCCGCTTGGGATGATACCCTGCGCCCTCATCGTTTAGCTCTGCACGCGCGGCGCGCAAGGCCAACAACAGGCCACGATGAGCTTGCCGATGTCTGACGACGTTAAGGAGCAGATGGAGGAGGCGCAGCAGGCGGCGCAGATGCTCGCCGACTCGGTGCGCTCGCTGCTCGCCGCCCTGCGCGCGGCACAACAGCAGCAGCAGCAGCCCGGCGGCGGCAGCAGCAGCTCGGAGCAGCAACAAGAGGAGATGACGCAGCTGGAGCGGGCGCAGGCGCTGCTGGCGGTGGCGCGCGCCGTGCACACCATGCACGTGCTGCGGCAGCGTGCCAGCAGCGGGGTGGCGGGCCTGGCGCCGGGCAGCGCGGCGGAGAAGGAGGAGAAGCGCCTGGCCGTGTACGCCAACAAGGTGAACAAGGCGGTGGCGGCGGACATGCTCAGCAAGGCGCGCAAGTCGGCCACGCTCAACGTGGCGGCGGCCAACCGCTTCATCGACGCCGCCATCCCAGAGCTCTCCGCCGAGCAGAAGGCCGCGCTCAGGCAGCCCGCCGGCAACGCCGGCAAGGGCAGCGCCAGCAAGCAGCAAGCGGGCAAGCAGCAGGAGCAGCAAGAGCAGCAGGCGCCGCAGCAAGGGCGAGGCAAACGGGCAAAGGCGCAGGAGCAGCAGCCGTCGTCGCCGGCAGCGGCGCAGCAAGGAGGCGGCGGCAAGCGGCTAAAGGGCAGCAGCGCCGGGGGCCCGGGCACGTCCACCGTGGCGCGCGACGCTGCCCTGGCCTTCTTGGCAACGCTCAACAAGCCAGGGCACGCAGCGGCGGCGACTGGCGTGCAGATCACGCGGGCCAAAACGCCGGACGCCCACCTGCCTGTGAGCCAGCCGTCGCACGTGGAGGAGCCCAGTTCTGACTGATCCGCCAGCTCTTCGCGGAGCTGCTTCGCAATTCATTCGCATGCGGTTGGCGGCGCCCCCTGTACATACTTGCGATTGCGCTGCCGCTGTGCCGCCTGCCGCACCAACGCCGTGCAACCCCCGCATCAACCGTGCACCTGCCGCGAGATTGTCCCTTGCACCAGCACGGGGAGAGGCAGGCGACAGCGAAGTTAAGCACCGGCCCGCTGGCAAGGAGCTGCGCCGTCCCAGGGAGCAGCTGACCCCCGAAAGTGGGCCGTCTGTCCAGACTGCAGCAGCCGCCGCCGCCGTGCCACGCCGCGTCCACGCCACACTGCGCCTGCCCAGCTCCCCGACGCTGGCCATGAATCATCCACGATCCTGCCGCACCAGCTCACGCGGCCTTGGGCTTGTTGTCCCCGTCGCGTGGGCGCGTGAAGCGCTTAGGGGGCTCCCTGTTCTTCCTGTCGCGGACGCTGCGCACGCGCACCACCTTGGAGTGGATGGCCGCCGACACGCAGTAGTAC
>VFQP010002320.1_pt1 | contig 21631 bp, 10 predicted proteins | sample 3512351 | NCBI WGS metagenome assembly VFQP01 (sample SAMN10412372, study PRJNA504923) | tailings metagenome | isolation source: Relicate 1 Philex TSF1 revegetated site | place: Philippines: Tuba, Benguet | collected 2017-08-29
GCGTTCGAACAATAAAAAAGCCCCTGCAGTGCAGGGGCCTCAGACTCGCTGGCGGTGGGGGTAGGCCGCGCTGAACCCGTCTCAGGGTCCAACGCGCACTTGAGCCGTCGGTTGTGATGCCTCGAGAGTTTCGCTGCAGCGAGCCATGAGTGCTCGCTGCTCGCCAGCCTTTAAAAAAATGCGCGCGCACGCGCGCACGCGCGTTTTAGAGAGGTGGTATCTCGGTGGGAGTTGGCAAGCGGGTCCACTGGCCTTGCGTAGCGCTAGCCGGGTAGTCGGGTCCCCAGGCGTGTCCCTTCCGAGTACAGGTACCGCTGAACTGATAGATGGCTCGTCGGAAGTGGGCTCGGATGCAATTTTGATGAGGCATGCGTCAGCCAGTTGGTTTGGGCGTGCTCGTTGCGCCTGCTACGTTGATCCCGCGCGCTCACTATGCATCGCGCCGCCTTTGATCACCTGCGTTGGGCTTTCCTCTTTCATGGTCCGAGGTGATTGCCTGTCGTTGTTGGGCCCCTTCGATTCCCTGTATGGGGGCCGATGGCGGAGCCGCAAATGACATCAACCGCAGACCCGTACGCTCGCTCGGCAAGTGCAAAAGTTGATGATGATCAGCAGGTACGTCGGTGTGTCGCGATTGACAGCAATCCTTGGTTCGACGACAACCTTAACCACAAACAGAAGTGCTCAACAGGGACACGAGCCCGGCAGCCACTAGGACATGCCTCCACTTTTGTCTACGTAGATTTCGGGGGAGGCGCACAGGTATGCCTGCGTCTCCTTCCGTCTAGGGCAAGGGGGCCTTGTGGGTGCTGTTGAAGCAGGAGTTTGGGTGCAAAAGCAGCGCCCAATGGGAGTTGGCGATCGGGATCTGCCGCCAGGTGCTGACCCAGCGGCTACAGACGGTGCCCGCAGTGAAAGCGTCCCGAGCGTAGCCTCCGAAACCCACAAGCTGGGCGGAGATCCGCTGTCCGCGCTGTGCTTGATCGCGCGGTTTCACCAGGTACCCGCTGATCCACAGGCTTTGAGGCACAGCTTGGGTATGGGCCAGTCAGAGCCTCCGAGCCGAGCGCAGCTCCTCCTGGCCGCTCAATCCCTAGGTCTCAAGGCAAAACTTGTCACCACGCGGATCGACCGCCTGGCGCACATCGCGCTTCCAGCTTTGGTAATGCTCCGTTCGGCGGCCGATCACATAGGCGAGACCCGCGTGATGCTGCTGGCCAAGGTGGACGCCGAACGCATACTCATCCACGACGTGAGCGCAGGCCGTCCTGTTGTTTTGTCGTCGGATGAGTTTGCTGCCAGCTGGACGGGTGAGACCGTCCTTATCACCAGCCGCGCCACGCTGGTCGCGGAATTGTCGCGTTTCGACTTCTCCTGGTTCATCCCCAGCCTCGTCAAACACCGGCGCCTGCTTGGTGAGGTGCTGTTCATCAGCTTCATGCTCCAGCTTTTAGCGCTGGTGAGCCCGCTGTTCTTCCAGGTGGTGATGGACAAGGTGCTGGTGCACCGCGGCATGACCACGCTCGATGTGCTCGTAATCGGCTTGGTCGTGGTGGTGGTCTTCGAGTCGGTGCTGAGCTTCCTGCGCACCTATGTGTTCAGCCACACCACCAGCCGCATCGACGTGGAACTGGGCTCCAAGCTGTTCCGCCACCTGCTGCAACTGCCCTTGGCCTACTTCCAGGCCCGGCGGGTGGGGGATTCGGTGGCACGGGTGCGCGAGCTGGAGAATATCCGCAGCTTCCTCACCGGCAACGCGCTCACCGTGGTGCTCGACGTGCTGTTCTGCAGCGTTTTCATCGCGGTGATGTTCTTCTACAGCGCCACGCTTACCCTCATCGTGCTGGCGAGCGTGCCGCTGTACTTGGCCGTGAGCCTATTCATCGTGCCGGTGCTGCGCCGGCGCCTGGACGAGAAGTTCGCGCGGGGCGCGGAGAACCAGGCCATGCTGGTCGAGGCCGTCACCGGCATCCAGACCGTGAAGGCCGGCTCGTTGGAACCGCGCTTCGGCAAGCGCTGGGACGATCAACTGGCGGCCTACGTGTCGGCTAGCTTCAAGACCCAGAACGTGGCCGCCCTCGGGCACGAATCCATCGGGCTCATCGGCAAACTCGTCAACGCCGCCACCCTGTGGTGGGGTGCGCACCTGGTGATGGAAAGCCAGCTGACCGTGGGCCAGTTCGTCGCCTTCAACATGTTTGCCCAGCGCGTGGCCCAGCCGATCATGCGCATGGCGCAGTTGTGGACGGACTTTCAGCAGACCGGCATCTCCATGGCCCGGCTCGCGGACATCCTGGACACCCGCACCGAGGTGCCGCCTGCGCAGGCTGCGAAGCTGCCGCCGATCAAAGGCCACATCGCCTTCGACCAGGTCACGCACCGCTACCGCCCCGAGGCGGCGCCCGTGCTTCAAGGGCTCAACCTGGACATCCCGGCCGGGCAAGTGCTCGGTATCGTCGGGCGCTCCGGCTCGGGCAAGAGCACGCTCACCAAACTGGCCCAGCGTCTTTACAGCCCCGAGCAGGGGCGGGTGCTCGTCGACGGCGTCGACATCGGTCTGATCGATGCCGCCCAGCTGCGCCGCCAGATCGGCGTGGTGCTGCAGGAGAACCTGCTGTTCAACCGCAGCGTGCGCGAGAACATCGCCATCAGCGACCCTGCCGCGCCTATCGAGGCCGTGCTTGAGGCGGCCCAACTGGCCGGCGCGCACGACTTCATCAGCGAACTGCCCCAGGGATACGACACCCTGGTCGGAGAGCAGGGTTCGTCCCTGTCGGGTGGGCAGCGACAACGCATCGCCATCGCACGCGCACTCTTCGGCAATCGGCGCATCCTCATCTTCGACGAAGCCACCAGCGCGCTGGACTACGAGAGCGAGGCCGCCATCCAGGCCAACATGGCCCGCATCTGCAAAGGCCGCACCGTGATCGTGATCGCGCACCGGCTGTCAGCGGTACGCCATGCCGACCGCATCGTGGTGATGGAGCGGGGGCAGATCGTGGAGGAGGGCAGGCACGACAGCCTGGTGCAGCGCGAGGGCGGCCTGTACGCCCACCTGTGGGCACTGCAGGATGCCTCAGGCCCATCCGCCTCATCTGGTGCCGTCACCCCCAACAGCGCCTGAACACGAGGCCTTCATGCAGACCACCGCTCGCCCCGATACATCCCTGCCAGCACGCCACCCGGCTTGGGCGCTGTTGCAGCGTTACCGCCAAGTGCTGGGTCTGGCCTGGCGGCATCGAGATGAATTGGCCGGCCCGGCCCGCCTGCGCGACGAGGCAGCGTTTCTGCCGGCTGCACTCAGCCTGCAGGAGACGCCCGTTCACCCCGCGCCGCTGCGGCTGGCCTGGGCGCTCATGGCGCTGTTCTTGATCGCGCTGACCTGGGCCTTGGTTGGCAAGGTCGACATCGTCGCCGTGGCACCCGGCCGCATTGTGGTCAGCGAACGGACCAAGCTGATTCAACCGCTCGAGCCCAGTGTGGTGAGGCGCGTCCTGGTCAAGGATGGTGATCGGGTTGCTGCCGGTCAACTGTTGGTTGAGCTGGACCCCACCGCTGCCAGCGCCGACCAGGAGAGTGTGGGCGAACAGACTGCCGAAGCCCGACGAGAGATGCTGCGCGCAGGCGTGTTGTTGCAGGCGCTGCGCGCACACGAGACGAGTTCACCACCGGTGCGCGCACCCCAACCCGCCGCGACCGACCTGGCCACGCTCAAACCTGCAGAACGCCAGGCACTGCTGCAGCAGATCGAGGCGGAATGGGTGGACCTGCGAGCGCGCTTTACGCGCCTGGACGCCGAGACCCAGCGCAGCAGGGCCGAGCTGCGCGTCGCCCGAGAGGCCGTGGCGCGGCTCGAAGCCACGTTGCCACTGGTGCGCTCGCGGGAGGCGGACTACCAGGCCCTGGTAAAGCAAGGCTTCATGTCCAGCCACGCCACACAGGACCGGCAGCGGGAACGGATCGACATGGAGCGCGAGTTGGCCACCCTGAATGCGCGCGAAATCGAGGTGCAGTGGAAGGTGACCGAGTCGCAAGCTACCCGCCAAGCCAGTTGGGCCGAAGCGCAGCGCGACCTGCGCGACAGGGAGTCGAAGGCGCGAACCCTGCTTGCTCGACTGGAGCAAGAAGCCACCAAGGCGAAGCAACGACAGGACCTGACGCAGCTGCGCTCACCCGTGGTCGGTACGGTGCAGCAACTGGCGGTTCACACACCTGGCGGCGTAGTCACCGAGGCGCAGCCGCTCATGGTGATCGTCCCCGATGGCGCGAGTGTGGTGGCCGAGGTGACGCTGGAGAACAAGGACATCGGCTTCGTGAGCCCCGGGCAGGCAGCCGAGATCAAGTTGGAGACGTTTCTGTACACCCGCTACGGCACGGTGCCTGCGACGGTGCAGTTCGTGTCCATGGATGCGGTGCAGGATGAAAAGAAGGGAGCCATTTATCTCGCCACGTTGCAGATGGCAGAGGCCAGCATGGATATCGATGGGCGAGTCACTCAGCTTGCAGCGGGCATGAATTTGACGGCGGAAATTAGGACAGGTCAGCGGCGAGTGATTGAGTATTTGCTGAGGCCGATTCAGCAGGTGTCGAGAGAGAGTATTCGTGAACGATGAGAGTTGGAAGACTGAAGAAACCTGATTGAGACCTCATCGTTTGTGAGACAACCCAGGTTGCTCGGGAGCCATGGCCATAGGAACGGCACTGTGCATATATTGAAACATCAGGAGGGCCGAGTGAATCGGAGAAGTTTAATTGTTGTGCTGTTGGCGATTGCAATGCTCGCGTTTGGATGCGAAAGAGCAAAAACAAAGTTAGATCGGGAGGTTGATCGACTTTGTGCAATTGATGGGGGAGTCCGCATCTATGAGACTGTGAGACTGTCGAAAGAGAACTTCGGACCAAATGGAGAGGTTTTCCCTCAGCACAAAGGCAGGGGCGGTAAAGAAGGTCGATATGGGCCTGACTATTGGAGCGACCTAGAGGTTGCAACGCTTATCGCGGGTGATCCAAGCTTGCTGCGAACTCGAGTGACGATGAATCGTAGATCCGACGGAAAGGTCTTGGCTGAAATCGTTGATTACAAGCGCGGCGGGGGTGATTTCCCAGGGCCGTGGGAAGCCTCGTCGTACTCTTGTGTTCAGAGCACGCAGACCGGAGATTTCTACAGTCGCGTATTTCTACCCATGGAGGAGTGAAAATGGACGAAAACTTGGCAACTGCCGCTCAACTTGCTCAGGCGGCATACTCTCAACTCAATGCTGGTCAAAATGATGACGCATTGGCTGCTGCGCTGATAAGCCAAGCAAGCTCTGGATTCGTCGCGACACAGGCTCAAACCTTCGCCGCCACCCAGACCGTCCTCTTGCAGTATAACGACGATGCAGCTAACGCAAGCGGCAACAACACCAGCTTGTCATTGACCGTTTTTCGAAGAAATGACGGCCAATTGACATTGGCCATTCGAGGGACCGCGGAGTCAGGGGATTGGGTTCCAACTGACACGAGCATCTTTGGGATGGGGGCTGGATATGACCAAATTGCGGCGCTGTACAACTGGTGGATGCGCGTGAGTTCCGTTGGTAGTGAACCGGTGGCGCAATACCGCGTTCGATCGGTGAGTGCATCTGAGGCTATTTCCAGCGCAAACTTATTGCCGTTGCATGCTGCGCCATTTAGTGGCGGGCAAGTGATGGTGCTCGAGCGAATCGCCGACGCAGTTCCTACTGGTGAGTTGGTAAGTGCCTTAATTGCCGATAGTGACTACCAACTAGATGTCACCGGCCACAGCTTGGGTGGGCACTTAGCGATGGCCTTCGCGGCGCTGTTTCCGTCTAACACGGCCTCAGTCACCTCTTTCAACGCACCTGGATTTATCGATAGTCCAATCAACCAAACGTTCTTTGGACGGCTGGGTGGTGTGGTTCCTACACAGTCGAGCATTGGCGACATTACCACCAACGTGGTGGCTAATCATGCCGGAACTGGCGACGTGGGGTGGCAAGGCATAGCGATGCTGCATTCCCGGCCAGGCATCGCGGTCGATGTGCCCATCGAAGAGCAATTTCTGGCAAGTGGCGAGCCAGTCAAGCCTGCTGCACGCAACCATTCTCAGATGGTTCTGACCGATGCGCTCGCAGTGTATAGACTGGTTGAGCAGTTGAGCGGAGAGGTGCCGAGCGCCAAGTTCGCTGACCTCCTCGGCGTGGCAGCACATTACAAGTACGCTGAATTGGAGGGACTGGTTGGCGTAATTGCCGCATCGCTAGGAGTTCGCACCGCGCCGCTGCCCAGCGGGCATGATCAGCGCGAAGTCCTTTACGCAACGATGAAAGGCATCGCAACTTTCGTAGCGGATAAGGGGCTAAACGGACAAATCTCCCTGGACATTGCTAGCGAGTCGACACGTGCCAACGCACGCCTAGAGTTTGGCGATTTCTTGGCTTTGTACAACCTTGGGCCGTTCGTTCTCAACGGCAAACACGCCGCAGCGCAAGCTACACTTAACGCCTCTTGGCAGCAAGCGCATGACAATCTCTATCTTGCTTGGTACTCCGACAAGAATGCAACGCTGAGTGGTAATGCTGCCCATGAATATGCATTCAGCGATCAATGGTTTAATGATCGGAGCGCCATGCTCGCCATTATTCTAGAGCGCAACCGGAAAGACATCGACGGTATTGTGCCTGGGAAACAGAATCTATTTTATCGTGATGTGTCGAGCGGCAATGACGTCGTGGTTGGCGCGGGTGCAACCATTGATCAACGTATCCAGGTTTTCTTTGGTGGTGGCGCAACAGACAACTTTTCAGGGAAAGGCTTCGCTGATCGCCTCTATGGAGGCGAGGGTAACGATTTTTTGTCAGGTCTTGGAGGTGCCGATTACATAGAGGGTAACTCTGGTAACGACCATCTCAATGGAGGTGAAGGCAAAGACACGCTGCTTGGCGGTGCCGGCGCAGACGTGTTACGCGGCGGGGGCAATGGTGACTTGCTAATGGGTAACGAGGGCAACGACGAACTGCACGGTGAGGCGGGTAACGACACGCTGAAGGGCGGCGATGGCACCGATACCTATGTGATCGATGGCTCCGTGGGAAATGACATCGTCATTGACGAAGGTGGCGGCATCGTCCGCTACAAGAACCATGTGCTCTCGGTCGCCAAGCGACCTAATCCCGGCGCCACGGAATGGAAAGACGAACACGCCACGTATCGCGTGGTGGCTGAGGGCCAAAAGCAGAACTTGGTGATCAGCGCTGGTGCCGGCACGCTCACGCTCATGGACTGGGTGGAAGGCAAGTTCGGTATTCAGCTCGACGAAGCCGAGGAGCCACCTGAGCCGCCCAACCCGGACATATCCGTGCATGGTGACAAAGCGCCGGTGGACACCAACGCCGAGGCTGAGGGCGTGCAGGTGAGCTATGACGCCTTGGGTAACGTGATTGTCAAAGCTAACCAGGCAGCGCCCGACCGTATCGACTTGCTCTACGACAGTTTGGGCAACGACGAGTTGTTTGGCCATGGCGGCAATGACACGCTCAACGCCTACCGCGGTGGCGATGATTTGTTGGATGGTGGCGCCGGTGATGACTATCTGCTCTCTGGCCTAGGTGGCGACACGCTTGCAGGAGGAAATGGCCTTGATCGGCTTTGGGGCCAAGGCGGAGACGATCGATTATTCGCCGACTTAGTCCAAGAAGACGCACACGTTCAAACCGATCACGATCCGAATAGTGAAGACAAAAACGGAGTCGCAAGCAAAGGTGATCTATTGGCTGGAGGTGAAGGCGCTGACTGGACTGTCGGATGGCGCCGTGCAGACTTGCTTCTTGGGGGAGATGCCAAAGACACGCTATGGGGCGGCGCTGGGAATGACGTGCTGTATGGGGACAGTAACGCGGGCTCTGCGCAGAGCGATTGGACTTTGCAGCGCACGGTGACGCACAGTGCAGAAACCGACATCGTCACGTATCAGGTCGACTTCACCGGTGTTACTTACGTGGAAGCTTCCGTAGCAGGAGATTCAGACGTAATGTACGGCGGTGCCGGAGACGACTGGATGTTCGGTGAACTTGGACAGGATCAGTTGTTCGGGGGCAGTGGGGAGGACGTCCTCTTTGGCGGGGGCGATAGCGATTGGATTGATGGTGGGGAGGGCAACGATGCCATCTCTGGCGACGAAGGCGTGCAAACCGACGCCAGCTATGGCCATGACTTCATCAGTGGTGGAACAGGCAATGACTCCATCCACGGTGATGGTGGTCACGATGTGATCTTTGGTGGCGATGACAACGATGAACTGGTCGGGGATGGTCGTGACATCAATGTGACCTATCAAGGAGATGACTATTTGGATGGAGGCCGTGGCGATGACACCCTCCGTGGCTATGCCGGCGAAGACACCTTGCTGGGCGGTGAGGATGACGACCTCCTGATTGGTGACGTCGCTGAACAGTATCTGGCCGGGCAACACCATGGTGCAGATCTGCTTGACGGGGGAACCGGAAACGACACACTTTTCGGGTCTGGTGGTGCCGACTCATTGTTCGGCGATGAGGGCAGCGACTTCTTGGTGGGCGATGCCGCTCAGGCGGATCTCACCGGAGTTCACCACGGCGACGATGCGCTAGACGGTGGGGAGGGAGAGGACACACTTCTCGGCTCTGGTGGATCCGATACCTTGCTTGGCGGTGCGGGTAACGACTACCTGGAAGGCGATGACGATCTGGATCAGTTGCCAACCGAGTTTCAAGGCAACGATTCGCTCGATGGTGGGTCGGGCGATGACACGCTGTTGGGGGGCCATGGCAATGACACGTTGATTGGCGGGGTCGGCGTGGATCTGCTCAAGGGCGGCGCGGGCGACGACCTCTTCGTTTTCCGGACCGGTGACAGCATTCACGAGCCTTCCCACCTGCAGCTGAACGATGTGGTGCAGGACAGTGAGGGAGCGAACGTTATCCGGTTCGAGGGCGTTAACGCTGACGATGTGAGCGTGCAGCCGGTCAGTGACACCCACCTGCGCATCTCTTGGGGAGAGACCAACCGCGTATTGGTCTTCGGTGGCCTCAGCAACTCGCTCCACCGCTACGAATTTGCTGACGGGGTGACTCTGAGCAACAGCGAGCTTATTGGCCGCTTGGGCGACCAGGCAGTCATGGGTGTGACCTCAGAGGGCACGCGAATCGTGATGGGCGGGCGCCTATCGGACCAGCTGGTGGCCAATCAAGCTGGCGATACTGTTTCCGGAGGGCTGGGCAATGATTTGCTCGAGGGTTCAGGTGAGGGATCACACGTCTACCTGTACCGGCGTGGAGACGGCGCAGACTCCTTGATCGACACCAGCCAGAAGGTGGATGCGCTCGGAAACCCCACGCCCAACCGCTTGGTGTTCGGCGAAGGCATCGCTTTGGCCGACGTTCGCCTCACGGGGCATCAAGGGAGCCTTCGCCTGCGCGTTGGCGAAGGTTCCGCGGACAGCATCACATTCGCCGGCTTTGACGCCTCAGGCTCTGCACCCTCCCCCATCGACGAGTTCGAGTTTGCCGATGGCACGGTACTGAGCATTGCGCAGATGCTGGCCCGGGGCTTCGACGGCGACGCGTCGGCCGAAGACATTATTGCCTCAGCGGGCAACGACCGGATAGAAGGCAACGGTGGCAACGACACGCTGCGTGGATCCATCGGTGATGACACCTTGCGTGGCGGCGCCGGTGACGATGTGCTCATGGGTGGTGAAGGCGCCGACAGCTACCGCTACGGCGTGGGTGACGGTCTCGATCGGATCGATGGAGACATCGGGGCACCTGCGGTCGACACGCTGGTCTTCGGCCCTGGCATCACGGCCGACGATATCCACCTGAGCCACTCTGGCGGCAACTTGGTGGTGCAGGTGGGAGTGTCGGCAAGCAACCAGATCCGCATTGCTGGCTTCAATGCGTCGCAAGCGGCGACAGCCAGCCTGGTGGGGAGCTATGTGTTTGCCAGCGGAAGCTCGTTCAGCCATGCAGCACTCGTTCAGCGCGGCTTTGGCTTCAGTGGCACGGGCGGTGACGATGTGCTCACCGGCACGGACCTCAACGACCGCTTCCTCGCCAGCGCGGGCAGCGACACACTGCGCGGCGGCAGCGGATCGGACGATTACCACTGGAACCTGGAGGCTGGCAACGACCGTATCGAGGATGCGGGAGGAGCAGCCCTGGGACTGGACCGTTTGGTCCTGGGTGCCGACATCGCGGTAGCCGATACCCGTGTTTCCCGGGTTGGGGACGACCTGGTGGTGTGGGTGGTTGGCAAGACGCATCAGGTCCGCGTGGCCAACCACTTCTTGAGCCAGGGCCTGGAGCAGGTTGTGTTCGCCGATGCCACCGTGTGGGACACCACACAAATCGAAGCGGTGCTGGTCGCGCTGCAGATCACGGGCACGTCGGGTGACGACCTGCTGGTGGGCAGCGACAACGACGACACACTCGTCGGAGGTCTGGGCAACGACACCTTGCGCGGTGGCCTGGGGGCGGACGACTACCACTGGGCTCCCGCAGCAGGGGCAGACCGCATCGAGGACACCGCAAGCTCCACCCAGGGAAATGACCGGCTGGTGATCGACCCCACGGTCGCCGCCGCCGACCTGCGCCTCGTTCGCGTGGGCGCTGACTTGGAGATCCACGTCCAGGGCCAGCCCGGGGTGGTCATGGTCGCGCAGCAATTTGCTGGCCAAGGCCTCGAGCACATCGTGTTCGGCGATGGCTCAACCTGGGATCGCAACGGTATCCAGGCCCGCGCAGTGATCATGCTGACCAGCGGCAACGATTTCCACTGGGGCGACGCCAACAACGAGCATGTGTTGGGCGGTGCTGGCGATGACGCCTTGTACGGCCTGGGCGGAAACGACACGCTCAATGGCGGCGATGGGCTAGACGTGCTCAAAGGCACTGATGGCGACGACTGGCTGGTGGACGGCGAAACCATGGAGGGTGGCACCGGTCACGATACCTATGTCCTCAATGGCTGGCCTGAGACCGACGTGTACATCGAGGACGACGCCACCAACGGCATTGACCGCTTGAAGCTGTCCGTGACCAGTGAAGAAGTGCGTTTCGGCCGCGTCTGGGGCGACGGAGGGGTGGCCAACGATGAAGACCTGATCCTGGTGCACAAGGTGCTCGGCGAAAGCGCGGGATTGATCGTTTTGCGCAAGCAGTTCCTGTTTGGCGATCACCGGCACCGCATCGAGTACCTGGAATTCTCGGATGGGGTGATTTGGGATTGGCAAACGCTCTACGAGAAGAGCCTGCGGGCCAGTTCCGTGGAGATCGTCGGCTACGACTTCGACGATCACATCGTGATGGACGGGACGCGCAGCATGGGCACGGCCCTTGCAGGCAACGATACCCTGCTGGGCGCCTCCATCGCGGAAACGCTCAATGGCGGCCACGGCAACGACTTCATCGCGGGCGGGAATGGCAACGATCAGCTGGTGGGTTGGTACGGCAATGACACTTTGACCGGTGGCAGTGGACGCGACACGCTCAGTGGCCAGTTTGACGACGATGTCTACCGCATCGGACTGGGCGATGGCAAGGACGAGATCATCGAGGCAAGTGGTTACGACGTGCTCGAGTTCGGAGCCGGCATCCTGGCGCAGGATGTCCAGTTGCATCGTGACCTGAATGACCTGGTGATCTCGGTCCAGGAGGGAAGTATCCAGACCCGCATCAAGGACCGTTTCACCTACGAAGCCACGAAGATTGAGCTCATCCGGTTCGCCGATGGCACGCAATGGGATGAAGCCGCTATCGCGCAGCACACCGTTTCTACGGCAGCCGACACCCTGAACGGCAGTGCTGCCGACGACCAGTTCTTCGTCGACAACAATGGCGATGTCGTCAGCGAGGCGCCCAACCAGGGCATCGACACGGTCCACAGTGCCATCTCCTACACCCTGGCCGACAACGTCGAGAACCTCACGCTGACCGGTGTGATCGACCTGAAAGGGACTGGGAACGCACTGGACAACGTCATCACCGGCAACGCCGGCGACAACATCTTGTCTGGCGGCGATGGGATGAACACTCTGCTGGGAGGCCAGGGCGACGATCGCTACCACATTCATGCCAGCTACGACGTGGTGGTGGAGCAGGCGGGCGAAGGCGTGGATACGGTGTACGCTGACCAAAGCTATAGCTTGCCCGATCACATCGAGAACTTCGTGACCACGGCAGTGAACCCCGGCTACCGGACGATTCAAGTCACGGGGAATGCCCTGGACAATGTCATCGAGTTCACGCAGTCGATCTTTTGGGGGAGCACCGTCGATGGGGGAGCGGGAGCCGACACCGTCATCACCCGTGTGGGATCCCTGACGATCCACGTCGATGACGAGGACGATCGGATCGTGGCGCTATCGGGTGGCTCGGGCATCACCGTCATCAGCTCGGTGAGTTGGGCGATCGATGCTCAAGGCGCCATCTCAAGGGTGCGCCTGATCGGGAATGGCACCGTGGCCACTGGCTCGATATGGTGGGACTCCCTTGAATCCGTCGGAGTGGGGAACACCCTTGTCGGATACGGCGGCAACGACACCTACACGGTGAACTGGGACGCCATCGGCGGCCAGTACTCGGCACAAGTGATTGAGTCGGCCGATGGTGGCACGGCCGATCGGGTGCTGATCGGCGGCGGTGTCGGGCATCACCAATTGAGCAGCTTCGCGAACATCGAGCAAATCGAGCTGCTGAACTCGGCTGGCGCATCCAGCTTGAGCGGCTCGGATCGCGCGGACGTGCTCGTGGGCAACCAGAGCAGCAACTTCATCGATGGCGGCGCTGGTGACGACCAGATTTTCGCGGGCCCTGGCGGCTACGACACCTTGATCGGCGGCCTGGGGAACGACTTGATCTCGGGCACGAGCAGTGTGCTCATCGATGGCGGCCAGGGCGACGACACATTCGAGCTGTCGCGAGCCGGCGATTCGGGTGCCATCTTGCTGGGGCAGGGCTCAGGAAACGACCGCTTGCGTATTGGTTACTGGACCACTACCGGTGTTGTGCGTTTCTCGGGACCTGTGGCCGCCAACGACCTAGTGGTGACGCGCGAGGGCAGTGATCTGCTGATCCAGTACTCCGCCTCTGACAGCCTGCGTCTTGAATCTGCATACGCATCGAGCGAAGACAACAACCCCGTCAGCCAGTTGGTGCGCATCGAATTCGAGGACGGCTCCACGATCCCGTTCCAGACACTGCTGCGCCGCATGCAGGCGGGCAATACGAATGCCGCGAGCGAATCGGCAGATGTCTACTTTGGCAGTGCGGCGGCGGACCAGCACCAAGCCTTGGGCGGCGCTGACGAATTGTGGGGGTGGGCCGGCGACGACTCGCTGGACGGCGGATCGGGTGACGATACGATCGACGGGGGCTCCGGAGCCGATCAACTGGTGGGTGATGCGGGTATCGATCTCCTGCTAGGGGGGCTGGGCAATGACGTGCTGCTGGGAGGTTCAGACGACGACAGCTTGAGCGGTGGTGAGGGCGACGATGTGCTGCGCGGCGGTGCTGGGAACGACTGGATCCAGCATGACGCTGGTCACGACCTCATCCATTTCCAACGGGGCGACGGTCACGACATCCTTGAGCGACAGTACGACGCGACGGGCGTGCCCGACCGGAAATCCCTGGTGCTCGGACCCGGTATCCAAGAGCAAGATGTCCGCGTCCTGCGGTCAGGGGGGGACCTGATTATCCAGATCGATGACGGTGTGGACTCCTTCCTGGTGCGCAGCTACATGTACGTGGACTACGACCTGGAGGTCGTCTTTGACAACGGTGTGGTGTGGAACTCGCAGGACCTGGATGCGTTCGCACTCACGCTCGAGGGCGATGCGGGGAACAACCAACTCTATGGCGACGTATTCTCGGAGCTGCTTTTGGGCCATGGCGGCAACGACACCCTCTACGGATCGGATGGCTATGACACCCTCGATGGTGGCAGCGGCGCAGACACCATGGAGGGAGGGTGGGACGATGACGTCTACTACGTCGACAATGCCCTGGACCTGGTGACCGAATACACCGATGCGGGCCATGATCGCGTGTATGCCTCGATCACTCATACCCTGAGATCGAACGTGGAGGAACTCTGGCTCCAAGGGTCGGGGAACATCAACGGCACCGGAAACTCGATGGCCAACCGGCTGGTAGGAAACGGTGGCAACAACGTCCTCAGCGGTGGCACGGGCGCTGATACCCTGGAAGGCGGGGCGGGCGACGACAGCTACGTGGTCGATCACGCCTTGGACGTGGTGGTGGAGGCAGCGGAGGCGGGCGTGGACCTGGTGCAGTCGTCGGTAAGTCATGTGTTGAGTGCCCACGTCGAGAACCTCACGCTCACGGGGTCCGCCTCCAACAGCGCAACGGGCAATGACCTGGCCAACCGCCTTGTGGGCAACAATGGGGCCAACACTTTGAGCGGTGGCCTTGGCGATGACACGCTCGACGGTGGCTCCGGCAACGATCAGATGCACGGCGGTGCCGGTAATGACACTTACACCGTTGCGCAGACGGGTGATACCACCGTCGAGTCGGCCAATGAAGGCACGGACTTGGTCAACGCCTCCATCACCTGGACACTGAGCGACCATGTGGAGCATCTGACCCTCACTGGCAGCTCTGCCATCAACGGCACCGGCAACGCCCTGGACAACCTCCTCACGGGCAACAGCGGCAACAACAGCCTCGTCGGCAATGCGGGCAACGACACCCTTGATGGCGGTGCTGGTGTCGATTCGATGCGTGGCGGCCTGGGTAACGATACCTACGTGGTTGAAAGGACCACCGATGTGGTGACCGAGAACGCCAGTGAAGGCAACGACACCGTCAGAACCTCGGTCACGCTGACCCTGGGCGCCAACGTTGAGAACATCGTGCTGCTCGGCACCTCGGGCATTCACGGCACAGGCAACACGCTGGACAACCAACTCACGGGCAACAGCGGTGCGAACTCACTCAGCGGCGCCGCTGGCCACGACACCTTGCGCGGCATGGCGGGCAACGACACGCTCATCGGTGGTGCCGGCAACGACACTTACCTGCTGGGGCGTGGCGATGGTGCCGAGACGGTGCAGGAGAACGACAGCACGGCGGGCAACACCGACATCCTGCGCCTCCTGGAGGACGTCACCATCGAGCAGGTCTGGTTCCAGCGGGTGTCCAACAACCTCGAGGTGAGCATCATCGGTACGGGCGACAAGGCCAGCATCACCAACTGGTACAGCGGCAATCAGTACAAGCTCGAGCAGTTCATGACCAACGATGGCCAGATCTTGCTGAGCTCCCAGGTGGACAACCTGGTCAACGCCATGGCGTCCTTTGCGCCGCCGGCCGCCGGCCAAACTACGCTGCCCCCGGACTACGCGCAGTCGTTGACGCCAGTCATTGCCTCGAACTGGAATTGAGGGGGGAGCCCGCGGACAGGGACGGTCCGCGGGCGCGATGTTTTCAGAGGGGGGGGAAGCGGCTTGAAGGTCATTTTTGTTCACCAGAATTTCCCGGCGCAGTTCCTTCACCTGGCGCCAGCCATGGCGGCGCGCGGGCACGAAGTGCACGCGCTGCGCCTGGAGCGTTCCGGTCAAACGGTGGCCTGGAATGGCGTCACCGTCCACGCATACGTCCCCTCTCGAGGCAGTTCGAAGAACATCCACCCTTGGCTGTCCGATCTGGAAACCAAGGTTATCCGCGGTGAAGCGGTCTGGAAGAAGGCACGCGAGCTCAAGGCCGGGGGATGGTCGCCCGATCTCATCTATGCCCATCCCGGATGGGGTGAGGCGCTCTACCTGAAGGAGGTCTGGCCCGAGGCCAAGCTCGTGCTCTTCGGTGAGTTCTTCTACAGCTTGCAAGGTGCCGACACGGGATTTGACCCTGAGTTTTCGAGCGCCAGCGCTGAAGACGAGGGCTGCCGATTGCAGATGAAGAACCTCAACCAGTTGGCGCAGCTCCAGCTGGCCGACATGATCATCAGCCCCACCCAGTGGCAGGCGAGCCGGTACCCCGAGCCGTGGCGCGATCACATCCAGGTGGTGCACGACGGCATCGACACCGAGGCGCTGCGGCGCGATCCTGGCGTGAGTGCCAAGTTACCTTCGGGCCAGACGCTCACCCGCGCCGACGAGGTCATCACCTTCGTCGCGCGCCACCTCGAGCCCTATCGGGGCTTTCATGTGTTCATGCGCGCGCTTCCGCGCCTGCTGAGGCAGCGACCCAGAGCGCACGTGATCATCGTGGGCGAGGACGGGGTGAGCTACGGCGCAGCGCCCAAGCAGCACAAGAACTGGCGGGAGCACATGCTCGCGGAAGTGGGCCCTCAGTTGAGCGAGGAGCAAGCGCACCGCGTGCACTTTGTGGGCCGCCTCGACCGGACAGCCTTCACCCGCGTGCTGCAGCTCTCCCGGGTGCACGTCTACCTGACATACCCTTTCGTGCTGAGCTGGAGCCTGATCGAGGCGATGAGCGTCGGATGTGCCATCGTGGCCAGCGACACCCCACCAGTGGCCGAGGTGATCTCTCCGCGGGACTCAGGGCTGTTGACGGACTTCTTTGATCCCCAAAGGCTCAGCGACGCCATCGCAGAGCTTTTGAGCGATGAGGACTTGAGAGCCCACGTGGGCGCAGGGGCCCGGGAACGGGTCCTCGAGCGCTTCGATCTGCAGCGGGTCTGCCTGCCCCGGCAGACTGAGCTGCTCGAGGGGTTGACTTCCGGCAACAGGCTCATGGCCTGCGAGCCTGGAGATGGTGGCATCGTCCACACCAATGGGAGGATGGCGCATGCGCTGCACGAGCGGAGGTCCATGGCCTAGCTGGCAGTTACGTGGAAGAACTTCCATGGGAGCCAAATGGCTCGCGGCGTCTTCGCTCACGCACGGCGCGAGGCACACGGCGGGTTATCTTGGGTTTGGCCCATGTCGAGGCCAAGCACTTGCTGACCTTCGGATCATTTCATCCCCTATTTGTGCATGCGTGACCGGTGCATAGGCTTCTGAAGAAACGAGTCGTCTGGTAGCTTGAGCTGTGGGCTGTAAGCGGCGGCACGGGACCGCGGCGCTTGGTCCGCTCAACCTCAGACGAAGGAGATGCAGTGGCCTATTTCGACTTGAAGCGCTCAGGCGAGCAGTACATGTTCAACCTGCGCGGGGACAACCACGAAGTGATGTTGACCAGCGAGCGGTACACGACCAAGCAGAAGGCGTTGGAGGGCATCGATTCGGTGAAGATCAACGCGCCGCACGATCCTCGTTACCGGCGGCTGACATCGACGGCGCAGAAGCCGTACTTCACACTTACAGCAGCCAACAACCAGGTGATCGGTACCAGCGAGACTTATTCGTCGGCCGCTGCCCGAGACAATGGCATCGAGGCGGTCAAGAAGGGGGCACCTTCAGCTCCCGTCAAGGACAACACGTAGTGTTCTTGGTTTATCGCGTCAGGTGGGGAGTCGCCTCGCACCAACACCCTATCGCCCAGAGTAAGCCCAGGTTTCGGAGCTAGGGGTGTTGCACGTGCTCCGCCTCAGCCTGGGGAGGCGGAGCTCCCTCGGCGTTGGATCTGAAATTACCCCACCTGCTTGCGCGGCACTAGGGTCGTGACTCAAGAATGGCAAGGGTCTTCATCGACCTGTCTGCCGCTATGTCCTTTTATGCTCTTGTCTGTGCCGAGAAACGTCTGGCCAACTGCATCCGCCAAGCCCGAAGCCGCCGCGGCTGGACTCAGTATGAGTTCGCGTCACAGATTGACACGTCCATCGGCTTGGTTCGCCGCATCGAGCGTGGTGGATCGAGTGTCTCTTTGTTGATCGTGATGCGTGGCGCGCTGCACCTCGGATTGCTTAGGGAGTTCAACCGGCTGCTGGCCATCCGGCATCGGCAGTACCGCGACTGGCGCGGCCACAGTGGACATTCGACGCCGCGCCCGGCCGTGGTGGCTGCGCCCGCGCAAGCGACAGTCGATGTCGTCGCGCTGCCTGAAAACCCCCAACAGTTGCCTCATGAGCCGCAAGCTCGCCTGTTGGACCACCTCACGGTCTGCTTGGGTCAGACTTCTCTGGCGTTGGGGCGTTTGAACGTCTACACCCAGAACGGCGAGGTGTATTCCGAGTTCGCCTATGACGAGGGCTGGCTGAACAGCCCCCGCTTCTTCCCCGTCTCACCCGATCTGGCCCATACGGCAGAGCCCCAGCGGCTCACGCCACGGCAGGGGGAAGGACTCAACGTTTTTGCAGCATTGGCAGAGACCGCGCCGTCCGGCTTCGGGCTGCAGGTGATGAGCAAGGCCAGCGAGATTGGGCTGCTCGGGGCGTCTAATTGGGAGGGTAGGGCGCTTCGTGTTCTGAAGGGGTTGAAGGCCGTGCCCAACGTCGCGCGTCTGGGAGCCCTGCGGCTCGTTTCGCCAGAGGAGTCGCCAGTCGAACTCCCTCACGCGCGTCGCACGCTCCCCCGCGAATCCGATTTGCCTTCCCTTGCTGCGGCTGTTCACGCCTTTGAGGGCGGGACCGTGAGCTCTGCGCAACTGCAACTGCTGATGACGAGTGCCACCGCTCTTGGCGGCTCACGCCCCAAGGTCACTTGGTTGGGCAGGGACAACGACCTATGGGCTGCAAAACTCCCCAAGCGCTTCGGTGACTCTCTGCCCAATCGCTCAGAGGCCTTGGCCATGTCGCTGGCCGCGATGGCCGGGATCGACTGCGTCACTGTCACTCTGCGGCACTCGCCGTCAGGCCCCTTCCTGATCGCACCGCGGTTCGACCGGGCAAGTGACGGCAAGCGCAAGCCCGTTCTGTCCGCCCGGAGCATGCTGTTTTCCAGTGAGCGCGACGTCGTCGGCCCTCTGGCACTCCTCGATGCAATGCGCGCGCGGTGCCTCGATTTCTCATCAGACGCCCGCGAGCTGTGGCAGCGTCTGCTGTTCATGTGCCTCATCCGTCAACCGGGCGATGAGTTGCGCAAGATCAGCTTTGTCTACGCGGGGAACGGGCTGTGGCGTCTTGCGCCGGCGTATGGCCTGCGCCTTCATTCCTTCTCGATGCAGTCGTTGAAGGCGCAGCAGGCAGCTGGGTCAGGGCTCGAGATGAGGCTCTTGCCCTTGATGAAGGCGTCAAGCGCATTTGGCATGGAGCCTAAGCAGGCACTCGATCAGTTGCGCCGGCAGCTCAACGTGCTTGCGCGTTGGAGGGATCAGGCGGGACAGTTGTCGGTGGGCATGAGCCAGTTCGACATGGCGCAGTTTCAGCACACCATGACCCAGACGGCCATTGAGGGTGCGACCCTTGCCGCGAAATGTGGGCGCGAGCTCGACATCGCTTAGCCTCAACGCCGCAAGCCCAAGCACAAGGCCTCAAATGTTCCCGCCCGCTTGATTCGACGTTTTAGGCGGTCGTCGCCAGCAGGTTCACGATTGGTCCGTCGTGGGTGCTTTTGAGGACCTCGGTCAGCTGCGTGGATGGCACGAGCATCACCGCCTGCGTCTCCCAGCCCATGTCCGCTGGGTTGCCGCCGACGCGCTCGGCGAGGTAGTAGCGGGTGTAGCTCTGGGTGCGAGGAACGTCGATGAGGTGCCTGATCAGCCTCACTTGCAGTCCGCTCTCTTCGAACACCTCCACCAGGGCCGTCGCCTGGGCCGACTTGCCGTCCATCGTGCCCTTCGGAAACGTCGCCTGGTAGCCTGCAAAAGCGTTGCTGGGCGCCACGACCCAGATTCGGCCGTCAGCCTCGCGGATGACCGCACCGGCGGCCTTCTTGTAACCCTTAGGAACCTCGAAGGGCGGCTCGACAATCGATTGGCTGACTGCCAGGGCTTCCCAGCCCTCGTCAGAGGTGGGGGCGTCTGACCAGCGCCTGATTGCGATACCGTTTACTGAGGCAGGCATCTCGCCCTCGGGCACCACGCATGCGGTCGTGCTCGGATCTGACCAGGCGGACAGGGGAGTGGGGCTGCTGGGATTCTTCAGCCGTACAGGCGTACCCTGATCGTTGGGCCTTGGGTGAAAGACAGGCGCGCTCATGAGGAACCTGCCCCAGCCGACCGCGTACGGTCGCGCTTGGTGGGGGTGCTCGTGAACACGTTGGGCTCTTGCTGGAGCCGGTAGAGGACATCCCACACCCCGTGATACAGATTCGCCCGGGCAGCACCCTGGCGCTGTTTCACGGCATCCTTGAAGTTCGAATAGTCCAGGGTCTCGGCAAGCCGCGCCATGGCGGCAGCAACCGCCGCTTGAGGCGCGACCGCCCTGAAGCGGTAGTCATTGACCGAGCTCTCCTGAATCGGGCCCAGTTCCGGGAGGTACTGCGCTTGCAGTGCTTCGAGGTCCGAGCGCACGCGGGCGCGGACGGTCAAGGTCCTATTTTTGGTGTCCGTGGGCTTGCGCACCACGCTGAAGAACCCAATGGGGGTGATGAGCCACATGCTGCCGCTCCCTGAAATGACGAATGGCCCCGTGGTCGAGCGCGACCAAAGGCCAGTGAACGCCATGATGGATAACACCGCTCCCGCAAGCCACAGGCGATAACCCTGTGAGCGGGCACGGCTGCCACCAGCATCTCGGTGCCGAGATGCTCAGGTCTTGGTGCGCTTGAGCCGCTTGTAGCGCAACAGTGTCAGGCGCAGCAGCTCTGGCAGGTCCATCTCCAACCCGAGCGACAACTTGTGCAGCACGGTGAGCGAGGGCTGGTTCTGCGCCAGCTCCACCTTGGCCACGAACGTGCGGTTGACGGCTGCTCGGTGGGCGAGCTCTTCCTGGGAGATGCCCAGTTCGCCCCGGCGCGCCTTCACCTCGGCCGCGAAGGCCTGCATGAGATCGGGGTTCTGGGTACTGCGCACCGACGCAATGTCATGCGAAAGTACTGTTTACACACCCGTATATATGGTACAAAACGCGCCGCCTGAAGGGTACTCGAACCCATTCGATTCAGCGTGAAGTCAAGGCCGGCCATGAGGCACTGGCCAGACCCAAACCAGCGGGAGCATTCATTGAAATCACATCTTTCACACTTGGTGGCGGGCGCTGCCATGTTTGCCGCGCTTCTCGGCGCGCTGCAGCCCGTCCCGGCTCGAGCAAGCGGGGAACCATGGGCCATTGAGTACACCGAGCGCCTGGGCGCTCAAAGCGCCTATTGCTTCGGCAAGAGCTGTCGGGCAGCGGAGCAGCAGTACGCCGCCACATTGCTGCGGGTCTGTATCAACCGAGATCCGAAGACCGCTGGCTTCTTTACGCAGGGCGACTGGGTGGTTTCGGTGGGGCCGGACGGGCCTGCCACCTGCCGCGAGCGACTGCATGCGGACCCGGCCAAGAAGATCCTGTATCTGCAGGCTAACTTCCTGAGCGGTACCCGGTTGGATACCCGTGCACCTGCGACCATTCGATGCGAGCCCAACCCACCGGGCCAGGTGGAATACAACCCATGCGAGTCCACCTTTTTCACCCCGAACCCGTCCAACCCGCGGTTCATGTTCTTGAACGGTGATGCGATTCACCGTGTGGTTCGTGATGCCAAGGTGGTTGACAGCATCGAGCGCTACATGCGCGAGGAAGACATGCGGCGTGCCGAGCAGCAGCGCGCGCAGTACCTGGCAGATTTTCAGAATGCCAAGGG
>VFQP010002321.1_pt1 | contig 21628 bp, 17 predicted proteins | sample 3512351 | NCBI WGS metagenome assembly VFQP01 (sample SAMN10412372, study PRJNA504923) | tailings metagenome | isolation source: Relicate 1 Philex TSF1 revegetated site | place: Philippines: Tuba, Benguet | collected 2017-08-29
ATACGATGAATAGAAATTCGCCCCATCCGCATGAAAAACATCGATTTTGTTATCCGCAGTATTCAAATCAAACCAACCCAATTTCAAAACATTGGAGTTCTCATTCTTGTTTGCAATGTTTGTCCAGGATGAATTAGGGATTGCATTATTGACCATCCGCCAAATTCCTCCGGAAGCATGAAAGAAGTCTTCAATACCGTCTCCGGTCAGATCTCCGGAATAAATGGAACTCATCGGGTATGATGTTGAACCAAAAAGAGTCCAGGAAGTATTGCATCCGTAAGAAACATAGATTATACCTCCATCATTCACAATCATATCTGTTTTATTATCCGAATTATAATGTCCGAACCGAAGTTGATTCATCAAATAACCAGTTGATCCGATTTGCGTCCAGCCTTGTGTCAGTCCATTTGTAATCTGGTAAGGAGTCACATACAAATAGCCATTCTCCAATTTGTAAATATCCGTTTTCCCGTCACCATCGTAATCTCCGAATGCATAATCGATCACGTTAGCGTCACCAATGCTGGACAGCAAAACATCATTGGAGGATTGAATATTCATAAAATTATTTACGTTCTTCTTATTCCAATTTGGTTTTACATACCAACCCAGGTATGAACCGGGAGCACCACTCAAACCATAGCCATAAACATTGTTGAACGCCAACAAATTTCCATAATGATACATCTGTCTGATAGAACTAACGGGACCGTCTCTTTTGAAGATATTATTTTCCACTCTGCATTGGTTATCCGGAATACCTCTAACAACTACATTCTCATATACTCCATCGTATCTGGACGCCCCTATATCCATAAAATAGTTATGATGGATGTAAATAAAGGTTGATGCATTTGGTCCTGCATCTTTATTTTCTCCGTGAACATCAAAATTATGAGATGTTCCACCATCTAAAATAATATTACAAGATGCTTCATAACCTGTATTATTAGTATTTCTAGATCCTGAACATGCAATATCATGGCGATTAGCACTGAATATATTTGCTTTGATTACAGCGAATCCGTTATCAACTCCAACTCCATAACCCAGTCCATCTTGTTTATTATTATGTATCAGGTTATGATGGATGAAATTATTGTTATTCGATTGATTTCCGGATCCAAGTCTTCCAATATAAATTGCAGCTTCCGGCCAACCAAACAACTCACAATTATCTACTTCAAGGCCATCGTGTCCGATCATTAAAATGGCGGCACTGAGACGAAGATAGTTTGCATCTCCCCGCTCCATAAACGGCCCTCGTAATGTAATACCCGTAAATCGTATATTACTGCCGTTAGAAGTGAAAACTTCTCGTGCAAAAGAACAAGGATTCGATTCGATACAAGCTTGAGTTGTTTTAATCGTTGCCCCTGATGATCCGTTAAGCCCTCTGTCACTTGCAATAATAATATTGGATGGCAAATAAATCGTTTGTGCCAACCCTGTCAAATCAATGGTGACATTTGAATTAATGTAAATCGTTTTATTCGCAGAAGATTCAATTAACGTTTTAAAACTAGTTGCAGACATCGAAGTTGAAATAACAATGTCAGCCTGGCTGGGACTAATCCTTGCCGAATAACCTGTACCTCCTCCAACAGGATTTCCGGCATTACAAAAATCTATCGGATGAGTATATGACACCAGCAGTTTCTCATTACCATCTCTTTGAAGAACATTTTTCAATGACTGTTTCTTACAGGAAACAAACGCCAGGCAAATAATCGGTATAAACCATTTTGTATTCATAAATTCAGTATTTGGTTGTGTTATAAAGTTGATTCAAATTATTAATTCAAATTTCCGTAAGTGAATGTAGACAATGGGAAATTATTTAAGGTCGTATTTGCCCAGGGCATTCGGGCCTTCAATGAGACCTGACGCGATGTGTTTATAACATCCGAGACTCCGTCTGAGTCAAAATCCCAAACGTCAAGATCTGAAGCCAAATAGCCTGAAGTTGCTATATTGACCCATGTTTGCGTTCCATCGTATGCTGCATAAAAATAGGTCCCGTCAGCAAAAAACACGTCAATTTTCGGATCGGCACTATTCAAATCAAACCAGCCTAATTTCAGATTCGCTATGTTTGACGTACTGCTTGCTATCTGAGTCCAGGAAGAACCCGGAATTGCATTGTTGATCATCCAGAATTTTCCTCCATCCGCTGTGAAAAAGTCATGTATACCATCACCTGTCAGATCTCCGGAACGGATAGAACTCAGAGGATAAGTGGTTGATCCCATCAATGTCCAGGAACTATTACAACCGTAGGAAACATAAATATTACCCACGTCTTTCACAACAACATCCGTTTTATTATCCGAATTGAAGTGGCCAAAGCGGAGTTGAGTCATTACATAAGACATGGTTGCAATCTGAGTCCAGCCTTGTGTTAAGCCATTGGTAATTTCATATGGCATCACAAATAATTTACCATCCTGAATTTTGTAAATATCTGTTTTCCCATCACCATCATAATCTCCAAGAGCATAATCGACAATCGTAATATTCCCAATCGAAGACATCAAAATATCATTGGTTGATTCCAGGTTCATAAAATTACTCACTCCTTTTTTGCTCCAGGTCGGCTTCACATACCATCCCAGGTAAGAACCCGGACCACCATTTAAACCATAGCCATAGATGTTATTCCATACCAACAAATTGCCCTGGCTATTTGCAGCTCCGCCTGTACTTCCCTGTTTGATTGCCGAAGTTGGACCTTCTTGCTTAAAAATATTGTTTTCTATTCTACATTGGTTATCCGGAACCCCTCGAATACCAATATTTTGCATCCAGGCATTTCCGGGCCTGGAAGCTGTTGTTCCTATATCCATAAAATAATTGTGGTGAATATAAAAGAAAGTCGATGCATTTGGTTTTGTGTCTTTATCTTGTCCATGTACATCGAAATTAATATCGGTTCCCCCTTGAAGAACGACATTACACGAAGCTTCGTATCCCGTATTGTTGGTATTTCTGGATCCGGAACACGTAATGTCATGGCGGTTATTTTCAAAAGTATTTGCTTTAATTACAGCAAACCCATTATTTACTGCAACCCCATAACCGTATCCCGCTTGTTTGTTCGCATGAATATAATTGTGATGAATGTTATTATTATTGTTCGAATAACCTGTCGGATCCTGGTTCTGACCAATTGCAATAGGTGAATAAGGCCAGGAAGAAAGATCACAATTATCTACTTCTAATCCATCATGCCCCTTCATCAGAATTCCTGTTCTGAATTTCTTATCATCCACTCCGATGCTACTCCAAGGTCCTCTGAATTGAAGTCCTGTTATACGTATGTTATTGCCGTTCGATAAAAAAACCTCTCTCGAAAAGCCACACGATGAACCATTATCATAACAGATATCATCCGTTTTAATTAACGCCCCTAAAGAGCCACCTGCCCCTCTGTTACTTGCAATCACAATATTCGCCGGGAGTTTAATACTTTGAGTGAGTCCGTTTAAATCAATCACCACATTCGGATCAATATAAATCGTTTTATTCGCAGATGCTTCTATCAACGTTTTAAAGCTGGGTGCAGTCATATTGGTTGTAATAACAACATCAGCCTGGAATGGTTTAATAATTGATGAATAACCTGTTCCTCCTCCTATCGGGTTTCCGTCATTGCAATAGCTTAAAGGATGGCTCATGGATTTCTGCATCACCTGATCATCTTCCCTCCCGAAAAGAGATTTTAATCCCTGTTTCTTACAGGAAACAAATGCCAGGCAAATAATCGGTATAAACCATTTTGTATTCATATTTCAGGTGTTTTAGTTACATTGTTAATTTTCGGATTAGTGAAAAGTGTCGTAGATTCCTACTAATTTAACACTTTCTGCGTCCCAATTGTATTTTTCCAATACGAGTTTCTTTCCTCTTTCTCCCATTTCTCTTGCTTGCGCAGGATGATCCAGGATGAATTGAATTCCTTTTCGAATATCCGAAGGGTTTAAGGGGTCAACACAAATACCACATGCATTCTTTTCAATGATTTCCTGCCAAAGCGGGAAATTTGACCCGATAACCGGAAGGCCTGAGGCCATGTATTCAAATATCTTGTTCGGTTGTGCATTGATGTGATTCGGCAATGGCAAAAATGTAACTACTCCGGCGGATACATTTGCTTTAATCACCAGCGATTGTTTGCGGTCGATATATCCTAACGGATTTACATTTTTCCAACCGGCAAGTTGTTCCAGGGAAACTCTGAAATCTTCCGGGATGGTACCGGCTAAATCCAAACGGGCATCCGTTCCTTCCAGAGACTGCACCAACTCTCCTATTCCACGAATCCTGGAAATATTCCCGATAAAACAAATTCTTTTCGGATCTCTGACAGCATCAGAATCCTGCAGATCGATTTCGCTCAATAGCGGGAAATTATTAATATCAAGTGTATTGGGATTTACTTTCTTAAACCGAGCGGCAATAAACGGGGTTGCTGTGACTACAAAACTTACTCTTTTTGCAACACGGTCTTCATATAATTCAACGATCCGTGCAACCGTCTTTTTGAACTTCAGGTATTCTTTTCCCAAAATCTGACGAGGCAAATCTTCGTGAGCATCATAGATCACTACTTTCCCCGATCGGCGCAAACGTCCGGCAAAACGCAATAACTCCGGATCATGAAAATGATAAACATCCGCATCCAGAGATTTTGCTTTTTTATAAACCTCCCTGGCAGTAAAAATCATTCTGCCAAGCCGCCCTCTTTTCTGAGAATCAGCGCTCACTAACTGAACGCCTTTATGACGTTGATTATCTGATTGGGCTGTAACCAGGAATACATCATGACCTGCATCTGAAAGAGATGCACATTCCTTATGAAAGATCCGGATATCGTCTGCCGGATGTGCAGATGAAAAGTGACAGATTTTAAGCTTTTTCAATGAATTATTTTTGGGCAAAGATACATTTTAATTCTGTTTGCTTTAAGTGCTAAGCTGCGCGATTTGCTTCGCTTTTCTATGAAATATTGAATGAATCATTATTCACCCAAAGTGGTTGTTTTCAGATAGTAACATTTCCCGATCTTGTGATCTCTTTGTAAACCGGAAGCAAAAACATTCCATTCATTTACAATCTTCACTTTAAGAAAGCCCATAAACCCGGAATGATAATTCACAGTCCAGGTTTGTCCGCCATCTTTGGTTTTCAAAATTTCACCAGTTGCATTGGTGATCGGTTCATCATTGCAAATTGCCGCAAAACCGATTTGGTCATTAAAAAACGTGACATCAAAAATGTTATTCTTTGAACTGGTTTCCGACCAGGTAGTTCCATCTCCTGATATAATACAATTTCCTGCTGCAATAATTGAATTGGACGAAGGCATAGACACCGTATTAAATACTTTTGCCGGATTATCATAAACTATTTGCCAGGTATTTCCCAAATCCGTAGAAATACTTATCTGACCGGTAGACGTAACACAAACACCGTATTGAGGATTGGAGAAATAATAATCGGTCGTATTTGCAGGAAAGGACAATTGTTCCCAATTGGAACCTCCGTCTATCGAACGAATAGAACTTAAAAACAAAATCGTGTCGTTTAACTTAAAATCTCCATTCGGAACATCGTTTGAAAACTGACTCCAGCTGTTTGTAGGCCAGGTCAGGCCATTGTCAACAGACATATTGTATTCAGGCCCTCCACACCTTGTGGAAGCAAAAGCCTTTGAGTTTTTTCCGAAGATTAATGAATAAAAAATACTGGACATTCCGCATGAATTGACCTCGTAATTTCTCGTCCATGTCAATCCGCCATCCAATGTGATGAACATTGCAGGAGATATCTCATGGTATTGGATTCCACCGATCATATACCCTCTATTCTCAGTAACGAATTCAATATCCGTCATTGTAGCATAAAAATGGTCGTGGGTGGTATTGACCTCTCCAATATCAAGATAAGCATACTTTTTCCAATTGGTCTGACCTTCCTGGTGGTCATCTACCGGAGTTTTTTCTTTCTTCGAGCATGCGGCAAGCGATAATGCATAAAATAACAGCATAAAAAAATGCGTTGGCTGATTTATAGGCAGTTGTTTTTTCATCATAATTCTATTATCTAATGCAGCGTCCTAAAATACAGGTGATTTTTTTATAGCACCTATTCATAGCTCAAGTCACATCTAATAAACGTAAAATACTTAAAATAGTATCCTATACCGAACATAAATACGCTTTTTATGGCTTTATTCCTGAGAAAATGTGTTTTAAATCGTCCTGTTCCGGATAGCTTATCAATACCGCGCGGTGTTTTCCGTGAAACACAAACATGCTTCCGGCTGCAACAGCAGAAGCTCCGGCCCGGTTAATTGCTTTGTCAAAATCATCAATTGTTGCAGCTCCTCCACAGGCAATTACAGGAACCTGAACCGCAGCACTCATCTTTGAGATTAAATCCAGGTCGTAGCCCTTCATGGTTCCGTCGCGGTCAATTGAATTGAGCATGATTTCACCAACACCGATGTCATCCAGTTGTTTTGCAAATTCCACAGGGTCTTTCCCGGTATTTGTTTTTCCTCCTTCGGAAAACAATTCGTATTTCCCCCGGAAGTTCTTTTTGACATCCAGCGAAACAGCAATGGTGGAACTGCCGAATTGAACAACCGCTTCACGGATAAAATCAAGATCCTTGTAGAGTTGGGAATTAATAATGACTTTTTCAATTCCGATTTTCAGAACAGCACGAATATCTTCCAATGTTTTTATTCCACCGCCATAAGCCAGCGGCATGAAACATTCTTCGGCCACTTCCTTCAGAAATCCGAGTGGAATGGGTCTGTTTTCCGGTGTAGACAAAATATCCAGGAAAATCAGTTCATCTACTTCTTTTTCATTAAAGATCCTGACTGCATTTAACGGGTCTCCAAGGTATTTCGGGTCTTTGAACTGAACCGTTTTTACCAACCCTTCATTTTTCAGCAATAAAACGGGAATAACTCTTGGAATTGCCATTAGAAATTAGTCATAAAATTGGTCAATAGCTGCATTCCATACTTGTGGCTCTTCTCCGGATGGAACTGAACCCCCAAAATATTTTCTTTTTGAAAACCGGAATCAAATTCAAGCATGTAATGGCTTGTCAAAATAGCCTCTGCCGGATTATTGCATTTCACATAATAGGAATGTACAAAATAGAATTTCGGTTCTTCGTACATATCTTTCAGCAAGGGACTGTTTCCTTTTTCGGATACATATTCCCATCCCATATGCGGAACCGACATTTTTTTATCGGCTTTGGTATTGTCGAATTTGATGGTTTCCGCATCCACCCAACCAAGCCCGGGCAAACTTCCTTCTTCGCTTTTATTGGTTAGCAGTTGCATTCCCAAACAAATTCCCAAAACAGGTGTTTTTTCTACCAGAACTTTTTGATTCAGTAAGGGAATCAATCCTTTTTCTTCGAGATTTTTCATTCCCTGGTCAAAGGATCCAACTCCAGGAAGAATCAGTTTTTCTGCTGATTGAATTACCTGGTGATCCGAAGTAATTTCAGACTCGCAGCCGATTTTCTTTAACATGTTTTTGATTGAACCTAAGTTCCCCAAACCATAATCAACAATTACAACCATCACTTCCAGATATCTGGTACAAATTACTCATTCTCTTTTAATGCCTCCTTATAAAGTGCCTTCATCCGTTTGTTTTATCATCCGGATAGCTACCCCAATTACGAAAATATAGAAAATGAAACGCGCAATGCTGAATCCCCACAAAGCAGCTTCCATTTGATCTGAAAAAGCACGACCAATGAAAAAACCACTCACAATCACTATCATGTGAAGTACGTCATAATATAACAATGCCCGCTGCTTTTGTAAACGAATGAAAATAAACGATAAGGAAGAGGACACAAACCATGCTGCCAGCCAAAAAACCATGATCCGGGCAATCGGCATCAGCTCAATCCACTGTTTTCCCAATATACCTGCCACGAAAGAGCCCGGAATAAGGTAAACTACCACAATCGGGATAAGCGCAATCATTGCCAGGTTTTTCGCAAAACGAATATACATCCTGAGCAGCTGTTCCTTACTTTTCGTTTCTGCCAGACGGGAATAAAAAACCTGTGAAAATGAAATCGCAATAACTCCGAATCCTGCCGACAAATAGGTCATCGAAACACCAATCACTCCCACCATCTGTTCTCCGAAATAAACGAGAAACAACTGTAAATACACCACATTGATCAGGTTCCCCAAAAATACGCTTGGTGTAGAAAACAGCAAAAATTTCCGGTTTTCACGAACAGTTTCCCGGCTTATCTTATTATCGAGTAATTTCAATGCTTTGCTGTCACGCTTCATAAAACCCCTCACATAATATAAGACAGCTCCTATGAACCCGGAAAGTCTGCCCAGAATCAAACCAAAAACTCCCAGGTTAAGTAAACCGCCCAACAGTTTTACAGATTCCGAAGTTCCGGTTTGCACCAATTTTGCCCAGGAAATGACTTTAAACCTTTTTTTCCGGTTGTTCCAGTAGGAGAACAAATCTGTCATCGAAAAAAAGATGATGTAAACAGGTAACAGGAGCAGGTAGTTCTTCAAATCCGGTTCTCCAAGATAGTCCGCAATCAAATCCCTGAATATCAACATCAGAATACTGCTAACCAAAGTTACCAGCAATACGATTTTCAAGGCGCCGAAAAACAAGTTAATGGCATTCCGTTCACGCCGCTGCAAAACAATTCCGAATTCCAATTTACCTGAAGCAACAGATGAAAACAACTCAGAAAAAGAGATGAACACAGCCAGCAGTCCGAAATCTGCGGGGGTGTAAAAATATTTCTGAAGGATCGGAAGAACAATGAAAGGAATAAGCTGCGAAAGAAGTGAACCGCTAAAGAGCACCAGTATATTCTGTATAAAGTCTGACTCTTTAATTCGCCGGATCATACTTCACTTTTCTTTCATCGATTTAAACTACTGCGAAAGTAACCAAATTGAATCGATTACTCCATACTCACATTAAATGCTGCTTCCCATTTGGCCAAATTGTAAATTCTCCAGCGCATGCGTTTATCCAGCTTATTGATATCCAATTGATTCAAATCTGCAATCGTATTGAGTATCGCCGATTTCCGAATGACTCTTTCCATTTCTTCCCGGTGGTTTTCCAGCCAAAGATTTTCAGGAGCATTGAATCCCAGTTTATTCTTACGCCAGGTTATTTCCTTTGGCAATAATCCCGACATCCCTTTCCGAAGAACATATTTGGTCCAACCGTCCCGAATTTTTGCCTTGTTTTCCATATTCAAAGCAAATTCAACCACCCGATAATCAATAAAGGGCAGTCTTGCTTCAACGGAATGCTTCATGGAGTTTTTATCCTCATAGCGCAATAAATGAGGAAGTTGGCTTCTTGTCAGTTCCATTTTTTGCATTTTCCGGATATCCGAATAACTTTCTGAGATTTTTTTCAGTGTTTCAGACTTGTATTCTGCCAGGAAAGGAGCGCGAATAAAATTAGCCCTGCGTTTTACCCGGCTCAGACGGCTTTTATAATTTCCAAAATACAACATGTACTTAATTACTTCCAACATACTCAAACGCGAGTTCTTTTTGGAATTCAATAAGGCTTTTGGCCGTTGAGTCCAGGGCAGGCTTCGGATCAGAGCCGGATAATACCGTTCGTATCCCAATAGTGTTTCATCTCCACCCTGACCGTCCAGCATCACGATGCATTGATTCTTACGGGCTTCCCGGAAGACAATATGCTGCATAAAAACAGACGGGCTTCCGAAAGGTTCTTCCTGTGTATAGATCACTTCATCAATTTCCTTTGCAAAATCTTCATAGGAAGGCGTAACCGTTACCAGGTTTAATTGCAAATGATCCGATACCAAAGCGGCATATTTACTTTCATCCGTGGCTGCTTCTTCCGAGCGCGCATGAATCGCGTAAAATCGCTCCTGATAGGTGTAGTTTTTACTTGCCAGGGCAGCTACTGTGCTGGAATCGAGCCCTCCGCTTAAACAAGTTCCGACTTTTACATCAGAACGCATCCGTAATTTGACACTTTCTTCCAGCAATTTGATATAATCCGGGATAGAATCTCTCTCTTCAGAAGCCCTGATCTGGCTTGGTAACTGGTAAAACGGAATAATTTCATAACTATTCTGCTCCAGATCGTATATTAAATTATGACCCGGCGTCAGTTTGACAATTCCCAAGAAAAAGGTTTCATCAGTAGCTTCATCAATACCTGCGATGATATAATCCAATGCAACCGGAAGATTCAGCAACGGATTTTTGCCGATCAATTGTTTGATTTCCGAACCGAATTTAAATTCCCTTTCGGAAAACGTATAATAAAAGGGTTTAATTCCAAAACGATCCCGACTGCAAAACAATTTGTTCTGTTCCTTATCAAGAATGGCAAAAGACCACATTCCATTGAAACGGGTTACACAATCCATTCCCCAAAAATCATAAGCTGCCAGGATAACCTCGGTATCAGATTCTGATTTGAAGGTATAGCCTTCCTTCAATAAAACTTCCCGGATTTCGATGTAGTTGTATACTTCTCCGTTAAACACAATCGTATACTTCTCCTCCCAATGCATTGGTTGTTTCCCCAACTCGGAAAGATCCAGAATTGCAAGTCTGCGATGGCCAAGTGCCACATTCTTATAACAATAGATTCCTTCACCATCGGGACCCCGATGTTTGATATCATCATTCATTTTACGAATTTCTTCTTCCGAAGGAACTTCACTTGTTTTATAAATTATTCCGCTTATTCCACACATCTTAAATCAAGCATTAGATTTAGTTTTCGTAATCACTTGCCGGTAAATCTGCATCAGTTGCTGCATAACCGCATCATTGGAAAATCGTTCTATCACAAATTTTCTGATCGTTTCTTTATTGTAATTTGAATATTCCAGGATCATGTTTTCCATGGCCAAAGACAAATCTTCCGCATCCTGTTCACAAAGAACGCCAAATTCAGGAGAAACAATAATCGATTCCGGGCCAAAAGACCTGGTTGCGACAACCGGTTTACCACAACTCAACGCTTCAATGAGAACAACTCCAAATGTTTCAACTTTGCTGGAAAGCACAAACGCATCCATTTGCTGCATTTCTCTCACAATTTCTTTTCTTGGCAGCAATCCTAAAAATTCGACCTGCTTGTCAATCCCTAATTCTGCCGAATAGTCTTTCATTTGAGACTCATAGATTCCATTTCCTGCAAGCCGCAATCGCACACCGGGATGTTTTGCCACAACCTTTGAAAAAGCTTCCAAAAGCAGCGGATGATTCTTTTCCACATAAAATCCCGCCGCATTGAAAAAAGTAAAATTCCCTTTTTCAGCAGCCTGTTGACCCGGCACAAAAAGATCCGTATCCACTACATTCGGAACATACAGGAACGCCCTTTGATACCGCTTCTCCATCAATTGAGCAAACTTGGGGCTGACAGCGATTGCTGCATCAGCATGTTTAAAAACCGCCTTTGCATCCGATTCAATACTTTCCGGAACAATATCATCAATAAACTGGGATGAATGTTCTGTTATCACATACGGAATTCCAAACTTGCTTTTTGCTGTAATTGCCACTAAACCCGCCTGGAAACCATGCACATGAATGACATCCGGTTTGCCGAATTCCTCCATGTAAGCGCTTATCATTTTCATTCCCAGGTTTTGCGACTTCCGCAAACGATACCGGTGCAGTTTCGGGATATTCAAAAAAGTATGAATCGCTGTCCGGACTCCCTGGTTAAATGATTTTTTTAGTCCGAAAGACCACTTCCGCTGATTCCATACGGCTCTAATTGAAATGGGGATTGCAGCAATAACCGCTACCTGATTACTTTTATCCCGCGCTAACGATTCTGCCTGATCACGAAAAAAAATTCCCTGATTGGAAGAATATTCTGTTGGATAACCCGAAGCAAGTATAAGAATATGCATCATCTATTTAAGCCTCTTTTGATTTTTTTATGAAATAAACAGCTATGACGATCGCAAACAAATAATACAGCGATTGACTAATAGAGAAGCCCCAAAGCGCACTATTTAAAGACGGACTTATCCATCTTGCGATGAAAAATCCCGCTACGATTAATAACAAATGTAAGCAATCGAATAACAACATTTCTTTTTGACGTCCTAATCGGATATAAATAAACGACAGGGAGGAAGACACAAAACCAACGCTTAACCAAACAGCCATTATCCTGGCCACACCGATTAATTGATTCCATTCTTCTCCCAATAGATAAACAATCAGTTTGGCCGGTATCAGATAGATAATAATTAATGGAATAAGTGCCATCAAAGCCAATTGCTTTGCAAATTTTTTATACACCTGGAGCAAATGATCCGAATCAGCAATTTCCGATACCTTGGAAAAAAACACCTGTGAAAATGAAACGGAAATAACTCCAAATCCTGCCGCTATATATGCCATCGAAACACCCAGCAATCCGGCAATATCTTTCCCGAAATATGTAATAAACAAATTCAGGTATGTCAGGTTGATCAAACTATTAATAAATACGCTCGGCGTTGTAAAAAAGATATATTTCCGGTTCTTCTTAATTAATTGGTTGCTGGTTTTATTACGAATCAGTTTCAGTGCTCGGGAATCTGTTTTTACAAACCTCCAAATCAAATAACATCCTGAAAAAAAGAAACCAAACAACCTCCCCAATAATAAACCGACGTAACTGGCTCCCAAATATCCTAAAGCCAATTTTATGGATTCCGCGAAGGAAGTCTGAACCACTTTCGATGAAGAAATAACCTTAAATTTTTGCTTTCGGTTAAACCAATATGTCAGCATATCGTTTATTCCGACAAAAAGGACATACAACGGCAGCAAAAACAAGTAGCCTTCCAACTTCGGTTCATCGTAATAAATGCTCAATTCTTTTCTGAACAGGATGATGATAACAAGCGACAGAAGTGTCATAACTCCCGTTATCTTCAAGGCCGAAAAAGCCACGTTTATTGCGTCTCTTATTGTTTTTTGAACAACAATTGCAAATTCCATCTTTAAACACGCGATCCCAGAAAAAACCTCACACATGGAAATAAAAACTGCCAGAATTCCAAAGTCAGAAGGCTTATAGAAATACTTTTGCAAAACAGGCAGCATCAAAAAAGGCAGGATTTGCGAAATAACGGAACCTGTTAGTAAAATGAATATATTTTGCGCAAAGGGCGACCGTCTAATGTTTAACTTCATTCGTTGCTTTCCCGGAATCAATTATCTCATTTGCGAATATCAACAAGCACGTAACCAAAAACCAGTTAATCGGAAGTGACAAAAACGTTGAATTCGCATTTCCCATAAAAACAAACGTTATGAGGAACCACAAAACTAAAAAATGTTTCTCATCCCACAACCTTCTTCTAAATGCCCGGAACAAAACAACGATAATCCAGATAAACACCGACATCAACATTCCAAAAACAAGCACCCCGTATTGAGACAATATTTCAATAATGAAATTATGCGCCCCAACCACACCGTTATCAGGATATTTATTCAGTTTCAGCATGTTACTCGCCTGGAATCCACCTGCTCCCAATCCCATATAATGCGACTTTTTCAAATAGTCCAATCCGTTCAGCAACAGATTCTTCCGAACGGAATTGCTGCTCAAAGCCCTCTTCAATAAAGTGCTGTCAATTCTTGATTTTTCTTTCGAATAAAGAAATGTTTCTACATTTTCCCCTTTCAATAATAACTCTCCTGTTCCCGGATCAGCGGAAATAATTCCCAAATCAGTGATCATCAATCCTTTGGTGTTTGAACCTGGTTCAGTCAGAACAATCTCTTTGTAACCTTTAAAAGGATACTTATATGAATTCATTGGCAGCAACACAACCAGGAACAACCCGGCACAAGCCAACAATCCAATGATATAGTAATTTTCAAATCGATGGGCTCTAAGGTAAATTACAATCAAACCTGCAAATGTCAAAATCAGTAATGCGATCAGGAGTTTATTATCTCCCATGAATAATCTATCACGCAAGTCCGGATCGATTCGCTTTAATTGAAGTTTTACACTATCCTTATTAAGCAATTTAAGATATGCATGATACTCTATTGCAAATACCCTGTCCGCTTTCAGAGAAGTGTCTGTTTCTTTTTCCCCGTCTTTACTCAAAAGCAGAATTTTTCCGTCTTTGTGTATTCGTGCATCCAGTTTCTCACAGACTTCTGAATAAACTGCTCCGGCATTCTCATTATCGTGAAACTGGAATTCAGAGTTTGATCGCAAAAACCCGACTTCTAAAAAAACAACCAACGAATTGAAACCAATCATTAGCAAAATTGTCCTGACTTGTCTTCGATTGAGCGAAAGATGTATCCTTGATCGGACACTTTTAAAAATGAACAGGCAAAGTGTAATAATCAGCACCAGGAATACACACAAAACCCCTAAGCGGGATTCTGTCAGAAGCAAAAAGTCCAAGGCAACCAGGATCATTGCACTGTTCAATAAGCTGTTTTTATTTTGAAGGAGAAAATACCCTGAAAACACAATCGAAATACAGAAATAGATTCCTAAAATATTCTGATTAATGAAGGTGAAAATAGGGATGAAATTGGTTTTATGAAAGGCTCCCAATTCTGCTAATTTCTGAAGGTATTCGCCCTCAAAATGTCGTTGGGTAAACATTTCAAACAACAAAAATCCGATCACAGCAATAAAACTGATCGTCCAGACTTTTTCCAGCGCAGATATAAAAGTCTTCTCAGACCTGGAAAGTGAAAGAAAAATCACATACGTTGCCAAACCAACTCCCAGATAGAAAAGCTCTTTAACTCCGTATAACAGCAAAGGGGTCCAAAGTAACGAAACAGCTCCGTAAAGAACCCAGATCAGGAAAACGTAAAACGTGTATTTTGAAAAGCGGTTGGTATAACACACCAGCTGCTTTGTTATGAGCAGGTAAATCACTCCTAATGCCAACACAAAACGATAAGCCGAAAACTCGACACCTCCGATATGCGCAATAACCATATGACTCCCACCTATCAGGGTAAAAATCAATAAAAAAATAAATACTAAATTTAATTTAGAAGTGTTTGCAATCATCATAATTGTAAAATGGATCTTCCTTGTATAATTTAAGGTGGTTTATCTATAGGACGTATTTTTCAGGAAAACGTTGGAAAATCCTTATTTATTTTTTTTCAATTTTCGTGCAAAAGTAAGCAATTTAAGGGAAAATTTGGCTTTATCTCTATTACTTTAAATCAAAAAGCACGACCATGCTGATGCAAAAAAGAAGTTTTCTTTATGATCTTATCTGTAAAACATGACGAAGGTATTCCTGGATTCCTTCTTCGAATGTATATACGGGTTTATAGTCCAAATATTGTTCTATTTTGGCGGTAGACGCCAATGAGTCTTTGATATCACCCTTTCTCGGAGGACCGTAAGTAAGGGTGTTTTTAGGTGTTTCTCCCAAAGATTTCAAGCCTTCTTCCAATCCGTTGATGACATTGTTTAAAGTCAGACTGCGGCCACAAGCCACATTGTAAACCTGCCCGAAAGCCTGTTCGTTTTCAGAAATCAACGACAGCAGGTTTGCGTGAATCGCATTGCGTACATAGGTAAAATCGCGTGATTGTTCCCCGTCTCCGTTGACAACAATTTCTCCGCCCTGCAGCATTTTATCCAAAAACTTCGGAATCGCGGCTGCGTACACTCCGTTCGGATTCTGGTATGAGCCGAATACATTGAAATAACGCAATCCGATGGTTTCCATCCCGTGCAACTGATGATACACACGACCGTATTCTTCGTTCAGCTGCTTGGTAGCAGCATACGGAGAAAGCACATTTCCTTCTTCCCCCTCGTGTTTCGGGGAAGCAAGTGAATCTCCATAAACAGAAGAGGAACTGGCATAAACGAAGCGCTTTACATTTGCCGTTTTAGCTTCGTGCAGGATTGTCAGGAAACCGGTTGCATTTACCCGGTGCGTATTCAGCGGAAATTCAATGGATCGCGGAACAGAACCCAAAGCAGCCTGGTTGGAGATCGCGTCCACTTCTTTCAACAACTCGCGGTAATCTTCCGGATTGCAGATATCTCCTTTTACGAAACGGAATTTCGCGTATTGCGACAAGCGGTCAATATTTGACTGAAGCCCCGTTTCCAAATTATCCAAAACAATAACAGAGGCTCCTATTTTCAATAGGGCCTCTGTCAAATTTGAACCGATAAACCCGGCACCGCCGGTTACCAATATGGTTTTATTTTTTAATCTCTCAGATATCAGCTGAACTTGATTCATATTACTTCGCGTAATTCACGGAACGTTTTTCACGAATCACGGTCACTTTTACCTGACCGGGATAAGTCATTTCGGTTTGAATTTTCTGAGAAATTGCAAACGATAACTCATCTGCACGTAAATCCGTTACTTTTTCACTTTCAACTAACACGCGAAGTTCACGTCCTGCCTGGATCGCATAAGCCGAATTTACCCCGTCGTAAGACAAAGCCAGGTTTTCCAGGTCTTTGATTCGTTTGATGTAGGATTCCACTACTTCACGGCGTGCTCCCGGTCTTGCCCCTGAAATGGAGTCACAGATCTGAACAATCGGTGAAATCAGTGTAGTCATTTCAATTTCGTCGTGGTGAGCTCCGATTGCATTCAATACATCCGGTTTTTCACCGAATTTCTCAGCAATCTTCATTCCCAGGATCGCGTGCGGCAATTCCGGTTCTTCATCCGGAACTTTACCGATATCGTGTAATAATCCGGCGCGTTTTGCAACCTTCACATTCATTCCCAGTTCAGCGGCCATAATCGCACAAAGGTTTGCTACTTCACGGCTGTGCTGCAACAAGTTTTGTCCGTAAGATGAACGGTATTTCATACGTCCGACCATACGGATCAATTCCGGGTGCAAACCATGAATTCCCAAATCGATGCAGGTTCTTCTTCCTGTTTCCGCGATTTCTTCTTCGAGTGATTTCTTGGTTTTAGCAACCACTTCTTCGATACGTGCCGGGTGGATACGTCCGTCGGAAACCAACTGGTGCAATGCCAATCGTGCGATCTCTCTTCTGACAGGGTCAAAACAGGAAAGGATAATTGCTTCCGGGGTGTCATCTACAATGATTTCTACTCCTGTTGCTGCTTCCAGCGCACGAATATTTCGACCTTCACGACCGATGATTCTTCCTTTTACTTCATCCGAATCGATATTAAACACGGAAACCGCGTTTTCAACTGCCTGCTCTGAAGCCACACGCTGGATCGTTTGAATAACGATGCGTTTTGCTTCTTTGTTTGCGTTCAGTTTCGCCTCTTCCGTAATTTCCTTGATATGCGACATTGCAGCAGTTCTCGCTTCGTCTTTCAAAGATTCCATCAAGAGATTTTTGGCTTCTTCGATAGACATCCCGGTAATTTTCGTCAACTCGGCAACACGCTTCTGGTGCATTTTCTCCAATTCCTGGTGACGTGTTTCATTCGCCTCGATTTTGGTAGCCAATTCGCTTTGTAAACGATCAGTATCCTTTTCTTTTCTGGATACCTCTTCAATTTTCTGAGTCAGTGATTTTTCTTTGCTTTTCACCTTATCTTCCATTGACTGCATGCGTCTTTCGCGATCTTTCACCGCTTCTTCATGCTCTTCTTTCAACTTCAGGAAACGTTCTTTTGCCTGCAGAATCTTATCTTTTTTCATTGCTTCTCCTTCCAGGTCCGCTTCTTTCAAGATTTGTTCTTTTCTTTTCTTAAGCATCGTATTCTGGATAATGAAAGTAGCAATACCACCTCCTATCAACCCGATCAATGCTCCAATAATTACATTTACCATAGTTTCTTAAATAAAAAAATCCCACTGCTTACGAGGATGTCACGTAAACAAGTGAGAATCAATTCTGCTTAGTTCCGATAGCTATCGGAACAATCAATTCAATGCATCCAAATCATCAGAAAGCGCTTTCAAAGCTGCTGTGGCTTCCGAATAATCAGCCGGGGGAGCAGGCGCATTTGCAACCGGTGCTTTCCCGCTTCGTGTAGATAATTGCAGGGCGGTCATTGCCAGCAAGTCTTGCATATCGCGAACAGCAAAGTTATCTTGTAGTTGTTTGATTGCTTTATTAATATCTTCAGCAGCACGTTGTACCTTTTCAACTTCCGATTCCTGGACAGTTAAAGGATACGTGCGGCCTGCAACCACTACTTTTAAAGATACCTTACTCATTCGTTATTTTTAATTGTTGAATGCAGAAATCAATCTCTTTCACAAGTACGTCGATCTCAACTCCATTGGTCGAAACAGGCGGTACTTGAACTTGTTCACGCGCTTGGCTTAATGCTGTTTTGAGGTTTTGGAGCTCATCCTCCATCACCTTTTTCTGATTTTGAAACTCAGAAATCTCAGCATTAAGACGATTAATTTCATCTGTCATAGAACGAACACGCTCTCTTTCAGCAACCAGCGACTGGTGTAACTGACGAGATTTCGTGCCAATCTGTTCAATTAAAGATTTCAACTCAGACGTCATCCAATAAGCGTTTGTACAAAAATAACAGGTAAAACCAATTCTACAACAATTTTATTATAAGTTGTGATGAGAAATTTACCTGAGAGTTATTCTCAAGGGGCAAAAAGGTTCAAAAAGTTCAATGGGTTCAAAAGTTCCATTATTCCGGTTTAAACACTTTGAACCTTTTAAACTTTTGAACATTTGAACTTTCTTTATGCCTGGTTATTTGTTCCGCTGAAATTCATCGGAGGAAACGGCGGAGCATCAACATCATTTATCACTCCGTTCATTTGCTCATATTTCTGAATATTCTCAGCCAATGCACGCATCAGGCGCTTTGCATTTTGCGGTGACATAATCACACGTGAACGTACTTTTGCCTTTGGCATTCCCGGCATCATCTGAACAAAATCAGCAACAAATTCTGCCTGCGAATGCGTAATGATTGCTAAATTGGAATAGACGCCTTCCGCCAATTCCTCATTCAACTCGATATTAATTTGATTTTCGTTGTTTTCCATATGACGAAAATACTAAAAGCATTCATTAATTCCAGATAACTATAGCTAATTTTGCACCATGAACGAAAAACAGAATTCTCAATCCATGCTAACGATTGTCATGGTCATCAGCATGATTATTTGGGGAATCAGTTGGCCATCGAACAAAGTCCTGACTGTTTTCGGGACACCTGTTGTTCTGGGATTTTTCCGTTATGGATTCGTGATCATCAGTTTACTCTTGTTATTGATTGCATTAAAAACCAAAATCGTCATTTCCAGGAAAGGAATTCCCTTTGTTTTGGCTTCAGGAGCTTTAATGGCAAGTTACAATTATACCTTTTTAGCCGGTTTACAACATGGAAGTCCGGGAGCAGGCGGAATTCTTGTAACAACTTTAAATCCTGTAATGGCTTATGGAATCGGGATACTGGTGGATTGGAAACGACCAACCCGGAACGAAGCAATCGGTTTGTGTTTTGGGATAGCTGCGGGATTAACGCTTCTGAAAGTTTGGGGAAATGAGGATATTTTTTCCGAACCGGGAAATCTCTATTTTCTTCTTTGTGCCCTGATCTGGTCAGTAATGAGCAAATTTACATCGAAATCTGCGAAATACGGCTCTCCTTTTGCCTTTACCTGGTGGATGTATTTCGTGACACTCGCATGTATCATTCCTTTCTGTGACTTTACTGCAATCGGAAAGTTGATGCAGACACCCGATTTGAGATTCTGGGGAAATGTTTTGTTTTCAAGTGTCATTACAACCACGCTGGCAACAACGACTTTCTTTTTCGCGACTTCCAAGATCGGAGCGGAAAAAGCAAGCAGTTTTATCTTCATCGTGCCTTTCAGTGCAGCCGTATTTTCCTTTTCCATTCTTGGAGAAAACCTGGAGATTCACACCATCATCGGTGGACTTCTCGGGATTGGGGCTGTTTATATGATTAACAAAAAGTAACCATATTGTACTGAATTCATTATAGTCCTGAAAGCAAGTCTTTTTTTCCTTAATTTTGCCCGTTCGAAAACTACAAAATAACATGAAGCAACTAACATTTTTGTTCCTACTACTAGCTGCAGTTTCTGTGGGATGTAAAAAGAAAGGCTGTACTGATCCTTCAGCAACCAATTACAATTCAAAAGCTACTTCAAACGACGGAAGCTGTACCTATCCGGATCCGGTTGAAACAGGCCCGTACCTGATTGTAAAAGTTCAGTTTGATTCTACGCAGCCCCGTTTGGATAACTTCGGGAATCCTGCTACCATTCCATCAAACCATTCTGTTCAGTCTCCCGTTTTTCACGGATTGAGTGCACATTACCTGGAACTAGCACCAAATCAGTATACACAACTTCAGACGGGTGAAATCATCTACCGCGGAGCAGAAACTACCCAGGGCGGTTCTATGGCTGCAGAATTCAGTAAAGCTGTTGTGAAAGGAAATAATGAAGTATTCGCAAAAATTCCGCTGAAATCCATTACTGTCGGAAGCTACGAATGGTTGCGGGTTTCTGTGACTTACCAGAACTTCGATCTGAAGTACAAATACAACAATATCATTTCCACAGGAAGACTGGCTTCATTCGTTGGCTGGAATACCTATATTTCAACGCACAAAATCAAAAACATGACTGAAACAATCAATGCAAATAAACTTCAGGGATATTGGGCATTTGAAGATTTCGGAATCATTGTGAACGGTCAGGCAGCAGGTACTACAGTTGTGAATCCATTGTTCAATACCAGCCCGATTCCTCCGGGATCTTGTATCGTAACCGGTCAGTTCAATACTCCGCTGGTAATTACCGGAAATGAAACACAGGATATTACCATGACGATGTCGTTCTCTACAAACGGAAGTTTTGAGTGGTACGACGCGAACCAGGATGGTTTGTACGAACCGGGAGCTGGTGATTATCCGACGGACATGGGATTGAGAGGTTTGAAACCGATCGTTACACCATAAACATATCTGATTGATTTAGAAAGGAGTGGATGTATTCACTCCTTTTTTGTTTTTGTATTTCCCGAGGAAAACACTTTCATACTTGTTCTCACACCAGTGCTATTATCTATTTAAACAACAAAAGGGGGAATCTATATTCCCCCTTCTTCTATTCCTAATTCACCGAGTTATTCCAACACGATACGTTGGGTTTCACGCCCATCATTGGTTTGTACTTCTACAACGTACATCCCGCGCGCCAACCCTTCCAGGTTTAGTTCAAAACGGTCTGTCAATTGTGCTTCATTTAACGTTTTTATAGCCATCCCGGAAGCGTTGTACACTACAATCGTTGCCGGAACAACATCTTGTTTTCCATTTTTAAACGAGAGTAACAATTTTCCGGTTGTCGGGTTCGGAGAAAATGAAAGTCTGTGCTTCACTTCTTCCTGTTGAACAGTTTCAGATTCATCAACCGGTGCACTTCGTTGTGCCTCACACACCCCATAGATAAAAGCATCCATGTACATTCCTGTATGACATTCATTGGTATTCACTGTCTTTACAAGAATCGTATTCGGTCCGGGAGAAAGTGGAATCGTAAGAACAGAAGTCGTACCGACCTTATAATTAGACGAAT
>VFQP010002322.1_pt1 | contig 21628 bp, 19 predicted proteins | sample 3512351 | NCBI WGS metagenome assembly VFQP01 (sample SAMN10412372, study PRJNA504923) | tailings metagenome | isolation source: Relicate 1 Philex TSF1 revegetated site | place: Philippines: Tuba, Benguet | collected 2017-08-29
GCCTATGTCAACAAGACCAACGAGCTGATCAAGGGCACGCCGCTCGCCGACGCCGATCTCGAGACCATCGTCCGCGAAACCTGCGGCGATGAAAGCCGCAAGAAGCTCTTCAACCAGGCGGCGCAGGCCTGGAACCATGGCTTCTACTGGCTGTCGCTGTCAGCGCCCGGCAGCACCAAGCCCGATGACGACCTCGCGGCGCTGATCGAGAAATCCTTCGGAGGCCTCGAAGGTCTTCGCGACAAGTTGACCGAGACGGCGGTCGGACACTTTGCCAGCGGTTGGGCGTGGCTCGTCCTGGAAGCCGGCCAGCTCGACGTGCGCGATACCCACGACGCCGGCACCCCGCTGTGCCAGCAGGGCGCGGTGCCGCTGCTGTGCGTCGACGTGTGGGAGCACGCCTATTACCTCGATTACCAGAACGTCAGGCCGGACTACGTCAAGGCCGTGACGGGCGAATTGTTGAACTGGGACTTCGCCGCCGCGAACCTTCGCGCGGCGCGGGGTTGAGGTTCAGGGGCGCCCGGTTGCCGCCGGGCGCCCGCATCGTGCCCGTCCAGTTTCGCACGAAGCTTGTCCCGCGCCCGGAACAGCCGCGATTTGACGGTGCCGGTGCGCAATTTCAGCAGTAACGCCGTGCTTTCGTAGGATCGCCCCTCGACCCCGATCATGAAGAGGATTTGCCGGTCCCGTATCGGCAACTGCGCGAAGGCGCGGGTCACTTCTCGAATCTCCAATGCCGCATCCTGGCGTCCGGCGATGCCAAGCTCACCGTGCCAATCATCGAGCGGCAGTGTGGTGCCCCGGCGGTTCAGGCGGCGCACGCCGCTGACGAACTCGTTGTAGAGGATCGTGAACAGCCAGCGGCGCAGGTTCGTGCCCTGTTGAAACAGCTCGAAGCGCCGGATCGCACGCTCCAGACAGGTCTGAACGATATCCTCGGCATCGTCAGCATTGCGCGTGAGCGACCGCGCATAGCGGTGAAGTGCCGGGATTTGCGCTTCGAGATCAGACGCCTCGGTCGTGCTCAGGATCGGCATGGAGGTCTCCTCAGGCAACATCGGTTGCAGAAGATGTTGGAGGTCTCCAGATATGCTGCAAGTCAATGCTTTGGATCTTGTGGCAGGGTGGTAAATAATGGCAAAAATGTGTTCCGAATAATGACGGTTCTAAGCCGCGCTGAAATCCATCTGTAAGTGCTATTTATATTTTACATGTGATCAAACGTTATGAGGCTTAGGGGCCTGTATCATCTGGATGGAATTTTCGGCCTTGAATTGATTTCAATGCTGGCGCTTGTGTCGCGGTCTGCCCCGTTGTCCCGAACGGTTCGCACGGCCGGTGTGGTTCAAAAACTGGCCTGGTCCCCAAAAAGCAGCTTCTGACCACGGCAAATTCAGGTAACGTGACGTCAAAGAACAATAAGCACGTATGACGGAAACCTGGGGAGAAGACAGTCTGGTGCGCCCCGTGCGCCGCCGCCGTAGCGCACGGATCGCCTTGCTGGTGGCCGGGCCGGTGGTGGCTCTTGCCGTCGCCGGCTACTTCTATGTCTCCGGCGGCCGCTACGTCACGACCGACAATGCCTACGTCCGCGCGGGCATGGTGTCGGTGGCCTCCAATGTCAGCGGCGAGGTCGTGCGCATCATGGTCCGCGAGAACCAGCCGGTGAAGACCGGCGACGTGCTGTTCCAGATCGATCCGGAGCCCTATGAGATCGCGGTCGCCGAAGCCGAGGCCGAGTTGGCCGAGACGCGGCTGGACGTGGGATCGCTACGGGCGAAGCTCGACATGAAGCGTTCCGAGCTGGCGACGGCGTCCTCGGATGCGGATTACCAGCAGGGCGAGTTCGCCCGTTATTCCAAGCTTGCGCAGTCGAACACCATCTCGCGGGCGAAGATGGAAGAGGTCGAGCATCGGCTGACCGAGGCGCGCAACCGGGTCGCCACGGCCCGGCGCAACATCGACACGGTGATCGCCGAACTCGGCGCCGGCGATGGCGTGGACAAACATCCCAAGGTGCTGCGGGCCCGCAGCAAGCTGGAGGAGGCGAAACGGAACCTGCGGAACGCGACCGTGCGCACGCGGGTCAACGGCGTCGTCGGGAAGACCGGCCTGCAGCCGGGCGAATACGTCACGGCCGGACAAACCGTGTTCGCGCTGATGGCGACGGATTCGGTCTGGGTCGAGGCCAACTTAAAGGAAACCGATCTCACCCATGTGCGGCCCGGCCAGAAGGCGACACTCGAGATCGACACCTATCCCGGCGTCGAGCTGAGGGCCGTGGTGTCGGGCATCTCCCCCGCCGCGGGCTCGGAATACTCGGTGCTGCCCGCGCAGAACGCCACCGGTAACTGGGTGAAGATCACACAGCGGGTGCCGGTACGGCTCGAGCTCACCGGCGATACGCGCGGCATCCCGCTGCGTGCCGGCATGAGCGCCGACGTGTCGATCGACACCGGTCGCCAGCGCGGCCTGCCTTTCGGCGGCGACAGGTGACCGCGGCCGCCCCGGCGGCCGCTTCCGGGCGGGGCTTCAGGCTCGGCTTTCGCAACGTCATGGCCGTGGTGTTCATCATGATCGGCGCGACGATGCAGTCGATCGACACCACCATCGCCAACGTCGCGCTGCCGCACATGCAGGGGTCCCTGGCGGCCACCCTTGACCAGATCGCCTGGGTCCTCACCAGCTACATCGTCGCCTCGGCGGTTGGCACGCCGCTGGTCGGGTGGCTGGCGGCGCGGATCGGCCAGAAGAAGGTGCTGCTGGCCTCGCTCGCCGGGTTCACGGTCACCTCGCTGCTCTGCGGCATCGCCGCGACGCTGGAGCAAATGGTGCTGTTCCGTGCCCTGCAGGGCCTGTCGAGCGCCGCGCTCCTGCCGCTCGCCCAGGCGGTGATGATGCGCATCTATCCGCGTGAATATTTCGCCAAGGCCATGGCGATCATCGGCATCGGCATGATGCTCGGGCCGATCCTCGGCCCGACGCTGGGCGGCTACATCACCGAAGTGTCGAACTGGCGCTGGGTGTTCCTGGTGAACCTGCCGCTCGGCGTGATTTCCTTCGTCGGCGTCTGGCTGTTTCTCGACGAATATCAGTCCAGCAGCGATACCTATTTCGACGTGTTCGGTTTCGCGATGCTGACCCTGGCGATCGCCTCGTTCCAGCTCATGCTGGACCGCGGCGAGACGGTGCACTGGTTCGAATCCGTCGAGATCCAGCTCTATGCCGGCATCGCCGCGCTTTCCTTCTACATGTTCCTGGTGCAGATGATCACGGCCCGCAAGCCGTTCGTCAGCCGCGCGCTGTTCCTGGACAGGAACTTCATCACCGGCTCGCTGCTGTTCGTGGTCACCAGCTGCAACATGTACATCACCGTCGCCCTGCAGCCGCCCATGCTCCAGAACGTCATGGGCTATCCGGCGCTTGCCGTTGGTTTCGTGCTGGCGCCTCGCGGTATCGGCACCATGCTGGGCATGATCATGTCGGCGCGCCTGATGAACCGGATCGACGTTCGCTGGATCGTGATCACCGGCCTCGGCCTGGCGGCACTGGGCCTTTGGGACATGTCGCGGCTGTCGAGCGATATCAGCCAGTGGGACATCGTCCGTTCGGCATCGATCCAGGGGCTGGGGCTCGGACTGGTTTTCGTCCAGCTCAACACCATCGCCTTCGCCAGCCTGCCCCGCCACCTGCACGTGGAGGCGGCGACCATGTTCAACCTCACCCGGGCGCTGGGAACCTCGGCGGGCCTGTCCATCGGCATCGCCCTGCTGTCGCAGTACACCCAGCTGAACCACGCCGAGCTTGTTCCCTTCATCTCGCCTTACCAGGAAAGCTGGCGCCTGTCCGGCATGCCCGAGTCCTTTGCCTCGCTGAGCGATCCCAGGTCGCTCGAAATCCTCAACCACGAGGTCACCCGGCAGGCGATGATGATCAGCTTCGTCAACGCGTACCACTGGCTGATGCTGTCGGCGATTGCGGCGATCGTGCTGATGTTGTTCGTGCGGATTCCCCGCGCGATGCCGTCCTCGGGAGCCTCGCCCGCCGCCCATGCCGAGTTCTGAGCACCCCGTTACCGGGCGCCTTTTCCTCAAGGCAATCGGTCATTTACTTTTCGGCCGTGCCCCATAGACTGCCCGACTCGGACGATACCAACCTTTTCGAGAGAGACCACCAGATGGCGACCGCCGCTTCCAAGGGTTCCGACCGCTCCCTTCCGCTGTTCTACAAGAAGCCGGAGGTGCTCCGGGCCGACAAGCACAAGAACATCAGCCTCGCGCCCGATGTGCGCTATGAGTTCGCCCGGTCGGCCAACTCCGTTCCGATCAACGCCGCCGAGATGCCGCGCGCCGTCCGCCACTACCCGATCGTCTTCACCGACACCGAGAACCCGTTCCCGGTCGCGGTGCTGGGCCTGCGCCAGGGCTCTAACCTGTTCGTCGAGAAGGACGGCAGCTGGGCGAAGGGCGTTTATGCGCCCGCCTATGTGCGCCGCTATCCCTTCGTGTTCATGCGCAACGCCAATTCGAAGACCTTGACCCTGTGCATCGAGCGCAATTCGCCGCGCGTCATGGAGAATCGCGACAATCCGTTCTTCATCGACGGCAAGCGTACCGACGTGACCCAGAGCGCGCTGAAGTTCTGCCAGGCCTACGAGGTCGAGCACCAGAAGACCATCGAGGTCTCCCGCCTGCTGCTCAAGCATGACCTGTTCACCAGCAACAAAGGTACCTTCACGCTCGAGAGCGGCGAGAAGGTCTCGCTGACCGGGTTCAAGCTGGTCGACGAGAAGAAGCTCAACGCGCTGCCCAGCGAGGCGTTCGAGGAACTCCGCGTCGGCGGCGCCATTCCGGTCGTGTACTGCCACCTGCTGTCCATGCACAGCTGGCAGAACCTGGTCGCTCGCGAGGATGCGAAGGGTATCTGAACCCCTGACCACCTGATTTTTGTAAGGGCCGCGCCACTGGCGCGGCCCTTTTTCGTGCTACCGGACCTGGCCGCCGTCGACGACGATGGTCGCGCCGGTCACGAAGCTGGCGCGGTCGGACGCTAGCCATAGCGCCGCGTCGGCGATCTCCTCGACCTTGCCGAAGCGCTTCAGGGCCACCTCGCGATCGATCCAGCGCTGCCATGCCTCGGGCCGGGACGAGGTGATCTTCTCCCAGTTGCCGCCGGGGAACAGGATGTTGCCGGGGGCGATGGCGTTGACCCGGATGCCGTCCTTGCCCACCAGCTTGGCCATCGCGCAGGCCGCATGATTGATGGCGGCCTTGGTCGCCGCATAGGGAATCGCGGTTCCCATGGCATCGACCCCGGCGATCGAGGAGATCATGATCACGCTGGCGCCGTTCCGGTCATCGGCCGGGCGCTTCAGCATGCGCTTGATGGCGTCGCGGGCGAGGAACATGGAGCCGGTCAGGTTCTGGGCGATGTCCGCGCCCCAGTCTTCGTCGCTGACGTCCACGCCCAGCGGCGCGTTGCCGATGCCGACATTGGCGACGGCGCAATGAACAGGGCCGAGCTTGGCCTCGGTGCGGTCGAGCGCGCGCGCGATGTCGGCCGACTTCGTCATGTCGCCAGCGACCGCGACGACGCTGTCCCGGCCCGAGATCGCCGACAGGGCGCCGCGGGCGTCCTCGAGCGAATCCTCGGTTCGGCCGGTGATCGCGACCCTCGCGCCCTCGCGCGCGAATGCCTCGGCCATGGCCCGGCCGATGCCGCGCGATGCGCCGGCGATGAACACCACCTTGTCTTTCAGGCCCAGTTCCATGTCGTCTCCTCCCCTGGCTCGGCAGGCACTATGGCGCGCCGTGCCCACCCCGCCAACACAAGACTGCGGGACGCCATGCCCGTGATGATCTACTCTGGCGCCATGCCCGACATGCTGGTCAAACTGTACGGCCTTCCCGCCCTCGACGAGGCGCTGGCCGCCATGGCCGCCGCCGATATCGACGTGCGCCCCGCCATGATGCTGGAGAAGCCGGCCGTGCTGGCCTGGGTACAAGCCCGGTTCCCCGGCTGGGTCCCCGAGACCGAGGCCGCCTTCATGCGCCTCCCGGTGGCCTGCCACGTGGCGATCAAGGACCGGGCATTGCTGGGTTTCGCCTGCCACGACGCCACATGCCGCAACTTTTTCGGGCCCATGGGGGTCGCCGAGGAAGCGAGGAAGCTGGGCGTCGGCCGGGCCCTGCTGCTGTCCGTGCTGCATGCGCAGCGGGCCCAGGGATATGCCTATTCCGTCATCGGCGGCGTCGGCCCGGCTGAATTCTATGCACGCACCGTGGGCGCGGTCCTCATCGACGGATCGGACGGCAGCGTGCTCGCGCCGCTCGCGTCGGGGCGGTGGCTAAGGAATCCAGACAGTTAGCAGCCATCCGGGCGATTCGCCGCATGGCGGGTCCACCGGACTTGCTGCGGCGCAGAATCTTTGCTGATTCGTGTTGTCTGATCTAGAGTTGAGCCCGCAGGGAGGTTGCCTTTCGGGTCCCAAGGGGGAAAGGCGCAGGAGGCTCGCATGGTTGCTGACAGTGCGGAAACGAAGTCGATCGGCCGTTATCTGGTCGATGGGATGATCGGGGAAGGCGCGATGGCCGAGGTCTTCAAGGCCTACGACCCCGAAATCGACCGTACCGTCGCCATCAAGGTCCTCAAGGACGCGCTGTGCGTCGACGAGGAGTACATGAACCGGTTCCTGCGCGAGGCGCGCGCGGCCGGCGCCATCTCGCACCCGAATATCGTCACCATCTTCGACGTCGGCCGCGTCGGCCGGAAGCCCTACATCACCATGGAGTTCCTCGAGGAACTCACGCTGCAGGACCTGCTCGCCAAGAACGAGAAGCTGCCGCTCAAGCGGATCGTCACCATCGGCATCCAGCTCGCCCAGGCGCTCGACTATGCTCACCGGCTCGGCATCGTGCACCGGGACATCAAGCCAGCCAACATCCTGTTCATGCGCGGGTCCGAAACCATCAAGGTGGCGGATTTCGGCATCGCTCGCCGCGACGGCACCGACGACATGGGCAAAACCCATGCCGGCACGGTGCTCGGCACCCCGCGCTACATGTCGCCGGAGCAGGCGCTGGGCGACAAGCTGGACGGCCGCTCCGACCTGTTCTCGCTCGGCGTGATCCTTTACGAGCTGTTCACCGGCGCGAAGGCGTTCAACGCCAGCACCATGACGTCGCTGCTGCTGCAGATTACCCAGCAGGATCCCGAACCGATCAAGAAGGCCGCGCCCGACCTGCCGGTCGGACTGCAGCGCATCGTCGCCAAGCTGCTCAACAAGCGGCCCGAGAAGCGCTACCAGACCGGCGCCGAGGTTGCCGAGGCGCTGCAGCGTGAGCTGACCGTGCTGCTCGATCAGGAACAGGAAGCGGCCGCCAACAAATACGTGCCGCTGAAGGTGAAGTGGGCCGCCGCCATGGGCGGCATCCTCGCCGTGTTCATGATGGCGGCGATGTTCACGGTCTTCTACTTCCAGGGCCGGGCGATCCAGGACCAGGAACTCGATTCGGGATCGTCGCTGGCCAAGTTCATCGCCACCGAGTCGGCGATCCCCGTCCTCAGCGAGGACTGGATCCGGCTCGAGACATTCGTTCAGGACGCCAGCGAACGGGAAACCTTCGCCAATCTCACGGTGGTCGACCACACCGGCACCATCCGCGCCGCGAGCGACCCGTCGCTTGCCGGCAAGCCCTACGCCAAGCCGAAGGACATGGAGATCCTCAAGCGCTCGCCGGACGTCACCGCATCGTCGGTCACGCAGGCCGACGGCAGCAGCGTGTTCACCTTCGACACGCCGATCCTGTTCCAGAACAAGGAAGTCGGTCGCATCTATCTCAGCACCTCCAAGGCCGGACTTGACCGTGTGATGGGGATCACGCGGCTGCTGATGATGGGAGTCGCGGTCCTCACCGTGTTCGCGGTGGCGGCGATGCTCTACGTATTCGGCGGGCTTCTCGCCAGGCCCATCAAGCGGCTGCGGCAGGCCATGCTGGCGGTGACCGCGGGCGATTTCGACCAGCGGATTTCGGAGGTCCGGCGTGACGAGTTCGGCGAGCTCTTCAACGCGTTCAACCGGATGGCCGAAAGCCTCGGCACGCAGGTGTCGAAACATGCCGCCGACTCCCCGGAAACCCACGACCTGTCGGCGCGGCCGATCCCGGCCATGTGGCGCGACGACGAGGACGCCCCGCCCGCCGACGGCGACCTCACACGCATCTCGGCCGGACCCGCGGTGCGGCCGACCATCGACGCCACGCTGATCGCGCCGATCGACGCGCCGGCTCCCGCCCCGCGAGCCGACAATCCTTTTCTCGACAACGATCCGTTCAACGAGAACGACCCGCCGCACGAGAACGACCCCTTCGCCGATCCCGACGAGCCCAAGCCGGCGGCCCGTTCGCCCCGCAAGCAGTAGGGGACTGGCCATGGCGTCCAGTATCGGACGGCTCATCCTCGCTGCCGTCCTGTCGGCGGTGGTGGCCGGCTGCGCCACCGAGCAGGTGAGGGTCGAGGCGCCGCGCGAAGCGGTGGTGGCGCGGACCGATGATTTCGTCCTCGTCCGCGCCGGCGGCCGTGACACCTTGGCCACCCTGGCCAAGACCTATCTGGGCGACGAGACGAAGGCCGCCGCGATCACCGGCGCGAACAACGGCATCACCGCCGTCACGCCCGGCCAGGTCGTCGCGGTGCCGCTCCGCGGCGGCAAGGCCTGGAGCATAGATGCGGGCGGGTACCAGGTGGTGCCGATCCTCTGCTACCACCAGTTCGGCGCCGGCAACCGGTCGCGGAACCGAATGGAAGTCTCGGAGAGCAATTTCGAGCAGCAGATGGGCTGGCTCAAGGCCAATGGCTATTCGGTCGTCAGCCTTGCTGACCTGCATGGCTTTCTCAGCGGCACCAGGACCCTGCCCGAGAAGGCCGTGGTCATCACCATCGACGACGGCTATCGCTCGGCCTATGAGATCGCCTTTCCGATCCTGAAGAAATACGGCTTCCCGGCGACCGTCTACGTCTATTCCGACTTCATCAACACCGGCATGGCGCTGACCTGGGCGCAGATGAGCGAGATGCAGGCCAGCGGTCTCGTCGACATCGAGTCCCACTCCAAGACCCACACCAGCATGGCGCTGCTGCCCAACGAGCAGAACGGCGCCGCCTACAAGGAGCGGGTGACGCGCGAGGTGACGGTGCCCGAGGGCGTGCTGTCGGCGAAGCTCGCGAAGCCGGTCAAGCACTTCGCCTATCCCTACGGCGACACCAGTCCCACGGTCATGTCGGTGCTGGAAGAGCGCGGCTATGGCACCGCCACTACGGTGCAGCGCGGCGGCAATCCGTCCTTCGCCGATCCCCTGATCCTGCGGCGGGACATGGTCTATTCCGACGACAAGCTGTCCGACTTCCAGAAATATGTCGACACCCGCGTCGACCTGAAGCTGCGGTGACCGGAACATGAGACAGCGCCTCCTGCCTGCTGCCTTGCTCGGTCTCCTGCTCGCCGGCTGCTCCGCCACCAACAACAACTGGGAAGCTGTGTCGGTGCCGCCAGGCAACGACGCGGCGCTGGCGACCTTCATCACCGGCAAGAAGCAACTGGCGAGGGACCTGGAGCTCAAGGGCAAGCTGCTCGAAGCGCGGCGCGAGTGGCGCTACGTCTCGGCCGCCGATCCCAAGGACGAGGAATCGCGGGAGCGCATCGCCGAGATCACCGAGACGATCGATGCTCGCAAGGCCGAATATTTCAAGGAAGGCGAGACGGCGCTCGCTAAGGGGCAGAACAAGCAGGCCCAGGCTGCGTTCCTCAAGGTCCTGGCGCTCGATCCGTCCGATGAGGACGCGGTCGCGAGGCTGCGCAAGATCGACCGTACCTTCGCGCTCGCGGGGCAGGCCAAGAAGGACAACCAGGCCATGTCCGAATATCGCGCGATAGTGGCGCGCGAGCAGGACACCAGCGAGGAGTTCGAGGCCCAGGTCAACGTGCCGCTGAAGAAGGGCGACTATCGTAGAGTGATCGACGTCTCGGACCAGTTTCTCAAACGCAATCCGAGCAACAAGTCGGCCGCCGGCTATCGAAAGTCGGCCTATCTCAAGCTGATCGACGAAAGCCGCGCCAAGGGCCGTTATCGCGAGGCGCTCAAATATATCGACATCGTCGCCGAGGTCGCTGACGAGGATGAGAAGCCCGGGCTCCAGGAAAAGACCCGCGTCGTCAGCCTCGAGCTCGCCGGACAGCTCTACGGCCAGGGCGTCGCGGTGATGAGTTCCAACCTTGCCAAGTCGGTCGAGTTGCTCAACGAAGCCGTCAACCTCGACCCGGACAACTGGCGCTACAAGCAGAGCCTGAACCAGGCGCGCAAGATGCAGGAAAACCTCGGCCGCATCGGCGCGCAGCCCAAGCGCTGAGCATCGGGACCCGCCTTTAAAGCCGACATGAAAAAAGGGCCGGCGCGGGCGCCGGCCCTTTTCTATTGTCTCGGTCTTCGCTCAGCGCAGCTTCGACAGCTTTTCCTTCAGCTCGATCGCCTGCGCCCGCTGCAACTTGGCGTTCTCGTGGCCGGGGTCGATCTCCAGCACCTTGTCCCAGGCCTTGATCGCCGCATCGAGTTCCTGCTTGCGGAACGACGACAGGCCGGCACGGTAGTAGCGGTCGGCGGCAGCCGTCTTCGCCGAGGTCAGCAGTTTCTGCGCGGGGGCGCTGCCGGGAGCCAGCGTCGCGGCGAGTTGTCCCGCCTCCAGCGCCTTGTCCGGCTTGTCGCCCATCTTCAGGTAGATGTCGCCCGCCTTCTGCGCGCGGCTGCCGGCTACGCTCGGGTTCGAGCCCTGCAGTGCCTTGGCGTTCGCCAGATAGGTATCGGCGATGAAGGTGCTGTCGGCGGCCGAAGCACCGCTGCCCAGCTTGTTGGCCTCGATCTCCTTGATCGCGCCGTCGGTGTTGCCGGCGGCGGCCATGGCGCGGATGCGCTCCATGGTGCCTTTCGGGGCGGCCTTCGCCGGCGGGGCCTTGGTGTCGACCACCGGCTCGTCATCCGCTTCGACGGCCGCGGTCAGCGCGGCCTCGCTGGCGGCGGGCTTCGCGGCCACGCCCTTTTCACGCGCGTCCTTGGCCGCCAGCGTCTGCGGCGTCTTCGGGATCTTGACCGTCTGACCCACCGAAACCTGGCTGGGGTTGGCGAAGCCGTTGTAGCGCGACAGGGCGTAGAATTTCAGTGCGTCGCCCAGGAACGTCTGGGCCAGTGTCGAAATGCTCTCGCCGGGGCCGACCACGACGCTGAAGTTCTCGGGCGGGAAATATTCGGCGATCGGCGATTCGATCTGCGACAGCAGCGCCTGGGCGCGCTTGTTGTTCTCCGGCACGTCGGCCAGGTACTGCAGCAACTCGGCCTTGGCCTGTCCGGCCTGTCCGGTCTCCAAATCCTTCACGGCCTTCTTGAACCGGTCCTTCGGCTTCAGGTCGGGCGTCGCGGTATAGACCGGCTCGGTGGGCTTGGGCGCTTCGGCGGCGGCCGCGGGCGGCGGTGGGGGTGGCGGTGGTGGCGGCGGGGCGGCCGCCTGCTGCGAGGCGCAGGCGCTTACGAAACCTGCGACGAATGCGGCGGCCACGACTTTGCTGAACTGTGACACGACAGATCCCCCTTGTGGTTCGAACTGGGTCGAATGCCAGCAGACCGGTACAGCCCCTTGCCTGCGGTACGCCCGACCGGGCGCCCGCTTGCACCGTTCACGCCCATGCTGAGCAGAGACCATGATCAGCTAATCGGCGGCGCTGGTAAATGGGGTTGTCGCCGTTTTCGCCTCATTCGAGGCGGAATCCGGCCGCTGCCCAGCTATCAGGCTGTACTGGAGCGGCCTCGGCGAGGCCGGTTAACCAACCCTCCAAATCGCGGCAACCTCGTTGCGATGACGAATCGAAGCCGGTGCGCCCGGCGTTGCCGAGGCCCGTCCCGTGAGGGACGCTACACACCACCTAGATTATCGCATATAGTGCTTGGGCTTATCGCGGAAACTGAAGCCGCGATCTGACCCAGGAGGGGCGGTGCGCTTTTTTGACGAGCTGAAGCGGCGGAACGTGTTCCGGGTCGCGGGCGTCTACTTCATCGTCGCCGCGACCATGATTCAGCTGATTCCGCCGCTTGTCGACGCCTTCGACCTGCCGCGCTGGTCGAACACCTTCGTGTTTCTGATGCTGGCCATCGGCTTCCCGATCACCATCCTGGTGACCTGGGCGTTCGAGATGACCCCGGAGGGCCTGCGCCGCACCGAGGAACTGGACACTCACCGCCACATCGTCACCACCCCGGCCCGCTACAGCGACTATGCGATCCTGATCGGCATCCTCGTGCTGTGCGTCTACATGGGCTACACGGTTCAGCAGAGCGAACGGCCCGAAACGGTGCAGGCCGGCACGCCGGTGATCAATACCGTCGCGGTGCTGCCCTTCGCCAATCTGTCTGTCGAGCCCGAGCAGGAGGGCGTATCGCGCGCCATTACCTCGGACGTGCGCAATCGTCTCACGCGCGTGCCAGGGTTGAAGGTGCTCGCCGGTCCCGCGTCGCTGAAGTCTCCCGAGGACGAGGATCTGCGGCAGATGGGCAAGAAGCTCGATGTCCGGGTGGTGCTGGACGGCAGCGTGCAGCGCTCCGGCAACCGGCTGCGGGTGATGGCCCAACTCATCGACACCGAACGCGGTGTCCAGCTCTGGTCGAAGACCTTCAACCGCGAGATGGCCGATGTCCTGGCCGTCCAGGACGATCTCAGCCAGTCCATCGTCGATGACGTGCGCAAGGTGGTCGTTCCACCGGCCGAGAGCGTGGAAGACACCGATGGCGCTGCCGGGCAGGCACGCCGGCTGATGGGCGAGGCCCAGGCGAAGATCGCCCAGCGCACCAGCGGAACCCTGTCGGCCGCGGTCTCGACGCTCGAGCAGTCCATCGCCCGTGACCCAAAATCGGCGCCGGCCTATGCCGCCATGGCCGAGGCGCTGCTGCTGCAGGGTAAGGGCTGGGAAACCTATGGCGACCTGCCGCTGACCGATGCCGTCGCGCGCGCCCGGCCATTCGCCGCCAAGGCGCTGGCCCTCGATCCGAAGCTGGCCGAGGCCCAGGCGGTCGCCGGTCTCGTCGACCTGGCGTCCGGAGATACCGACGCCGCGCTCGCCAAGCTGAAACAGGCCGTCGACCGGAAGCCCGGTCTCGCCAAGGCGCGGCTGTGGCTCTATCAGGTTTATGCCGACGCCGGCCGCCTGCCCGATGGCATCGCGCAGCTTCGCCGGGCGTACGAACTGGAGCCGGACTCGCTTGCCGTCGGACTCAACATGTCGCGGCTGCTCGCCATCACCGACCAGCGGCTGGAGGCCGACGCCTTGCTCGACCGGCTCGAGCGACTCTATCCGGGGAACGAGAATCTGTTGGCGGCCCGCGGCGCGCGTCTGGCCGACGACTGGCGTCCGGTCGACGCGATCCAGGTGCTGGAGCGTGCAAGCAAGGCCGATCCAGCCGACGCCAAGGTGCGGCTGATGCTGGGCATCGCCTATCTCGACCTCGGCGTCACCGACCGGGCGGAGCGATGGCTCGATGGCGGCAAGGATCTTGTGCTGCTTGCCCAGGGCCGGCCGGAGGACGCGCTCGCCGAGGCCAAACGCCGTTTCGCCGTTGACCCCGGCGACCCCGAGCGCGTGTTCGCCCTGGCCGATGCCGAGGCCGCCGCCGGCCACGCGCAGGCGGCGGTCGACCTGCTGTCGCCGTTCGAGGAGCAGTCGAGGGATGGCGGGGGACCGCTCTATGGCCGCTCTCCCGTGGTCATGCCGGCGCTGACGCTGGCCGCCGCGCGGATCGCCTTGGGCGATGCCGCCAGCGCGAAGCCGCTGCTCGGCGGTGCCCGGCTCTGGCTCAAGCGCCAGCGGTCGCTGGGCTTCGAGCATCCGCATCTGGCCTATCTCGAGGCGCGCATCGACGCACTCGATGGCAAGCCTGACGAGGCCATGGCGTCGCTCCGCCGCGCGGTCGCCCGGCGGTTCGCGGGTGTGTCCATGATCGGGTGGGATCCGGCACTGGCCTCGCTGCGCGCGCTGCCGGACTACAGGGCACTTGTCGCCGACCTCGATACGGACAGAAGCCAGCGCCGGGCGCGGCTCAAGGATATGGGGCTGTTGGCTTCGCTATGATCGTCGGGAATACTCCGAGGGAATGGATGTCGGGTGCGCGGACGCGGCGGTTGCCGCGCGCGGCGCCGAGAAGGATCGAGGGAGAAGGGGCTTGAGTCTGGTGAGGTTGCGCCTGACGCGTCCGGGTGCGGACGGCGATGGGGTCGAGGATGAGCGGATGCTGCGCGGCGGCTCCATGATTCTCGGACGCGCGCCCGATTGCGATTGGGTGCTGGTGGACAGGGCGCGCCTGCTGTCGCGCCAGCATTGCGAAATCAGCCTGGTCGGCGAGCGGATCTTCGTGACCGACAAGAGCTCCAACGGCATCTTCCTCAACGGCGACACCGAGCGCCTGGAGCGCGGGCGCGCCATCGAGGTCGAGGACCAGGATCAGCTCCGGATCGGCGAATATGAGTTGATCGTGCTGGTCGAGGAGGGCGAAGAGCCTGCGAGCGCATTCCCCGGCGGCGCGAGCAATCCCTTCGGCGAGCCCGATCCCGAGCCCGAACCGGCCCCAGCCGCGCCGGCGTCGCTGGGCGAGATCCCGCGGGACGGTGCGCTGGCTGCGTTCATGGACGGGGCCCAGCTCGACATCGCCACCATGCGGGGCGCCGAGCCCATGGCGGTGTTGACCCGCGCGGGACGGCTCTATCGCCAGATCATCGGCCATGTGCACGACCTGCTGCGCGACCGCTCGGCGGTCAAGGCCCAGTTCCGCGCCGAGCAGACCATGGTGACGCCGGCCAACGCCAACCCGTTCAAGTCGCTGATGCCGGACGAACTCGCCGTACGTCTGCTGCGAAGCGACCAGAAGGGATATCTGGCGTCCGAGGAAGCGGTCGAGGCCACCTTCCGCGACGTCAAGCGTCACCAGCTCGCCGTGCTGTCGGGGATGCACCGGGCGCTGGTCGGCCTGGTCAATCGGCTCAACCCGGACGAGATCGAGGAGCTGCTGAGCAAGCGCAGCACCATGTCGATCGTCACGGCGGGCGGCAAGAAGGCGGCGGCCTGGGACACCTACCGGGCCTATTTCGAGCAGTTGGAGCGCGACATCGCGGATCTGGACCGCAGCTCGTTCATGGCGGATTTCCGCCGCGGCTACGAAGACAGGCTGAGGCAGCTGCAGAACGCGGACCTGTAGCAAAGATCGATATGGCGCCTTTACCGGCGCCGGCATGAGACTGGATCAGACGAGGCACTGACGGCAATGAACGACCCATTCGAGCTCGACGGCAACGGAGGCGGCGCCCGCGCGCCGCGCCGCGCCGCGCGTGCCGACACGGTCGAGACGCTGAACCCGTTCCTGCTCGGCGGCGGCGACGGGCCCAGCGGCGATCTGCTGGAGACGCTCACCTTCGGGCGGGTGCACGTTGATCTCAAGCGCGGCAACCCGCTGGTGACGGCGGGCGCCGAGGTGCTGACCCTGGCGGAGCGGCTGCGCAACCGGCCCGACGACTACCCGGCGATGGCCGATATCCGCAGCGCCGCCCAACGAGGCCTGCAGGCCTACCGGAACCAGATCGCCCGGACCACCGTGGACGACGAACCGGCGAGGGACGGAGAGATGGTTCTCGCCGCGCTCGTCGACGACATCGCGCTGAACGGCCCTTGGCCGGGCAAGGCCGACTGGCGCCACCAACCGCTCGCGCCCCAGTCGAGGCATGGCCAGCAGGTGATCGACCTCGCCGAGGAAGTGCTGGCTGATCCGGCCGACGACTATTACCTGCTCGAGCTGGTCTATGTGGCGCTGGCGCTGGGCTTCGAGGGTCCGCTGCGCACCGACGCGCGCGGTCCGCTGCTGCTGATCCAGTACCGAGAACGGCTGCTCAACGCCCTCCGCGACCATGGCAAGGACCAGCCTCGCTCGTCGGTGTCGCTTGCGTCCCAAAGCGGGGCACACAAGGCGCTGGCCTATCTCAATCCGTTCACCATGGCGCTCGGCCTGGTGACGTTCGTGGTCGCCTCGCTGGCGCTCGCGGTCTGGATTTTCGGCGATAGCTCGCCGTCGATCGTCGCCGACAATCCCGAGGGCGATCCGTCGGTGCTGCGCGCCGCCGAGTTGCAGCCGCAGCCCGATCTGGTGCCCGGCAAGGTCCGGGCCCTGCTGCAGGGGGATATCGCGACCAAACTCGTCGCTTTCGACGACGACGGGCCTTCCATCATCGTCGGCGTCGCTGGCGATGTCGTTTTCCACGCCGGAACCGCCGCGCCCGAACAGGCCAACAGCGGCGTCGTCCGGCGCATCGGGGCTGCGGTCGGTGCGGCGCGCGGTCCCGTCTACCTGATCGCGCAGCGTGACCCGGCGGCGCCGGATCTCGCGGCGCAACGGCTGGAGGCGCTGGGCCACCAGCTCGATCCCTGGGCAAGGGAAAGGGGGCAACGTCTCATGAAACTCATTGCAGAGCCGATCGAGGGGGTGGCCATGCCCCATGACGACAGCATCAAGGTCGTGCTCGGCAAGGGAGTTCGCCCGTCGACTCTGGACGACGACGCGTATCTCCTGCCGCGATGGTATTGACGAACGGGTAAAGCAGCACCGTGTACGGAGGAAAGCTCAGTTTCAGGTCGATCGGCAGGACGCACACCGGCAAGGTGCGTCCGCATAACGAGGACGCGTTCCTCGAGCGCACCGATATCGGCCTGTACGTAGTGGCCGACGGCATGGGCGGGCACCGCGCCGGTGACGTCGCCAGCGCCATGATCATCGAGCGCCTGGCGCTGGTGAAGCCGCCCATCGACGGACGCACGTTCCTGCGCGAGGTGCGCGAAGACCTCTACAAGATCAATGACGATCTCTACGCCCAGGGCACGCGGCAGTCGCAGCAGCGCACCATGGGCAGCACGGTCGTCGCGGTGCTGATCTATCAGGATTTCTACGCCTGCCTGTGGGTCGGCGACAGCCGCCTCTACCGGCTGCGGAACGGCGCCATGACCCGGCTAACCCGCGATCACTCCTATGTCCAGCAACTGGTCGACGCGGGCGAGCTCAGCCAGGCCGATGCCAACGTGCATCCCATGCGCAACGTCATCACCCGGGCGCTGGGCGCTCACCAGGAGCTGCAGGTCGACACCTGTCATGGTCCCATCGAGCCGGGCGATCGGCTGGTGCTCGCCACGGACGGCGTCACCGGCGTGATGAGCGACGCCGAGCTGGCGGGGCTCTCCGGCCTCGCCGACCTGGTCGAGGCGTCGGAGCGCATCGAGAAGACCTGCCTCGACCGCGGCGCGCCGGACAATCTGTCGTTCGTGATCATCGAGGCGCGCTAGGCCGTGTTCGTCCTGCGGGAGCGCGGGCGATCAGCACGGTGAGACGGTTGCGTCCGTCGATACGCTCGTAGGACACATCACGCGCGGCCTTGCGCACCAGCATGATGCCCAGGCCGCCGATCTCCGCTTCCGCAAGCGAGGCCGGCGCGGCGGGACCCGCCCGCTCCAAGGGGTTGAAAGGCCTGCCTTCGTCGCTGAAGGTGATCACGATATCCTCTGCGCCGACGCTCACGGCGACGTCCACGACATGGTCCTGTGCGTCGTCATGGCCATGGCGGGCGACGTTGGTGACGATCTCCTCGAAGACCAGCTCCGCCTGGAAACGGGCACGCGGGTCGACCGCGGCCGAGGCAAGCAGCGCGCCAAGAGCCTCGATGCCGCGGGTTAGCTCGGCATTGCCCTTGCCGATACGGAGCCGGCTCTCGGTCATCACGGTCTCCGGCGGGGATCAGGCTACCAGGGCGAGGGCTTCCTGCTCGTCGAACACAATCGGGATAATCTGTCCCAGTGCGGCGTTCGTGAACACTTCGGCGATCAGGGTCTGGGGGCTGAGCAGCACCAGCTTGCCGCCCTTGCCGCCGACCGACCGCGCCACCGAGATGAACATGCGCAGGCCCATAGACGCAACGAAGGCCACCTCGGACAGATCGACGATGGCGAGCTTGCCCTTCGGCACGATCGTGGCCGAGAAGCGGGTTTCGATCTGGTCGACGCCGGGCGTGTCGAGCCGCCCGCGCAGCGCGATCTTCACCGTGTTGTTGCCCAGATCGGTAACGTCCATGTCCATCGACAGCCTCCAATGCGTCGCCACTCGCACCGCCGCCGGCCGTGCGCTCATGGCGCGATCCTAAGTCTGCCCGGTTACAATTCCATGACGCCAATGAAAAAGGGGCGGCCGAAGCCGCCCCCTCCGGTCTCTCTGGCTGATGCTACCGGATCTTCTCGAACGTCAGGTTCAGATGCTTCAGACCGCGCAGGGCGAAGTGCGGGTGATGCAGGAAATCGTTCTTGCCCTCGGCGAGCTGGATGTTGTCCAGCCGGTCGAGCAGGATGTTGAACGCCAGCGTCATCTCCTGCCGGGCGAGCGGCGCGCCGATGCAGTGGTGGTGGGCCGTGCCGTAGGCCATGTGCTTGCCCGGGCTCTTGCGATGGAGGTCCATCTCCTCGGGATCCGGGAACTCGGCCGGATCGCGGTTGGCGGCGCCGAAGCGCATGTCGATGGTGGCGCCCTTGGGAATCTGGACGCCGCCCAGCTCGACATCCTTGCGCACCGTGCGGAACAGGCTCTGCACCGGTGTCTCCAGGCGGATGATCTCCTCGATGAAGTTCTTGATCAGCGCGCGGTTGCCACGCAGCTCGGCCATCTTCTCGGGCTGCTGCATCAGCAGCAGCATGCCTGCGGCGATGGAATTGGTGGTGGTCTCGTTGCCGCCGATGTTCAGGGCGAAGGCGATCGAGAGCAGCTCGGCGTCCTTGAAGTACTCGCCCTCGGCGTTCCGTGCGTTCGCCAGGATCGACAGGATGTCGTCCTGCGGGTCCTTGCGCTTGCGCTCGAACCAGTCGACCAGATAGTGCTGGAATTCCACCTGGCGGCCCGCATTGGCCACCTCTTCCTCCAGCGACAGGCGCTGGCTCATGGAGTCCACCTGGTCCTGTGACCACGCCTTCAGCCGCGGCAGGTCTTCCTTGGGCAGGCCCATGCGATCGGCGATCACATGCATGGGCAGCGGCACGCAGAACTGGGTGACGAACTCCACCTCGCCGTCGTCGATGAAGGCATCGATCAGTTCGTGGATCAGCGCCTCGATATAGGGCTGGCCGGCCTTGACCTTACCGGCCGTGAAGGCCGGATCGGCCAGGCCGCGGAAAATGTTGTGCACCGGCGGTTCCGCCGAGAGGCAGTCGGCCATCAGCCAGCCGCCTTTGCTGAACACCTCGGAGACTTCCTTGGGATTGCGCCAGTAGCCCTTGCGGCCGGTGTCGATGGTCTTGTCCCATGCGCCCGAGAGGTCGCGCGAGAAGTACTCGTAGTCGCGCAGGACGCGCTTCAGGTCGTCATAGCGGGTGATGACATAGAAGCCGGTGTTCGGATCCTTGTGCACCGGCGCCTGGGCGCGCAGCACGTTGTAGGCGTGATAGGGGCATTCCTGAACGGCCGCATCGGTGAGGTTGAAATCCTCGGGCTTCTCGCTTCCCACGTGTCTTCCCTTGCTTGTCGAACAAGGGCGGGAGACTAGCAGCGGTCCGCGATACAGTCACGCGTGCATGTTGAGCAGACGGACGATTTTTCACCGGCGATCAGAACACCGCGATCGCGGCGCGAACCGCCAGCACCAGGAGGATGACGGTCCCGACGTTGAAGATGGCGAAGCGCAGCAGGATGACGTTCGCGGTGGCCTGCACGATGCTGTGAACGATGCGCGCCGCCACGTAGAGCCAGGCCAGGGCGACGTTCACCTCGCCCCACTGGCCCAGCGACACCAGGGTCAGCACCACGGCGTAGAACAGCACCGGCTGTTCCAGCAGGTGGTTGTAGTTGTCGGCCTTCCAGCGCACAGGCGCCGGGATATGGGCGTTGAACTCTTCCTTGGTGGCGTCCGGCTTCAGCGGCACCCGGCCGCGCCGGATGGCGGGTATGCGGGTCGCATACATCCACCCGCACATGACGAAGGTCCACAGCACGAGCGCCATCAGCGGCGCGAGCAGGGCGGTCTGCATGGTTCAGCCTCCGGTTTGTTTCACCGAGAGCTTACCCCGAGGGGAGTTGGCGGCACGGACTTTCACCCGGCGAATCCTGCCATTCTGGAGAGGGTCCGTCAGGGTGTAGCGTGTCGTAGGCGTCGCGAATGTCGCCGCCCTCGGCCGCGCGTCAGAAACGGGCGTGGCCGCGGCGGATATGCCGATTGTGCAGCGAGTCGGTGCAGCCGGTCAGCGAACCTTGTCGAATGTCAGGTGAAGCTGCTTCAGCCCGCGCAGCGCGAAATGCGGATGATGGGTGAAATCGTTCTTGCCGGGCGTCAGGCGGATATTGGCCATCCGGTCCAGCACGATTCCGAATGCCAGCGTCATTTCCTGCCGGGCCAGCGGCGCGCCGATGCAGTGATGGTGTGCCGTGCCATAGGCCATGTGCTTGCCGGGACTCTTGCGGTGCAGGTCCATCTCGTCCGGGTTCTCGAACTCATCGGGATCGCGGTTGGCGGCGCCGAAGCGCATGTCGATGATGGCGTTCTTCGGAATGGTCACGCCGCGCAGCACCGACTCCTTGCGCGCAATGCGGAACAGACTTTGCACCGGCGTTTCCAGCCGGATGATCTCCTCGATGAAGTTCTTCAGCAGCGACCGGTCCGCCTGGATCTCGGCCAGCTTGTCGGGCTGCTCCATCAGCATCAGCATGCCGGCGGCGATCGAATTGGTGGTGGTCTCGTTGCCGCCGATGTTGAGCGCGAAGGTGGTGCCCAGCAACTCGATCAGCGACAGCGGCTCGCCCTGATCGTTCTTGGCGGTCACCAGGTCGGAGATGATGTCTTCCTGCGGGTTCGCCCGCTTCTCGTCGAACTTCTTCACCAGATAGTGCTGGAACTCGGTCAGCCGCGTGGCGCAGGCGATCTCCTCGTCCTCGCTCAATCCCTGGCTCATGGCGATGAACTGGTCCTGCGACCACGCCTTCAGCTTCGGCAGGTCCTCGCTCGGCAGGCCGAGACGGTCGGCGATGACATGCATGGGCAGCGGCACGCAGAACTGGCCGATGAACTCCACCTCGCCATCGTCGATGAACTGGTCGATCAGGTCCTCGATCAGCTCGACGATCTTGTGCTCGCTCTTCCTGATGCGTCCGGCGGTGAAGGACGGGTCGATATAGCGGCGCAGCTCGCCATGGGTCGGCGGCTCGCGGCCGAAGCTGTCGACCTGCGGCCAGCCCTTCTCCCGGAAGATGGCGCGCACCGCGTCGGCGTTGCGCCAATAGCCGGCGCGCTTGGTCTCCACGGTCTTGTCGTAGGTGCCCGAGATATCGCGGGTATAGAGGTCGTAGTTGCGCAGCACTTCCTTCAGGTCGTCATATTTAGTGACGACGTAGAAGCCCGTGTTCGGGTCCTTGTAGACCGGCGCCTGCTCGCGCAGCACGTTGTAGGCATGGTACGGGCATTCCTGGATGTCCTTGTCCAGGAGGTTCACGTCCTCCGGCGTCTTCGCGTCCTCGAACCCCATGATGCGCTCCCC
>VFQP010002324.1_pt1 | contig 21627 bp, 26 predicted proteins | sample 3512351 | NCBI WGS metagenome assembly VFQP01 (sample SAMN10412372, study PRJNA504923) | tailings metagenome | isolation source: Relicate 1 Philex TSF1 revegetated site | place: Philippines: Tuba, Benguet | collected 2017-08-29
CATGTCCAACAGGCCCCGCAGCACAGGGCTCAGAGCACGGCACGCTAAGCGTGCCCAACGTTTGTACGTCACGTCACGAATGCATCGTCTGGCAGATCCACCTGTGGGGCGTCTCCCCGCTCCGCGGCGTCACGCAGTGTGTGTGTGTTGGATTTTGCATCTGTTTGGACGCCTCGGCGGGGCCGGGGCCCAGCCACCGGGCGTATCAGATGTCTCGCAGCGCAAGGGCGAGCGAGCCAACGCACATGCATGGGTGTAGAGACACGCTAGGAGGCTCAAGTGTGGCCGCGCGTGCTTGACGTGGCCAGGCAGGACGGCCCGGGATCCCTCTCCTGTCCACGCCGCGCAGCGTCAGCAGAAACACGCCGTTTGGCAACGAGGTGATGATGCTGTGCGTGCGCGGTGCTTGCAGGGTGGCGGTGGTGCTGGGGCCGCTGCGGCGCGAGCGCCCCGCCGCCTCCCCGCTGCTGTCCATGGCGCTGGTGGAGCTGGTTTGCAGCGTGGTGTGCGAGCCGGGCAGCGCCACCACGGACGGCAAGCTGCTGCACGCCATGCTGACCGAGTGCGCGTCGCTCGGGCGCTGCGTCTTCTCGCTCTTCCACCACCCCGCGCGTGAGTGCGCCGCGACGCTCCCACTCCTCCCCCCGCCAGGATCAGCAGCAGCAACGCTTTGAGCCGCGCATGCAAACGACACTTTTGCACCGCCCTGCCGTGCGCCTTGGTCGTGCCGCACTGCATCGTTTGCACACGCCGGGGTGTCTGTGGCGGCGGCCCCGCCGACGCGTCCAAGCGGGCGCCAATCCCACCACGCACACGTGCGCGGGCGTGCGCGCGCGCGCGCGCAGTTCGCGTGGCCGACGGCGTCGCCGTCATCATGCGCGCCATCGCCGAGTCCGGCACCGCCTCTGCCATGCCCATCCGCGAGGCGGCGCTGCGCGAGGGCGCCATGCTGCACCACCTGCTCCTTGCCTGCGCGCCCTCGCCCTCGGCCGCCGCCGCCGCGCCCGGCGCCTCGCTCGGCGACGCCTCGCGCACCGCGCTCAGCCGCGACCTCGTCGCGTCGTGGGCCGACGAGTACGCGCCGGCGCTGGCGCTGCTGCGCCGCGTGCTGCCGCCGGGCCTCATCCGGTACCTAAACACGGCCAAGCCGAGGGTGACGGCGCCAGCGCCGCCGCCGCCGCCGCCGCCGCCGCCGCCGCCGCCCGTGGTTCAGGCGGCGGCGCCGCCGGCGGGTGCGGAGGGGAGTAATGGCGCTGTGGCGGCGGGGGCGGGGCAGGCGGCGGAGCAGCCGCAGGCGGGCGATGCGGGCGCTGGGGCGGCGCCGGCTGGGGCGGCAGCGGCGGCGGCCGGCGCGTCGCCGGCGCCGGCGCCGGCGGCGGCAGCAGCGCCACAGCCGCCGCTCGCGGCGGCAGCCGCGGCCCCTGCCGCGCCGGCGCAGGCGCCTGCGGCGCTGCAGTCCGTTTCCGCCCTCAGCCAGGTACGCTTCCAGGTCTGGTCTTTTCCTTGCCTCATGTGCTTGCCGCAGCCGAGGCTCCCTGAAGTCAGTTACTCCTTGTGGACAGCGGGAGAGGGCGCAAGCAAGCAAAGCGGTGCCCACGTGTGCCGTGGGCGCGGGGTCGCAGGTGTCGCTGAGCGGCGGCCTGCGCGGCAACTGGGAGGCGCTGTGGCAGGCGCTGCTCCGCGACCACTGCCACGCCGGGCTGGTGTGGAACGAGTCCAATCGGCGGGAGTTGCGCGAGGCGCTGCAGGCCGAGGAGGCCGCGCTCAGGTGAGGGGAGAGAAGGGAGGGGCCACGCTGGCCCTTGTGTGGGACGCGTGGGGCGTGGGGGCCATTGGTGCAGGCAGGGGCCAGAGGAGGCGGCGCTCAGGTGAGAGGTCAGGGAGCGAGGGGGGCACGCTGGCGCGCTGAGGCGACGCAGTGCGGGGGACATTTCAGCACGTGGCGAGGTCTGTGCTGGTTGTGGACTGAACGCCGGCGAGGCTCAGCAGGACGAGCCGGCCACGTGACGCATGCCTCGCCGCTTCTGCAGGGCGCGGCGGCGCCAGGTGGAGTTCCAGGCGGGCGCGGCGCTGCCCAGCTGGAACCACGCCGAGTTCAGGGTGGCGTACCCCAGCCTGAGCAAGCAGCTGTGCATCGGGGGCATCTACATCCGGCTGCTGCTCGAAGGCGTCGACACGGGTGAGCCGCCCATGCCGCCGCCAGCGTGTGTCGGGATTTGCGTTTGCGTCTGGACACAGCGACGGGAGTGGTGTCGACGCGTGTCAAGTCGTTTAGCACGGGACCCTCAAGAGCAAGAGCTCGAGCTTTCGCCCTTGCGCGACTGCCCACCACCGCCAACACGTGCGCAGCGGCCGTGTCCAAGCTGCCGGCGCCCCGCGACCTCTTCCTCTCGCTTCACCACCACCTCATCTGCTCCGACAGCCACCTCATGCACGCGCACGCCAGCAGCGTCAGCAGCAAGCCGCTGTCCGGCCAGCCCACCTCCTCCTCCTCGTCCTCCGCCGCCCCCACGTGGAGCCCGCTGCAGTCGGCGGCCATCAGCGAGGTGGAGCAGGTGCAGCTGCTCTGCGTGCGCGCCATGGCCGAGGTCTACCACGAGCACGCCGGCAGCATCGGCGCCATGGAGGGCCTGCCGCACCTCATGAAGCTGCTCGACCTGAGCCTCCGGAGGCCGCTGCGGCACCGCCTGCTGCTGCTGGTGGCGGCGGCGCTGCAGCCGCGGGCGGCCGAGCACTTGCCGCAGGTGCGCCCGCCTTCTCCGCCGCCGCCCGCTCGCCTCGCGCTCCAGCCGACTGCGGCAGCTGGAGTGCCGCCGGCCTGCGTGCCGGCCACGCGCAGCAGCGTGCAGCGCGTTGCCGGAGGTCTCGCAGTGATGGTGTCGAGAGCGCGGGTGTCGGTGTGGGTGCACACGGCGCGTCGCGTGACACGTCGCGTGACGCTGTGTTGCAGTGCCATGGCAGGGCGCGAGGGCAACAGCGAGGAATTGAGCAGCACGCAGCAATTGGGTTCGATTCGGTGTCGCCCGGCCCCGCAGGCGCAAAAGGCGGCCAAGGCCAACGCCGCCACGTTTTGCGACGAGGGCGGCGTGGAGCTGCTGGTGGACTTTGCCGCCTCGGCGCACGAGACGCTGGACGACCAGCTGCAGGGCGTCACCGGGCCGCCCTCGGGCGCCGTGTCGCTGTCGAGCGCCACGGCCGTCGCATCCAGCCACCTGCTCACCGCCGCGGGTGCGCCGGCTGCCTGGCGCTCGCAGCACGGCCCGGGGACGCTAGGCGGGCAACGACACGTGGTTGCCGAGCAGTGCGTCGTTTGACGCCGCAGGGTTCGTGCGGCGCAAGAAGCGCTCAGAGCGGAAGCGCGCGTGTGCAAACCGTGCGACTGCAGGGCACGCCAGCGTGGCCAGGGAGTGGTACTACTACCCCCAGGGCGTCATCAAGGCCGCCAGGGGCTCAGCAGCGGCAGCGGGAGACGGCGACGGCGAGGCGGCGCTGCCCAAGCCGGACGGCGCGGCTCCTCCAGCCGACGGCGCGGTGGCGCCCGACGCGACGGGACGCGTGGGGCCGGTCAGTAAGGCGGAGCTCCTGGCGCTGTGGCGCGAGGGCAAGGTGCACGGGCACACGCTGCTGTGGGCCGAGGGCTTGCCGGTGCCCATGGCGCTGGCCAGCGTCCGCGAGCTCAGGTGCGGCGCCTTGCTCGTCCCTTTCTGTTTCCTTGAGGTGCCAGGCTGGTCGCAGTTGAACCTGACGCGCCCGGTGCATGCACGTGTGGTCGAGCTCCTCTCACGCCTGGCGCGTGCGGTGTGTGGCGGTTGGTTGGCAGGTGGTTGGTGTCTGGCGGCGCGCCCGTCATCAGCTCGCTTGAGGTGGCGCGCCTCTCGCTGCGGCTGCTGCTGGCGCTGGCGGGCATGCAGCCGGCCACCGACAGCCACGGCAGCGTGCTGCAGCCGCTGCCGCGCGTGCTGAGGAGCCTGGCTAGCCCCCGCTGCCTGCCGCACATCTGCCAGGTGGGAGCTGTCGCCGCCCTCCGCCCTGGCGCCCTCCCGCCACCCACCTCTTGCAGCAACTTCAGGACTTGCCCTTCAGGAGCAGGGCAGCTTGGCTGCGGATCAGCTTGTGCCGCCCGGGTGAGGCGGCTGGTGAATCGTGCTGGGGACGCTGCTGCTGCGTGCACGCACGGCAGGTGCTGCTTCTGCGCGACCCTCAGCTGGTGGGGCTCACGGCCTCTGTGCTCGAGGTGGCGCTGGCGCACAACGAGGACGTGCTGGCGCGACTGTACCGCACGGGTGCGCGCTGCGCACGCTGCGCACGCTAGGCGCGCTCTGCGCAGCATGCTGTGCATCGAACGTCAGTTCCAAGCAGGGCGGCGATGGGGCGCGGCGAGGCGTCCTGCCGCTGCGGACGGCAGCGCTGCTGGGATTGCGCACTGAGCGCTGAACGGCACCGCATGCCCTCGCAGGGCTGTTCTACTTTGCCATGTCGTACGCCGGGAGCAACTTTGCCGAGCTGGCCTCTCTGTTGGGCGCGTCGCACCTCAAGCAGGCACACCGGTGAGTATGGACGGGCAAGGATGCATCGGACATGAGCCAGGAGCACATACCAGGATGAGCACGCCTGACGGGCAAGCAAAGTGCTCTGTGAGGAGCGCATGGCGCTGCTGCAGCGTGAGGCGCGTGGCGGCGTGACTGGAGGTGTGGTGCCGCGTGCTGTGTGCGTGCGGCAGGGGCGCGGCGGGGCAGCCGGCGCCGGGCGCGCCGCTGGCGGCGCGATCGTACCTGGGGCACCTGCTGCCAGAGTCCCTGCTGTACTGCCTGGACACGTACGGGCCCCAGGTACAACCACAGGTCGCTTCACTCCCTCGCGCGCTGGGCTTGACGCACCACCACGACGCACCGCCACAATGCGGCGCCAGCGACGGCACTGCTTGGCGGCACTGTGCAGCATGGTGACGGGGCGCGTCGCTGGCAGCAGTGGGGAGCGACAGGGTGTGCCGCGCTGTGCATGCGTTGCAGGCGTTTGCGACTGCGTTTTGCGGCGACGGCGACACGCCCGAGCTTCGGTGGACGCACGGCATGCGGTGGGGGCGGCTCATCCCGCAGCTGACGGCGCACCTGGGCGACCTGCCGGCGCGCCTGGCGCAGAACTGGGGCGGCGTGGTGTGGTCCTACACACCGGCGCCGCCCGTCTCGTACCCCGAGCTCAAGGTGCGGGTAGGGAGAAGGAGGGGAGGAGCGCCTTGCCCCCGCCAGAGGAGCACCTTCTTGCACCAGAGGAGCGCCTTGCCCGCACCAGCAGCAGCCCAGAGGTGGCGAGGGAGGGTCGGCTTCGTGTGTGCACAGGGCTGTTCTCCGTCCTCTGCCCGGGGAGGGAACGTTTGGCGTGGCGGCGGGGGCAGTGCTCCTCATCTGCGGGCGCACAGCATGGCGTGCGGTTGCCTGGCTGTGCGCCGTGTACACGCGAGAGGGCGCCGGGCGCGGATGCGGGCGTGGGGTGTTTGCTGGGCGCAGGACGAGCTGTGGTGCCACCGCTACTACCTGCGGGCGCTGTGCGACGAGGTGGCGTTCCCCGAGTGGAACATCGTCGACCACGTGCAGCTCATGCAGGTGAGCCCTCACCAAACCCTCGCTGAGCCCCGCTGTGCTCCAGCACCAGGCACACCCGCCCGGCGCGCTGTCTTTCCGTCGTGCTCACCCCCCCTCCCACGCTCCTGGGCCCGCGGCATGAGCGAACGGCATGGGCAGGCGCTTGCCAGGCATGATGTGTTGACGTGACTTACCTGTGCAGGCGTTGCTGGCCGAGTGGCGCGCCGAAATGTCGCGGCAGCCGCTGGCGCTCTCCGAGGCGGACGCCTGCGCCGTTCTGGGCCTGCAGCAGCTGCCCGCCGGCGGCGTCGTGTCTGAGGACGACCTCCGCCGGGCCTACCGGTGCGTTGCGCGCATAAGGGGCCCGCCACCCCTCTTCACCCACCATGCTGCCGCCGCACGGCCACGCAGCCGCCGCCGCTGAGCCCTAACGCGTGCGCCCTCATGCAGGGCCATGGCTCGCAAGTACCACCCGGACAAGAACCCGGCGGGCCGGCCCATGTTCCTCAAGGTCCAGATGGCGTACGACCGCCTGCAAGCCGGCATGGCCGGCGGCCAGGGGCCCCAGGTGCGTGTCCGCCAGCCGACCAGCGCTTTGACAGAGCTGGGCTGCGGCTGCGGCTGTGGCGACGGCGCGAGGTTCCCACTTGGGAGTGCGCGCGCTTGACACCAGCCGGGTGCCTCCGGGCCCCCGTCACGTCCTCCGGCTCCCCCGCAGGCGTGGCGCATCACGCTCATCCTCAAGGCGCAGGCCATCCTGCTGCGGCGCTTCCGCCCCATGCTGGCGCCCTACAAGTACGCCGGCTACCCTCTCCTGCTCGAGGTGCTCTCCTCGCTCAACACGCCGCCGCCGCCAGGCACGCAGCAGCAGCAGCAGGAGGCCAACGGGCACGCCGGCGGCGCGCCGCCGCCGGCCGCGGCGGCGGCAGGCGGCGGCGCGCTGCCGGGCAAGACGTACTTTTTGGCGGCGGAGCAAGTGGAGCTCACGCAGGTGTGCGTTTGTGCGTGTTTTTCGCGCTCCCCGTTTGTGTTTGTGGGCGTTCGCTGGCTGGAAACGTGTGTGGGGACGGCGCGTGGTGTGTTGCGCCGGGTGTGGTGACGGCGCAGGCGGCGTGCGAGCTGTGCTGGCGCACCGTTTGCACGTCGCACCTCAACGCCGACGAGCTGGCGCGCTGCGGCGGCGTGGCCATCGTTGCGGCGCTGTTCCAGAGGCTGTGCGGCACGGGCCTGCTGTCCAACTCCTCGGCAGGTGCGGCGCGCTCAGCGACGCAGCGTCCCCCCACGCTGCTGCACCGCAGCAACGCGCCCTGGCTGCGCAGCGTGCGCGCAACAGCCCCACCGGACAAGCACGCCTCGTCACGACGTGGTTTTGAGTCGCCGCCTGCGCTCTGGTGGTGGTGCTGCTGCTAGGTGCGGCGGGCGAGGGCGACGTGGCGCCGGGCTCCCCCTCGGCCGTCGTGGCCACGCACGTGCTGCGCAGCCTGGCGGGCTTTGCTGCCTCAGACATGGCGCGCGAGCAGGTGCGCGGTGAATGAATGCAACCTGCCCCGCGCCTCCCCGCCGTCGTCGTTGGGCGGCGTTCGCGGCGCTGCAGAGTCCTGCAAAACGGTCGCTGGCGGCTCCTGTGCATGACCGTGCATGCGTGTTTCACACGCATGCGTGATGGTTGGTTGCGGCGTCGCAGGTGGGCCAGGTGCCCGGGCTGCTCCACGACGTGGTCCGCTGCTGCGCGCTGGGCCGGGCGCACGCCGCCGGCGAGGCGGCGCTCGTGGCGCTGGGCCACCTCTGCGCGTCGCCGGCCATGCAGGCGCGGCTGCTCGAGGGCGACGCGCTCGCGCACGTCGTGCCGCTCCTCTTCTGGTGAGCCATTCGCCCTCCCTTGCACTCCCACTTGTGCAGACTGCACTCCTGCCCGTGCAGCTCGCTCCCTTGCAGGCAGCGGCACATCGCCGCGACAATGCCGCGGCTACCGCTATCACCTTATACGCCAACCATGCATGCAGGTACGACGCCACGGTGGACGAGGACCCCAAGATGTCCATCCTGCTGCCCTTCACGCCCCAGCTGCTCCCCGGCACGGCGCCCGCCGCCACCGCCGCCACCTCGCCCGGCAAGGCCACCCCGGCGGCGGCGGCAGCGCAGCCGTTCCCCATGAGCGCGCAGGCCGCCACGGCGCACAGCTTTGGCGCGTTGGAGCTGACGCTGCTGCGGGCCAGCGAGGGCAAGGCCAAGAACTACCGCGCCATGCTGGCCGCGCAAGCCCTTAGCCGCCTCGCAGGTGCGCACAAATGCAACACCGCAACTCGCTCGCTCGCTTGTCATGCGATGATGTACTCCGACAACCGCAACAAGCCAGCTGGAGCAATGCTCGGCCCAGCACGCTGCTGCATGGTGTGATGTATGTGCGTGTGTTGCGCTGGGGTGTGGTGCAGGGCTGCTGCCGTCGCCGTTCCAGACGCCCGTGTGCCTCCCGGCGCAGCAGGCGCTGGCGGCGCTGCTCACGCACGGTCTGGCTGTGCGCCTGCGAGACGCCGACCCGCGGCCGCTGCTGGCCATGCTCAACAGCGGGCAGGAGACGGCGCAGGTGCGGGGCCGCCCTGGCCGCGCTGCTGTTTGCACCCAGCAGACGGAACGATGGGTGTGCTTGGCAGCAGCATGGCGAAGCGTCGCAGCAACACCAGCGCCGTGCTTTTCGCGGATGCCGCTGACCACAGCTGTGGCGGCATGTTGCGTACCCGCAGGTGATATGGAACGCGTCGATGCGCTCCGAGCTGCTGGCGCTCCTGTCGGACGCGCGGGACGTGCAGGGCAGCGGCGCGGCGGCGGCGCTGCTGGCCGAGCAGCAGCAGCAGGGCAGCGGGCAGCAGCACCCGCCCAACGTGGCCAGGCTGGTGGGCTGGAAGTACAGCGCGCTGGCGCACGAACTGCAGGTGCAGCGGGCTTTTGCTGGTGCAGTCTTCGCTCAGCACCCCAGCAGCTCGGCGCGCAGAGCTCTGACATGCGATGCTGCAGCGCTGCAGGCGCTCCAGGGCCGAGTTTTCTGGAGCAAGGCGCGTGTGTGTGGTGGTGGTGGCGGCGTTGCTGCTGCAGGTGGGCGGCGTGTACATCCGCGTGTACCGCAGCAACCCCTCGGCGACGCCCTCGGACGTGCAGGGCTTCTGCAAGGCGCTCGTGAGGTGCGTCGCATCCGCACGCCTTGCTCCTGCCCGCCGCTGCCACAGATCTCGCCACCTTGGCTCTCTAGGCGCCGCGTGTCCCAGCGAGGCGGTAACCGTGGGGATTTCGACGCCGTGCATGCTGGCAGGTACCTGTACGAGGTGTTTGTCACGTCGGCCGCCGCGCCGGGCGGCCGCCCTCCCGGCACGCTGCTGGCGCCCGAGCGCGCACGCGACCTGGAGGACTGCTGCGCCGTGCTGGCGGCGCTGGCGGCGCTGCTCGAGGTGGAGACGCGCCTGCTGGGCCTGCTGGCGTCCAAGTCGGCCGTTTCGCCGCTCGTCGCCGCGCTGCAGGTGAGTGCGCCGAGTCGCGACCCGTTGAGGGCGTTCGATCGCAAAGCGACCTGATCGCAGGCGGATGCAGCGAGCAAAGTGTTCAATCGCAAAGGCGCGTCGCCCGTGCCGTGTGCCATGCAGGTGGCGGAGGCCGAGGCCTTTGCGCACGCCGGCGTCGCGGCCACGGCCAACGGCGGGGCGCCCGCCGGCGCGTCGCAGCAGGAGCGGGCCTCGTCGTCGGACGGCGCGCTGCTGGGCCCGCGGCTGAGCGCGGGCGGCAGCGGGCCGCCGGACAGCGCGGCCGCGCAGCTGGCGCACGCGACCATGCACACGCTGGCCAAGCTCGTGTCGCACGCGGGGTGCCTCGAGGTGCGGCCCGACTCGAGCGTCCACCCCCAAAGCGACGTCGTGGAGTCGCGCACCGGAATTCCAGTCGCGCTCGCGCCTGCTCCACGCCTCGCTCCACGCCGCAGGTGCTGTCGGACCACGCGACGGTGCGCCTGCTCTTCCACCTGGTGCACACGCCGCCCTCTCCAACGGCGCTCCGGCAGGCCCTGGCGCTGCTGCGCGCTCTGGCAGGTGCGCCCTCCTCCTCGCCTGGCCTGGCCTCCAAGGTCCGGCACCTCATCGTCGCGCACGCTCGTCCCAAATGAGTTCGAGTCCGAACTCATGCGCACCTTGCGTCCGCAGGCCAGCCTAGCACGGCCATGGTGGCGGCCGAGCAGGCCGGCGCCCTGCTGCTGCTGGTGGTGCTGCTCCACCCGCACGCCGCGCCCTGGCCCTGGCCCGGCGGCGCCCTGCCCGGCGGCGTGGACGCCGAGGAGGCGGTGGCGGGCGAGGTGGCGGCGCTGCTGTCGCGCCTCATGGCCAGCCCCTCGCACGGCACCTCCATCATCATGCAGATGCAGGTGAGGCGCACCTCCCTTGCTTCACACCGGCGGCACGCGCGTGTGGATACAGCAGCGTCTCAAGGGAACGGCAAGCTTTGCGCTGTGCCCTGCAGAGGCTGCTGCCGCCGGCGCTGGTCACCACCATCGCCACGTCGTCGCCCGCCGCCTGCCTGGCGGCGCTCAAGGGCAGGGTCAGCAACCCCGAGCTGGTGTGGGAGCCGTCCATGGCCAGCCAGGCGGCGGCGCAGCTGGCCGTGCTGGCGCACCAAGCCCGTGCCGCGCAGGTGCGACCCTCCTCTCACTCGCCGACTTTTCCGCGCCCCGGCGCCCCCCGCTGTGCCAGCAGTCGGCAAGCAGCGTTGCGTTGTGTGCCGTCGTGCGCGTGTCGTGCGTGCGTGCAGGCGGCGCCGGGCGCGGGCCCCGCCTGGCAGCTGCCCCCCGGCACGTCGCTCCAGTACCAGCAGCTCGAGAGCGAGCTCAGGGTCGGAGGCGTGTACTGCAGGTACGGCGGCGCTCACGGGAGTCCCTTTCCCCGCCCCACCACCCTGGCACCGCTCTGTCCCCCTTTCACGCCCCTCGCCCGGCTCCCAAGTGCGCCCGACTCACACCCACCCAACTCACGTGCACCGGCACACACGTCTCAACTCACTCTCTTGCTTGCGACAGGCTGTTCCTCAAGGACCCCCAGTTCCCGCTCAAAGAGCCGCTCAAGTTTGGCGAGGGCCTGGCCGAGGCGCTCGTCGCCACGCTCACCAACACCTCAACCACCACGGCCGCCGCCGCCGTCGGCGGCATCGCCGGCGTCTCAGTGCCCGCCTCGCTCCCCGCCAGCGAGCTGGTGCTGCTCCTCTCGGCGTCGGCCGTGGCGCTGATCCAGCACCACGCGCTGGTGGCCGACACGCTCACCGTCCAGGGTTACGTGCCCCGGCTGCTGGCGCTGCTGACGGCGCGGCTGCCGTCGCCGCCGTCGGGGCAGCCCGAGCAGCTGCAGCAGCTGGCGGCGACCAAGGCGGCGGGGGTCGCCGGCGGGCAGCAGCAGCGGGTGGTGGATGAGGGTGGGGCGTTGCTGCGGCTGCTGCACGCGCTTGCGGCGAGTGCGGCGGCCTGCGAGGCGGTGGCGACGGCGGGCGGCAGCGCGGCGGCGGCGGGCGCCGTGGCGGCGCTGGCGGGCGCCAGCGCTTGGGGCGCGGGCGCCGAGGTGCTGGTGCTCGAGACGCTCAAGCGGGCGCTGGGGCAGGGCAACCGCAACCGCGACCTGCTGGTGGGGCAGGCGCTGCAGGTGCGCTCCGTGGGTCCGTGTACAGCGGGTGGGTCGGGCGCTGCGGTGTGAGCGCCGGCCTCTGCGCTTGCGTGCACGACGAGGGCGAGAAGCAAGGTGCTGCGCTTTGTGGGGTTGACAGTGGGAGACTGTGCTGAGGCAAGCGTAGGGGTGAGGTTGCCCGGGCTTCAACCGACCCGTGGGATGACTATGGTTTGACGTGCGGTTGCAGGTGGGCCTTGTGCCGTTCCTGCTGACACGCCTGGACTGGAAGGGCGGCCCCGAGGGGCAGCAGGGCGACGCGGACGTGGCCGTGCTGCGCGCGCTGTCGGTCGACGTGCTCACGCAGCTCAGCGCCGACGGGGCGCACGGCGCAAGCGTGAGTGGCCGGCGTGCGGCGAGGGACGTCGGAGCCGTCCGCGGCGCCGCGAGCTTCGTGCCAGCGCGCACAGAGCCAGCGGTGCTCGCTGCTGCTTGGCGCGCGCTCCCTGTGTGCGCGCAGGTGTCGGCGCTGCTGGACGCGTCGCCTGTCTGGGCGGCGTACCGCGACCAGCGGCATGACTTGTTTTTGCCGTCGGGCGCGGCGGGGGCGGGCAGCGTGGCCGGCCTGCTCACGGGCGCCGGCACCGCCACCTTTGCGCTGCCGGCGCCTGAACGGCTCAACTCGTCCGCACCGTAGGCACGGTTCCTCGTCATCGTTCTCCGGCGTTTGTTGCAGGATGCTGCTTCGGGAAGACTCACAGGCTCACTGAACTCTCTCTCGCTCTCCTGGCAGGTCATCTGAAGCGGGAGGATCTGCTGCGCGCGCTGACTCTCTATGCAAGCATGACGGAACGGAGGGGAGCACGCAGACGCGGCGCCTGATGCAAGCAGGGGTGTCAGAGGGAAGTCAGTCCGTGGGCCGGAAGGCAGGGTGGCGACCGCACGTGGCGACCGGGCAGCAGCTCCTAGGATACCGCTGTACACGGAGCGTTGCCAAACGTAAGCCCAAGCCGCATCACCGCGCTCAGGAGGAGGATCCTTTATCACGCAGACCGACTCGACCAAGCCGCCAGACCAGAAGCAAAGTGTTGCGGCCCGAATGTTGGACCTTTGAGTTGACCAGATGGAAACATTTCGCCAGAGAGCAGCAGTGCCGGACCACACACGAGCCGAGAACGATGAGAGCTCTGCCTCACGCGGCGCACACAGGACACCATCACCACCCACAAAGCATCAGCACCCGAGGAAGCTCAGGAACCCTCCCTTGCGCCGCTGCGCCCCGACCACCTCTGGCTGGTTCGTCGGGCTGGTGCGGAAGCCGCCCGCCATGCCGGCGCCGTTGGGCGCGCTGGCCGCCGACAGCTCCCCCGCCAGGCCCCGCTGCCCCACCGTGCTCTTGCCCTTGCCGAAGATGCGCGTCGGCAGCGCCAGCATGCCCCGGAGGCCGCCCTCCTCGGCGCCCTCCACCTGCTCGATGCTGGTGGTGGCCACGGCGGGCGCCGTCTTGGGCTTCATCCAGATGGGCATGCTGCGGCCCAGAAGCGTGGTGTAGATGGTGCGGTGGATGTGGTCGACGGCGGCGGCGATGCCGTCCTCCTGCGCCATCTCCTTGGCCAGCTTCTGCGCCGCCTTGAGGCGCGTGGGCAGGATGAGCTCCTTGAGCGCGTCGACGATCTTGTCCGTGGTGAGGTCGTCGATGGCGACCGGCGCCGGGCCCACGCCGGCGCGCTCGCACGCCGCGCCCCAGAACGGCTGGTCGCCTGCACAAGGAGCACAGCGTGCGGGAGGGAGGAGGTTGGTTGGTTTCACATGCGTCATGTGTCCCGTCGCGCTGCTCCAGGGCCTAGACGCAGGGCGCAGTCCAAAACGCACCGAAGAAGGGCACGATGAAGGTGGGCTTGCCGGCCATGAGCCCGGTGGCGGTGGTGCCGGCGCCACCATGGTGCACCACGGCACACACGCACTGGAACAGCCAGTCGTGCGGCGCCGAGTCGATGAAGAGCACGTTGGGCGGCGCCTTCTTGCCCTCCTTGCCGCTGGGTTGCTTGCCGTAGTCGCCGCCCAAGCCGCCTGTGCGTGCACGCAGGGCCGTGGAGTTGCGGTAGCATGGTCAGTTGCGGCTGCGGAGGGCTGCAGGGCGCTCCCGCCAGTGAGCAGCAGGCAAGGGCTCACCCCAGCCGCGCTGGATGATGGCGCGGAGGCCGGTGCGCTCAATGGCCTGCAGGAACTGGTTGGTCAGCTGCGTGGGGTTGTCCACCACGAGGGAGCCGAAGCCGATGTACACGGGCGGGGGGCCGGCGTCCAAGAAGGCCTTGAGCTCGGCTGGCGGCTCGTAGCTCGTCAGCTTGCGGAGCTCCACGCTGCAGAAGCCCACCACCTGCGCACACAAGGGTCGCGGTACTCGCTTCCACATTAGCGTCGCACACCCCTCAGCGTGCACGGCAGTGTGATGGGCAGGGCATGCGCGCGGGGTCTCACCTCGCAGTGCGCGGGCCAGTCCACCGGGCGCGGCACCAGGCACTTGGCCCAGATGTAGCTGATGGGCACCTGGCTGTGGAAGATGGCGTGGCTGGTGGTGTACTTGTTCCAGCCCTGCAGGCCCAGCACGCGCTGCCGGAAGTCCTTTTGCATGCCCGCCATGCCCAGCCACGCCAAATCCTGCACAGCACAGCAAAGCGCGGGACACAAGCTTGTGAGGTCCGAGCGGGGAGAAGGGGGCTTGGGCACCTCGTGCAAGAGCGCACCCAGGCGCAAGCTCACCTCCATGGCGAAGTACGACATCCAGTTCATCACTTCCCGCGCCTTGGAGTTGTTGCCGTTCATGTTGGTCTTGATGCGCGCGAACGGCTGCGGGAAGGCCTTGGTGGGCGTCCAGGGCATGGTGAACACCACGTGCAGCGGCACGTTGAGCTTTTCGGCGCAGTGCGTGTGGCCGTACGACGGCGGGTTGGCCACGATGGCGTCGGCCCGGAACGGCTGCGCAACGTCAAAGCGCACACTCGGTTGCACTCGGTCATGTTCTTGTCCTTGCCTCGTCTACACAACAGCTGTGCAGCGGCGCGTGCTGCCCAGTCATGCAGCCCCGAGCACCGCACCTTGTCTGGCCGCTGGGGGTCGGGTGCGGTGCAGGCGCCCCAGGTGGAGTAGAGGATCTCCCGGACCTGCTCGCGCTGCTGCAGCGCGTCCTTGATGTCCCACCCCGGCATGATGCCCCGGTGCTTGACCACAAACTCGCTCAGCACCTTGGGGTCGCCGCCCAGGGGGTAGAACTCCAACCCAAACCCAGTCACGAACTGCGTGCACGCACAGGCAAGGCAACGGTGAGGCACGCGTCCGTCACCACTGCGAAAGCCCCAGAGACCCTTCCAGGGGAGTTTGCTCTTGTGCACCCACCCTCAGCGCACGCAGCACACACACGCACCTCGCGGTACACGGCGTGGCTGGCCAGGCGCACGCGGTGCCCGAACGCCTTGAGCTTGAGCCCGATGCCCACAAAGGGCTGCACGTCGCCGCGCGTGCCCACCACGAGGATGACGATGTTGAGCCGCTTGAAGTGCCCCGCCTGGAACCCTAGCTGGATGGTGGTGGTGAGCTGCTCCTTGGCCGACTGCAGCTTCTGCAGCAGCCGCGACGACGGCCGCGTGGCGTTGAGGTGGCTGTGCTGCTCCTTGCTGCGGGAGAGCGCCTCGTCCGCCTTGCTGGCGGGGCTGGCCACCTTGCCCGCCGCCGCCGCCGCCGCCGCCGCCGAGGGCGCCAGGGCGGACGGCCGCTCGGGCGGCGTCTGCGGCCTCAGCGGCGGCAGCTTGTCCTTGAGCCCCGCGGCCGCGCCAGACGTGGCCGACGACCGCGGCGGCGTGGCGTTGGGCACAAAGGCCGCCTCTGGCGCGAGCGGCTTGGCCTGCTGCGGCGTCAGCGTCGGCGTCGGCGGAGCGTCGTCGGCGGGCTCGGCCGCCGCTGCATCCTCCTCGCCCTGCTCCTCATGCTGCTCCTGGGCCAGCTGGTGCAGCAGCTGCTTCTCCTGCGCGTCGATCGAGTTGAGCTCCTGCAGGTTGGCGTTGAGCACCATGAGCTCCTGCGCCACGGCCTGCTCCAGCTCCTTGTCCACCGCCGGGTGCTCGTGCTGCTCCTCCACCAGCGCGTCAATGGCGTTGTGCAGCTGCTCCAGCGCCGCCGTGTCGAGCTCGCCCTCCAGCTGGTCGAACGCCAGAGCCACGCCGCCGTCCGCCGTCACCTGCGCGCGCGTGTGACGTGCACGGGCGACGCGCGTACGGGTGGCCGCAGGCCTGCGCGTGCTCACTGACACAGCAGGGAATGCAGGTCAGCGGGCAAGCAAGGCGGCGTGCGCTCACCGACTGGAACTGGTAGGTGGCCATGAAGGACGGCTTGTGGTGGGTGGAGGGGTCCTCCTGCGGCACGGTGGGGAAGCTGATGTCCCCGCTGACGTCTGCGGGCTGCTGTGGCGGCAGCACGTGGCCGCCCTCGGAGAGCTGCGCGGGAGTGGGCGGTTGCGCCCCCGGCTGCGGCGTGCCGGCGCCAGGCGTGGAGGGGGCGCGCCCGGGCGCGGCAGGTGCTGGCTCTGGGCTGGTGGACGCAAAGCCGGGGTGCGGCTCCCCCGCGCCGCCTCCAAACCTGCCGCCGGCGGCGGCGCCAAAGCCCGAGGTGGGCAGCAGCGAGGCGAGGTAGTCGTCCGACTTGACGGCGCCCGCTGCAGCGGGCGGCATTCCCGGCGGGGGCAGCGTGATGTGGCTGTCTGCAAACAGCGCTGCACCGTCGCTGTTTGTGGGGAGCAGGTCGGACGGGTTGCGCATGCTGAGGCTGGGGGCCAGGTGCTTGGCGGGCATGGTGCTGTTGCTGGGCCGCCCGCCGGAGCGCGGGTACATGCTCTCGTGCTTGATGAACGCCCGGGTCCGGTTGAACGCCAGTCCTTGCACCACATCTCCTCCCTGCGTTCATTCAAGGGGCTCCGAACCTCTCTAGCACAGTAGGTGCACTGCTGTTTCATGCGCGTGAAGCCGATGCGCAGCTGCCACAAAGCTCGCCCCAGCAGAGGGGGAAGGCCCAGGGCGTGCCTGCCACCCAGCTGCACAAGCTGACCTTTCTACTGCCTTCTGCTGCGTGTGCGCAGCAGGTTGTGGCAGGGCTGGATTCAGGAGTCCCCACACGAACACCCACGCACCGCGGCGAACGAGGACGGCGGCAAGGACGGCGAGGTTGGTGGAATCTCGCTCAGGGCGCTCGGCGCTCGCGAGCCATTGTACGCGGCCACCTCGCTCGCGGGGGGCACGCCTTCAGCGATGGCGTCCTGCCCGGCCGCGTCTCCCGCAGCGTCAGTCATCGCCAGCAGCACCACCCGCGGTGCGCCGCCTTGTTGCTGCTGCTCGACGCTGCTCCTGCTGTCCTTGATGCGACTTTGACCTGTTGACCGCCGTGCAGAGAGCACACCACGGCCTGCACGCAGCAGCACCACGAGTTCCTGGGTGCACTCCCTGCAGCTTCCACTCGAAACTCATCGCTCCTGTCCGCGCTGCTCTAGAGCGAGGACGCCGTACCTTCGCTCTCCTTCGCGCGCAGAGCTGCTGCCAAGGGGGGGCGGTTGATGACCGTGATAGCTGCGAGCGCTTGCGTGTGGACTCGCTCTGCGCAGCTCTCTTCTACTTCTCTGCATGGCCACAAGCAAGCCCTGCTGTGGCGCAGGACTTCGCTTTCGATGAGCGTGAGTCCCTTCTCGTGGACTGCGCGATGGACTGATATGAAGGCGGCCGCAGGGGCGACTGGCGACGCGGGCCTCGCCTCGCAGCGGGCGATGGTGGCACACACGACGAGCAAGGCGCAGGCGCGCAGCGCTCTGCAGTCAGGGCTGCACCACGTCGACGATGGCACGGAGTGAGCGATGTCGAGGTGGACAGCTGTGGCGCAGGCGGGCTTCTCCAGGGGCGGTGGCGCGCACGCGCCCCGCCACGTGGCGCCAGGCTGCTGCACCGTCCCTCGCGCCTGATGAATCCTCTCCCCTCCGTGCATCTCACGCCGCAGGTACGTCAGCGCGCGCGATCAGGGCGTGTCTGGCCTGCTCACGCGGTCCATCCCCGTCCCGCTGCCCGAGTTCAGGCGCTGCGTGCAAGTGGCCGTGCAGCAGGAGCTGGAGGCGGCCATCGCAACGCACCAGCAGGGCGCAGCGCGCCTGGCATGCCTCGGCACGAGGAGGTGAGCCGAGAGGTGCAGTTGCCGGGCGCGACAGCCAGCGCTTGTGCTGCGCAGCAAATGCACAAATGCGACTGCTCCACCTCCACGCAATCAGCAGGTCCAGGTCCATCTTTGGGCTGCCGCTCATCACCCCGCTCAACACCTTCACGGTCGCCTGGATGTCCATCATCACGCTGATCGACCTGACGTACGCCGCCTTCTGGGTGAGCGCCTGGCTGCCTGCGCCTGTTGCCGCCTGCTGCAGCGTCACTGTGCGGCGTGGCCCTCACCCTGGCAGTGGGGCGGTGCCGCGTGCCAATGGCAGGTGCCCATCAACGTGGCGTTTTGCTCCGTCACGTACGGCGACCTCAGCTCTGGGTGCACGCGCGCCGACCTGGCGGGAGGTGAGAGTCTCAGGACAACATGGCCTGTCACGTGGGTGGGGCAAGGCCCAGTCCCTCCGCCAGCTTCGTTCAGCGTCGTTCCTGCGCGCACGGCGTCACTGGCGCCCCGCAGGCGTCATCTACACCATCCACATGCTGCTCAACTTTTCCGTCGGCATCGTCGCCACGCACGACTACAAGAAGAGGCTCGTCATGGGTGCGTTGCTGGTCAAGGGGCCAGTGGCCAAGCCAGCGCGCTTCTGCCCGTCGCCCCCACCACCAGGGGGGGTCCCTGCTGCTGCTCCCTAAATGCGCCGCTGCCTTGCTGACGCACAGATGGGTGGAGTGTGGCGCGCATCTACATGAACCACGGGCGCTTCTGGCTGGACTTTGTGTCGGTGCTGCCCTTCTTCTACCTGGTGAGAAGGGGCCGCGTGGTGCCGCGGTGGCCCAGGGTGTGCCGCCGCCACGCGCAGTGGGAGCCTGTCTCGCCGCCGTTGAGGGGGAGCAGCTGGCATGATTCTGGGGAGCTGCACGCGAGCACTGTGCTGAGAGCAGAGCTCCGCAAACGCGCGCGCGGCCACGCAGGTGGTGATTGCGGCGGGCGGCATCAGCGCCTCGCGTTGGGTGGCCATTGTGTCGCTCTTCCGCCTGGTGCGCATGAGCCGCCTCGTCTCCATCGCCACCATCGTGCTGCTGGACGCCATCCAGGTGCGTCCCAGCACGGGTGCTGCCATCCTGTGCCCAGCGTGACCCGCACTGCACACGCGTGTGGGACGGGGGCAGCACCCTTCGCTCAACCCGCCTGCCATCGCTGCTCGCATTGCCGCGCCGCAGGGCGAGGACAGCAGCGCGGCGCTCAAGCGCCTGGGCGGCAGCCGCACCGCCTTTTGGCTCACGGCCTTCCTGGGCGTGGCCGTCATCATCAACCTCGAGGCCTGCCTGCTGGTGCTGGTGGCCGAGTTCAACGGGCCGGAAAACAGGCACGTGCTTGTGCATCTGCGCTGCGCACGCGCGCCACACGCGCATCCAGGTGAGATCTCACGCTGCGCCGCCTGTGCTGCTGTGCTTTGTCGGCGTCCCTGCCCTGCAGCTGGATGATTTCCTTCCCGTGGCTGCCGGACCTCCCAGAGGGGCCCAGGGCGCTGCAGTGGTACGAAGCCATCTACATCGCCATTGCCTCGGTGAGTGGCTGGGCCGGCATGCAGGATTGCTTTGAGCTTGCACAGCTGGCGCAGCCTCGCACGTGAGCCTCAGGCGCCAAAGCCAACAGAGACACGCGTGTGGCGCCGCGGGCTGCCTGCGTGAGCGCGCAGAACACGCAGACGGGCCTGGCCGGCGCCAAGTTCATCGGCTACGGCGAGATGGGCGTGTGCATGGCCATGCAGCTGGTGGGCATGGTCATGTTCACCACCATTGTGACGGTGGGCCTGCTCTTCACCACGCGCGTGAGCAAGTACGGCATGGCCATGTACCGCGTGGGGTTCAAGCTGAGCCGCGTGCGGCAGTTCATCGCCAAGCACGACCTGCCCCAGCACCTGCGCGATGGGCTCATGGTGAGCAGGCGCTCTGGAGTTCTGGGGCGGGGAGGAAGCGCTTTGGGAGGCTTGGCACGCGAGGAGGACTCCAGACACGCAGCGCCTGCGGCGTGCACGCCTGTGCGTGTGGGATTTGGATCGGTTTGGAAAGCTTGGCCGGGCCGGAGCCGAACCGCCGGGCGTGCTGTGCGGGGGCGTGTGGCTGCTGCGCAGGCCTTTTACCTTCAGACGTGGCTGGAGCGCGCCAACGCCGTGCGGGAGGACACGGTGGTGCAGGGCATGCCGCGCTTCCTTCGCGCGCGGCTGCTGCAGCCCACCACGCAGCGGCTGCTGAACCGGTGCCACTTTTTCGCCCAATGCGGCGCCGAGGCGCTGCCGCTCATCGCCGAGGCGCTCTTCCCCGTGGACAAGATGCCTGGTGCGTGTGTGTGTTTGCATCTTGTTGGCAGGCCCCGCCGGGGCCGGATCCCTGCTACCGGGCATACAGATGGCGTGCGTGCGCGCCAGGCACGTGGGCCGCGGCGAATTGCCAACGCGCCCGGGGACGTGCGGCGAAAGATGCAGGTTCCTGCTCGCCCGCCGCTGCGCGTGTGCGCAGGTGTTGAGCTGTGCTTTGAGGGCGAGGAGGCCAAGTGCCTGTGGCTGGTGGAGACGGGGACAGTCTACGGCTACAACATGCAGGTTAGGCTGCTTTGGGGTGCTTTGGGGTGCTCCTTGCTTGTGTGCTCCTTGCATCTGTTTGGACACATCAGTGAGGCCTGAGCCCAGCGTGTGGCTGGCGGCTGCACACGCGTGAGGGTTGTGAGGCCTCCGCGCTTGGCTCTGACTGGGCGCGTGCGTGCCTGCGCCACGCCTGCTCCAACCACCATGGCGTGCGCAGGGGCACCGCGTGCTCCTGTCGGCTCCGTGCCTCATCGGCGAGTCCTTCATCCTCGGGGGGCTCGTCCCGCTCTGCAGGTGCGACGCACCCTGCACGCCCCACACCCACCTGCACGCGACGCTCCCCTCGTGCCCATTAAACGTGCGACGCACCGCGCTGCCGCGTGCTCCCTATCCTCCCCCTCTCCCTCGTCCAGCATCTCGCCTGTTTCCTCGCCCGCAACCCGCAGGGAGCGCATGTGGTCGTACGTGGTGCACCAGGGCCCGGCGCAGGGCGTGCCGGCGCGCCTCTGGCGCCTCATGGCCTCGGACTTCAAAACCATCGACCGCGCCTTCCCGCATGTGGCGCTCGCGCTGCTGCAGTACCTCCAGGTGCGCCGCCCCCCGCCCGTCCCCCTGCGCCTCCCCCACCACACTCAACACCGCAGCCTGCTTCCGCCGCCTCCGCCGCCTCCAGACACGCAAAACGCCTCGCCGCCTCGGCGCCGCAACCAAGCCGCCGCGTCGCAAGGCCTCCAACCCAGCGCAGCGCCGCACAACGAGCTGACGAGCTCTGTGTGCTGATCATTGCTGGCGGTGGTCCTGCGAGCAGGGCAAGCTGGTGTTTGAGCTGACGCCGGGCGTGGCGCCCGGCAGCTTCCCCGGCGCCGACGGCCACTGGACCGAGCTCACGGCGCGCGTGCTGGCGCTGGTCTCGCGCAGTCCCGCCGCCTTCGCCGCCGACGTGCGCACCACGCTGCTCCAGGTGACGACGGCGACAACAACAACTTGCTGCCTTTCTCCCGCCTCGCGCGACCCTCACGTCCAGGGGGACTCGCCTTGGAGTTGGCGTGCGCTGAGTCGTGCTGTGCTCTGCTGTGCGTGTGGTGGGGAGTTGCGCCGCAGGCCAGCGTGGAGGGCGGGGCGCTGCAGGCGGCGCTGGGCTCGCTGCTCTACATGGCGCTGCTCAGCCGCACCGAGGCCAGGGCCGTGCAGGACGAGCTCATGGCCGCGCCCGACGAGCCGCAGCTGCGCACCTCGGTGGGTGGGTGGGCTGCTGTGTGAGCGTGGGTGGCTGCGGGCGCAGAACACGAGAGAGGTGTGCCTCTCAGCAGAAACCTGCGTTTCGCACGCGGACGGGGAAAGCATGCAAACACTTTGCTCTTGGTGTGAGTGTGGCGTCGCGTGCTATTGCTGCGTGCAGAAGCAGCGGGATGGCAGCAGCAAGGGCAGCGTGCACCCGCGGGACAGCAAGGGCAGCGCCACCAACGGCCACTCGCGCTCCTCCCCGCCGCTGGGCAAGCCCTCTGACGCCGCTCGCTCCAACGGAGGGCACGCCCCCGCTCCAGCCGCCGCCGACGCGCCGCCGTCTCCTCGGGATGCTGGCCATGGCGCGCCGGGCGGCGCAAGCCTTACCAGCACCGGCGTCCGCACGCACGCCGGTGCTGGCGGCGGCGGCGGCGTCAAC
>VFQP010002325.1_pt1 | contig 21607 bp, 28 predicted proteins | sample 3512351 | NCBI WGS metagenome assembly VFQP01 (sample SAMN10412372, study PRJNA504923) | tailings metagenome | isolation source: Relicate 1 Philex TSF1 revegetated site | place: Philippines: Tuba, Benguet | collected 2017-08-29
AAAAACTAAAAACTAAAAAACGAACGGGGGGCGGTAAAGGATTCACCATATGGCATGACACTGAATGACATGGAATGGAACCGGGCTGTCAACTCTCCTAGCCATCAAGGCCTATGTAGCTGATCAATACTTCACAACAGCTCACGCCTTTTTGCCTGCCTGCAGCCAGGTGCCTTGACAACGCCGTGTCTGAGCGGGCGGCAGAAATTCCCTCCTGACATGTTCGCTTCTTTGCCTGTTCTTTTGCTATTGTGTACCAGGCGAGCAAGCTGCCTGTTGCCCGACATGCCTCCTATGTGAGCATAATCAAGCCTTAACATCTCCAACGCATTGTTCCTTCTATAACCATTCTTGATAAGGTCCAGGTTTATCATAGGTAGCCACTCAGGATGATGCACGTGCAGGGCATGCCCAACATCATTCTTGAAGATGGTCCTGGCTGTTGTTGTGACAACATCGATTGGTTGCTGCTCCTCCTCGTCTCCCTCGTCTTGTCCAACCTTCCGTACCATAACCCCCTGGTACTGCCACACGTAGGACCCAAACAGCTGCATGAACACCAACAGGGGCAAATCAAGCTTCCTGAAGTACTCATCGATGTGCTGCCTGACCCACAACTCTAAAATCAGCTGCGTGAACCTGCCGACGTAGACCTGGAGACTCTTAACCACTTGCCGCAGCCTGACATTTCTGTTCCCATGAGCTGCAATGTCCAAATCGCGTTGGGTGTGACCCCCACACACCTCCCTCAAACCCCAACTCCTGTAGAATCCTGGTTGGTTATCCCCAGATTCCAATCCTCTGATGAAAATTTCCTGGGAATTGGGGTGGGTATTGCTGCTATGGTGATCATTTAGATTGGATGGGCACTGGATGGAAAACCATACACACACACACATACACACACACAGACCACATCAACAAACACCCATAACACATACCTTGGACCCTCGCAGCACATCGCCGACGTGTGCACCCAGAATGACATGGAATGGAACCGGGCTGTCAACGGCAGTGACTCTATCAGAGACTACACCATATACTGCATAAAATGGTGACCATAGGAGCCATGGTCCTTGTCTGGGTTGGGCTTTTTAGGCAACAGGTGGGAATGGCTTGCAGAAGATCGCTGGATCCAGGCGATCCAGTTGGAGAATGAAAAGTCTCGTAGGTCTGTATACCGGGGTTTCCCCGTGGGAAATCCGTTATGGGGAAATCCGTTATGCGTATGCAGCGAAACTTGACACCACCAAAAAAACATCAGCCGCCAATACAACACTTGTGTATTGGAACGAAACACCCTCATTCACTTTTGTAGTTGCACCCCACCAACCTAGTCACCATGGTGCAGCCACTGGTGAAGCGTAAGATAGTCAAGAAGAAGACAAAGCACCAAGACAGGCATCAGTCGGACAGGATCATCCATGTCAAGGTGCGTGTGCAGCTTTTGGCGTGCAATTGTTGTTGCCAGTATGTAGGGTTATGTATGTACAGCAGCAGCAGCTACTTGCAGCGGTATTAGGGCAGCAGACGAGTTCATACATCGCCGCAGCAGCCAAACGCATCGTGTGCTTTGTTGTGTGCAGCCTGTTATTTTTTTGTTGGCATGTGACGGCGAGTGCAATGCATGTGCAGCTGATGGCAGCACGTGACTATTTTTGGTCGTTCATGGGGTTTGTATGCATGTGCAATGGGGTAGCATGTGCAGCAGCCACCCCTGCACGCAGCAGCAGCACCACATTGACGCGGCACAATGCAGCAGAATGTAGCAGAATGTCCAGTGTGCAAAAACACCCTGGGATGTTGCAGCACCATTGCGTCAGCAGCTATTCCCTCGAGCACCCCAGCAAACACCATTGCAGCCCTGCGTTTATTTTGTCATATATGTGTATTGAAAACACCATTGACATACATCATCAACAACCATGTCAACGCTGGGTCCAGCACAGCAACAACACAAGCATCTATTACCACCCACACACAACCCCCACCCCCACACACACACCACCCTCACCCACTCAGCCATCATGGAGGCGGCCCAAGGGTATCGACTCGCGTGTGCGCCGCAAGTTCCGCGGCTGTGGTGTCAACATGCCCAACATTGGGTATGGCTCCAACAAAAAGACCAAGCACCTCCTTCCCAACGGCTTTTACAAGTTTGTGGTATCCAACGTCAAGGAGCTTGAGCTCTTGTTGATGCACAACCGTCGCTACTGCGCGGAGATTGCACACAACGTCTCGTCTGCCAAGCGCAAGTTGATTGTGGAGCGAGCAGCAGAGCTCAACATCAACGTCACCAACGCCCAGGCCAAGCTCCGTAGCCAGGAGGATGAGTAGGTGCTATGATTTTTTGTTTTGTTCTTTCTGGGTGGTATGGTGGTGTTTGTAACAAACTCCTTCTTATGTGTATTGTTACAGTTCAACAGGGGTGTTGGTGAAAATTATCAGTACTATGCAGCAGGATTTTCCTTGGCAGCCACCCCATCATTATCATCCCCTCGCCGATGCCCAGTGATGGGACATGGCAACCCCCATTGTGCAAATTTCGTATAAATCACCATCTTGACACGATCCAGCGCTGCTGTGGGTCCGTCCAGTGCTGGTCGTGCATCCACTGTGAATGCATCCATGCTCCCTGCTTTGCTTTCATCAAAGTAAAAGTCAATAACATATCGCACAGGGGTACCACATCGGTCCACCCACCAGTCGTGTCGATCAAACCATGTGGTGTCACCCAGCCATCGCTTGATAGCCGCTCTTGGGCTGTATAGAGGGGTGAGGAGGTTGTGTGTGTGTGTGTGTGTGTGTGTGCCAGGGTTTGTGGTGGTGGCAAGTACATGACACATCAAAAATCACATACGATTCCTTGTCTGGTTTGCCCTGAAATTTGAGTAGCTTGGGGCAATCACACTCGTCATGATGCAGGCTCTCCCACACCAACACCCGCTGCCATGTCAACTCATTCATCACTGGGTAGGGGGGGTCCGCGTGTCAATGATCGTGTACATCATATGCTCTTGGCATACCCACCACTTGACTAGTACCATTATGGTTGTACACTACGGCCTCCATGTCCTGTTCATGCACATCCCCCCCTTTGCCCTTGCGCTGCAGTGCGTTGTAAAACATTTGTGGAGAAGGATACAGCCACGTACCCTGTGTACCACTCTTTGGTATGCTGCTGGGCTGACGATCTGTAGGAAGCGGTACACGCTGCCCTGGAAACGGTTGCTGATTTGGTTCAGCTGGCATGTTGTTGTTGGGGTCGAGCATGCTGTATGCTGCAAGCTTGTCAAGTGCTGTGTTTTGAACTGCACCCATATCTATCCGTTGACCATATACATTGTATACAGGCTGCTGTGTGCGAAAATGTGCAGGGCATTCCTGTTGTGTGCCCAGATTTGTTGATGGTAGAGCAGGGCACTGTCCCGACGTGCTTGGTTGTTTGCTTTGTGTTGCAGTGCTGTTGGTGTTGCCCATCGTGTGATTTGCAGTGGTGAGGATTTTATTTTGCAACTCTCTGAATATATATACACAACACCACAGTCAACAACAACTACACCATGGCGAAAAAGCGCCAGCAGCGTCATGCTGCAAAGCCCAACAACCTGCCAAATACAGAAACAAACCCAGCAACCCCTCCTGCGTCCAACATTTCCGATCAATCCCATGCCGCCAACGGTTCGCTCGACCCACGCACCGTGTTTGTACGCAATGTCCCGTATACTATGGATACATCTGCATTGGAGCAGCTGTTTGCTACAGACGTGGGTCCTGTTCGCAGTGCTTTTTTGGTCCACCACAAGGGTGCCCAGCACCACGCCGGCTATGGCTACGTGCAGTTTGCTCTCCAGCAAGATGCAACACAAGCTGTGGAGGCCTTTGTGGGCAAGCGTGTACAGGGGAGGTTGCTCCAGGTAGGTTGCTTTGCCCTGTGTGGTTGCCTTGCTGAACTGTCACCATCTCTTACACCTGCTCTACTACACTACCACCAGGTGATGCCTGCCGCCCGCCGTGCCCCACTGGAAGAGCGCAAACGCAAGCGAGATGCACCCCAAGGCACAGTTACACCACCCAAGCCCAAACCAACCCAAAAAAAACCACGCATTGACAACAACAACGCACAGCAGGCTGCCGTACTGCTGCGCACAGTTGCTGTGGCAGCACCCAACCCCATTGACGCAGCCATGCTCACCCGTATACGCACACTCCTCAAACCACTCGCCATTGTGAGCATTACCGACCCACCCACGGCAGAGCTGGTCACACGTTGCAAACTATCACAAGATGGTGCAAGTCAACACTGTGTGTTGCTCGAGCTCGAATCAGTCAAAGCAGCACTGGATGCTGTACCCAAGCTCCACAGGGTTGCCATAGGCAGTCATGCAAAGGGCAAAAAGGCAGAGCAAGGGACGTTTTGGGCACGGCAGCTTGGTGGTGAGGCGTTGCATAGAAAGAAATGGCGGTTGATTGTGCGCAACTTGCCATTTGGTGCGACGGAACAGCAGCTGCTCAAGGCTGCCAACAAAGTTGCGTTTGTGTGGGAGGTGACACTGCCCCGCAACGAACAAGGTGTGTGAATGTCAACATTGTGCTGCTGCTGCTGCACACAATACTCCATCTCTTTTCCTCCTCCTCATCATCAACACCATCACCATTTCACAGGCAAAGCACGTGGCTTTGCATTTTTGGGATTCATGACACGTGGACACGCACAACGCGCCATTGATGCCCTCAACGGCACCACCATTGGTGGGCGGACCATTGCTGTGGATTGGGCAGTATCCAAACATACACACCATGCTGGTGAGGAGGGCGCTGCAGAGGAGGGTGCTGACATTGATGATGATGTAACAGAGGATGAGCGCAGCAGCGACGGGGAGGATGGTGGGTTTGACAGGGAAATGCAGGGTGATGTGCAGCATGGCAGCAAGGGTATGCATAGTATTTTACAAGAAGTATTGAAGAACAAGGGTGAGGGGGATAGTGATATGGAGGAGGAGGAGGAGGATGGGTATGACATTGACAATGCTGACGACGGGGATGATGCGGAGGAATTGAGTGAGTATGACGATGCGGAGGACCCTGTGGAGGAATCTGACAGCTATGAGCAACCCCCCACAACAACAACAACAACACAACCCACCACACACACGGTGTTTGTGCGAGGCCTACCACTCGACGCCACGCAACGCCTCCTGCTGCAGCGATTGGGGGTGTTTGGGCACATCACATCCTGTCGACTGGTGCGCGACAAGGCTGCGGGGGGGCAGCTCAAGGGCACTGCATTTGTCGAGTATGGAAAGCAAGAAGCTGCACAACGTGCTGTGGATGCATCTGCCAAAGCAAGGTGTGGCAATGCTGGTGGTCAACACTCTGTTGTCAGCCTGTTACACTGGAGTTACAATCCAAAAGACATTACCCACACTCCCTGCACACAGTGCTGGTACAGGTCCTGCAATTACAGTGGCTGGGCGCATGATCAGTATCCACACAGCATTGAGTGGGCAACAGGCACGTGACTTAGCGAGCAGCATGGATGGCAACAAACAAGACCGACGACGACTCTACTTGGTAAATAACTGGGGTGGTGGTGGTTGTGAATTATGATAGGAACACAAGGATAACTACACACTTTTTTCACTGATAGCCACAGTGTATTATTGTACATATCAGTGTATATATTCACTTATCAGTGATTCACATAAATCAAATCCCACCACTCACTACACCACAGGCCAAGGAAGGGAGCATTGCAGAGGGCAGCCCTGCATGGTTGGACATGAGCAAGGGGGATCAGCTCAAGCGCAAGCGTGCAGCTGCTGAGAGCAAAGCAAAACTCAAGTCACCCAACTTTGTAGTGTCTGCAACACGATTGTCAGTGCGCAACCTGCCACGCTCTGTGGATGAAAAGGCACTCAAGCAACTGTTTTTGCAAGCGGTATGCTACTGGTGTTGGTGTACCCATACACACATGCATACACCATGCATTACATGGCCACAAACAACACTCTAAAGGTCAAGGCACGTGCACCCAAGGCAGCCCCCGTTGTGCGACAAGCTAAGGTGTTGCGTGATGCTGAACGCACAACCTCTGATGGCAGTCAACGGTCAAAGGGCATTGGATTTGTAGAGTTTACACAACATGAAGATGCATTGGTTGCATTACGACAGCTCAACAACAACCCTGATGTGTTTGGTATGGATATTGGGTTTTATTTACAATTGCAAGTGAGCAACATGTACCACATGACGAGTACCATCGTCATCACCACCACCGTCCCTACCAACCACCACACCCACCCAACAGGTCGTGAGCGGCGCCCCATTGTGGAGTTTGCCATTGACAATGTAAAGGCACTCAAGGCAAGAGAGAGCAAAGCAGCAGCACGACGAGTACAGCAGGAAAAGAGGGCAGGGGGCACACAGAGACATACAGCAACCAAGGATGACAATATCGACAACAATAACCCCAGTATGGAAGAAATGAAAAAGACCAAAAAGCAACGCAAGCCACGACCACAGAAAAAGCGCAAGCAGACTGCTGAGCAAACCACCCACCAAGAGGAGGTGGCAACGACAAACAAGGCAGCAGCAGTTTCTGCACCGCAGACCCCACCAGCAGAGACACCTGCAGCAGCAACAGTACCAAGGCGCAAAAAGCGCACGTTTCCTGTCAAGGGGCCTGTGCGCGAGGATGCACTGGATGACATGGTGGCCCGCTACAAAGCTGCCATGTTTGGTGGTGGTGGTGGTGGTGGTGGCACCACAGCACACACACAGACAGGGTCCAGCAAAAAGGCACTTAAAGGCAAGCAGCGTTGGTTTGATTGATTGATGGTACTGCATGAGTGGTAGTTTAGCAAGGGTAACTGTTACATCTCCAAAATACACTTGCAACATACACTCACACGCGCCCAAGTAGAAAATACACAAAGCAAAAAACACACCCCTTGCTACTTTCCAATGCAAAAATTGCGCTCAATATCCTTGGCGTGGTTGCTTGAGCCCATACTGGCTGCGAAGCGCATAGTTGCCACGGGGATGACGCCCATTCATCTCATGCCTGGGCCTGCGAAACTCCATTGCGTCCATTTTGGCAGATTGCTCACGACGCATATCGCACACAGGAGGCAGCATCTGTGTGATTGTGGTGGTTGTGAACAGCAACACCCTTGTGCACCATTCACCAAACTCACCCCCTACCTGCGCATTGTGCATGTCAATGGCTTGGGCAGTGGATGATACGGAGCCAGTCTCCATCATCATCACCACTGCAGCACCCTCAAGGGAGCCAAACACAACACCCGAGATGTCGGTGTACATGAGACTCGATGGTTGCTCATCGTCACTCGAGCCATACGATCCCATCCTGTGGAATGAATGTACCTCACCATAATTGTACACAAACTAAACACACAAGTACCACACACACATACCATGGCCCCATGGCAGCCTTGCCCGTCACGGCGTTGTGCACCACAATGCACTGCGTCTCCACAACAGCCATCCTGCTGGCAGCCATTGCAGCTGCTTGTACTGCCTTGCGATGTTGGGCCAGGGCCAGACGGGCACGTATACGACGTGGGGCGTGTCGAGCAAATGCCTGGGCATGAAGAGGTGGATACAAGTGCAATCCAAGTCACCTCCACCGCATCCTCATAATCATACCTCGCTTGTTTTGATCATGACAACGCCCTTGCGAGGGGTAAAGAGAGCCTGTGTGTTTCCGCATGTCGGAAGGGGGGAAAGCTGGTGCGTGTGCTTCTTTGTTTGCACGTGTAGATCCCTGAAACAATTCCACATACCACAGTGTCGAGCACACCAGCTTGCGCAATAGCTTCCATTATGGCGTAACGAGGTGGATGGCAAATTGAATGGTGGGTTTGCTACTGCCCTTGCTACTGTCTGTATATCGGATGTGCACTTTCTGTTATTTTTCTGTCTGATTTTTCAATGATTATGTGTCTACCATCAACCCCCCACTGCATCATCATTTTGTAAAACAAAACTTTTTCACCCTTCCCCAGTCGCTTCTCACTACACATGGCTCAGCAACTCAAAACCCGTACGTGAGCACGATGAAGAAACCGCCACAACGGGGTGTGGCGTGGGTGCTATTTGTTGCGCTGACGACGCTAGGTGCATTGCACATGGTCAGCACCTGCACTACATTCAGCCAGGGCGGGGATTCGCTCCATTCAGAGTGTAGCACCATTGTGCAGCTTTTGACATGTCTCACGGAGAAGAACAGCACATTTCGGAACACACTCAATCTCATCGCAGAACTGGGTCTGGATGTTGCCCTCGACAGCAACGACACCCAGCTCACCCTGTTTGCAGCACCAGATACTGCCTGGATGGGCCCACTTGCTGATGAGATCAAACAAGGTTTGGTGGTGGGGGGGGGGCAGGGGCATGGTGGTGGTATGTGGGTGCCTATGTACAATACGTTCAAACCCCCACCCACACAATACATCCAAACAGTGTATGGGCAGCTCCCAGCACAAACTATGCTGTATATGATGCTACCTGGTGGGTATGCGCCGGAAGACCTCACCAATTCGTCGAGCTTGGCAAGTGCATTATCAGAGACATATGCAGCGCTCGAGAATGACGCCGACTTGTTGAAATCATTGCCGTTGCAATTTTCACTGGTTGGGGCAGATGCAAGCAGTGACAATTATGACGAGGGAGTGACTGCCATTGTCCAGGTATGGTGTTGTGTGAACGTGTCTGTATGTATATATGAGCACCAACAACAACCCACACAGGTGACTGGCACACGACAGTTTCTCAATGCAACTGGTACCTTTGAAGCAGTTGTGCTGCAATCACACCGGGCATGTAATGGCTGGCTGCATGTGGTTGACACACTCTGGCCTTCAACAATTTGGTCTGCAGTCCCAGATGACAACCTACCAATCCTCAGTCCACCATTGGGGACGCAACCTGTTGTTTCCTATGAGGTATTGTCCATTAGGTGTTGTTGACAACACGTCGTCACGACTGTCAAGTATTTTAACCCCTCCCCCCCCCATTATACACACACACACAGCCCCAATGTTTTTATGGTTCTGATGGACCATTTTGGGGCCCAGACAGCATGGCCCAGTTTAGCCGTGCAGTTGCAGAAAACAGCAGCGACCCCATTGCAATGTGGAACCTCCTGTCCCACTTCCTGCCACCCAATGTTTCCCTGACAACAGAAAACCCTGCTGTAGATGCAATGGATGTTGAAATGCAAGACATGAGCTTTACATTGTTTTTGCCACTGTGGGAACAGGCCCCCCTTGATGTTGCATGTATGAGGGTGGCTGATGATGGTGGCACATACACACTTGCACAACACACACACACATCCAACACAGCGCTTGTTCGTGACCCAGTTGAAGCGACCCATTTCTTCCTTGATTCCATGTTGCCAGGCACATGGTGCCCAGATCAATTGGCAGCCATGGACGAACCCATACCCAATATGCTTTCACAACTGGACCTCGCCAACCTTGGCTTGGCTACGGGTATCATTGGCAACAACACCCTTGGTGTGACACGTGCAAGCCTTGTACAGCAAAGGCGATCCACATCCAATGATCCTGAACTTGTGTTGCATCCCATAGAAATGCGTGTGAGCGCATGTAAAGTGCTGGTGTATTGGTACTTGAGCTCCACGGGCATGCGGTATGGGGTGAGTGTTGCCTAGTGTATACACATTGTGTTCAACCATGTTCACGTTCAACCACACCTATGCATATGCAAACACACCCTGCTACCTACCCGCACAGGCCAACATTGCTCTCTGATTCCCAGCGTCAACTTATGCCCCCAGCCGACCAGGTGTGGGACCTCGTGGCACAAGCAACACGCAACATGCAGCGTACACCAGGTGGATGTGCCAACCCGGTATGTCGTGTATGTGCTGTTGATTGTGTATGTTGTTAGTCGTTAGCAATATTTTCCAAAGTACACATATGTGGCTACAACAATATTTATATGCCCACACAGTTGTGGCCTGAAGGAAAAGCAGAGCAAGCCAACTCACTCGGCACACCAGTAGGAGCACCAGCCCTTCCCCGACCGATGGCACCTGCTGATGTAGCCACTGGCCTGGGCATTGGTATGTTGTGGGTTGTGTTAATATGTATGATGCATGGTGATTGATCATGGTGTGCACGTGCAGTCAAACACCCCCACTCGAAAACATACAGGTGTTATTGTGGGCATCGTTATTGCAGTCGTCTTTGCATTGGCACTCACCTTTTCTGGTTTTGTGGTGTGGCACCGACAGAGACAGGGGCGTCCCACATTTCTCACTCGACACAACAAGGGTGGCCCACCGACCCCACCCAATGGCAACACCACCCTGCAAGAGCTAGATAGTACAGGGTGTAAAACAGAAAGTTGTGATGTGGTGTCAGACAGTGGGCAGCACTCACTGGCGGGCATTGATTCAAGTAGCTCACAACGTGCAGTTGCTATTGGTGTGACTGTTGTGACTGCAGGGCAACATCAGGAGCAGGATCATGTGTTGGTGCCCAGTGGCAGTCATGAGCTGTTTGAAACGGGGGGCAGTGGGAGTATGGTGAGCTCATTGGCATCAGAGATGCAGCATGCACTGTCAACCGCAGAATACAACTACCTGGTGCCGCCACAAGACGTGCAGCAGCTCAAACAGGTATTGCAGTGAGGTTGGTGAAGAGTGCATGACTGCATGCGTTTCATGCACACTCCATCATATATCAGGTTGGTTCTGGTTCGTTTAGCAATGTGTACCTTGCATTGTGGCGGGGCACCCCTGTTGCCCTCAAACGCCTGATACTACGGGACATGATGGGACCTGAAGAGGCAGCCATGCGCCAAGAACTTGTGCACTGCATAAAAAAGGAGCTTGCCATCACAGCTGGTAAGTTGTTGATTAAGGAGTATTGTCAAGCGATGGTTGATTGTATTGTACACCCCCCACACACCCAGGTCTTAACCACCCCAATGTGTTGCGCTTCCTGGGTCTCATGATCAGCAGTGACACCGACATGCCATGTATACTAGTGGAATATGCTGATCGTGGCTCATTATATTCGGTCATTACTGCTGCTCGTGCCAATGGGGGGCATGGTGCGCTCCCTTGGCCGAGACGGTTGTCCATGGCACTGGATGCTGCATTGGGGCTCGAGTACTTGCATGCACGATCATTGGTATGTGTGTTTCGAGGTGTATTCGGGTCTTTTATCACACTGGTTTTACATACACAAACTGCATTAACACAGGTGCATTGCGATCTCAAGTCCCCCAATTTGCTTGTTGACAAGGTATGGTCTCAATTGGCTGTAATGTATCACTCCATGCCTTAGCCCACACCTCCTAACCAAACATGCACCCACAGACATGGTCTGTGAAAGTGGGTGATTTTGGTGCCAGCAAGGTGTTGCACCCCACTAAATCCAAAACATCAACCATGCAGCTCAACCCTACATGGCTTGCACCTGAGGTCATTGAATTAGGGCAACACAGTCGCCCTGCAGATGTATACAGGTATACAGGCATTTTCTTGTTGCGTGAACATGACGATGATGTCCTGAACCCTTTCAACCTCCTCACAGTTTTGGCATCATCATGTGGGAATTGCTCACCCTCCTCGTCCCCTTTGAAGATGTGCCGGTGGTCACCATCATTTTTTGGATTGTCTCACAAGACAAGCGACCTGCTCTCCCTGAAAACCTTCGTGCACAGCTCGGCAACCCACCAGGGCTGGACGACTATATTCAACTCATGCAGGCATGTTGGGCTCGGGACCCAAGCAAGCGCCCCACCTTTTCTCAAGTTGCTACGCAGTTGAGGGCCATTCGACGCAAGGTGGCAGGATCAATATCAAAGAATGGGTCGCTGCCGAGGGCAGCATCCGAGGGACCTCAGGGGGGGTCGTTGACGAGGGCGGGGGAACTGGGGCCCAGGGCTGCGAGTGCGGGGGCCAACTCGCATGCAGTGTAATTTTTGACAATGTTGCATGATGTTGTATACTGTGATAGTTGCATTATTTATTGCGCGTTGCTGTTTGATGACGAGCATGTCGTGTTCATTTGACTAGTGTATATTTTTCAAGATGATGATGAAAGTTGCCAGTAAATGTCAACGGGGTGCAAAAATATGGGGTGCAAAAATTGTGTCGGAAAAAAATTTCATACATTCTGTCCTCGTACTTCCAACACCCATGCAGCAATGCACGCCACACCACCACCCACACTCACAACGCACGCCAGCACATTGCCCAGTATCAACCCCACAAGCGTCCGTCGTCGCAAAGGGCCCTGTGTCTTGACCCACAGCAGCGATGGTATCAGGACAGAAAGGGGATACTGTGTGTGATGACAGGAAGAGTTGAGTCTTGATGGGTGTGCCCTCAGTACACTCAACAACAACACGTACAAAGTCAACGGCGCCCATCATTCCCGCGGCGGGTGCAAAGTCCGGCAGCAATGCTGCAACAGTGTACAATGCTCCAACAATGACAACACGCAACAGTGGGCGTATGAATGAAATATAAGGCTGCAATGCAGGTAGCAATTGGAATGGTCGCTCCGCTGACATGGTGACAGGTACCACATTAAGGACAAATGTAACTGTCAAGCTGAAGAATACGCATGCATTACCAATGATCTGTGTGTGTTGTGGGTGTGGGTGTGGGTGGCATGACAGGAAACATATGCATGCTGAAAAAGAAACGACTTACCGTAATGACTCTATTGTTTGTCATGCACTCCATGACATTATCACAGTTGCCACCAGTAGAAATGTAACCTGTGGTGGTGTATGGATGTATACATGAGTGGTTGATCAGAACCCCAGAATGTAACACAACCCCACACGTACCAGTGATGGCCACAACCAGGTACAAAAGAGTACCAAAAAACACTGCTCCTCCCATCGACCGTGTTGTTCGCTTCACATTGGTTTTGAGTGGTGCTGCTTTGACACCTGCTTGTATTTCTACTGTCAACTTGCACAGGGTATATGAACCAGCCACGTTGGCTAGCGCTACAAACACATACAAGAGCTGCATCGTTGGAGTTGTACCTTGTGGTGCTCCAGCCAGCGTGCCATATGTGCTGGGTTGTGCTGTAGGGAGGTGACAGGCGTTGTGTGGTTGGGTGCCAAGTGTTCTTTTGTGTTCTCGCACTACACATACCATTCAGAATACCGTAGACCACGATGGCAATCACATACGTCACCACAGCCACTGCACCCAATACACACACAAGCCACAATTTGGCAAGGGTGGGTGCATGCACAATCAGCAGGGGTGGGAGGGCTGCAAACAGCATATACACCCATGTGTTTGACCATAAAGAACCTGCTGGCACGTGTATGCAGGCTTGGACAATGCTCTCCAATGCTTGTCCACATGCAATAGCATACAAAAGTGCTGTGAGGTAAAGGGGTGTTTGTGGGCACTGCCATGTGAGTCCCCTCCAATGTGTGCCAGCACATACCTCCCAATAGGAGCCCCATTTGTTGCGCAACCAGTACCAGCCATGCAGCTCGGGGACCCAAAATGTCACGCACAGCATGCATGTACGAGGGGTAGCGCCGCACGTTGCTTACAATGAGCATCTCCAAGGAAAAAAATGTGATGAAGCCAAAGAGCACTGTTTGTTGTCACCGAGATAATGTTGACGCAAGTGGTTTGTGTGTGTCAATGCAGAACAAGATGTACCATACCTATCACCATCAAGCCAGGCAGCCATCCAAGCATGCGCATGACTGCTGGGAGCGCCAGAATACCGGCTCCAACCACTGTGGATGCACAAGAGGGAGGTGTAGTGTATCGTGCTTCAAAGGGCCCTGTTGCCAACGGCCACACACATACATGCCAACACAAACTGTGCAGTTGCTGCAACTGTGCCCAGTCCCGTGTCATGGACGTCCTGATGTAGTGGTGGCTGCTTGCTTGGCGACGGTATAAAAGTGTCCAAGCTGTTCCCCGAGTCGTGGATGGCTACCACAACTCGACTTTGACGTTTGGACAATCTATTTGACAATCTCGTCGGTAATGATGTCTGTGCATCGCTAGATGTTTCTGCAGTGGACTCATTGAGGCGTATTGAGTGGGTGCTTGTGGGTGATGCATCGGAGAAGCACATTGTGTAGTGTACGGGTAAGCGATGGTTGAGGTAATGAATTGCAGACGCAATGAATGGCAGAATGAATAAGGATGAGTTTAATGAAAAATGCACGAGAGATTTGTTCTACGGGGTGTTTCCGTCGGGTGTTGTGCGCCTGCTCGCTGGACCAGAGCACTTCCCGCGCGGACTAGGCTCGTACTTCCATCACCCATGAGGCTACGGAAGCCACAATCCCACCCACACTCAAAATGCACGCCAGCACATTGCACAGTATCAACCCCACAAGCGTCCGTCGTCGCAAAGGGCCCTGTGTCTTGACCCACAGCAGCGATGGTACCAGGACAGACAACGGGTACTGTGTGCGGGTGACAGGGAAAATTGTAGAACGTGCAATATATACCAGCTGCACTACCTACACCTACGTACAAAGTCAAAGGCCCCCATCAAGCCGGCAGCAGGTGCAAAGTCTGGCAAGAGTGCTGCAACAGTGTACAGTGCTGCAACAATGACAACACGCAACAGTGGGCGTATGCATGAAATGAAGGGCTGCAATGCAGGTAGCAATTGGAATGGTCGCTCCGCTGTCATAGCGACGGGGACAACGCTCAACACAAGTGATACTGTCAAGCTGAAGAATACACATGCATTGCCAATTATCTGTTTGGGGGGGGGAGGAAGTCCGTGTGGGTGTGTGACATGACATGAAGCATACATGCTGAAAAAGCCAAGACCTACCGTTATGACAACATTGTTTGTCATGCACTCCATGACATTATCACAGTTGCCACCAGTAGAAATGTAGCCTGTGGTAGTGTGTGCGCATCACCGGTTTTTGTCCCAACACAGAGCACGCACCCCTTTGTAACACAACCACATACCAGTGATGGCTACCAGCAGGTATAATAAAGTAGCAATAATAAATGCCATGCCCATGGAGCAGTTTGTTCGCTTGACATTGTTCTTGAATGGTGCCGCTTTAACCCCGGTTTGAATTTCTACTGCCAGGGTGCACACAACAAAGGACCCAGCCACATTGGCCAGTGCTGCAAAAATGTACATGGTTTGTATTGCTGGGGATGTACCTTGTGGTGCTCCAGCCAGCGTGCCATATGTGCTGGGTTGTGCTGTAGGGAGGTGACAGGCGTTGTGTGGTTGGGTGCCAAGTGTTCTTTTGTGTTCTCGCACTACACATACCATTCAGAATACCGTAGACCACGATGGCAATCACATACGTCACCACAGCCACTGCACCCAATACACACACAAGCCACAATTTGGCAAGGGTGGGTGCATGCACAATCAGCAGGGGTGGGAGGGCTGCAAACAGCATATACACCCATGTGTTTGACCATAAAGAACCTGCTGGCACGTGTATGCAGGCTTGGACAATGCTCTCCAATGCTTGTCCACATGCAATAGCATACAAAAGTGCTGTGAGGTAAAGGGGTGTTTGTGGGCACTGCCATGTGAGTCCCCTCCAATGTGTGCCAGCACATACCTCCCAATAGGAGCCCCATTTGTTGCGCAACCAGTACCAGCCATGCAGCTCGGGGACCCAAAATGTCACGCACAGCATGCATGTATGTGGGATAGCGATGGACATTACTTGCAACCAGCATTGTTGCGCAAAAGTACACAAGAGCTCCCAGGAACACTACACGTGAGAAAGGGTGCGGGGTGGCTGTTTGTTTGTATGTCAACCCAGAGTAAGATGTACCATACCTATCACCATCAATCCAGGCAACCATCCAAGCCTACGCATGACTGCTGGGAGTGCCAGAATCCCCGCTCCAACCACTGTGGATGCGGTGAAACATCGTGTCCCACCGTTCCGCAACAGTACCTTTCCCAACACGTACTTGCCAACACAAACTGTGCAGTTGCTGCAACTGTGCCCAGTCCCGTGTCCTGATGTAGTGGTTGTTGTTTGCTCGGTACATGGGTGTCCAAGCTGTTGATCGAGTCGTGGATGGCTACCACAACTCGACTTTGACGTTTGGACAATCTATTTGACAATCTCGTCGGTAATGATTGTGAACGATTAGTATCATGAGGGGATGCGGAAGGGTGAAACGAAGATCCCGGCATGGTGTACTATACGATGGCAACGGGTTTCAGATTTTTGTACGCGAATGGATGGTTCAACGCGTGCCAAACACCGTGTATGTTACAATGGAACGAATATGTGGCAACACAAGTTTACAAAGCACAAAAATACGGAAGTCCATCCGCCCAGGTTCCTGCCAGCTCCCCTCCACCACCTTTTGTGCAACTGCCACATTTTTAGGCAAATGGGGTATCCACAGGTCGCATCAATGTCAAACTTCTACTCGAAACCAAGCACCGTGTCCCATGCATGACAGCCTCTTGCAACGCCACATATCGCTGGTGTAGCTCGCCCCGCTCGTCCACCCCTGGCACCGGCTCGATCTGCACGTGGGTGCTCTTCCACCCTTGTGCAAACGCAAAGCATGTGTGTACCACCTTGAGGCCACCCCTCAGGACTTGCAGCTGCCTGGTGATGTCTGCTGGGTCACTTTGTGGTCGCACCACAGGCGCCTGCAATAGGACACAGTTTGTTGCTAAAACGCATGTACAAACACCGTTGCATTGTGCAACACATAAACCAACGCACACATACCGAACTCATCACCACATCTACGTATTTTGTAGCGAGTCGTGTGGTTGCGCGTGCCACTTGTTGGTACAAGCTGGTGTCAAATGGCACCTCATGCAGTGCAAAATGGGCAACTGTGTCTGTCCGTGACTCACGCAGGCTTTCCATTCGTGTTATGACATTCAGCAGCAGTGTGTGGAGGAGGCTACACTGCTCATCCCATGGGCCCTGGTGGTGGGGGGGTATATATTTGGCGAATGCGCACATCGATGCGCCACAACCATTGGTATGCAACAGACCACCATACCAGCGTCACCACATAGTTGTCCAAAGACCGACGCAACCCCACCAATTCATCCGCCAATAGCAGCGCATCTCGCATGGCTGCATATCGCTCCCTGGGGAAATGTGCTGCCAGCAAAGACTCCTCAGGTAAGCCCTCAAGTCCTACCTCCAGGCGTCTCACCAGTGCCCTGAGTTCTTCAAGGTCACGGGGTTGTGCCATCAATGCCTATAGGTGTATGGGTGGAGGGGTTGTTGAGGAGGAAAGGAGGAAGGCAGGGGTGTATTATTTGGGAAAAGCAAAAGGGGGTATGGAATATTTATACCTATGACAGCAAATGCCACACAGAGTGTACATACAATTGTGTCTCTACATGTATCTCTAAACCCTCAACCCACATACATCATTTGCCAGTGTGGTAGCACGTTGTACATCATGCAGGGCCGCTTGGGCAGTGGCTGCTGCATGTCCTGCTGCTTCTGCTGGTGTTTTCCCAGCTGTAAGTAGTTTGGCACGTTGGTTCAGGTACGCAGACACCAACTGTGTGAATAGAGCAGGGGTGTGTATACCTCAGGAATGTGTATACATGTTGCAGGTCTTATACCGCCATAGATACAACCATAGGTAGATAGAACCATAGGTAGATAAAACCAGTGAAACCTATCCCAGCATCATCCACGGTACATTCATGGTACATACCGATCCACCCTTGGCTTGTGGCGTCACTGCCACTGCTGCTGCTGCCTCTGCTGCCTCTGCTGCCACACCACTACTACCACCATGCCCATCTGTATTCCCTACAACATCAGCCCCTACACCCACATCACCACCATGTGGCACATCAGTGGGTGCCCCCGACCCCTGGCTGGACAAGGTTTTGCTACTGGGAATAAACATGGAATCCGCACCAATAAATGACCCATGCGAGTGTCGTGATGCAGTGGAACCATGCTCTCTTGTGTCTGCCAGGGATGTGCGTGGGCTGATGTGTGGGTTTTCGGTGGGTTGGGGTATGCGGCGTTTGGTGGTCATGTGATGTCGTGAAAAGCGCAGTGCTGTGTGGGAGGTGGGTGATGTATTGGTGGGGCTCTGTTGTGTTTGTGGTGTGTGTGTGCCTAGAATGCATAGATGACATAGTAGAGTGGTACCATAGTAGAGGGGCAACATCATACCCCATACATATCAAACCCACACATACCCCCACACATACCTCCCAGTGCTTCCTCAAGGCTGGCAGGAGCAGCTGTGGCTGAGTCTACTTTTGCTAGTGAATCATCCCCACCTGGAGAAGATACCCCTGAACATGGAGGTGTGAGGGTTTGACGTGGGTGTGTATACCATGGTACATACACATGGCTCATACATACATGCATCGCCTTGTCCACCACCACCACCAACAACAACAGCGCAAACTTCCAGCAGGCATCACACTGCCCCCAAAAACACCCACACGCACCTTGTTCTGGTACAGAAGGCATACGTGGCACCCCCCCTTCCACCACCTCCTCCCCTTGCACGGGTGGTGACGCCAATGCACCATCATCCCCACCCACAGACACCACCCCAGTATACCCCCGTTGCTCCAACAACATCCCAACCTCAAGCAGCATGGTGTGCTTGACTGCAAGTGCTTCTTCTACTGTGGGTTTATTTTCTGGTAGGAATGCAAGAAAACTGTCCAACTTGACAAGTGCTTGTCTGCATGCTTCACTGTCTGCTTGCAACTGTGTGTGTGTGAGATGTGGTATGGAACAAGGGTAATGCGATGAGTCCTAGTTCATTGCACATAGTACACAAATCACGCATACTGCTGCAAGTCCTAGTTCAGCCTCTCTTCGTTGTCTGCGAGCTCTATTGTTAATCTCAGCTGGTGGTGGACCTGCCAGTGCCTTTGTACAAGTATGTACAAGTGGTGTATACATGGTGTGTGTACATATACAAGTACATAATGTGTGTACATATACAAGTACATAATGTGTGTACATATACAAGTACATAATGTGGGCATGATGTATGCCACGTGCATGTGTGATGGTTTTGGTATGGGTCAAAATACCCATACAGCAACACCATCAAAGGCAACACCATCAAAGGCAACACCATCAAAGGCAACACCATCAAAGGCAATACCATCAAAGGCAACACCCCCATGAAAACACAGTACCTCTTGTAGACGTTTGACATGTGCATCACACTGCTGTGCCAGGTGTTGGATTTCCCTACGATGCCTGCGCACCTCATCATTTATTTCATCATACTGTGACAACTGTGTGTATGTAGAGGAGACATTTGCATGTAGTATATGCACATGAGATACATACGTGATGGTTAGATGATACCACACGCTTTGGTAAGTGCAACCAAAGTGAAACCAGACACTGTGCCTTGGAACGTACACAACAGACATGACCCCCCCATGTAAAAACACACACACTACCTGTAACACAAGTGACAGCGCGTCTTGTTCCTCTGGTGAGTGTGATTGCAATCGTTGCTGTTGCTCAGCCATTGCTTTTGACTCCTGTTGTTGTGATGATGATAGTAGGCCATACAATCACAATATAGTAGGCCATGATGCAATTTACTCACACATTACAATATCCACAGAGTATATTCCCTCACACCCCTCACACACCTCAAGCACCCGTTGCAAGATTGCATCCTCATCCGCTGCAGCTGCTGCCCTCCGTGCACTAGATCCCGTAGAAGGTGATCGTGCTGCACGTTCCCCAGTGGATGGGGTGACAAAATGCTGGGATGTGGGCTGGTACAACTGTGGTGGGGTGCCTTGCTCTGCTGCTGCTATGGATGTGGATGCCGGTTGGCCTCGTGTGGGTGTCTGGGCGGGGGAAGGCGTGGATGCCTCTGCGCCACTCTGTGGTGCTGTGGTGAGGTGCAAGGAGGGGATGTGTGCTGTTGGTGTGTCACACGAAAGGTGGCCCCAGCTACGGGTGACGTACATTCGGCAGATTGCGCTGCACCGCTTTTGCTGCGTTGAAACATCCTGCCAAGCTTTTTGGAAATGCTGCGTTTGGTGGATTTGTTGCTACCATCACCCGAGCGAGTTGTGGAGAGACCTTCATCCTCTGTGGGAGGTACAATGCAGGTGCTAGCAGGTAGATCAATATGTTGCGCAGTAAGACCCAAGCATACCACCCCAATCGCCAGTATGATGGATACTGGATGGTCCAGCACGTTGAGCATCAGAATGCACGCTGCTTTGGGTCTCCATAATTCCACTGAGATGGAGGGTGATGCCATGTGCATGCATTTGATAATAGTGTTATCTACCCTACAAATAAACTCATACTTGTAATCATAAAACGGTGAATCAGTTGGATTGTCTGTTGGAGGGTGCCCAAGAAGCCTCCTGGTCGTCATGGTGCACAAAACGGATCACTTGGGTGCGCTGGGACAATCAAGTTACCAAAGTCGTGTGTGTGTTGCAATGGATGTGTTGCAATGGATGTCAGCTAAAAACTATATGAAAAACAATATGTTTATCAGTGTTGGAGAAAAATGAGAAAAACAGACTTCATCAAAGTTGCTCTCGCGGAAAGCTTGAACCTGTGACACGTCGCCGTGCCCGTGCCACCACCTCCAGCAGCTGTGGTGCATCAAATTGCTTGGTAATGCGTACCACCGCTTCATCAGGCAACGGCTGCTTTAGTCTCTCATCAGGCTCCACTATACGGTCGAGCTCCTTGCTGGCAGTATACGTGGGAACCAATGCCCCCTGGGATGGCCCCCCATAAAATGCACGTGCCCTCGACTGCCAGTCTTCCAAAATGTCCAGGTATCGCTTTTCTGTACGCAACAGGTGTGCTGGCCAACTCTCTGCAGGAACCTGCACCCCCTGTGCTTCTTGCATCACCATGAGGTTATCCCGCAATGCACCCAGCTGCTGCGCATCTTGCTCTCTTATGGCCGCCTGCAGCTGCTTGGCGCCCTCCAGTGCGCGATAGTGTGAATACACACGATACCCAGCATAGTACACAGGGATGTTGGGGAGTGGGGTGGCAACCAGCGGCAACAGTGGCACAGTCGCCAATGACCAGTACACCTACATGGGTAGGGAAGTGTGCATGGTGCTGATACACAGTGTGTTGATAATGATGGCAACCATGATGTTGACACATAACTGTTGTTGCTGTTGTTGATGGTACATCACGAGCACATTGCACATACCAGTCTGCGTCTATGTCGTGCCAGTCGATCACGCACCAAATGCCTCAGGTTTCTCCTCACCAGCCGCACATCTAGACTCGACTGTGTATGTGGATGATTTTGTGCATGATTTTGGGGTGTGGATGATTTTGTGTATTGTTTGTGTGAGACACTGTGCACGTGACGAGATGCACACGATATTGCACCATGCTATGCGTCCATCATACATGCCCCATTGCAGTAACCCATTAGCATACCGGGTAGATGACCTCCAATCCACGTAGTTGTGCTGGTACACTTTTCAAAAATGATTCCTCAGGTTCCTCACGCGCCAACACAGACTGTGCCAACCTTATGATGATGATGACGATGATGATGATGATGATGATGATGATGATGATGATGATGATGATGATGATGATG
>VFQP010002326.1_pt1 | contig 21599 bp, 15 predicted proteins | sample 3512351 | NCBI WGS metagenome assembly VFQP01 (sample SAMN10412372, study PRJNA504923) | tailings metagenome | isolation source: Relicate 1 Philex TSF1 revegetated site | place: Philippines: Tuba, Benguet | collected 2017-08-29
TTGCAATTATCCCTCAATTGATTGAAGAATTTAAGACAAGAGGACTATCAAAATGCTAATTGGCGTACCTAAAGAAATCAAGCCTCAAGAATATCGTGTTGGTTTAGTACCAGCAAGTGTTAAAGATATTGTTAAAGCAGGCGGAAGAGTTATCGTTGAAACGAATGCTGGAGAGGGTATTAAAATTACCGATCAGGCTTATCGTGATGCGGGTGCTGCAATTGTTGAGTCAGCGGAAGAGGTTTATGAGCAAGCAGATCTAATTGTCAAAGTGAAAGAACCACAGCCTATTGAGTGTCGACGTTTAAAAGCTGGTCAGACAATTTTTACCTACTTGCATCTAGCCCCAGATCCTCAGTTAACCAGGCTATTAAAAGAATCTGGTGTCACAGCCATTGCCTATGAAACAGTCACGCAAGAAAAGGGTGGTCTGCCATTATTAACACCAATGTCTGAGGTTGCTGGCCGCATGTCCATTCAAGCGGGCGCACACTGTTTGGAAGTAGCCCAAGGTGGTAACGGTAAGCTATTGGGTGGTGTTGCTGGTGTTCCGCCAGCTACGGTTGTTATTCTTGGTGGAGGTGTCGTTGGGACTCAAGCGCTACGTGTTGCTGTAGGGATGGGGGCTCAGGTTATTGTATTAGATAAATCACTGCCTCGTCTTCGTGAATTAGATCTTGAGTTCGGTTCAAAGTTAACAACAGTATATTCAACCGCCGATGCCCTTGAAGCGTATGTGGCTGCTGCTGATTTGGTGATAGGTGCTGTATTAGTTCCTGGTGCTGCTGCGCCTAAATTGGTCTCAAAAAACATGTTGAAATCGATGCAACCCGGAGCGGTTATTGTTGATGTCGCAATTGACCAAGGTGGTTGTTTTGAAACCAGTCGGACGACCACACACCAAGACCCAACCTATTTAGTCAATGATGTTGTTCATTATTGTGTGGCGAACATGCCAGGAGCGGTTCCTAGAACATCAACTTTTGCCTTGAATAATGCGACGTTGCCATTTATTTTGAATATCGTAACAAAAGGGGTAAAGCGTGCCTTATTAAGTGACTCTCATTTTCTAAATGGTTTAAATATTCATGAAGGAAAAATTACCTACGCTGCAGTTGCACATGAGTTAGGTTATGAATATATTGCTGCGATTGATGCCTTACAATAAGAATTAAACGATGACAAATCTTAAGTTAAAAGCAGCTGAGGCTGCTTTAGAACACATACCCGATGGTATTGTATTGGGTGTGGGTACGGGTTCAACAGTTAATCAACTGATTGATAAACTTGTAAAAATTAAATTACGTATCGACGCTTGTGTTGCTAGTTCACACGAAACAGAACAACGTTTAATTCAAGCTGGTTTTGTTGTTTTAGATTTGAATGTTGTTGATGAACTGCCGTTATATATAGATGGAGCAGATGAGGTAGATAATTCTAAATGTATGATTAAGGGTGGTGGTGGTGCGTTAACACGTGAAAAAATTATAGCATCAGCTGCAAAAGAATTTATTGCGATTGTTGATGAAAGCAAAATAGTAAAAAAATTGGGTAAATTTCCTCTGGCTATAGAGGTTTTGCCGATTGCAAGAAGTTTTGTTGCCCGGGAGATGGTGAAATTAGGCGGAGATCCTGTTTATCGCCAAGGATTTAAGACAGATAATGGAAACATTATTTTAGATATTTATAATTTTTCTCTTGATGGTGATTTAACGCAATGGGAAGATAAAATAAATACCATTCCTGGGGTGATAAATAACGGCATTTTTGCTAGGCGTGCCGCGGATTTGGTTATTGTAGGCGGAAAGCAAAACGTTTGGACATTCTAGACCAATCTGATACGATTTTTTTAACCCACATGATGACACGCATCATGTGGGTGACTTAACCAGAACTTCTATTGCTTACTACCAGTTAGAGCCTTATTTGTCGTGTTGACAGTCGAGTCAATCACATTTGTGGTTGTCTTGCCTGTTGTTTCCACGACATCACCGACCACATGCCCCGTTTCTTTAGCTGCCTTATTGGTGGCTTTAGCCGTACCGGTAATTGCTTTATCAGCATCCTTGACAATTGTTTTGGTTGTGTTGGTGACGCCTGTAACAACTTCTTTACTGACTTTTTCTATCCCTTTGACTGCACTAGATAAAGGATCATCAGCAAACACGCTGCCGCTTAATCCTAACGTACTTGCTAGAATGACTATTTCATAGAATCTCGAGTTCATGATTTCTCCTTATTGTCTCCACGTTTCTAAATATATTATCGTCGCTATGGATAAAATACTTGAATGAAAATGAAAGAATCCATATGTTTTTTTACAAGACAAAAAAATCATACATTAGTAAGTGTTTAGTGATATAATCCGCGCGTTTTAAATGTTGGTGTTTTGGTAGGGATACTTAGTTCTGGACTTTTAAGTTTTACAGTATGTCGTTGCGAACCTTTTTGCCGAGTTCCAGAGCGGCTATGCATGTGAAATAGAATTTGGAAAGCTTAAGTTGTCTCGTGATGACGGCAAGTATAAAAAGAGAGTCTAGTTAGTTTCGTTTTTGATATTTTGTTTTATTATTGTATAATTTGACGATTTAAAAAATATAAAGATTTTAAACCGCAATTTCTGTGCTATAATAGGTCAGTTTTGCGCATACCTTTACTGGATATCCATATGAAAAAATCTCCGTTTAAGTTATTGATTAACGCTTATGACACAACTTTTTCTGTGCACATTGCAGAAACAACAAAAGAAATTGATTCTTGTTTACAATTGCGGTCACGCTATTTTTCAGATGGAACACCATCACTTGATGTGGACAAATATGATGATTATTGTTGTCATTTGATGGTAACAGATAATATCACAGGACAAGCAATTGGCACATATAGGCTGATGCGCGCTGATGTTGCTGAAAAAAATATTGGTTATTACTCTGAAGAAGAGTTTGATTTAACAAACATCAAAAAACATGGCCTTAAAATGGCTGAATTAGGTAGATTGTGCACGGCAGAAGAGTATCGTAATAAAAATATTGTGGGTATGCTGTGGAATGGTATTTATGAATATCTTGATCATTATCAACTGGAATATTTATCTGGAAGTGTTTCCATTTCAGCAGATGAACCAGAAGATTTAACATCTAAAATGTATGCGTATGCCAAGCAAAGAAACAGCGTTGCCGAACCAGATTTTAGTGTAACACCTTTACCGCACTGTATCGATACATCATTTAATCCCAACTTCGTTATTGATGATGTTCAATCACTAAAAAAAGAATTACCAAAGGTTTTCTTAGGTTATATGGTACTGGACACAAAGGTTTGTGGTCCAAGCGGATATGATAGTGTTTTAAATACCAAAGACTTTTATATTCTAAGTTGTATCAAAGAAAGAGAAAATCACCGACGAATCCAAAGATTTAAAAATCGCGACCAATAGTATTGGTAAGATTTGTTATAAACGAGAGACTATATTTGAAATTGGTTATACACTAATTCAAAAATGGTTTCTCGATCTTATCAAAATCCAATTTGTTTTCAATTTGGTCTTTTTGATTGTTTTTATTTGTTTCATTCCATTCAAATTAAAATCTATTTATTCTAATTTTTCATTTTCGATGTTTCATCCAATAATATTGTGATATCCTCTCAAAGATATATCCTGTTGGACAACTACTAGAAACCAAACTTATATTAGAAGGTGCCTTTGTTATGCATGATGGTGGTGTTTTTTATACAATTTTTTTGATTTTTGCTGGAGCAGCCTTTTTTTCCACATTAGTCTTGTATACCAAACAATCCTTATTGGTTGCATATATATTGCTAGGTGCGGTATTAGGTCCTTGGGCTTTAAAATGGGTTCCAGATCTAGACATCGTACAAGATGTAGGTGAAGTTGGCATCGTATTTTTGCTTTTTTTGCTTGGATTACATTTACAGCCGCAAAACCTTTTACATATGTTAAAGAAAGTGACTTGGATTGCAACCGCTAGTTCTTTGCTCTTTGCAGTGATCGCCTATTTTATTGGTCGTTGGTTTGGCCTAAATAATTCTGAATCGATGATTCTAGGCGCCGCCATGATGTTCTCCAGTACGATTATTGGATTAAAACTCTTACCTACTACTATTTTGCATCACCAGCATACCGGCGAACTGATGATCAGTGTGCTTCTCATGCAAGATCTGATTGCAATTGTGATATTAATTCTAATTAACGGTGGCCAAGATGGAAATTTTAGTTGGCACGATTTGGTCATGGTTGGCATTGCACTTCCATCTTTGATGGTTTTTGCTTTTACGGTTGAGCGTTATTTGCTAGTTAACTTGTTGGCAAGATTTGATCGAACACAAGAATATGTATTTCTTCTTTCAATTGCTTGGTGCCTTAGCCTATCGGTTTTAGCAGAGAAACTAGGTTTATCACAAGATATTGGCGCGTTTGTTGCCGGTGTTGCACTCGCCGCGAGTCCTATTTCCTTATTCATCGCAGAAAGCCTCAAACCACTGCGAGATTTTTTTCTGGTGATGTTTTTCTTTTCAGTCGGAGCTACTTTTAATTTCGATTATTTCGCTCAAGTTATTATTCCTGCATGTATTTTAGCTGCGTTAATGCTCGTTATCAAACCCTTATGCTTCCATTTATTATTTGTTAAATCAGGTGAAAAAAAATCTGTTTCTAAAGAAGTAGGTATCCGACTTGGACAAGCGAGTGAGTTTTCGTTGCTAGTAGGTTCTATTGCCTTGGGTAGCAAGGTGATTTCTGCTGTAGCCGCTAATTTGATTCAAGCGACAACCATCTTAACCTTTATTGTCTCATCTTACCTAGTTGTTTTAAAATACCCAACACCAATGTCATTATCCGATAAAATGCGTAAAGATTAAGAATTGTTGATTATAGGGAATAAAGATGGTGTATTTTGCTAGAATAGGCGCAGTTATTCTACTGTTATTGCTGACATCCTGTAGCACTTATGTTCAGCATGTCAAGACGTTAAAAGCATGTAAATGGCAATGCACGGTTATCAAGCAGCGTTGCGAGCAAGTATGCAAAAATAATTGCCAAAACTGTACTGCTTTCAGCAATGCAGAAGCGGCAGTGCATTTCAACCAGTATAAACATCAACAAAATATTCAAGGCTCGATTGTAGCACTTGAGTTGCAATCCTTCCGAGATCCACTACAATGCCGTAAACCGACTTGTGATTGTACAACTGACTTTAGTGTATGCCTGCAATCTTGCCAGGGCAAAATTCGTAAACATCTCAAAGTGGTCAAACCATGTTGAGAGATTTTTTTGGGTAAATAAACATGATTCAAAATGACATCGATCCAATAGAAACCAGCGAGTGGCTGGATTCATTACGCGCTGTGCTTGCTTCTGACGGGCGTGAGCGCGCTACTTATCTTGTACAACAACTTTTAAATGATATCAATCATAAAGGTGTGAGCGTGCCAGTAACCACGCCATACCGTAATTCAATTTCTCCTGATGAAGAAAAGTTAATGCCGCCTGATGAAGGTCTTTCAAAGCGTATCAGCGCCTTAATTAGATGGAACGCAGTGGCAATGGTCCTTCGTGCCGGAAAGTATGCTTCGGAATTGGGTGGTCATATCGCGACTTACGCTTCTGCAGCAACCCTTTATGAAGTTGGCTTCAATCATTTTTTCAAAGGACCAAATGCTGAAAACGGTAGTGATTTACTCTACATCCAAGGGCATTCATCGCCAGGTATTTATGGTAGAGCTTTTTTAGAAGGGCGCTTATCTGTTGAACAATTAGATAAATTTAGGCAGGAGGTTGAAGTTGATGGTCTATCTTCATACCCTCATCCTTGGTTGATGCCTGATTTTTGGCAATTTCCAACCGTTTCAATGGGTTTGGGACCTCTACAAGCGATTTATCAAGCGCGTTTCTTAAAATATCTTGAAAACCGTGGTTTAACCAACACAAAAGGTCGCAAGGTTTGGGCTTTTCTTGGAGATGGTGAAACAGATGAAGTGGAGTCTTTGGGTGCTTTAACAATTGCTGCACGTGAAAAACTCGATAATCTCATTTTTGTTATCAACTGTAATTTACAGCGGTTAGATGGTCCGGTACGGGGCAATGGTAAAATCATTCAAGAGCTCGAAGGACTTTTCCGCGGTGCAGGTTGGCATGTGATTAAAGTTATTTGGGGCTCTCGCTGGGACTCTTTGCTAGCAAAAGACGATAAAGGGTTACTACAAAAACGCATGAATGAATGTGTGGATGGCGATTATCAGAGTTATAAAGCCAATGATGGCGCTTTTGTTCGCAATGAATTTTTTGGTGAGTCACCAGAATTACTTAAAATGGTTGAACATTTATCTGATGAGGAAATATGGCGCTTGAATCGTGGTGGTCACGACTCTCAAAAAGTTTATGCAGCGTATGCCAAAGCAGTAGAGCATACTGGAAGCCCGACGGTTATTTTGGCTAAAACAATTAAAGGATATGGCATGGGTGCTGCGGGTGAAGGTATGAATATTACCCATCAGCAAAAGAAAATGACCGATGAGCAGGTAAAGGCTTTTCGAGATCGATTCAGTATCCCTGTTTCAGATGATCAAATTGCTGATCTACCTTTTTATAAACCAGCAGAAAATAGTCCGGAAATTGAATATCTACGTAAACAGAGAGAAAAACTAGGTGGTTTTTTACCCGCAAGAAGCGCACCAAGTCTTTCACTTCCTGTTCCAGAACTGTCGGCCTTTGAGGCACTCACAAAAAACTCAGGTGATCGAGAGTTTTCGACGACCATGGCTTTTGTGAGAGTATTGTCAACACTATTGAAAGATAAAACGCTCGGATCAAGAATTGTCCCCATCATTCCAGACGAGTGCCGTACCTTTGGTATGGAAGGTTTATTTCGACAAATAGGTATTTACTCTCCTGTTGGCCAGCTTTATAAACCCGTTGATCATGAGCAGGTGATGTATTACCGTGAGGCTAAAGATGGTCAAATTTTGGAAGAAGGGATTAATGAAGCAGGGGCGTTCTGTTCCTGGATGGCCGCAGCGACCTCTTACAGCACCAATCATTTTCCAATGATTCCATTTTACATATATTACTCAATGTTTGGTTTTCAACGTATTGGTGATTTTGCATGGGCTGCTGGTGATATGCAGGCACGAGGTTTCTTACTCGGCGGTACAGCTGGTCGCACAACTTTGGCGGGCGAAGGCTTACAGCATCAAGACGGACACAGTCTAATTTTGTCATCAACCATTCCAAACTGTGTGTCTTATGATCCAACTTTTGCTTATGAGCTTGCTGTTATCATTCAAAATGGTCTGGTTCGGATGGTGCAAAATGAGGAGTCTGTATTCTATTACATCACCGTCATGAATGAAAATTATGCCCATCCTGATATGCCTAAAGGCTGTGAAGAGGGGATCATCAAAGGGATGTATCTCTTCCGTGAGTCAACCAGCCAACACAAGTTGCGAGTGCAACTAATGGGCGGTGGAACGATTTTACGTGAAGTGATACAGGCGGCTAATTGGTTAGAGGAGCATCACGGTGTCGCTGCTGATATTTGGAGCGTCACGAGCTTTAATGAGCTGCGGCGAGAAGGACTTGCTATAGACCGTGAAAACAGGATGAATCCAGACAAAGAAGCCAAAGTAAGCTATGTGACTCAACAATTAACTTCTCGTCAAGGACCAGTGATTGCGGCAACGGATTATATGCGTTTGTACGCTGATCAAATTCGTGAATTTGTTCCAGCGCCTTATATCACTTTGGGTACCGATGGCTACGGCCGCAGTGATACACGTCAAAAACTTCGTCACTTTTTTGAAGTGGATGCTAAATTTATTGTGCTCGCAGCGTTGAATGCTTTGGCGGATAAAGGAGAGCTTCCCAAGTCTAAAGTTACGGAAGCTATCAATCACTATAAAATTGATCCTAAAAAATTGGATCCCGTCACGCATTAACAAGAGGACCTTATGACAGCGATACAAAATATTACCATTCCAGATATCGGTGGCGCGTCAGGTGTTGATGTCATCGAGCTATTGGTAAAATCAGGTGATACAATTGAGAAAGATACACCGCTGATTACACTTGAATCAGACAAAGCCACGATGGAAATTCCATCCCCTGCATCAGGTGTGGTTGACTCCATCGTAATAAAGGTAGGGGATAAGGTTTCTGAAGGCGATGTCATTTTGACATATAAACCTATAGATGGTGCATCAACATCTAGCGTATCTGAGCCGGTATCAATAGAGGCGCCAAAACCAGAAAATGATAAAGTGGTTGAGGTTGCTGCTATAGCCAAGCTAGAAACCAAAGTCACAACAGAGTCAAAAACATCAGTTGACACCACTACACCGCCAATCAGTAAAGATGAACAGCTGATTTCTGCTGGTCCTGCTGCAAGACGTTTAGCTCACGTACTCGGAGTGAACCTGGCTGATGTACCTGGAACTGGCCGTAAAGCTCGTGTTAGCAAAGAAGATATTGAACAATATGTCAAACACCGATTGACTCAGCCAACGAATACTGGACTTTCTTTGCCTCGTGCAAAAACGATTGATTTTAGTCAATTTGGTAAAATTGAAACACAATCGCTTAATAAAATTAAACGACTTACCGGTCAAGGTGTTCATCATTCATGGATCACTATCCCACATGTGACGCAATTTGATACGGCTGATATCACAGAACTGGAGGCGTTTCGCAAGTCGGAGCTTGAACAAGCAAAACAAGCTGGATATAAGCTAACAATTTTGGCTTTTGTTTGCAAAGTAGTCTGCAAAGCCCTGCAAGTCTACCCACAGTTCAATAGCTCACTGGATCCGTCTGGCAATTCAATCATCCTGAAACAATATTACAATCTGGGTATTGCGGTTGAAACGCCAAACGGATTGGTTGTTCCTGTAATTAAAGGTGTGGATCAATTGTCTGTTCGAGACATCGCTTTAGAAATGGCGCAGTTGAGTAGTAAAGCTCGAGAAAAGGGATTAATGCCTGCTGATATGTCAGGCGGTACATTCACGATTTCAAGCTTAGGCGGTATTGGGGGTAACGCTTTCACACCAATTGTCAACAGTCCTGAGGTCGCCATTCTTGGTTTATCTAAGGCTTCTATTCAACCTATTTATCAAAATGGTACTTTTGTACCACGCTTGATGTTACCGTTGTCGCTTTCTTATGACCACCGAGTTATCGATGGTGCTGAAGCAGCGAGATTTACGCGCTTTATTAGCGAAGGATTAAGCGATTTAAGACGTATTTTATTGTAAGAGGATTCAATTCCATGGCAAACCAATTAAAAACAAAAGTTGTTGTATTAGGTGCAGGTCCTGGCGGATACACTGCAGCATTTCGTGCTGCTGATTTGGGACTGGATGTTGTTTTAGTCAATCAGTACGAAGCATTGGGTGGTGTATGCCTTAATGTTGGCTGTATTCCATCTAAAGCGTTGTTACATCTTGCTAAAGTGATAGACGAGTCGAATGAAGCCGCCGAACATGGTATCGATTTTGGGAAACCAAAATTTGATGCCTCAAAAATGGTAGGCTGGAAAAACAGTGTCATTAAAAAATTAACCGGTGGATTGTCTGCGTTAGCAAAACAACGTAAAGTGACTGTCGTGGTGGGTGATGCCGTATTTTCAGGCACACACCAAGTGCAAGTATCAGGCAAAGATGGTTTAACAACGATAGATTTTGAACATGCTATTATTGCTGTTGGTAGTGAATCTGTGAATCTGCCGTTTATTGAAAATGATAAGCGAATTTTTAGCTCAACAGGCGCTTTAGAGCTTGCTGATATTAAAGGTAGTTTGTTGGTGTTGGGCGGTGGTATCATCGGACTTGAAATGGCAACAGTATACGCATCTTTGGGTGTTGAGGTGACCGTTGTTGAGTTCATGGATCAGCTTATTCCAGGTGCTGATGCAGATTTGGTGATGGCATTACAAAAGCGCATGGCCAAGAAAGGTGTACAATTTAAGTTAAAAACAAAAGTTACTTCAGTGAAAGCCAAAGCTGATGGAATTTATGTTGAAATGGAAGGCGAACATGCTACCGATAAACCGCTATGTTATCAGCAAGTTTTGGTTGCTGTTGGTCGTAAGCCTAATGGGCAGAAGATTGCTGCTGAAAAAGCAGGCGTTTATGTTGATGAGCGCGGCTTCATTCCAGTCGATAAACAAATGCGTACCAATGTAGCGCATATTTTTGCAATCGGTGATGTGGTTGGTCAGCCACTGTTGGCTCATAAAGCGATTCCAGAAGGTCGTGTGGCGGCTGAAGTGATTGCAGGTAAAAAGCACTATTTTGATCCAAAATCTATCCCAAGTGTCGCTTATACTGATCCAGAAATTGCCTGGACTGGCCTAACAGAAAAAGACGCCAAAGCCAACGGTACAAAATACGAAAAAGCAGTTTTTCCTTGGGTCGCTAGTGGTCGTGCGTTGAGTATGGGACGTGAAGAGGGCTTAACAAAACTAATTTTCTGCCCAGACAGTAAACGTATTTTGGGCGCGGGGATCGTCGGTGCTAATGCTGGTGAACTCATTGGTGAAGCAACCCTTGCCATTGAAATGTGTTGTGATGTTGAAGACATTGCGCTAACCATTCACCCACATCCAACGCTCTCTGAAACTGTGGCATTGGCTTCAGAAATATTCGAAGGCACCATCACAGATTTGTACATGCCTAAGAAAAAAGCCAACTAAAGCATTTAGCCTGGCTGATAGACAAAGCCAGGCTGTTTTACTCATCCAATCCTATGTTTTACGCTTGGAGCACTTGTATCTGCATCTATTGCAACAACGCTTCCATCTTTGCTAATCCCTTTTATTTGAAAAATCGTATGTTGTCGAATCGATGTATCGCTGTTATTTTTTATTTCTTGAACCAGCATTAGCCAATATAATTCGAACTTCAATGATTTAAGACACGAGGATGATTGTTTGTTACCCAAATCATCATCGTCAAGCAAATCTATATATGCAAACAACGATTGAATATTTAAGATACTCATATTCTCTGTTAATAATTTTTCAAATTTTTGATTTATTTCTTTAACCATATTTGCGTTCGATTGGTAAGCAGCTAGTGTTAATTTCTCTAAAATTAAGTGCATCCTATTGTATAAATATTCTAGATCTATTCTGATTTGCTTGATTAAATTTGGATCCTGTCTGATTATTTTAGCAAGTTTTTCAATGTAGCTTTTGTCTAAATTTAAAAAAGAAATACAATGTCTCAATAAAAGTTCATAATTATTTGGATCAACTGATTGGCGGATAAGATAATTTAATAAAGCCTCATTTTTATTAAATTTAAAAGTTTCTAACGGTTTTTGCAGTTTTTTATATGCTGCTATTCTTGCTCTCAAGGCTTGGTTGGCAACATCATAATCATTTTCAATAATTAATTTAAAAAATGCTCTTGCAATATTTTTCGCTCCATTAGACTTAACTCTTTTGTTTATTTCGGGTAGGGATGATATCTTTTCAAAGGCGTTATCGGTGAATTGAATGCCATTGTTACGTGTCCATGTAAAAATAGATTTCTGATTATTCAAAATAACTTCTATCAGACCTTCATGAACATCCTTATAAGCTTCGTCATCCTTAATGACACAATATAAAAACAGTTCTATTACTGAGGCATCAGGTTTTTGTGTTAAGTAAAGTTGCAACGCTTTTAAAGTTTCTATTTTGGCTCGAAATTGCTGTAATTCAAATAATTCTAAGTCTGATTTTAACAAAACGTCTATAGATACACCAAGCAACATTTCCCATTCACTGGGTTCTTTCAATATTGAAAAAAATACCAAATAGATTTCTTCATACAATCCTATGTGCTCTAATATACTGAATAACCCCTTCGACAAGATTAGGGCATCTGGATGAATACGTTGGCGGCTACCGATGCTAAAATCCATGTCAGTTAATGGCCAAATTACTTTAGACATGCCGTTGAATCTATAAGAAAAATCACTTTTTTCATCATTAAGTTGACGCAATTTTCGTATCAATTTTTTAAAATTTTGACTATTACGCCATACATGAAAAAGATCGTGTAAACTTAGAAGAAACGGATGACAGCGTCTGCCATGAACTTTTTCGGTATAAGGAATGGCAGGAAGTGTGACTTCGACAATGCGAGCTTGTTTTTTGATTTTAGTCGTACTTGGATACAGCAACGCAAGCGTGCTTTGAGTTGTCGAATAAGACTCTTTTGATAAAGCCGGTAATTCGTCAATTGCTCTAATGTGGCGCGTTTGCCCAGGCCCTATGCAAGCAATGGGTAGGGATGCTTCCTCGCCGTGCAGGGCTTCATTTAGTAAGTTAAATGTATCAATAGTCGGTAAAATAAAGCTTAAAATAGGAGAAGTAGATGACGATGGATCATAATTTGGAGAGCAGCAAAACATAGGCATGTTTGAACTGAATTTATTTATCTCCGCCCAAAACTCTGCATTCGTTTTTTCTTGGCTGTCTAGAGATGGAGAAATTTCATTTAAATAGCCTTTGATGAATTGAGCTAGCCTTTCTTCTTGATGCGCGCTTTGCGAGTATTCCATTTCCTTGACATGTTTAATCCATGCATCTTTTGTTTCGGGCTCTAGCTCAGTTTTTGAATGAATAAATCTGATAAATATCTCTCTCATTTGGAATAATACAAATTGACCAACACGCTTGGTTAAAGTGCAATATAAAATCGTAACCATCATAGCGTAGGAAAAATCCATGGTGTAATAAATGGGGGTAATGTCCGAGTGTTCTTGAATAAGTGCTTGTAGACGTGCATCCTCTTTATCCGTCCAATACCTAATGGTGTCACGAGGCTTGTAAGGACCATCTTTATTATCAAGATGGTATGACTTTATTTTATCTAGCTCGAAGAAAACTCTACTTTCATACAATAATTTAGCTGTTAGCATTTCATTCATTGTAATGCGTTGCTTTCTGAGAGCAGCAAATAAATACAATGGAAAGTCAGCGTTGTGATAATCAATTAATTCATACTGATTGGATTTGATATGCGTGACAATTTGTTCAATTTGCTCTGGGTTTTCTGGTTCTATGATTTTATTGCGTGCAATAACAAGCATGCGAATGACTTGACTTAAAGTAGGATTAGAATAAGTGCCCTCTGGTTTAGACGAGGCAAAGGACAATAAATATTGATAAAATATTTCATTATGCGGATGTCTATGAATCAGAGATACTTGTATCTTCTGTAGCTTAGAAATCCTGATGCTATATAGTTGATTATTAATGACGGTAATGGTGAATTTATCTTGAAATTGGAGATGTTCTTTTTTTATAAAAGATTTAAAAATATCCAGTTTTGCGCGATAAATTGGTAAGGGGATGTATAGCTCAATGACTTTATTGTATGTTCTGAAAGCAAATTGTATTGCTTTTGCTGACTCAGATCTATAAAAATCCGAGACGACGCTTTCATAGTCGGTATCTAAAGGGATATCACGATGCAATACATGAGTATATTTTGAATGTTGATTTTTTCTATCAAATAGTCTGTTCATGAACTTGTTCACACTTGTTAAGGGTTGATATAGGATAGAATTATAAAATAATTTTTTTATGAATCATCGAATAAACCTTGAAAAATAGATGCTGAATCCCCAACTAATGATCATCGAGTACATTTGGAGAAACAAACATGTCACATAAACCTCAAACCATGGGATTTCAAACTGAAGTCAAAAAAATGCTTCATTTGGTTGTTCATTCTTTATATAGTAACAAAGAAATATTTTTACGCGAACTCATTTCTAATGCTTCAGATGCTTTAGATAAACTGCGTTTTTTAGCGCTCTCGGATAGCAGCTTATACGAAAGTGATTCTGATTTACGTATTAGCATCGAATTCAACGATAAATTAAAAACCCTAACTATTTCCGATAATGGAATTGGGTTAACATGGGATGAAGCTGTCGTCAACCTAGGAACTATCGCCAAATCAGGCACTGAAGAGTTTTTAAGTCACCTATCAGGTGAGCAAGCCAAAGATTCTAATCTGATAGGACAGTTTGGTGTTGGTTTTTATTCGGCATTTATTGTGGCGGATAAAGTGACTTTGATTAGTCGAAAAGCAGGCCAGTCAGCTGATAGTGCAATTAAGTGGGAATCAGCAGGAGAGGGTGAGTTTACCATTGAATCTGCACACAAAGATTCTAGAGGCACACAGATTACATTACACATCAAACCTGACTGCGAAGAGTTTTTAAGTGACTGGCGAATTCGAAATATTATCACCAAGTACTCTGATCATATTTCTTGGCCAATAGTCATGAAGGGTCTAGACACTGTCAAAGACGAAACAACCGAAAATGCGGATGAAGATACAGAGAAAAAACCGGCATTTGAGACAGTGAATAAAGCCACAGCGCTTTGGACATTATCTAAATCTGATATTTCTGACGAGGATTACAAAGGGCTTTACAAACATATTTCACATGATTTCCAAGATCCTTTATGTTGGGCTCATAATCATGTGGAAGGAAAACATGAGTACATCAGTTTATTATATGTTCCTTCGCATGCCCCATTTGATTTGTGGCAGCATGAAGTTAAACATGGTTTAAAATTGTATGTGAAGCGTGTCTTTATTATGGATGATGCATCACAGTTCTTACCACGTTACTTAAGATTTATCAAAGGAATTGTAGATGCGAGCGATTTGCCTCTAAACGTCTCGCGAGAAATTTTACAAGACAATAAACAGGTAGATAGTATTCGCTCGGCTTGCACCAAACGAGTGCTGAACATGCTAGAAAAAATGAGTCAAGACTCTCCTGAGACCTACCAAAAATTTTGGAAAGAGTTTGGACTAGTTCTAAAAGAAGGGCCTGTCGAAGATTTTGCAAATCGTGAAGTGATTGCCAAGCTATTACGTTTTACCACCACAACCAGCCCATCCGAAGAGCAAACTGTCTCATTGGATGATTACATAGCTCGCATGCAAGAAAAGCAAGATAAAATTTATTATATCACTGCATCTAGCTATAATGCTGCTAAAAACAGTCCGCATCTAGAAATCTTTAAAAAGAAAGGCATTGAAGTTCTGTTGCTTAGTGACCGGATTGATGAATGGTTAACCGGACATTTGGCTGAATATGAAGGTAAAAAATTACAGTCTATTTCTAAAGGTAAAGTCGATATAGAAGAAGATGAATCTCAGGTTAAAGAGCAAGAGAAATCTTTAGAACCGATGCTTAAACAAATTAAGACAATTTTAAGTGATCGGGTTAAAGATGTGCATGTCACGACACGTTTGACTGATTCACCTGCTTGTATCGTTGCTGATGAAAACGATATGGGGCTAGAGATGCAGCGAATTTTGCAAGCTGCTGGACAAGCCTTCCCTGAAAGCAAACCTATCTTTGAGATCAATCCTGACCACGCTCTCATCAAACGTTTGCATGGTGTTGAAGATGATGTTCGTTTTGAGGCCATGACCTTGGTTTTATTTGAGCAAGCAGTACTGGCAGAGGGTGGTCAATTGGACAATCCCGCAGATTTTGTAAGACGTGTTAACGAGCTTCTGGTGCAACAATAAATAGAAGTAGAGCCGTTTTCTTTATGATAACGGCTCTTCACTTTATGCAGAACAATACTTCACTCTAATTTGTTATCAGATACATAGAGATGAGACTGATGCTTGTACTTATACATAATCGTAAAGAGTCCCGAGAGAATGAACTAAGTGCTTATAATTTGTTATTTTAATGCATAAAATATAAGTCTAGGTAGATAATCCGTATTTATCTGCGAGTTTGGTAGCATGCTTTTCAAATATATCTTCCGTAATGATAAAGACTCTGGTTTGCGCTCATTCATACATATTTCACTGCAATAGAATTTCAAATGAAAGCAAATCTGTTTTACCTATAGCGTATCAAATAACCTTGATGTACAATATTTCAAGCTTGCGCTCCTTAACTGAAGGCAGGCAGAATAATTATATAACTTTAATAAGGAAATTGGACATGGCTGTTTCAGATGTTGTTAGTGCTGTAGAAACCACCAAACAAGATCAAGGATTGCAAGATCTAGTATACGGACTGGTAACTCGTTTTCTCGCCGAGAATAAAAATAAGCCTATTAATGACTTATACGACATGATTTTATCCGAAGTCGAACCTCCTTTACTACAGGCGGTTATGGAAAAGCGTCGCGGAAATCAATTGCAGGCAGCGAGAATGCTCGGTATTAGCCGTGGAACAATCCGCAAAAAACTTCAACGTTATTTTGGCACCAAATACTTCCGTTTGACTGACGAATAATTCCTGATATGATTCTTGAGAGCTATCCCATTGAATTTATATATATTATTTGAATGGGAAATAGATGGGTTTGGAGCTAAATTATTTTTTCTCTTCAAACCAGAACCACTTCGGTATCGAATGTAGCCGAAGTGGTCTGCCAATCACATTACTTCATCCAACTAAGGATTTACGATGCGTCTTTTATCAAAGATTACACTTGCTGCAGGTGTTATGTTTTCTCTTTCATCGCAAGCTGCAGTTTGTCCTAAAGCCGAACCAGCAAGTTCTCCTAATTTTTGTGCTTCATTTAAAGCAGCAGCGGAATGTCATTGTAGAGCTTCTGGTCTACGTCCAGAAATGTGCGTCAACTATAATTCTATTTATCAACGTATGATCGTAACATTTGGATCATTGCAACGCGCGTGTGAGTATCAGCATGATACCAGCACACAAGAATGTATGAATGATTGGAATTGCTTCCGTTCAGGCGGTGTAACATCTACATCTGAATTATGCAGTGGTACAGGCGCAGCTTGCGGTTGATGCTTTAATTTGATCTTCGGCGGTTGTTAACGACTATGCAATTCATGAATCTATATCGGTCATGCTCTACCGATTGTTATAAGCTTTTTCTGAGTGTTTTTTCATTAACCTGGTGTCTTATTGAAACAGATGTCTTTGCTCAAACAAAGACCATATCTGATGACCTATTTAAACACCGCTTTTATATTGGTGCAGTGGGTGGTTGGGGATCGACAACATGGCAAGGATTGGTTCCAACAGATGAAAATCAAAATTTAGCGATGAGTATTTCTACCCCATTAGAGGTTAACGAAGGTGGTGGTGTCTTTGGTGTTTCTGCAGGCTATGAGGTTACCCGCTATTTTGCATTTGAAGCGAACTATGTCGATTATCCTGATGCTATTTTAACATTTGACCAAGAAAGTTTTTTTTCTTTTGAACAAAATGGTCTAACCGAGCTACGAACCCATACTCAAACTGCATCTTTGATTGCGAAAGTCATGCTGATCTTGCCCAATACATCCATGCGTTTGTTTTCAGGCGCAGGAGTCGCTAGTGTTTGGCGTAAGGATGATATCAATACCGATTATCGAATATCACCAACTTTTGCCTTTGGCGTCAATATGAATTTTAATGAACGACTTATGGGAGAGTTAGGTACGACCTATACCGCAGGGTATGGTGAACCCGAAATCAATCCAACTAAGGACTTTGTCCCATTTTTGTACTCAGTTTTTGTGAAAGCCGCACTGCGATTTTAGCCATTAGCAAACTGATTTCCGCCTTATCTTATGGTGATTTTGGCGGATTTACTGTTTTCTCTGTGGTTTTAGGCTGCGGTTCATCGCTGTTGAAAAACGAATACGTGCTCACAGGTTTAATCAATGTCACAATTTTATCGTGCGTTCTGGAAATTCTAACTCCTGGTTCAAGCTCGATACCCAAGAACTCATAGATGCATTGAATCGCTTTTTCCCACCAGCTGTATTGAGATAAGTTTAAGATTTCTCGATGATGCTGCTGATGAATTAAAAATTGACTGATTTTATCATGAAGGCTTTGGTCTTGAGATTCTAGTATGGTTTTAAGCTTCATCAGTGCGAGTACTTTGAGGGTATTGTCTTTTATCACTTGATTTATTTCGGGTTTTATCCCATCTAATGGTTTTGCTTGATAATCGCTGATTAAGGCAGAAAAATCGTCGGTTGTCATTGTTCTCAGAGCATCGTATCGTTTGAATTGCTGATTTATATCATCATCAGTCGCGTCTTGATGAAGTTTAAGCCATTCCTCTTTAAACTGATTAATATCAAGGCTGTCCTTTGTATCAAGTAATTTATGTACATCATTACCTAAATCCCTACCATATTCTTCCTTCGATCTTCTGCTTAGCTTGTATAAAGCAATCATTCTTTCGGCGAAATCCTTATTACTCAATGTGTTTAAATATTGGTCTACGACGTTAGCCAAATTCTCAATGATTTTTTCTGCTTTGTAGTCAGAAAGTTTTCTTTGTAGCAAAGTAAGGAATTCAGAATCACTAAATATAGAACTATTTGGCTGTCCTGGAACATACAAACCCTGTTCTTGACCACCGGATTTCAAAAATAACTTTGCCTCTTGTATTTTTTGTGTCAGTAAAAATTCCTTAAGTACTTGGTTGTCACTTATATTTCTTAAATTTTGATGCGTCACTTGTAGCGCTGCCAGCAACATGTATCGTTTATATTTTTCACTGGTATTTTCTTTTTGTTGCAATTTTTCCATCATCGGCGTTATGAAATCAATGCTTTTTTTATCCAAATTTTGATCTTTTAAAAAGGACAAAAGATCGACTGCTTCCTTTTCAATATCTTTATCGGAAAGCCATGTTTTATCTAATTGTGAATTTTCTGTAAATTGGTCTGACAAGCTGTAGAATTCTTGAAGAATCATGATAATTTGGTTATATTCCTCCTTAGCTTGAATATTTTCTTCATTATTATAAGCTTCTTGGAGCTGAAGACCAAGCCAATTGATTGACGCTCTGAGTATTGAGCGAATGGTCTCTTTACTGATGATAATGGGCCTTTTGTGCTGGGGGAGCGCTTTTGATAAATCTTCATAGGTTACATGCGCCGGTTCTGGATCATTATGGATGGTTATTTTATTAAAACGCTCAGATTCAATTTTTTCTAGTTGTTTAGTATGATTCACATAATAAATATCAGCACCGATACGTAATATTTTGCCATTGTAAGGCTTTAAATCGTCGGGTATTTTAGATGAAGAAATGACTGGAATAAAAATATATTTACCTACAGTCTCTAAATTCACATCAGAAAAATTTTTATTTAAAAATAAAGGGGAAAACTGATGTAAAAAATGCCCTAAAAAACTCACTAGCCGATTTTCTCTGTATGCCTCAACAATCGGTTGACAAAAATTCCTTGCAGAAATTTCTTTGGGAAGAGGCAATGTATCTAGCGCCCTTGTTATTGTGTCAGGTGTTTCAGTGTTTAATGTTCTCCAAATTAGGCAGTTATTTAAGTATTTCGTTATAGCAAAATCTGTTAGTTCTCGTTGACTCATCATATCTAATACCCAAGTCCAATATAGTTATATCTATTATAGTCCAATAGGTTTATATTTTTCTAGTCAGCCGTCTTTTTAGCCAATTCGGTAAATACCAATTCCAATCTTTGACCAGTGCCATGGTGGCAGGAACCAATAGTGTGCGGATGAGAAACGCATCTACAAAAATAGCCACGGCAATTCCGAGACCAAACTGTTTGACCATAAACACCTGAGCGACCATAAATGCACCGCAAAGAAAAATAACAATCAATGCAGCGCTGGTGATGATACGGCTACTTTTTACAATTCCAAAAATGATACTTTTATCATTATTATGTGTGTTGAGATAAGCCTCGTGAATACGGGATAGTAAAAAGACCTCATAGTCCATTGAAAAACCAAATAAGGCACAAAATATAATAATAATCAGGGTAATGTCTATCATACCTTGTGGCGTAAATTGTAATAGGGTGTGAAAATGTCCCTCCTGAAAAATGAAAACCAACACGCCATAACTGGCACAAAGGCTTAGAGCGTTCATTAAAATTGCTTTAAAGGGTAAAAAGAGAGATTGAAGAAGAATCATGAGGATGATGTAGGTCAAGATCACAATCCATGCAGCAGCATAGGGTGTGATACTTTTGATAGTCGTGAGCACATCTAAGTTAATCACAGGCATACCTGTAAGCATGGTGTGCATGTGATTACCAGGATTAAGTTTTTTCAAATCATGAATCAGCTTGATGGTTTCAGTTGAGTCTGGCGGATAACGGCTGATGATATCAACCACAGTAAAGTCTTTGCCACTGGTTCGATTTAACAAAGACCGAACATGGTGATTGAGTGGATGATCAGCGTGATACATGGCTTGATAGGCAGCTTTATTTAATTTTTCATCGATTGAAACGATGCTACTCACTTGATGTACAGATGGGTTTGCCTTTATCTCTTCAACAAGACGGTATAGCTTACCAATAGAACTTTTGGAGAGAATATTTCCTCTATCATCAGATACCACCATTTTGATAGGGCTTAGTTCTTGTTCATAAAAATATTTTTTATACGTGTCATAAAATTGCTGATTTTCCGAATCCTTCGGTAAAATTTGAAAATCAGAAATACCAACTTTAATGTTTAAAACAGTGTAACCAAGAATCAACAAGAAAAATAAAGTAAAGAAAGAAAACGAAATTGGTCTTTTCACCACATGCGATGCAATTTTATACCAACCGCTGCTGGAGTTGATGGTATTCGGGTCATCCGAAACCGCATGCAATTTTCGCACCGGTAGGGCATTAATACGTTGATTTAAAACACAAAGTAGCGCTGGTAATAATGTCAACGCAGCACTGACCGCGACAAACACTGCCACCAAACCACCAACACCTATCGAAAATAAAATATTAATCGGGAAAAATAACAATGCACTTAGGCTGATAAAGACTGCAATACCACTGAATAATACAGCGTTACCTGCAGTGAGTAGTGTTTTGCTCATTGCTTCTGCAATAGATTGGGGATGGGTCAATTCATCACGAAAACGTGCAATGATAAATAAGGAGTAATCCAGGCTTAAGCATAAACCTAACAAGAGTGCGATGTTCAGTGTAAATATAGAAAGAGTAAAAGCATGCCCCAAGCCATACAAAAAAATTAAAATCAATAATGCACAACCACCACCAATTGCCAAAGGGATGACAGCAGCAACTAACGTGCCAAATATCAATAACATGGTCATAATGGTGACTGGAATGGCGATGACATCTGAGTGAAATAAATCTTCTTGGGTTTGTTTTTCAACACGCTCAATAAAGATTGGTTCACCCCCATATTGAATGGAAAGATGCGGTTGCTTTTTGATGAGCGATTCCATGGTTCGAATCTGAGCGGGGCTGATGGTTTCTGCGGTTTTAAACAAAATCACTGCGTAAGCAACATGTCCATCACGTGAGATTTGCGGACCATCTTGTTCGGGAAGTAGTATTTCATGCGGAATAGAAAAATTTTTCAATCCTTCTAGAGAATGTTTGACCTCTTGCATGAAGGCGGGATCAGTTGCTTTTAACGTATGGCTGCGATACAAAATCACAACTTGATTATGTCCAAACCCCAATCGTTTGTTGATAAAATCATCAGCCGCATCACTCGAAGACCCATTCACCACAAATCCAGTGGTTTGGAAGGGTGTCATCACATCAAAAATAAACGGAATACATGCTAAAACCCCTATACACCAACAAGC